>Ga0209806_1000024_pt1 | contig 77052 bp, 73 predicted proteins | sample GraSoiAngelo_152_FD_186166 | JGI IMG/M metagenome (GOLD analysis project Ga0209806, IMG submission 186166) | Grasslands soil microbial communities from the Angelo Coastal Reserve, California, USA - 14_1009_12_30cm (SPAdes) (version 2) | ecosystem: Environmental > Terrestrial > Soil > Grasslands ... | reverse complement strand
GCTGCCGCCGTCGTCGCGGTGGCCGCGATCGTGCCCCTGCCTATCGATCGAACGCCGCTCGCGGCGTTCGCCCTCCTGCTCGTCGCGTCTGCGGCCATCTCGCTCGCGCTCGCACGTGCGCTGGAAGAGCTTGCTCTCGCGCCTCGGGCGCATGCCACCACAGGGCTGTCGTCGCTCACCTCGGTCCTCTTCGGCCTCGGCATCCTCGCGATCGTGTTCGCGCTCGTCGCTCCCTACGTCGAGGATCTCCTCCAGCAGGGCGCCGCCACCATTGCCGCCGCTTTCGACACGCTCCTGTTCTATGCGTTGCTGCCGCTTGGATTCCTGGCAGCGGGCGTCCTCTATCTCTTGGAGCCCTTCTTCCACAACATCGATTTCTCGTTCTTCCGCCGGACCATCCAGCCGATGTCGCCCGAGGAGGAAGAGGCAAGGCTGCGCGAGATCGAGCGCAATCGGCCTCTGGTCGTCGGGGGGATCGAGATCGTCATCATCCTCGCGGTGATCTTTGTCGGCCTCGTCCTGCTCGACCGCGTCATGCGCGAACGGCGGCTCGCGTTGCCGAACGCGGCCGAGCTCGAGCGGGAGCAGGCCGGCGGCATGGGCCTTGGCCAGACGCTGCGCGGCCTCTTCCCGAAGCGGCAGGCACGGCGGCGACCACCGCACGACGACGGCTCGCCGGCGACGCGCCTGCGCATCGCGTACTGGCGCCTTCTCGCGCTCGGCGAGCGCGCCGGGCACGGTTGGCGTGCCAGCGGCGAGACGCCGGAGGAGCACCACAGGCGAGTGGCGTCGGTCGATCCGCGGTTCGACCCGGCGCTGCCGCTCGTGTCGGCATTCGAGGATCTGCGCTACGGCGAGCGCGCGCCCGATCGCGAGACCGCCGAGCGCGCGACGGCGATCGTCGTGGCGCTGGAGACCGCACTACGGACGTGATCGCGATCGTCGGTCCCACGGCATCGGGAAAGACCGCTCTCGCGTTGCGTGTCGCCGAGCGTCTCGATGCAGAGGTGGTCTCGGCCGACTCGCGCCTGGTCTATCGAGGCATGGACGTCGGCACGGCGAAGCCATCGCGCGAAGAGCGCGCGCGCGTTCGCCATCACCTCATCGACGTGGTCGAGCCGGGCGAGCGTTACGACGTCTATCGCTACCAGCGCGACGCGCGCGCCGCGCTCGACGATGTCCGCGGTCGCGGACGCGTCGCCATCCTGGTCGGCGGGACCGGGCTCTACGTGCGCGCGGTCCTCGATGGGCTCGACCTCGCGGCGCTGCCGCACGACGCGGCGCTCCGCTCGCGGCTCGAGAGCGAACCGCCCGAGGCAGTGCACGCCCGTTTGCGCGAGCTCGATCCGGAATCGGCCGCGCGGGTCGACCCGCGAAACGTCCGACGCCTGGTGCGCTATCTCGAAGCCGCGACGCTCGCCCGAGGTCCGGTGCGGCGGCGGCGGACTGGCCCGCGCGTGCCGGCTCTGCGGATCGGGCTTCGACCGCCGCGCGAGGCATTGGTGGGCGCGATCGAGCGACGCGTACGTGACATGGTCACGTCCGGTGTCCTGGACGAAACGCGCGCGCTCGTCGAGCGGGGCCTCGACCGGCGGCTTCCGAGCATGACGGCGCACGGCTACGCGCACTGGGCGGCGCACCTGCGCGGCGAGATCGATCTCGAGACCGCGGTCGTCCGCACGGCCCGCGACGTGCGTGCCTATTCGCGGCGTCAGATGACCTGGTTCCGGCGCGACCCGGAGATCCGTTGGTTCGATCCGACACGCGAGGATCCGCTCGCCCTGATCCTCGAGGCTGCCGCATGATCGACACCAGCCCCCCGACCGAGAAGGCCTACCTCGTGGGCGTCGAGCTCCCGCGAGCGCGCTTCGACGGAGAGGACTCGCTCGACGAGCTCGGGGCTCTCGTCGAGGCGGCGTCCGGCGTCGTCGTGGGCAAGTCGCTGCAGCAGCGACGATCGCCCGATCCCCACTGGTGGGTGGGGAAGGGCAAGGCAGAGGAGATCGGCCGCGAAACCAAACGTCTGAGCGCCGACATCGTGGTCGCCGATGACGAGCTCTCGCCGTCGCAGCAGCGCGCCCTCGAAGACGCAACCGGCGTTGCGGTGATCGATCGCTCCACCGTGATCCTCGACATCTTCGCGCGCCATGCCCGCTCGCGCGAGGGAAAGATCCAGGTCGAGCTCGCGCAGCTCGAGTACCGGCTTCCACGGTTGACCGGTCGCGGCAAGGAGATGTCGCGGCTCGGTGGTGGGATCGGAACCCGGGGCCCAGGCGAATCGAAGCTCGAGAGCGATCGTCAGATCATCCGCAAGCGGATCCAGGAGCTCCGCGAGCGGCTCGCCGAGGTCGCGAAGCAGCGCGAACGTGCGCGCTCGTCACGCGCGACCGAGGGCCTCTTCCTCGCCGCGCTCGTCGGCTACACCAATGCCGGCAAGTCGACCCTCATGAACGCCCTCGCCGATGCGGACGTGCTGGTCGCCAATCAGCCGTTCGCGACGCTCGATCCGACGACCCGCCGGACTGCCCTTCCGAGCGGCGCGACGATCCTCGTCTCAGACACCGTCGGCTTCGTCAACAAGCTGCCCCCGACGCTCGTCGCGGCGTTCCGTGCGACGCTCGAGGAGCTCGCTGGCGCGGACCTGCTCGTTCAGGTCGCGGATGTCGCGCATCCGAACCTGCACGAGCGCATGCGGGTCGTCGAAGAGACGCTGCGCGGCCTGGACCTTTCCGGTAAGCCGACGCTGCTCGTGCTGAACCAGATCGATCGCCTTCGTGGTGCCGAAGGCGATGCGCTCCGCGAGGCGCTCGCCGCGGAGTTCCCGAGCGCCGTGCTCGTGTCGGCGACGACCGGGGAGGGCCTGGCCACGCTGCGCGCGCGCCTCGGCGAGGCAGCGGTCGCCAGCTGGCGACGCGTCAAGACGACCCTTCCTTACCAGGCCAGTGCGCTCGTCCAGCGCATTCGCACGCGAGGGGCGCTGCGTCGCGCCGACTACGACGAGGCTGGTATCCGGATCGAGGCGGACGTGCCGCCTGACGTCGCGGCGGAGATCGAGTCGGCGATCCGGCGCAAATGACGAGAGCGCGCGCGCAGCTCGACCAGGCGACACGGCGATCGCTCCGGATCAATGGTGGATCGGTCGCTTGCATCCGCCCTGATCGCGTCTTCCGTTACGGGTTCGTTGCGTTAAGCATCGTGGTAGATGAAGGGACGAAATCTCAGGGGCTATCGATTCGCGCTCGCGACCATCCTGGCGATCGTGGGTCTGCTCGGCTTTCTTCCCTGGTCGCACGCCCAGGGAGCGACGCTCGACTCGACCGAGCTCGACCTCGTTTCGCGCGTCAACGACTTCCGTGCCGCGAAGGGTCTGCCGACGCTCGCGGTCTCGGACACGCTCACCTCGGCCGCGAAGTGGATGTCGACGGACATGTCGGTCAACAACTACTTCGCGCACACATCCCTCGACGGCCGCACTCCGGTCCAGCGCATGAACGACGCGGGCTACCCCGCGTTCTCGACGTGGACCGGCGAAGATCTCGCTGCGGGGTACACCGCGAGCGCGGACGTGCTCAGCGGGTGGATCGCGAGCCCCGCGCATTACGCCGTGCTCACAAATCCTCAGTACCACGCCATCGGCGTCGGCCGCTCGTACGGCGGCGGTACCGCCTATGGGTGGTACTGGTCGGCGGATTTCGGTGGCGTCGTCGACGCGCCTCGGACGACCGCTGTATTCGACGCTGGCTATCACTCGCGATGGACGGCGCAAAGCCCTGATCCGACGCTCGCGCCGGGACAGGAAACGACGCTCGTCGTCGCGCTGCTGAACACCGGGTATCGCGGCTGGTACCAGGGCGTGCCCAATCAGCAGGCGGATCTCGGCACGGCCGCACCGCTGGATGTCTCACGGAGCGACCTCGCGGATGGGTGGCTTTCGCCGAGCCGGCCCGCATCGGCCACGACCACGTACGTGGGGCCCGGACAGGTCGGCTGGTTCTCGTTCGCGGTGCGCGCGCCATCAGTGCCTGGCGACTACGCCCTCTCGCTGCGCGGCGTCGTCGACGGCATCACCTGGCTCGAGGATCAGGGCATCCAGTTCACGATCCACGTGCGCTGACGCTCGTCAGTTCGCTGACTAGCTTCGCCCGGTGATGATGGGCAGCCGCGGATCGTTGCCCCATTCCTCCCACGAGCCGTCGTAAGTCCGGACGTCGTCGTGGCCGAGCGCCGTCAGAACGAGATGAGTGAACGCCGCACGAACACCGAGCTGGCAGTACGTGATGGTGCGCGTCTCGGGTCCGAAGCCCGCGTTCGTGTAGAACTCCTCGAGCTCGGCGGCATCACGAAGGGTCCAGTCGTCGTGCAGCGCTTCCTTCCAGAGGATGTTCACGGCGCCAGGGATATGACCTCCGCGCGCGGCGCGCGACTCCTCGCCGGTGAACTCGCTGTCGCGACGGACGTCGAGGAGCCAGGGGTCTCCGGAACGCACCGCGGCAAGCACCTCGTCTTTTGTCGCGATGACGCCCTCGCGCGGGCGCGCCGTGAACGTGGCCGGCCGAACGATGAGCTCACCCTTCTCCAGCGGGCGTCCCTCGCCGATCCATTTCTGGATGCCGCCTTCCATGACGGACATGCGGTCGTGGCCGTACCGTCGCAGACCGAGCCAGAGCCGGGCGGCGTGATGACCACCCTCGGCGTCGTACCCGACGACCATGGTTTCGTCGCCGACGCCGATACGCGCCATCGCGCGCGCGAATTCCTCGGGTCCGGCGAGCATCCAGCGCGGGTGCCCGGACGGGGGCGGGGGAGCCGAGATGTCGTTCGCCCAGTTGAGGTACACGGCGCCGGGCACGTGACCGGCGAGGTACGCCGCGCGCAGGTCTTCTTCGAGACTGAAGCGGCAATCGACGATCCGCACCGCCGGATCGTGGAGGTGTTCGGCGACACGCTCCGTCGACCAGAAGAGTTCCATGCGTGCCGGCGCAGCCACGAAAATCACTTTATCCGCGCTACGCTGGCGGCGTTCTTAACCGCATGAGGAGAGCGCCACGGTCCGTCGCCCTGGTCGCGGCCAGCTGCTGGCTCGCTTCGTGTGTCGGCTCGCCGATCGCGGCGCCATCCGCGGCGCCGTCGGCAGCGCCGACCGCGGCTAAGCCTCCGGTGAGCCTTCCGTCCGTCGCGCCGACCGCGACGCCGATCCCGCAGCCGGCCGACAAGCCACCGGCGAGCTTCGCGCGCGCGAATCTGTCACGCGGAGAGGCCCGTGGAGTGATCGTGGCCGATGGCCTGACGCTCGCGGCGAGCGGACTGGTGACCGGGGAGTACGCGGACCCCTATCGCGCGCCGTCACCGATCCCGCACGGACTGTCGTTCGAAAGTGGTTTCTGGACTTCGGAGTGGACCGCCGTGTCGTTCCCCTTCGACGAGCTCGTCGCGTCGTGGAACGCGGACACGCCTGGCGGCACCTGGATCCAGATCGAGATGCAAGCGCGCGGGGCCGGTCGAGAGACGAAGGCCTACACCATGGCGATCTGGGCCTCCGGGGACGGTGATATCCACCGCACCTCGGTACCGGGCCAGCAGGACGCGGATGGCGACGTGAACATCGATACGTTCGTCCGCGCGAAGACGGCACCGGCGCTCGACGCGTATCGACTGCGGGTGACCCTCTACCGCCGACAAGGGCTGCGGACGGACATGGCTCCCACGCCCACGGTTCGGATGCTCGCGGCGATGACCTCCGCCGCGTTCGCGTATGCGATCCCGAGCCCGTTCGAGGGTGCCGCCGTGGACCTTCCCGTCCCGACGCTGTCCCAAGAGATCCACACCGGCGAGTTCCCCCAGTACGACGGCGGGGGAGAGGCGTGGTGCAGCCCGACCTCGACCTCGATGGTGCTCTCGTTCCACGGCGCGGGTCCGACTCCCGACGACCTGACCGCCTTTCCCGGCCCGAAATACGACGACCCGATGGTCGACTACGCCGCCCGCTACACCTATGACTGGAACTACAAGGGCGCAGGGAACTGGCCGGCGAACGTCGCGTACGCCACGCGGTTCGGGCTCGAGGGCTTCGTCACCCGGCTTCGCTCGCTGAACGAGGCCCAGCGCTTCATCGATGCGAGCATCCCGCTCGTCGCCTCCATCAACGGCGCCCTTCCCGGTTTTCTCGGCGGGACGACGAACGGTCATCTGCTCGTGATCCGCGGCTTCACCGCGAATGGCGATGTGATCACGAACGATCCGGCGGCGAAGTCCGACCCGGAGACCCGAAAGGTCTACCGCCGTGCGGACTTCGAGCGCGTCTGGCTGGGCGGCTCGGCGGGCATCGTGTACGTCATGTACCCGAAAGGGAAGGCGCTCCCGCCGAACGTGCCAGACCTCCCCGCGAACTGGTGAGCTAAGGCGCTAGTCTTTCGCGGCCTGGCACGAGGAGGGGAATAGTGAGACCGCTCGTCACGATCTGCGCGGTCGTCGCGTTGCTGCTTGCCCAATCGGCTCGCTCGACGCCGGTGTCCGCCGCGCAGGGGTATCCCGTGAGCTATCACAGCTTCGGCCTGTCGTCCGGAGATGGCACGACGATCAAGGGCGGCGGCCTCACGCTCTCCGGACACGGGCTTACGACGACGACCTACACCGACCCCTTCCTGGGAACGACCGCGAGCTATGAGTTCGGCAGCTGGACGTCGCCGGAATGGTCGACGGGCTTCGGCTTCACGGAGCTCGTTTCGTCGTGGATCGCGCAGACGCCCGCACGGACCTTCATCCGCGTGTACATGCGCGCCGACCGTGGGGATGGCACGTTCACCAAGTGGTACACGATGGGGATCTGGGCGTCAGGCGACGGCGACATTTATCGCCGTTCGGTGGGCGGCCAGGGGGATGCCGACGGCTACATCGCGATCGACACCTTTTTCGCGAAGGACCATCCGATGCTCGGCTACGAGCTCCGGCTCGAGCTCTACCGCGCGGCGGGCTCGAACGTCTCGCCGAGCGTGACCCGCATCGGCGCGGTTGCCTCCGACCCGGTGAACACCAAACCGTACCTGCCGAGCGCGACGACGATGAAGTCCACGATCGTGCTGGCGGTGCCGACGTACTCGCAGGAGATCCATTCCGGGCAGTACGCGAAGGAGTACGACGGCGGCGGCGAAGCCTGGTGCAGCCCGACCTCGACCTCGATGGTCGTCGCGTACTGGGGCTCGGGACCGAAGAGCATCGACTACGCGTATGTCCTGAACGACTACCCGGGGATCGCCGATCCCTGGATCGACTACGCCGCCCGCTTCGTCTTCGATTACCACTACCACGGCGCGGGCAACTGGCCATTCAACGTCGCATACGCGGGACGGTTCGGCCTCGACGGCGAGGTCACCCAGCTGCATTCCCTCGCGGAGGCGGAGCAGTTCATCAAGGCCGGCATCCCGCTCGTCGCGTCGATCGCGTTCACCTCGAACAAGCTGGACGGCTTCCTCTTCAAGAGCACAGCCGGTCACCTGCTGGTGATCGTCGGGTTCATGGCGAACGGCGATCCGGTGGTGAACGACCCGGCCGCGACCAGCGACGGCACCGTGCAGCGGACGTACGACCGCGCTCAGTTCGAGCAGAACTGGATGACGTCGACCGGAGGGATCGTGTACGTGATCCATCCGGCCTCCGTACCGCTGCCGGCCGGCACGGGCAACTGGTGATCCCCACACAGGCGTAGTGCGCGGCGATCTGCGGCGGGCGCTGGCGCTCGTCCGGAAGCGGACGCATCGCGGACCGCGGCGCACCGTCCGGCTGCTCGAGAAGCCGGACTGTGGCCTCTGCGCTGAGGCGTACCGCACGTTGCGGCGCGTCTCGCTCGACGTTCCACTCGAGATCGAGCGCGTCGACATCACCGAAGATGCCGCGCTGTTCGATCGGTACGCCCTGCGCATCCCGGTGCTCGTCCTCGACGAGCGCGAGCTCGATGCCGCGGGACTCGACGACAGCGAGGTCGCGCGATGGCTGCGCGAGTGAATACCGCATCGGAGGCGTCGGCTTTCTTCCGCCGTCAGCTGCGCGCGAGCGGGTCGCGCGGACGCGCGGCGGCAGCGAAGGCCTATCTCAAGAGCGACCTCATCTTCTGGGGCGCGGACCTTCCCGCTATCCGGGCCGCGATACGGGAGTTCTGCCGAGCACATCCGAGCCTTTCGAGGTCGCAGCTTCGCGCGGTGGCGGAGTCGCTCTACCGCGCCGATGTCCACGAGCTGCGCGCGGCCGCGATCGGCGTGCTCGAGTGCGAACGCGCGACGCTGATCGATCGCGACCTGCCCTGGCTCATCGCGCTCGTGCGACGGTCGAAGACGTGGGCCTATGTCGACTGGATCGCGCCCAAGGTGATCGGCGACGTGATCGCGCGATATCCGCGAGCGAAGTCGCTCCTCGTGGGATGGTCGAACGACGATGATTTCTGGGTGCGGCGGACGGCGCTGCTGGCGGAGCACGACGCGCTGCGCCGGGGCGCGGGGGACTTCGTGCTCTGGTCACGGGTCGCCGCGACGATGCTCGACGAGCGCGAATTCTTCATCCGCAAGGCGATCGGCTGGGTTCTGCGCGAAGTCTCGAAGAAACGGCCGGAGCTGACCTTCGCGTTCCTGCGCGAGCACCGGGCGCGCGTCTCGAGCCTCTCACTGCAGGAGGGCGCGAAATACCTCTCCGCGAGCCAGCGCCGAGCCCTCGGCCTCCCTGCGGAGGCGAGCTGGATCGAGCGGGAGCGGCGCCGCAAGGTCGCGGGAGCGCGCTAGAGCCCGAAATCGGCTGCGCACGGCGAATGCACACACCCAGCGCATGCCTCGCGCTCGACGGCCGGTCCGCTGCCGGAGGTGCGGCTTCGTCACGACGCCCGTGTCGGGCTTTTGTCCGAACTGCCTCGAACGCTTGCCACTCGGCGCCGGGGCATGGGCGCTGCTCCTCGTCCTCGGGCTCGTCGGCGCGGGCGCGATCGCCTTTGGCGCGCTTGGATTCGTTGCGCCGGTGAGCGCGCTACGCGAGCGGCCGTCGCCCAGCGCACCGACGAGGTCTCCGGAGTCGGCCGCGGCCAGCGCTATCGGGGCGTCAGCGACCGCGGTCGCGTCGCTGACGGCGGCTCCTGGCGCTGGTGCGCTGGCGACGCCGGCCGGATCCGCCGCTACGCGCGCGCCGAGCTCAACCGAGCCGAGCTCTGTGCTCGGTATCTCCACGATGCCTTCCACCTCGAGCCTTGGCGAGGTCCAACGTGCTAGACATACGGGGTTCACCTTCACGAGGGGGAGGAATTACTGATGTTCCTATCGAGCAAACGATGGCCCGTAGCCGTCACCCTGGCCGCTCTGGCCGCGCTCCTCATCGGAGCGTGCGCGCCGGCATCCACCCAGGCACCTGGCGCTTCGGCGACGTCGAAAGGCCCACAGGTCCTGCGCATGGCGCGAAACGCGGAGCCATTCAGCCCGTTCGTGCCGTGGCAGATCGACGACAACCCGGCGCTGTTCATCTCGGTCAACGTGTACGACACGCTGCTCCGGACGTCGAAGGACGGCGTGAGCGTCGAGCCCGGTCTCGCGTCGAAGTGGCAATCATCATCTGACGGGCTGACCTGGACCTTCACGCTCCGCGACGGACTGAAGTTCTCCGACGGAACGCCGCTCAAGGCGAGCGACGTCAAAGCCTCGCTCGACATGGCGCGCAACGGCGAGAAGAGCGCGTGGAAGGACAACTACGTAGCCATCAAGGACGTCACCGCGACCGAGGACAAGACGGTCACGATCAGCTTGAAACAGCCGTACGCTCCACTGCTCTCGGTGCTGGCGATGTTCTCGGGCGGCATTCTGCCCGCGGACATGGCGAAGGCCACCGATGCGAAGGACTACGACAACGCGAACGCCTGGAAGACCAAGGGAACTGGGGCCTACTACGTCGAGGGCTGGAAGAAGGGCGATCCGATCATCCTCAAGCGGAACCCGAACTACTGGAACGGCAAGCCGTCCGTCGATGAGGTCCGGATCGAGTACATCCCAGACGACAACACGCGCGTCCTGAAGCTTCAGGGTGCGGAGACCGATCTCGTCGACTTCGTCCCCTTCAGCCAGATCAGCACGCTGAGCGGCCAATCAGGCGTGAAGGCGCAGACGTTCACGATCCAGCAGACCGCGTTCGTCATCCTCAACACCTCCAAGCCGCCGCTGAACGATGTGAAGGTGCGCCAGGCCCTGAACTATGCGACCGACAAGGACGCGATCATCAAGTCCGTCTACTTCGGGCAAGCGAAGTTCATGAACTCGCCCATCCCGCAGGGGACCTACTGGGACAAGAGCCTTCCCGGTTATCCCTACGACATGGACAAGGCCAAGGCCCTCATGGCGCAGTCCTCGGCCCCGAACGGCTTCAAGATGGATATGCAGGTACGTTCCGGTAACACGAACTTCGCCAATACGGCCATCATCCTGAAGGAAGCGTGGGCGAAGCTCGGTGTCACCGTGGACATCCAGACCCTCGACACCGCTGTGGTGCGCACGAACTACCGCGCAGGCGATTTCATGTCGACCCCGAGCGCGTGGACGAACGACATGAACGATCCGACCGAGATCGTGAACTACGCGATGCGCGGTGGGGCGAGCCCGTTCGCGTACTGGACGCGCTACAACAACCCCGATCTGAACGACAAGATCACCAAGGCGGACCTCGAGCAGGACGCGAAGAAGCGGGAGGCCGACTATTCGGAGATCCAGAAGATCTACCTCGACGCGGCGCCGCTCGTCTTCATCTCGTACCTCGGGGCGACCGCCGGATGGCGCGACTACGTTCAGGGCTTCTTCATCGACGGGCTCTCGTACTACCGCTTCGAAGACGTGAAGATCAACAAGTAGCCAGGATGGCCGGCGGCGATCGCTCGAGGTCGGGCCGCCGCCGGCCGCACCTCGCCTGATGGCAGCGCACTGACATGGGCCGATCCGCGTACATACGCAAGCGCCTCGTGCTGATGGTCTTCGTGCTCTTCGGCGTGACCGTCGTGATCTTCGGCATGGTCCGCGTGCTGCCGGGAGATCCCGCGTTCCTCATCCTCGGAGATCGCGCGACGGACGAGAAGGCGGCGCAGCTCCGCGAGATCCTCGGCCTCAACAAGCCGATCCACGAGCAGTACTGGATGTTCGTCTCGGGGCTCGTCACCGGGAACATGGGGCAGTCGCTGCTCTACCGGCAGCCGGTCGCCGACCTCGTCCTGAGCCGCGTGCCGATCACGCTCGCGCTCGCCGCGTACGCGATGAGCCTCGCGGCCATCATCACGCTCACCTTCGGGATCACGGCCGCCGTGATGAAGGGAAAGTGGCCCGACCAGCTCATCCGGGTGGGGTTTCTCTTCGCGCTGACGACGCCGAGCTTTTGGTTCGGGATCCTCTTGATCCTCTTCTTCGGGCTGACGTTGCACTGGTTCCCGGTCGCGGGGTTCGGCGACACCTTCCCGCAGCACGTCTGGTACCTCTTCCTTCCAGCGCTCACCCTGGCGCTGCAGCTCTCCGCGGTGCTCATCCGCAACCTGCGGGGCCAGATCATCCTCACGCTGCGATCCGACTACGTGCGCACCGCGCGCGCGAAAGGCCTTCCGGGATCGCTCATCCTGCTCCGCCACGTGCTGCGGAACGCCCTGCTCTCGACCGTCACGATCTTCGGTCTGCAGTTCGGCTTCCTCGTCGGCGGCACGATCGTCGTCGAGACCGTCTTCGCGGTCCCGGGCACGGGACAGCTCCTGGTCTCGTCCATCAGCGGGCGGGACTACCCCGTCGTGCAGGCCATCACCGTGATCAGCGCATTCCTCGTGATCCTGGTCAACCTCGTCGTCGACCTTTCCTACTCGGTCCTCGACCCGAGGGTCACGTATGAGTGACAAGGCGCTCGACGGCGGCGCGCTGCCGGTCGTCGCGCCAAAACCGATCGACATCGCGGTCCGCCTCCGCAAGACCCAGCTGAGCCCGGCCTTCGTCACCGGCGTGGTGCTGCTCATGATCGTCGTGCTCGCCGCGATCTTCGCTCCGCTCCTCACGCCGTACGACCCGATCGAGCAGCGTTTCACCGACGCGTTCCTGCCGCCGCTCAGCCCCGGTCACGTGCTTGGCACCGACAACTTCGGCCGCGACATCTGGAGCCGGATCGTCTATAGCGCGCGCCTCGATCTTCAGATCGGGCTCATCTCCGTGCTCTTCCCGTTCTTCTTCGGCAGCCTGATGGGGATCGCCACCGGCTACCTCGGCGGAAGCCTGGACACGCTCGTCATGCGCGTCGTCGACGTGCTCATGGCGTTCCCGTTCCTGATCCTCGTCATCGCGATCATGAGCATCCTCGGGCCGGGCTTGACGAATCTCTACATCGCGGTCGGCGTCGTCGGCTGGATCCCGTACACGCGCATCACCCGCGGAGAAACGCTGGCGACGCGGCATCTCGAATACATCGAAGCGGCGCGGACGGTCGGGTGCACCTCCGCCCGCGTCATGCTCCGCCACGTTCTGCCGAACGTGATCGCGCCGGCGCTCATCTACGTCTTCACCGCGATGGTGCTCGCGATCCTGACCGGCGCGACCCTTAGCTTCCTCGGCCTTGGCCCGCAGCCGCCCACGCCGGAGTGGGGCGCGATGATCGCGGAAGGCCGCCAGTTCCTGCTCCTCGCATGGTGGATGACGACGCTGCCCGGCATGGCGCTCCTCGTCGTCGGCGTGGGGCTGAGCCTCATCGGCGACGGGCTCGCCGAGCGGCGCGGAGGGTTCCGTTGAGATTCCTCGTCTGGGGCGCGGGGGCGATCGGGGGCACGATCGGCGCCCATCTCGCCCGTGCCGGGCACGACGTGACGTTCGTCGACCGGGTGGGGGAGCACATCGCCGCGATCAATTCGAGCGGCCTGCGGATCACGGGTCCGATCGCCGAGTTCGCGACGCGTATGCCAGCCTTCTCACCCGACGAGCTCGACGGCACGTTCGAGCACGTCGTGCTCGCGGTGAAGGCTCAGGACACGGACGCCGCGACGCGCTCCCTTGCGCCGCACCTCGCCGGCGACGGCTACGTGGTCTCGGCGCAGAACGGCCTGAACGAGCTCGTCATCAAATCGGTCGTGGGCGACGAGCGGACCATGGGCTGCTTCGTGAATTTCGGCGCGGATTACCTCGAGCCTGGTGTGATCCAGTACGCCGGTCGCGGGGCGGTAGTCGTGGGTGAAATCGATGGCCGAGTCACGCCACGCCTCGTCGAGCTGCATCGAGCGCTCCGCGATTTCGAGGAACGCGCCATCCTCACGACGAACATCTGGGGCTACCTCTGGGGAAAGCTCGCGTACGGCGCGCAGCTCTTCGCGACAGCGCTCACCAATGACTCGATCGCCGACGCGCTCGCCGCTCCGGCCTATCGCGGCCTGTACGTCGAGCTCGCCCGCGAGGTGATGCGCGTCGCTCGGGCGCGCGGCATCACGCCAGAGGGTTTCGACGGGTTCGATCCGTCCGCCTTCGCGCCGGAAGCCGATGCCGCCCGTTCCGAGCGCTCACTCGATGAGATGGTCGCCTTCAATCGTCGATCGGCGAAGACCCACAGCGGCGTGTGGCGAGACATCGCCGTGCGCAAGCGCCGCACCGAAGCCGACGCGCAGCTCGGCCCGATCATCGGTCTCGGCGCCGAGGTCGGCGTTCCGACGCCGCTCGTCGCGCGCCTCATCGAGCTCATGCACGACGTCGAGGAAGGGCGGCGGCCGCAGAGCCGCGAGACGCTCGATCTGCTCAAGGGCGCGCTCGTCTAGACGTCAGAAGAGCGCGGTCCCACCGTCGATCGAGAGCACCTGACCGGTGATCCACGACGCTCTGGACGAGACGAAGAAGCGAACGCCGTTCGCGATGTCGTCCGGTGTCCCCAGCCGGCGCAGCGCGATCCGCTCGAGGACTCGCCGCTGGCCCTCGTCGCCGTAGCTCTGCCATTGGGCTTCGCTGGCGGGGTTCGAGCGCACGAAACCGGGCGCGATGCAGTTCACGGTGATGCCAAAACGTCCGAGCTCGTGCGCCATCTGGCGGGTGAGCCCGATCTGACCGGCCTTCGCGCTCGTGTAGGCCTGGATCCCGGTGAGGCTGACGCTGCGCCCTGCGCCCGACGAGATATTCACGATCCGGCCCCATCCCGCGGTCTTCATCGCCGGGACGACCGCGCGGGTGCACAGGAACGTGGTCGTGAGGTTGGCGTCGATGATCGCCTTCCAATCCGCGTCGCTGATCTCTTCGATCGGCCGGCCGACCTGGCCGACAACGCCCCCGGCGCAGTTGACGAGGACGTCGACGCGTCCGATGCCCTCGACTAGAGCGGTGACCTGTCGCGGATCGGCGAGATCCGCCGTGTCGCGGTCGACTCGATGGACCTTCGCGCCGTCCTCCGCGAGCCCATCCGCGATGGCGGTGCCGATGCCGTGTGCGGACCCGGTGACGAGCGCGACCTTGCCCGCGAGCTCAGCCATCCTTGGCCCAGCCGTTCTCGATGAGATCCCTGACCTCGGCGACGCCGGTGCGCCAGAGCTCGAGGACTTGTTCGTCGGGCCGCTCGTACGAGCCTCCGAAGACCCCGTCGACGGTGAGCCGGCGCAGCTCCTCAGGCGGCGCCTGACGGATGAGGGCGGGGGAGATCCGCGGCTTTGTACCTTTTGGCATGACGACGCCCGGGATGCGCGTCCAGGGGAAGTTCTCCATCCACGAGCCGTGCGAGGACTCCTTCTCGTAGCGCTCGACGACCTCCCATACCCGCGGCGCGTTCCACCAGTCGTGGAAGAGGATCTGCACGCGCGCCTCGCGCGGCTCGGTGAGCCACTCGCGCAGCGCGCCCGCCGACGGCGTGTTCCCGCCGTGGCCGTTGACGACGGCGATGCGGCGGAAGCCCTGGCGATACAGCGAGTCGAGCAGATCACGCAGCACTGCGATATGCGTGCTCGTCCGCAGCGTTGGGCTGCCAGGGAAGGCCGCGAAGTACGGCGTCACCCCGAAAGGCAGGGCGGGGAGGACCGGCACGCCGAGCGGCTCGGCCGCCTCGACGGCGACACGCTCGGCCAGGATCGCGTCGGTGCCGACGGAAAGGTACCCGTGCTGCTCGGTCGACCCTATGGGCATCACGATCCGATCGTCGTGCGCGAGATACTCCTCGAGCATCTGCCAATTGCAGTCGTGCACTCTCATCGCCGCACCTCCCCAAAGTCCGAGTCGCGACCCGACAGCCTAGCCGCGCGCAATTCCCGGCGTCGTGGTGCCTAGACTCGGGTGATGGCACGGATCCGTTATGTGGGCGAGGGGAACAACTTCCGGCGACTCCTCAACCATTCGCCGCAGCTCTCGGCAGCGTACTGGGACGTTCGCAAGGCGCTCAACGAAGGCGTGCTCTCGCCGAAGCTGCGGATGCTGTCGTTCCTCTCGTCGGACCTCGTCAACGAGTGCCGCTACTGAAAGGCCTCGCATTCGAAAGCCGGCCGTGCGCTCGGCATCACCAAGGAGATGGTCGACGCGATCCCGACAGCTGAGACGAGCTCGCTGTTCACCGACGAGGAGAAGGCGGTCATCGCGGCGTCGACGGAGCTCACCCGGACCGCCAGGCTGTCCCACGAGACATTCCTGCGACTGAGGCCATTCTTCGACGAGCGCGCGCTCGTGGAGCTCGTGGTGAACACATCGATCGCGAACCTCAACAACCGCGTCACCGAGAGCTTTAGCGCGGACGTCGAGCCCGAGGATTGAGAACCCCGCGGTTCCCGGCAACCGCGCCAACCCGCCTCCGCGCTCCGTGATCGTTCGCGAGGGAGGACGCACCGCGCTATGGATCGCGTCGTGATCGTGCGCGCTGGTGAAGGAACAGCGATGACGGCGCGCGGGAGCGCGCTCCGCTTCAAAGCCCTAGGGGCCGACACCGACCGTCGGTTCTCGCTCTTCGAGCGCGAGGTCCCCGTAGGTGCGCGGCGGCCGGCGGCGCATCGCCATCCAGGCACCAGTGAGGCCTTTTACGTCCTCGACGGGACGCTCGCACTCCATGTCGAAGACGCAGACCATCGGATCGAGCGTGGCGGGTTCGCGCTGGTGCCCGCCGGCGTGGCGCACACGTTCGGCAACGGTGGGTCTGAGGTCCTGAGGGTTCTGATCGTTCACGCGCCGGCCCTCGATTCGTACTTCAGGGAGCTCGACGCGCTCGATCGGTCCGGTCGACTTGACCAACAGTCGGAGCGCGAGCTGATGCGCCGGCACGGGCTCGAACCTGCCTAGGCACCAAAGAACCGTCGGCGCAACGCTGGACAGGGTGCTCAGCATGCAAAATGCATGCTACGATTGTGGGAGTGACCGTCCGGAAGACCGACCTGCAAGTTCGTGGCGTGCCCGTCGCGTTGCGCGAACGGCTGCGTCGCCGCGCCGCCAGCAAGGGCGTGTCGATGAGTCAATACGTGATCGAAATCCTGAAGGATGACCTCGCGCGACCAACGCTGGCCGAATGGTTCGCCGAGGTGGGGAAGCTGCCGCCCGTCGACTTCGGAGGCAAAACGAGCGCAGAGCTCGTTCGGGAGGCACGGCGCGAGATGCGCCTCGACGACTGATAGTCCTCGACGCCTCGCTTGCGGTAGACCTGCTCGCGGAGTCAGGCCGTAGCAAAGCGGCAATCGCCGCAGTCGGCAGTAAGCGAATCGTGGTGCCAGCCCATTTCGACGCGGAGGTCTACGGCGTTTTTCGGCGACTGTTCCGCCAGGATCTGCTTGAGCGCGCGCGCTTCGACCTCATCACCGCCCGCCTGATCGCGTTCGCAGCTGAGCGGATCGCTCTTCCGACCCTCCTTCCGCGCGCCCACCAGCTTGCGGATCGGATCGCGGCACCCGATTCGTTCTATGTCGCACTTTCAGAGCTCATGAGAGCGCGATTGCTGACGGCCGACGCGCATCTCTCAAGCGCTGCGACTGGAATTGTGGAGGTCCAGTTCGTGGGCGCTGGGTGAGACCTCGAGTCTCAGCCCTGTCCGCCCGCCGACCGACCTGACTTCCTCCGTAATCTCGCTCGGCGTCTCCGAGCCCCCTGACATCGAGGTTTGAAGGAGAGCAGTTCCGCTTGACACGTCGGACGCGTGCTTGTAAACATTTCGCAGAATGAGGATTACACGCGATACGGAAGTGGTGAAACCCGAAAAGGGCCTGATCGCGGCCGAATACGTCGATCCCCGCGAGCTCGGCCCGAACAGCCCGGTACGCGACCTTGCGCGGGCGTTCCTGCAGGAGCTGCGCGACAAAGGGCGGAGCGAGACCACCCTCCCGCGCTACGCACGGTTCCTCGTCGAGTTCCTCGACTTCGTCGGCCGCGACGGCGCCGCACCGCGGGTCAAGGACATCGACGTGCGGATCCTGAAGGCGTACGCGAGCCACCTCACGCGCCGCCGTCTTCTCTCGGGGCGCGACGCCGGCAAGCGGCCGATCTCGGCCGCGAGCAAGAACCTGCACCTCATCGCGCTCCGCGGCCTTCTCAAATTCGGCGTCCTGCTCGACCTGCCGGTCCCACGGCCCGAGAAGGTCGAGCTCGCCAAGGCGCCCGACCCGAGCCCGGACCTCCGACATCTCGACGAGCAAAAGCTCAGGCGCCTTCTCGAAGAGGGCTTCGACGACGCTACCGACGACGGCCTTCGTAACCGCGCGCTCCTCGAGCTCCTCCGCGCGACGGGGTGCCGCGTCTCCGAGGTCGTCGGGCTCGACCGCGAGAAGCTCGCGCTCGATCCGCGGGCTCCGGCGCCGCCGGACGGGATCCGCGTCGCGGACGAGGTCACGGTGTTCGGCAAGGGCCGCCGCTACCGGAAGGTCTTCCTGAACGAGGTCTCGCGGCGCCTCCTCGAGCGCTACCTGCGTACGCGCAAGGACAAGGATCCGGCGCTGTTTGTGACCCGGCGGCGGAAGGTCGACGGTTCGTACCGCATGAGCGTGAAGATGGCGCAGCACATCGTCGCCGAGGCGGCGACCCGAGCCGGCCTGACCGAGAACGTCTCGCCGCACTGGCTTCGCCACGCCGCGATCACGGCCTGGGCGAAACAAGAGAGCGTTCCGTTCGCGCAGCGGCTCGCCGGCCATCAGAACGTCGCCACGACGAGCCGCTACCTCGGGAGCACCGACGCCGAGCTCAAGGAGCGCTACAAGAAACGCTTCGGCTGAACCTGTCACCGCCGCTGCGACGGACAGACAAAAAAACGAAGGGGGTTCACTTGCGTGAACCCGCCTCCGGAACGACGTGGTGCAAGTGACGTGCCACCGCTGAGCGGCGCGGGACGGTGTCCCGCGCCGCCCGCTTCTCTACGGCTGCACGGTGGTCGTAGCCGTCGCCGTGTTGTTCGCGGTGTTCAGATCCGTCGGTGAGGCGAGCGTCACCGATGCTGTGTTGGTGATCGTCCCCTTGCTTGTCGGTTTCACCACGAGCGTGATCGTCACGCGCGCGCCGCTCGCCATCGTGCCGAGGGTGCAGACGACGGCGGTCTTGGACGGCTTGAGCGTGCAGGAGCCCTGTGTCGGGGTCGTCGATCCGTAGCCGGCGTTTTTGGGTAGCGTGTCCGTCACGGACACGCCGAGCGCCTTGTCCGGGCCGTTGTTCGTGACCACGATCGTGTACGTGAGGTTCTGGCCGACGTGCGCCGGGTCCGGTGAGTCCGTCATCGTTATGGCTAGATCCGCCTTGCACGTCTGCGCCACGTTGTAGTCAGCTCCGTAGTTGGAGTCGGGCGCCCGATCGGCCCGCGCGGTGAAGCGGAGGCCGGTCCCCGCGACAGTGAAGGCCCCGGCGGTGTCGGCGAACGGGTTCGTGAGCATCGCTCCATCCGCGGGGTTGCCGACGTCCGCCCGCGGCACGTGGATCACGAACGTGCCGTTCGGTCCGGCGTTGAATTCGCCCGTCGCGGTGTGCCGGCCGGTGTAGCTATCCGCACTCACATCGAAGGTCCCGTCGCTGAAGTTCGGGACGGTCTTGTTGTCCGGACCGGTCGTGTTTGCTTGGGCGAACCACCACTTCGTGCCGCCGGGGGCGTTGGCTGTGCCGGCCTGCTGCCAGTAGACGGTCCAGAGGCCCGAGAGCACGTTCGGGTTGTCGGGCGTCGGCGGTGCCTCGAGATCCTTGATAGTCAGGGTGACGTCGATCGTCGCGCTGCCCGCGCTCGAGGCGAAGAAGGCGTTCACGATGTCGAGGTTGTCCATGTTCTGCCCGGACCCGCCCGGGTAGTTGTTCGGCGCGTCATTCAGGAAGTCAAGGATCTGCGGGCCTGGGCAAGTGCTCCCCTGCGGCGGCGTCGGAGGAGGCGGTGGGGCCTTGCAGTCGTTCGCCAGCGCGCCCCCCGTCGTGGCGCTGGCACCGGTGCACTGGCGCGTGAAGTAGAGCACCGCGCTGCCAGGCGAGGCGTGGTCGTCCGCGTAGGCGATGTCCGCCGCGCCGTTGGTCGGGTCGATCGAGATTTGGAAGAAGTCGAGGAGGGTGCGGTCTCGTGACGGCGTGCTCAGCTCGCACCCGAGGCCGTCGATGCAGATCGGGCCCGTGTGAATGACGTGGTCGCTCGCTTTGAACACGCCCCAGGTCGCGCCGCCGTCGATGGTCTGCGCCATGTACGCGTTCCATTGGTTATTCGGATCGTCCTGCGGGTTGGGCTGTGCCCCCGCGCCGCCCGAAGCGCCGTAGAAGACGACGTCGGCGATACCTGACTTCCCCGCGGCCGCCCACGGCATGATCGTCGTGTTCACGCCGGCGGGGTTGGCGATCTGACCCGGGGCCGCCGCCGGGTTCCACCCGGTGCCTGTCGCGTCGACCTTGTACATGATGTGATTGCCATCGGTCCAGATCGCGTAGACGTTGCCGCCGGCATCCACGGCGGTGATCGGGAAGATCCGGTCGTACCGTGCGCCGATCGGCCCGTGGAAGACCTCGTAGTTTCGCCAGCTGATGATCGGCGCGCCCGGCGCGAGCACGTCGGTGACCGTGCCCACGGCCTCGTACACACGGTTGAAGTTCGACGTGCCGGCCGCGCCCTGGCTGACGTTGTCCGCCGCGCTGTCGGGGGTCACGAAGATCGAGTAGAGCGTGAGCTGACCTCCCGCCGCCCTGCGGGCGACGATGTTTCCCAGCCCATTTCCATCTGGTTCTCCCCACTGCACCGGAGGGACGTCGGCGTTGTTGATGATCGGGCCGTTTTGGACATACGTCTGCCCGCCGTCTCTCGAAACGCCGAGCTCGATGTCGAGCGCGCTGACGTCGTGGTAGGTCATGTAGACATCGTCGAACCCGAGGTTGTTGAGCCTGGTGTCTGCGGACATCCACATCCGGTCGTCCCCGGCGACCTGCTGCGAGTACGGATTCGGCACGCCGAAGGTGTTCCCGCCGTCGTTGGATTTGCCCGTCGTGATGTTCGCCGCGGTCAGGCTCGAGTAGGCGAGATCGTCATCGGTTGGCGTCCCGAACCCCGGCAGGGCCGCGGTCTCCTGCGGCCCGATCGCCCAGTCGCAGTCGCCGCCTCCGAGGGTGTGGTCGGGGAAGCCGATGAACGTCGAGGCCGATCCATCGTGCCTGATCCGGAACGCTTTGCAGCCGGCGGGCACGCCCGTCGGGCCGATCACGAATGATTGTCCGAACCGGTCGGTCCGGATGCTCGGCTCGGCCGCGCTGCTGCTTCCGGTGAGGAGCAGGTTAGGGTTGAACGTCGCGGTCGGCGGGGCGGCAGAGACGACCGCGGTGCCTGAAGGGATGACCGCCGCCGCGGCTGCGGTCGCGCCGAGATATGGAGCGAGAGACGCCACGAGGACGATCACGATGACCGGCGAAAGAGCGCCCGTGCCGCGCACAAAGGCGCGCGAGCATGCCATGCGAAATACCTCCGGCGAAATGAGAAAGCGCGTTCCGCTGGCTGCATCAGCGGTGCCAGCAAGAGCCCGCCCTCTTTCCCCGCTGTGGCGTGAGCGGCCGGGACAGCCCTCGATGGGGATCACAACTCTCAGCGCTGAAACCCTCGCAGTCGCAGTCGCCGAGCTCGGCACGCGTGATCGCGATCTCGCCGCGGTCGTTGAGCGCTTCGGACCGCCGCCGCTTTGGGGGCGCGATTCGGGATTCGGGACGCTCGTGCAGATCATCCTCGAGCAACAGGTCTCGCTCGCGTCCGCGCGTGCCGCGTACGAGCGCCTGACGTCGACGGCCGGCGCCATGACACCCGAACGGGTGGTAACCGTTGACGATGCGGCCATGCGGGGCGCCGGGGTAAGCCGGCAGAAAGCGTCCTACATCCGGTCTTTGGCGCGGGCCATCGTCGAGGGCGAATTCGATCCGGAGGCACTCGATGCGCTGGACGACGACGCGGCACGCGCCGAGCTCATCAAGCTAAAAGGAATCGGCGCGTGGAGCGCGGACATCTATCTCTTGATGGCGCTCCGCCGCGCGGATGTGTGGCCCAGCGGCGATCTCGCACTCGTTGGCGCGCTTCGCGAGGTGAAGCGCCTGCGCGCGCTGCCGGATGCGGCGCGGATCGAGCGCTTGACCAGGCCATGGCGGCCGTGGCGAGCCGTCGCGGCGCGCGTGCTCTGGCACCACTATCTCAGCACGCCGCGACGTCGGGCTCGCTGACGGCGTCAGCCCTTGAACGGCTGGCCGGTCTCCACGTCTGGTCCACCGAGATCCGCCTCCGGGAACTGGGTACGGAAGGCCCTCGCGATCCATTGCTGGAGGCGCTTGGTCCAGGTGAGCGGCTCGTAGGCCTCGAGATGCTGATAGATACGGTCGAGCTTGGCGCGGTCAGCCTCGGTGAACATGTCGTCTTCCTCCTCTGCTTGCCGTGCTTCGCGAACGATGCGGTCGAGGTCGAGCGTTCCGGGACATTCCGTCGGCACGATCGCGTGGTGTGGCAAGACGGTCGTTCCGACCCGAAGCGCGAGGCCGTGGCGGCTCGCGATCTCGGCGTGAAGCTGCGCTGACGCGGCGTACAAGGCATCCGACGGCGGCATCGCGGGACCTGCCTCGTGCTCGATGCCGATCGACCGCAAGTTCACGTCGAACCTGCCCGCGTGGTACGCCGTGTCGGCTTCGCTCACGAGCTGGACGATCCTGCCGTCCTGGCCGATCACATAGTGTGCCGAGAGGATGCTCGCGGGATTCAGGAACCTGCGTATCGCGGCCTCGAACATGACCACGGTCCAATGGTCGACGATCAAAGTGATGGCATTTCCTTCACGCCCCACGCTGTAATTGCTGTCGGGGACCGGTCCACGCCACTGGATCGCCATCTGGAAGGGAAAACGCCGTGGCACCCTAGGGCGTGATGGCACGTGCTCTGATCCTCGCGCTCGTCGTGCTCGCCGCCTGCGGCGGGCCGGCTGCGGTCACCACGCCCACGCCGAGCGCGTCCGCTGCGGCTACCTCCTCCCCCACGCCGGCGGCCACGCCTTCGCCCTCGCCGTCATCGACGCTCGGCCTCATGCCCATCTTCGACGCGCATCTGCACTACAGCCGTGAGTCGTGGACAGCCTATCCGCCGGAGAAGATCGCGGCGGTCATGGATTCGGTCGGCGTCCGTTCGGGGCTCGTGTCGAGCGCGCCCGATGAGGGCACGTTCCGCCTGAAGGCGGTGATGGGCGATCGCATCGTTCCGATGCTCGGGCCCTACCGGAACGGGAGCGACGTCTTTTCGTGGACACGCGATGGCACCATCGTCGCGTACGTCCAGTCCGCATATCGGCCGGGCATGCATCGTGGCTTTGGCGAGTTCCATCTGCTGGTCGGTCAGACGGGCCTGCCGGTCGTCAAGAGCGTTCTTGCGTTCGCCGCGCGAGAGAAGCTCTTTCTCCAGCCCCATGCGGATGCGCGCGCGGTTGCCGAGCTGCTCGGGGTCGTCGGTGCGGACCGGGTCGTGCTATGGGCGCATGCGGGCGTCACCGCCACGCCCGAGGAGATCGACACATTGCTCGCGAGGTGGCCGAATCTCTGGACGGAGCTCTCGCTCCGCGATGACGTGGCGCCGCAGGGGAAGCTCGATCCGAATTGGCGCGCGCTGCTCACGAAGTACGGCGATCGCTTCATGGTCGGTACCGATACCTGGACCGTCGGCGGCACGTACACCGGCAACGAGCGCTGGGACGCGTACACGCAGATCGTCCGAGGCATCCGCGGGTGGCTCGCGCAGCTTCCACCCGACGTCGCCGAGGCGATCGCGTATGGCAACGCCGAGCGGTTCCTCGACGAGTTGCCGCGCTAGCCCGCCAGGCGCTTGGCACCGCCGGTGCAGGCGCTAGGGGGCGGAGGTGAGTGCACATGGCCGATGAAGAGTGCGCCCACTGCGGCACGTTGATCACCGAATGGTCGAGCGTCCAGCACGTCGACGGAAAGGTGTTCTGCTGCCGGAACTGCTCGACCGCCTACACGCGCGCGCAGAAGGCACCGAGCGAGACCCCGATGGCGATGCCGCCGAAGTTCTAAGCCGCCTGCGCCGGCGGGGCGATCTCCTCGAGCGATCGGCCGCGGGTCTCCTCACCGAGGAGTGCGACCGCGGCCGCGGTGATGAGCAGCAAGACCATGAAGACCGCGAACGTGCCTGACTCGGCGATCGCCGGGACGAGCACGGGGGTCAGGTAGGGGCCGATGATCCCGCCCACGCGTCCGACGGCGGCCGCCACGCCCGCGCCGGTGGCGCGGACCGCAGTCGGGTAGAGCTCGGGGGTCCACGTGTAAACGACGCCCCATGCACCGAGGTTGAAGAACGAGAGCAGCGCGGCCCACACGAACGCGTCGGTCCCGGTACCGGCGTTGCCGAACAGGAACGCAGTGACCGCGGTCCCGAGCAGGTAGGTCACGAGGGTCGGCTTGCGGCCCCATCGCTCCACCAGCCACGCCGCGCTGAAGTAGCCCGGGACCTGCGCGAGCGTCGAGAGGAAGAAGAACTCATTGCCGCGCACCTGCGACAGGCCGCGCGCAGCGAGGATCGAGGGTATCCAGAGGAAGATCCCGTAGTACGTGAGGACGACGCCGAACCAAAGGATCCAGAGCATCGCGGTCCGCTTCGCATAGCGCGACGCCCAGAGCTCGGTGATGCGTGTCCGTCCGGCGCGGATGGGTGCGACCGCCGGCGCGAGCGTCAAGAGCGCTCCCCCACCCGCGCGCTCGACGCGACGCACGACGGCGTCAGCCTCCGGCGCGCGGCCCTTTTCGGCGAGGTAGCGCGGGGACTCGGGAAGCGCGCGGCGAAGATACGCGACGTAGAGAGCCGGTAGGGCGCCGACCGCGAATCCCCAGCGCCAGCCGAAATTCGCGACGACGGTGAGCGCGACGATCCCGGCGAGGATCGTCCCGTACGCCCAGAACGACTCGAGCAGGACGATGAGCCGGCCGCGGCTGGCCCGCGGCGAGAGCTCCGAGACGAGTGTCGAGGCCACCGGAAGCTCGCCGCCGAGGCCGACGCCGGCTACGACGCGCGCGGCGAGCAGCGTCCCGAAGCTTGGCGCGATCGCCGAGAGCAGCGCGCCGGCCGAGAACACGACGAGGGTCGTCGAGAACACACTCCGCCGGCCGTAGCGGTCGGCGAGCCGGCCCGACGCCGCCGCACCGATGAACATGCCAACGAAGGTCGCGCTGGCGACGAGCCCGATCTGCGACGCGTCAAGCTTGAACTCGTTCCGGATCGGGGTGAGGAGGAAGCCGAGCATGAGGACGTCCATCGCGTCGAACATCCAGCCGATGCCGGCGAGGATCACGAGCCGCCAGTGGAAGCTGTTCAGAGGCACCCGATCGAGTCGGGCGACGAAGGTCTCGGCTGTTGCGCTCAACTCCCCAGGCATCCCTCGGCCGCGAGCAGCTCGGCGTTCAGGACCGACGCACCCGCGGCGCCACGGATCGTGTTGTGGGTCAAGACGACGTACTTGATCCCGAGGACAGGATCCTCGCGCAAGCGACCGACGACCGCTGCCATGCCCCTCTCGACGTCGCGGTCGAGCACCGGCTGCGGGCGATCCTGCTCGTCGCGCAGCACGATCGGTCGGGCCGGCGCGGTCGGCAGATCGAGCTCCTGCGGCCGCCCCCGGAAGGCGCGCATCGCATCGGCCGCATCGGCGAGCGAGGGGCGGCCACGCAGGGTGAGGCTTACCGCCTCGGTGTGCCCATCACGGACCGAAACGCGATTGCAGTGCGCGGAGAACGCGAAGTCCGCGTCGACGAACCGCCGGCCGTCCCAGCGGCCTAAGAACTTCCGCGTCTCGAGCTGCATCTTCTCTTCTTCTTCTGCGATGTAAGGGACGACGTTGTCCAGCGCGTCCAGCGATGGGACGCCGGGGTAGCCGGCGCCCGAGAGCGCCTGCATCGTCGTGACAACCGCGCGCTCGATGCCGAACGACCGGTGAAGCGGCGCCGCGGCGAGCGCGAACCCGATGGCCGAGCAGTTGCCGTTGGTCACGATCGACCCTGTCCATTTCCGGCGCTGGCGCTGGACCGAGAGCGCGTCGGCGTGCTCCGGATTGACCTCGGCGATGATCAGCGGAACGTCGTCGTCCATGCGGTGCGTCTTCACGTTGGAGAACACGTGATGGCCGGTCTTGGCGAGGGCCGCCTCGTGCTGCGCGGCCGCCTCCGACGGCAAGGCCGAGAAGCAGATCTCCGCATCCAGGTCGTCAGTCGTCGGTGCGAGCTTCATCTCGCGTGCGATGTCCGGCATCCCGCCCGGCCAGTGCCATGGCGCCACGTCGCCGTACCGCCGGCCCGCCTTCGCGTCGCTTGTCGTGAGCGCGGTGATCTCGAACCACGGATGGTCGGCGAGCAGGCCGATGAACCGCTGCCCGACCGTTCCGGTCGCGCCAAGGACCGCGACTTTGCGCTTGCGCACGTGGCTAGTCTCGCAGGTCGGGCTCAGGCCGCCCGTCGCACCAATCGAACGAGATCCTCCTCGCTGATCCGATGCAGTCGTGAGACGAGCGCGCCGGTCTCGTCGAGGACGCGGTAGCCGTTCGCGAGCGGCGTGATGGTGTCGGGGATGATCGTCCGCAGGAGATCACCGTGCGCGTCGAAGACCAGGAAGCTCGGGGTGTAGAGGATGCGATACGCGCCGGCGATCTCGCGTCCGCCGGCTGTCGGCAGCTCGACGCGGATGATCTGGCAGTCAGCGCCGAGATTGGTCGCCGCCGCCTTCAAGACTTGCCGCGTCGCCATGCAGATGAGGCAGAAATTCGAATAGAGCTCCACGAGGACCGGCCGGCCCACGTGTCGGAATCGGTCGAGCTCCGCGGCGGAACGCACGTCGGGTGCGCCGGGGCGCATCGCCAGCCAGATCCCACCGAGGACGACGAGATCGATCACAGCGGTCGCGGCGATCGCCGGCACGGCCGCTCCACCTACCGGCGCGAGCGTGAGCAGCGCCGCCAGTAGCGTGGGCACCACCACGACGACAGCGAGAGCGAGATAGCTGAAGTGGTTGAGCGTCCTCAGCGATGGAATTCCTCGTGTATGAGGCGGACCGCCTTCTCGCGGTCCTTGTCCATGACGACGAGGGAGATGTTCAGCTCGCTCGATCCTTGCGCGATAGCGACCACGTTCACCGACGCTTTCCCGAGCGCTCCGAATACGCGCGCCGCGACGCCGGGGGTACCGCGCATCCCCTCCCCCACCGCGGCGACGATCGCGACCGGGCGTTCGACCTCGATCCGCTCGACGTCGTGGCGGCGCAGCTCGGCGTTGAACATCCGCTCGAGCGCCTTACGAAGCCGGTCGGTCGCTTCATCGGGAACGACGAGGCAGATCGAGTTCTCGCTCGAGGACTGGCTGATCATCATCACCGATACGCGTTCAGCCGCCGCGGTATCGAAGACGCGGGCCGCGAACCCGGGAACCCCGCTCATACCAGCGCCCTGGACAGTGATCAACCCAAGCCCGCCGAGCGAGGTCGTGGCTTTCACGACGCTCCCATCCTGGTCCGCTTTCTTCGTGATCGTCGTCCCGGCGTCAGACTGTGCGAACGTGTTGAGAATGCGGACCGGGATGTTGGCTTCCACCGCCGGCAGCACCGCGCGCGGATGGAGCACCTTCGCGCCGAAGTAGCTGAGCTCCGCGACCTCGGCATAGGAAAGAGTCGTGAGCGGCCTGGCGCCTTTCACGATGCGCGGGTCGGCGCTCATGACGCCGCTCACGTCGGTGTAGATGAGCAGCTCGTCGGCATGGAGTGCCGCGGCAAGGATCGCCGCGGAATAGTCGGAGGCGCCGCGCCCGAGAGTCGTGGTCACTCCCTCGGCCGTCGATCCGATGAAGCCGGTGACCACCGGCACCGAGCCGTACTTGAGGCGGGGAGCGAGCTCCTTGACCGCTCGCGCGCGGGTCTCCTCGAGGCTTGGATTCGCGTGACCGAAGGCGTCATCTGTGATCACCAGGCCCTCGGCTGAAAGCGCCTCGGCCTTCACGCCCCGGTGCTCCAGCACGGCGGCGACGATCGGCGCGCTGATGCGCTCGCCGTACGACACGATCGCGTCCAGCGTTCGCGCGGTGCATTCGCGGAGGATGGCGACGCTCTGAAGGAGGGCGTCCGCGCGTTCGGTGAGATCGGCGATCTCCTTGAGCACGTCGGCCGACTCGAAACCGAGCGCGTCCGCGGCGAGGTTCTTGTGCTCGCCCGCGAGACGGAGGACGGTCTCCTGCGCCTGGTGCGCGTCGCCCATCTCGGCCGAACGCGCGGACGCGATCAGGGCGTCGGTCGTCCCGGCGGTCGCAGAGACGACCACGATGCGCTCTCCCTTCACGCCCTTCACGATCTCGGCCACGCGCTGAAGGGCGGTCGGCGACGCGACGGAGGTCCCGCCGAACTTGAGCACGGTCCGCGTCATCCGCGAGCCCTCGCGATCGCGATCACATCGCCGAGTATCGCCGAGGCGGTCGCGTCGCCGCCCGCGCCCGGCCCGCTCCAGACGAGACGAGGCACGAGGTCGCTCTCGAGGGTGATCACGTTCATCGGTCCGGCGGCCTGGCCCTCGAGCGAGTCGGCAGGGACCTCTTCCGGCCCGACGCGTGCTTTCGTCGCGCGATCGCCGAAGTCGGCGACGGCGAGGTAGCGGATGCGGGCAGCGCGCGCCGCCGCGGCGGAAAAGCCGCCGGCCGCCACGCCCCGCAGGCTCGTGCGCCGAACGTTGTCCGGATGGTAGTGACGGCCCTCGAGGATCGAGATCAGGATCGCGAGCTTGTACGCGGCGTCGTGCCCATCGACGTCGTCGCTCGGATCGGCCTCGGCATAACCGGCTGCGGTCGCCTCCGCGAGGGCCTCCTCGAACGAGCTGCCCGCTTCCATGCGCGAGCAGATGTAGGTCGTCGTCCCATTGAGGAGGCCGCGGAGCACGCGCGGTCGGACGGCGCCGAGGGTTCGCATCCCCGCGACTACGGGTACGGCTGCGGCCACCGCGGCCTCGAACCGAAGCTCGCGCCGTGCGTGGCGGGCGCTTTCGTGGAGCCCGTTCCAGTCCTTTGCGACGAGCTCCTTGTTCGCCGTCACGACGTGCTTCCCGTTCTCGAGCGCTCCGTGGACGAGCTCGCCGGCGGGATCCGTCCCGCCGATGACCTCGACGACCACGGCGATCTCCGGATCCTCCAGGATTGAATGAGGATCAGTCGTGACCGGCACGTCACCCGCTTCACGCGGCTTTTGCGCATCCCGCACCGCCGCGGCGACGAGCTTCACGGGCCGACCGGCCGCCGCATCGATGCGCCGGGATCGGTCCGCGAAGGCGCGTCCTACCGCCGAGCCCACGGTGCCGAGGCCGAGCAGTCCGACTCCGACCGGACCATCGCTCACCTTGCCAGCGGTCGTCCCCAGACGACGTTCCCGGCGACGGGCACCACGACGCGATCGATGCCGAGATTTCGGAAGAGCGCGCGCACGTCGGCGGCTAAGCCGTCAGTGCGCGGGCCGAGCGTGACGCGCGAGAGCGTGCTGGTGCTCTGGAGCGCGCGGATGAAGTCCTCGACCGACTGATCGAACGGCACGACTGACGTCCGCTGAGAGCCGAGCCGTTCGAACAGCCCACGGGTCTGGAGCTCGCCAAAGAGGTCCACGAAGAAGGGCTTCCGCTGGAGCGGCGAGTAGCGCTGGATGATCTCCGTGAGCTTCGCACGCCACGTCGGCGGATATTCCCAGTCTTGGTCCAGCGCGGCGAGCACGCCGCCGTGCGCCAGTGCCGACGCGAAGCGGGGCATGACCACGTCGTGATCCATCCAGTGCAGGCTCTGCCCGCACGTGATGAGCCCATAGGGCGGCGCCAGCCGAGCGGTCTCGCCGGTCCCGTGGATCCAGTGGATCAGCGGGTCGTCGCCACCCGGAAGGCGGCGGGCCTCGGCGATCATGGCCTCCGAGGGCTCGATCGCATCGACGCGCGCCGCGAACGACCGCAGACTCCGCGCCACCGATCCGGTGCCGGCGCCGACGTCGAGAACGGTATTGGGCGCGACGATGAGGCGACGCAGCAGCCCGAACGTAGGCGCGGGGTAGGGCGGCCGGTACCGATACGACGCGGCCGCCTCGCGGTCCGTCCACACCGCCGCGAGCGCCTGCTTCTGATCGACCGTCACGCGAGCGCCTTCTCGAGAAGATCGAGTGCGGCCCCCACTGACGCGAGGCGGTTTCCATCGCGATCGAACGGCCACTCGTATTTCTTCACCGCGCTGTGCGCATCGCTGTCGACCGCGACGTACGTGAGGCCGATGGGTTTCCCCGGGGTCGCGCCGCCCGGACCGGCGATGCCGGTGATGCCGATCCCGATCGTCGCGCCGAGCCGCTCACGTGCGCCGCGCGCGAGCGCTCCGGCGACGACCGAGGACACCGCGCCGTGCCCGTGGATCAGATCCGGCGCGACGTCGGCAAAGATCGTCTTGGCCTCGTTCGAGTACACGACCGCACCACCGCGGAAAAAGTCGCTCGCTCCGCCGTGAGCGGTGAGCACCGTCGCCAGCAGACCGCCGGTGCAGGACTCGGCGACGGCGACGGTCACTTTGCGGCGAACGAGCCGCGCCTGAACCGTCTTCATTCGCCCCTCGAGCTCAGCCTGCGTCGGCGCGCGTCTGGGTGGCACGGAGCATGAGTCTGACGCCGGAGACGACAGTCAGCGCGACAGTGACGTCGAGGAGCGCCTCGGCGGCCGTGCGCCACAATGCGCCGCCGAGTGCGGCGGCCGCGATCAGGCCCGCGGTGCTCATCATCTGGAGGATCGTCTTGAGCTTGCCGTCCGCGGTCGCCGGGAGCGTCCGCTCTGCCCGGCTGCGCGCCCAGACCGCGGCGACCTCGCGCAGCACGACTACGGTCACCGCCCAGAGTGGCGCGAGACCGCGCAGAGCGAGTGCGGATAAGGTGCCGATGACGAGGATCTTGTCGGCGAGTGGATCGATCGCGGCGCCTCTTGCGGTCACCTCGCCGCGAGCGCGTGCGAGCGGCCCGTCCACCGCGTCGGTCGTAGCCGCGATCGCGAACAGCGCGAGCGCCGCGAGGTCCGTCTCGGGTGTGCGGAACGCGAGGAGAGCGCAGACCGGGACAGTGAGGATTCCTCGCGCGAGTACGAGGAGCGTCGGCGCGTTCATTGCACCCTGAAGGTGCGGTCGACGACCTCCCCTGGACGTCCAAGGCTCGCGATGAGCTGCCCGTTGTGAATGACCTGGGTCGCCGCGCCGTTGCCGCTGCGGATCCGGACTTCCTTGCCGGTGAAGAGCGCCGTCTCGCCATCGTGGTACACGCGTCCGCCATCGACATCTGTGCCATCGACGGTCGCGAGTATCCAGGTGTCGCCCCCGCGCACGAAGACGTTGACGACCGCCTTCGTGTAAACGATCACGACGTTGCGAGTCTCCTCGAGGGTGCCGCCCGTCGCGGTCTGCGCGACGACGCGGAAGGACTGTGGCCCCGCTGGCGGGTAGTAGCGGCTCTGGAACGATCCGTCGGGATTGACGGACACGGCGAGGTTGTTGATCGAAAGGCGCGCGACAGAACGATCGACGCGCCCGCTCACGAGCACCGAGACGTCGGTCAGCGTGACGCCGGCAGCCGGCTGATCGATTAGGAGCTGCGGCGCCGGACCGACGGCCGGGCTCGCTGCGACCTGGTACTGGATCGTGCGCGCGACCCGGTTCGTCTTTCCCGCGGCGTCGAGGACCTCGATCTCGACGTGGTTCGCCCCCGGCTTGAGCGCGACCGTGGTAGTGAACGACCCATCCCTGCTCGTCTTGATGTCGCCAAACGTATCCGGACCCGGATAGACGCGGACAGTGATGCGCCCGTCGGGCACAGTCACGCCGCTCACAACGAGATCGCCGCTCGCCGCGATCTCGTCGGTCGCCGGCTGGGTCACCTCGAGCCGCGGCAGCGTGGCGAAGGTCGTGAACTGGTAATAGAGGTAGCCCACGAAGAGACCCACGCCGGCGAGCAGGATGACCGGGAAAAAGATGACCGGCCGGAAGATCAAGCTCCGATGCACGACGGGGCGATAGGGCTTGAACGTTCGGCTCTGTGGCGGTTCGGGCTGCCCGCGCTCGTGCTGGTAGAGCGGGATCAGCTCATCGGTCTCAAGGTCGAGGTATTCGGCGTAGTTGCGCAAGAACCCCTTCGTGTACACCGCGCCCGGAAGAGACTGGTAGTCGCCGTCCTCGAGCGCTTTGAGGAACTTCTCGCGGATCCGCGTGTCCCCAGCGGCTTGCTCGAGGGTGATGTTCTTCTTCTCGCGTTGGGTCCGAAGCATCTCGCCGAGCTTAGACATCGCCGCGCGCCATCCCGTACACCTCGCGCATCTTGCCCGGCCCCTGCGACGGTCCGATGACGCCGTGCTGCTCCATCATGTCGATCAGCCTGCCGGCGCGCGCGAAGCCGATCGTCATCTTGCGCTGAAGCATCGACACCGACGCCTGGCCCGCACGCTGGACGATCTCGACGGCCTCCTCGTAGCGCTCGTCCTCGATGTCATCGCCGCCGTCGTCGCGGACGTGCGCGCGCTCCTTGTCCTCGAGGATCGAGAGGTCGTACCGCGGCTCGCGCTGCTGCTTCCAGTGCCGGGTCACGAGCTCGATCTCGCCGTCGGAGACGAACACACCCTGGGCGCGTGTCGGCTTGGGCGAGTCCGGCGGCAGCCACAGCATGTCACCGCGTCCGAGAAGCTTCTCCGCGCCGGTCATGTCGATGATCGTGCGGGAGTCGACCGCCGAGGCGGTAGCAAACGCGACGCGAGCCGGGATGTTGGCTTTGATCAGACCGGTGATGACGTCGACCGACGGGCGCTGCGTCGCGACCACCAGATGGATGCCGGTCGCCCGCGCGAGCTGTGAGATCCGGGTGATGGCTTTCTCGACCTGGATCGGCGCCGACATCATCAGGTCGGCCAGCTCGTCGATCAGCAGCACCACGTACGGGATGCGGTCGGGCCCGGTCCGCGACTCGTTGTATTTCTCGATGTTTCGGGCCGTCGCCCGCGCAAAGAGGCGGTACCGGCGGTCCATCTCCCCCATCGCCCAGTACAGCGAGTTCAGGATCCTGTCGTGATCGGTAACGACCGGCACGACGAGGTGCGGGATGCCGTTGAAGCCGGTGAGCTCGACACGCTTCGGGTCGGCGAGGATCAGCCGGACCTCGTCCGGGGTGGCCTGCATGAGCAGGCTGGTGATGATCGAGTTGATGCAGACGCTCTTGCCGGAGCCGGTCTGCCCGGCGATCAGCAGGTGGGGCAGCTTCGCGAGGTTGGTCACGATCGGGGATCCGGCGACGTCGCGCCCCAGGGCGACCGTGAGCTTCGACTCGCCAGACCGGAACTCCGCGCTTTCCGCGACGTCCCGGAGCGAGACCAGGCCGATGGCGAGGTTCGGGATCTCGATCCCGACCACGCTCTTGCCGGGAATGGGCGCCTCGATCCGCAGGCTGCGCGCCGCCAGCCCCAGCGCGAGATCGTCCGCGAGCGATTCGATCCGGCTGAGCTTCACCCCAGCCGCGGGCTTGAGCTCATACCGAGTAACGACCGGCCCGACGAATACGTCAGCGACGGTCGCGCTGATGCCGAAGCTCGCGAGGGTCTCCTCGATGACCCGCTTGTTGCGTCGCAGCTCGTCGGTGCCCGCCCGCGCCGCCGAGCCCTCCTCCAGAAGCTCCATCGAGGGCAGCGCCCAGGGCCTCTCAGGCGGATCGGCGTGCAACACGCCCTCGGCGACGACGGCAGCGGAGGCCAGACCGGCTATTGAGACGGCGAATGGCTCACGAGCAGCGGGCACACGCGCGCCGTCCGGCGGTGCAGGCTCCGAGGCAGGGGTAGGGGCCCCTGGCGCATCGCGCCGCGCGGTGGGGATCCGGCCGTAGGCCGGGGGGTCCCCGGAGCGTTGAGAGGGTTTCGGAGCCTGCACCGCCGAAGGGGACGCGGTGCGCTGCGAGCGGTCGTCGGGCAGGTGGATCCGCATCTGTTCGGCGGCTTCGTCGGCGGGGCGGTCGAAGTGGGTGGCGGTGCCGCCGGGAATGAGCGTTCCTGGGCGCAGGCCGCCGATGGCAGCGCGCTGCCGCCAGACCGGCGCCAGGAGCTCGGCGATCGTGCGGTTCGCGGCGATCACCAGGCCGACGAGAAGCAACGCGGTAAGCGCGATGGGAGCGCCGATCTGGCCGAAGAGCGAGGCCGCCGCCCGGGCGACGGCGCCGCCGACGTAACCCCCGGCGACGTCGTCGCGCGCGTAGTGACGAGTGAGCCCGAGGAGCGCGACGACGATCACGATTCCGCCGAGGATCGGGAACACCGTCTCGCGCCTGATGAAGCCGAACCAGAGCTCGAGCGCGACCGCCGCCAGCACCAGCGGCACGCCGAACGCCGCCCAGCCCAGCAGGTCGAAGAGCAGCGAGCGCCACCAGTGCAGCAGCGCACCCTGGTCGAAGCCGAGCGCGACCGCCGAAAGCAGCGCGAACGCCACGACCGCGATCGCGCCGACCTCGTCGCGGATCCGCGCCTCGATCGCGGGTGTTGCACCGTGGCGCGCGGAGCGTGCGGCTCTCTTCGCCATTCCCTTCCCTTCCCTCTAACTCACTGGCTAGACCTGCATGATGACCGGCATCACCATAGGTCTCCGCTTCGTCCGCTCATAGAGGAACGTCGCGACGGTCGAGTGGATCGTCTCCTTGAGCGCGGCCGCCTCGGCGAGATGCTCGCCGGTCTGCGCCTCGGCGAGCCCCTCGAGAACGCGCTGCTTGGTGAGCTCGATGATCTCGCCGGCGTCTTGCTCCGGCACGAACCCCTTGGTGACGATGTCGGGGCCCGCGACGACCTTGCCCGTGCGCTGCTCGATCGTGATGACGACCATGAAGAAGCCGTCGCTGCCGATCGAAAGCCGGTCGCGCATTACGGCGTGGCTCACGTCGCCGACGCCGAGGCCGTCGACGTAGACGACGCCGGCCTGGACCTTCTCACCCAGCCGGGCGCCGCGCTCGTCGATCTCGAGCACGTCTCCGTTCGTAAGCACGAAGCACTTGTCCGGCGCGACGCCGACGTCCATCGCGAGCCGAGCGTGACGCACCAGCATTCGGTACTCGCCGTGGATCGGGAGGAAATGCTCGGGTCGGAGGATGTTGAGGAGAAGCTTGAGCTCTTCCTGGCTCGCGTGGCCGGAGACGTGCGGCCGCGTCGCGGGATCGTAGATAACTTCGGCCCCCAGCTTGAAGAGGTTGTCGATCGTCCGTGACACCAGCTCCTCGTTGCCGGGTATCGGGGTGGCCGACATGACGACCGTATCGCCGTCCTTCACCGCGACGTGCCGATGGTCGCCAAGCGCCATCCGCGAGAGCGCGCTCGTCGGCTCGCCCTGTGACCCTGTGGTGATGATGCAGATCTCCTGATCCTTCAGCTTGGTGATCTCGTTCGGGTGAACGATCGATCCTTCGGGGTACTCGAGGTACCCGAGCTCCCGCGCGGTCTTCGTGTAGTTCTCCATCGACCGGCCGACGATCGCGGTGCGCCGTCCCCAGGCCGCGGCGATCTCGACGATCTGCTTGATGCGCGAGATGTTCGATGCGAACGTGGTCGTGATCACCCGACCCGGAGCGCGGGCCATGATCGCGTCGAATAGCTCGCCGACATGCCGTTCCGACTGCGTGTATCCGGGCACCTCGGCGCGCGTGGAGTCGGACATCAGGAGGAGCACGCCGTTCGCCGCGATCTCCGCGAGCCGCGCGAAATCGGTCTGCCGACCGTCGACGGGCGTGTGGTCGAACTTCCAGTCGCCGGAGTGGACGACCGTTCCGTAGGGCGTGTGGATCGTCAACCCGACCGCGTCGGGGATGCTGTGACACACGTAGTACGAGTCGCATTCGAGTGCGCCCACTCGGAACGGCTCGCCCGGCGTGATCTCGCGGAAGGTCGCGCGCTCGGCGAGCTTGTGCTCGCGGAGCTTGGTACGGATGAGCCCGAGCGAGAGCTTGGTGCCATAGATCGGGACGTCCAGGAGATCGCGCAAAACGTAGGGCAGCGCGCCGATGTGGTCCTCGTGCGCATGCGTCATGACGAATCCGCGCACTCTGGCCTTGTGCTGGCGCAGATACGTGATGTCCGGGATCACGAGGTCGATGCCGAGCATCTCCTCGTCCGGGAACATGAGGCCTGCATCGATGACGATGACGTCGTCGCCGCACTCGAGGGCGAGCATGTTCTTGCCGATCTCGCCGACGCCGCCGAGCGGGATGATCCGCAGCGGAGCTTTACCAGAAAAGGTCATCTCATGACCTTTTCCAGTACAGGCCGGGCGAACGCCCGGGTCTTATCCAAAGAGCGTGATCTGCTCCGCCGGCCTCTTCTCGGCCTCCTTGGGCACCGGCGCGGTCGCGAGGAAGAGCGCGAGCGCCGCGAAGTCGGCGACGAGGGCATCGCGGAGTGCCGGTTGATGGAGCGCCGCCGCCGGGTGAAAGACCGGGAAGATGACGAGCCCGTCCGCGGTCTTGCGTGGCTTGCCGTGGATCCGCGAGATGGACTCCCCGACGAAGAACTTTCCCATCGCATGGCGGCCCAGCGTGACGATGACCCGCGGTCGAAGGACCTCGAGATGCCGGCGAAGCCAGATATCGCAAGCCGTGATCTCATCGGGAAGTGGATCGCGGTTCTCCGGCGGCCGGTGCCGCACGACGTTGGTGATGAACACCTTGCGGCGGTCGAGACCGATGCCGGCCAGCAGCTCGTCGAGGAATTGGCCGGCGGCGCCGACGAACGGCTTTCCCTGGACATCTTCGTGGTATCCGGGCGCCTCGCCGAGGAAAAAGATCCCCGACTCTCCGGAACCCTCGCCGGGCACGGCCTGGCGGGCGCTTCGGTGGAGGGGACACGCCATGCATGCGCGAATCTCTTCGGCGACGAGGCCTAGCTCAGCGTGCTGCACTCGCGGTGGATTATGGAGCCGTGGGCGTCCGGACCGGAGCCTTTCTCGCGAGGTAAATGACGTCCGTGTAGGGCCGCCGCGGCATCTCCTCGACCTCCATGACGAATCCGGAGCGCGTGAACATCGCGAAGGCCTCCTCTCGCGTCGGAAAGAAGAAGCGCTCGCGGCCCCCGCGGGTCCTGCCGAGCAACGTCACCGTAACGACCTCCTGCGCGTACGTCACGGCGTAACGCGGGTCGGTCCGGCGCTCCTGCGCCTTGACGATGAGCGGACCGCCCTCGCCGAGCGCCGAGGCAGCGTTCCTGAGCACGCGCTCCTGATCTGCAAAGGAAAGCAGATAGAGGACGTCGACGATCGTGACGGCGTCGCACTTGGGGGGAGGCTGCGCGACGATGTCGCCGATCTCGAAGCGAAGCCACTGTGTGTCCTGGATCGCGACGCGGCCGATGGCGACCTTCTTGGCATCGAGGTCGATCCCGAGGACCCGGCGGGTGTCGGAGGCCTCGCGGAGCAGACAGGCGAAAAGGCCGTGGCCGCAGCCCAGGTCGACGATGAACCCCTTACGCGGTACGAAGCGCTCGACGAAGGCGAGATCCGACAGGAAGGCTCGGCCGTGCACGAAGAGCCGGTCCACGACCGGCGCCGAGCGGTAGCGGTGGACAGCGCGGTTCAGGGCCGCGCTCGTGCTCGCTCCCGGCATCAGGGCACGCGCCAGCGGAGGGTCTCGTTGCCGAGCGCCGTCCGCAGAAGCGGATCGGTCAGCAGCCGCAGGTCGCGTTCGCGCTCGACCAGTCCGTCAGCCGCGCCCAGTCGGTCGTCGACGTAGCCAGGGTGCGATCCGAGCTCCCCTATCCCGCCGTACGTCGCGAGGAGCGCCACGCCTGCGGCGTCGAGCTTGGGTCGCTCGCTCGAGAGGTCGATGTACCAGGTCGGTCCGGCGATGCCGCGGTAGGCGAGGCCCGATGCCAGCGTCGCCGCGCGGAGTGCCGCTTCCTTCGGCCCGGTCCAAGACCGTGGCGACCGCGTCCGGCGGATCCAGCGCACCCCGTCGTCGCGCGCGATACGTCCAACGACGCCGGCGACGGGCGGCATCAGATGGGTGTGCCGATGCGAATCCCACGCGAGCGGCGCGACGCCCCACTCGCGCGCGCGAGCCACCTGGGCGCGCACCTCGGACGCAAGCTCGGCCGCGCGGATGCGGCCCGTGAACACGCGGCGGGCGAACTCAGCGAGCGGCCAGAACCGCCCTTCGCGATCGACGAGGCTCGGCACCGCCGACGGCTCGCTCACCGGCGTGCCGCCCACGAGATCGATGTGAAGGCCGACCTCGAGCTCGGGCTCGCGCCGGGCGAGCGCCGCGCCTTCGGCTGATGCGTCGAACGTCACGAGGAGCGATGCCGATCGAACGATCCCCTTACGGTGCGCCTCGATGATCCCGCGAGTCACCGCCGGCGACAGACCGAGGTCGTCCGCCGTGACGACCAGGCTCATCGCCCGTAGAGACCGCGCATCGCGTTCAGCCGGATGCGAAAGAGGTCGCGGAACATCTTGGGGGTGTCGACGAGAAAGTCGATGCGCGAGTCCTTCCGCTGATGCAGTGCGAACGGGATCTCGCGCACGCGGTATCCCGCGCGCCTGGCGAGGAACAAGACCTCCGCGTCGAAGGCGAAACCGTCGAGGCGTTGCCGGCTGAACAGGGCGCGCGCGGCCTCGGCCGTGTACATCTTGCCGCCGCACTGCGTGTCGCGGATGTCCGTCGGAACGACCAGGTGCACCGCGGCGCGAAAGACGTCACCCATCATGCGTCGCCACCACGGGCGGTCCACGATCGAGCCAGGGACGTAGCGCGACGCGATCGCGATATCTGCCCCCGTGGCCAGAGCGTGGTGGAAAAGATCGAGGATCTCGACGGGGATGGTCAGGTCCGCATCGAGGAAGATCACCGGATCGCCTCGCGCGGTCATGACGCCGGCCCGCACCGCCGCGCCTTTGCCCCGATGTGGCAGATGAAGGACCTTGAAGCTCAGTCTGCCGCTGCGCAGGCCCAGCTTGGTCCGGTGGAACACGTCGACGGTGGCGTCGCTCGAGCCGTCGTCCGCGAGGATGATCTCGGCCTCGACGGCGCGTGCGCGGAAGTACTCCGCGCAGCGCGTCAGCGTCGACTCGATGCGCCGGGCCTCGTTGAAGGCCGGCAGGATCAGGCTAAGGATCGCGGGCTAGCGCGGGGGTCCGCCGCGCCGGAAGCCGCCTCCGCCGCCTCGTCGAGGCCCGCCGCGCTCGTCCCGGTCCTGGTAGCGCGCCCGCTCCGCGCGCTGGCGCTCCTGATACCCGTCGCCGCCCTCGCTCACCGCGCGTATCGAGAGGTTCACTCGACCCATCCGGTCGACCTCGGCGATCTTGACCGTTACGGTGTCGCCGACGTTCACGACGTCCTCGACCCGGTTCACTCGATCGGTCGAGAGCTCGCTGATCCGGACCAGGCCTTCCTTCCCGGGCAGATACTCGACGAAGGCGCCGATTCCCATGATTCGGGTGACCTTGCCCTCGTAGACCTCGCCAACCTCGGGCTCCTTGGTGAGCCCTTCGATCATCGCTCGCGCCTTTTCACGGCCCTCCGGCTTTGCGCCGGTGATGCGCACGGTGCCGTCGTCCTCGAGCTCGATGGTCGTGCCGGTCTCGGATTGGATCTGGCGGACCATCTTGCCGCCTGGACCGATGACCTCGCGCACCTTGTCGGGCGCGATCTTGATCGTCTCGATGCGCGGCGCGTACTTGGAGAGCTCCGTCCGCGGGGCAGGCAGCACTGCGCGCATAGCGTTCAGGATGAAGAGGCGTGCGTCCTTTGCCTGCTGGAAGGCCTCGCGGATGACGGCGACCGGCAGCCCCTTTGCCTTGATGTCGAGCTGGATCGCGGTCACGCCGCGATCTGACCCGGTCACCTTGAAGTCCATGTCGCCGTAGTTGTCTTCCATGCCCTGGATGTCGGTAAGCAGACGGTGCTGGCCACCCTCGAGGACGAGACCGATGCTGATGCCGCCGATCATCGCCTTCATCGGCACGCCGGCGTCCATGAGCGCGAGGCACGCGCCGCAGGTCGACGCCATCGAGGTGGAGCCGTTCGACCCGAGCGTCTCCGAGACGACGCGGATGGTGTACGGGAACTCTTCCTTCGTCGGGATCACCGGGAGGAGCGCGCGTTCCGCGAGCGCACCGTGGCCGATCTCGCGTCGGCCCGCGCCGCGCAGCGGCCGGACCTCGCCGACCGAGTACGGCGGGAAGTTGTAGTGGTGCATGAACCGCTTCGAGTCGACCGGCGAAAGCGTGTCGATGATCTGCTCGTCGCCGGAAGGGCCGAGCGTCGCGACCGAGAGGATCTGGGTCTGCCCGCGCTGAAAGAGCGCGGAGCCGTGCGTCCGAGGCAGGAGCCCGACCTCGATCGAGAGCGGGCGGATCTCGGTGAGCCCGCGGCCGTCCGGCCGGAGGCCCTCCTCGAGCACCGCGCGGCGGAACTCCTTCTTGAGCACGTTGTCGAAGGCGAGGTTGACGTCGGCCTCGGTGATCGCGTTGGGATCCGCCGGCTGGCCATCCTTCGCGAGCGGCACGAGCGCGGCGACCGCCTCACGCTTGAGCTCGTCGAGCCCCTGCTCGCGCATGGCCTTGTCGGCATTGCGCACGCGCGCGCGGATCTTGTCGGCGAGGAACGCGGCGATCCGCTCCTCCCTCGCCGGATCGACCTTCTCGCCGGTCCAGGTCATCTTGGGCTTGCCGGATGCGGCGACGAGGGCCTCCTGCGCATCGATGAGCGCGGAGATGCCGGTCTGAGCGAGCTCCAGCGCCTGCACCAGTAGCTCCTCGCTCACCTGCCTGGCGCCCGCTTCGAGCATCATGATCGCGTCGCGAGTCCCCGCGACCACGAGGTCGAGCTCGCTCTCTTCAAGCTCCTGGATGGTCGGGTTCAGCGTCAGCTTTCCGTCGACGGTGCCGACCCGCACGCAGCCGATCGGACCGTCGAACGGGGCTGGCGAGATCGCCAGCGCCGCGGATGCGGCGTTGACCGCGAGGATGTCTGGCTCGTTCTCCTGGTCCGCGCTGAACGGCGTGACGACGATCTGCACATCGTTGCGGAACCCTTTGGGGAAGAGCGGTCGGATCGGCCGGTCGGTCAGGCGAGCGGTGAGGATCCCCTCCTCGGAGGGGCGGCCCTCGCGCCGCGGAAAGGAGCCTGGGATCTTCCCTGCGGCGTAGAGGCGCTCCTCGAAGTCGACGGTGAGCGGGAAGAAGTCGATGCCGGGTCGCACGGTGGGCGAGACCGTCGCCGCCGCGAATACGACGGTGTCGCCATACCGCACGGTGACCGCGCCGCCGGCCTGCTCCGCGAGCTTGCCGGTCTCGAAGACGAACGGTTTCGCGTTGATCTGCGCTTGGGAACGAGTCGCTGACATGTCTTTCTCAGGGTGCCGTTATGAAAAGACCCCAGTTTCCTGGGGTCGTCCGCCGAAGCGGCCCTAGCTCACCGTCGCAGCCCGAGTCGCCCGATGATCTCCTGGTATCGCTCCGGGCTCCTCCGGTGGAGGTAAGCGAGCAGCCGGCGGCGCTGTCCGACCATCGTGAGAAGCCCGCGCCGACTCGCATTGTCGTGGCGGGCGGTCCGTAGATGCTCGGTGAGGTGCTTGATCCGCTCGGTCAGGAGCGCGATCTGGATCTCCGGTGATCCGGTGTCCTTGGCATCGCGACGGTAGGTTGCGATGACCTCGGTCTTGTTGGGAAGGGTCGCCGACGGCACCCGTTGTCCTTTCTGTGATCCTTTGGATCTCTTATTCGAAATCAGTCTAGCGGACAGGGCCAGGGCGACCCGGACGGGCTTGCGGGAGCATGGTGATAATCCCGCGACGTGGCCGCGGCTATCTCGCTGCATGGTGTCTCCAAGGTTTACCGGCCACCGCGCAAACGGCCGTACCTCGCGATCGAACGGATCGAGCTCGACATCCCTTCGGGCAGGTTCGTATCGGTCGTCGGCCCATCGGGCTGCGGCAAATCGACTCTGTTGTCGCTCGTCGCCGGCCTGATTCCCGCCACGACCGGCGAGGTGACCCTCAACGGGACGCGCGTCGCCGGCATACGTACGGACGTCGGCTTCATCTTCCAGCGCGACGCGCTGCTGCCCTGGCGGACCGTTCGCGAGAACGTCGCGCTGCCGCTCCGCTTCCGCGGCCACGGTGACGCCGACCGGGTGCGCGAGTGGATCGCCCGAGTGGGCCTCGCGCCGTTCATCGACAACTACCCGCACGAGCTCTCCGGCGGGATGCGCAAGCGCGCCCAGCTCGCGCAGTCGCTCGTCGTCGATCCAGCCACCCTGCTCATGGACGAGCCGTTCTCCGCGCTGGATGTGCAGACCCGGAACCTGATGGAGAACGAGCTCCTCAACCTCTGGGGAGCGTCGGGCAAGACGGTCCTGTTCATCACGCACGACCTCGAGGAGGCGATCGCGCTCTCCGACGAGATCGTCGTCATGACCGCCGGGCCGGGCACGATCAAGGCCCGCTACCCGGTCGACCTGCCTCGGCCGCGAAACGTCACGGAGATCCGGTTCGCGCCGGAGTTCGTCGCCATCTACGAACGAGCGTGGGCGGATCTTCGCGACGAGGTCGAGCGCTCGTACAAGCGCAGCCTCGAGGCCTCATGACCGCGCTCGACCTCAGCGCTCCCGTGCCGGTCCCGATCACGAAGCGCGGCTGGTTCATCCGGCTCGTGCAGCTCGGCGTGATCGCGTTCTTCGTGGTCGCCTGGGAGGTGCTCGGACAGCTCGGAGTGCTCGACAAGTTCTACTACTCGCGCCCGTCGCTGTTCATCGCCCGTATCGCGCAGTGGTTCGGCGAAGGCCTCGGCCCGACCTCGATCTGGAACGACATGCGCGTGACGCTGCTCGAGACGGTGCTCGGGTTCGTGATCGGCACGCTCCTCGGCGTCACGATCGGTTACGCGTTCGCACGCAATCAGCTCCTCGGGCAGGCGTTCGATCCGCTCCTCTCGATGTTCAACGCGATCCCTCGCCTCGTTCTCGCGCCGGTCTTCATCCTCGCCTTCGGCATCGACCTCGCGAGCAAGGTGGCGCTCGGCGTGACGCTCGTGTTCTTCATCGTCTTCTTCGCGACCTTCACCGCGGTGCGCGACGTCGACCAAACGCTCGTGGACAACGTCCGCGTGCTCGGGGCCCGGCGCCGCGACGTGACCTTCGAGGTGCTGCTCCCTGCAGCCTTCAGCGCGATCGTTGCGAGCCTGCGGACCAGCGCCGGCTTCGCCTTCGCGGGCGCGGTCGTCGCCGAATACATCGGCTCCAACGCCGGACTGGGCCGGCGGATCGCGACGGCGGAGGCATTCTTCGACTCGACCGGGGTGTTCGGAGGTATCGTCGTCATCGCCGTCCTGGCGCTGATCCTGGATTTCGCGCTGCAGTGGGTCGAGGGCGCGTTCTCGCGCTGGAAGCCGCGCCGGGAGCACTAGGGAGGAGACCGATGAAGACAGGTCCGCTCGGGATCGCGTTCGCGTCCATCCTGCTCGTCGCCGCCTGCGGAGGCGGTACGGTCCAGCCGTCGCCGTCCGCGGCCGGAGCGGGCGCGGCGACCACGCCGCCCCGAGCGACCGTGCGGGTCGCGATCGGCTCCGCCGCATCCCTCAACTATCTGTCGTGGGATCTCGCCAAGGCGCTCGGCTACTTCGAGGACGAGAACCTCGACGTGACCCTGAACTATGCGTCCTCCGGCAACGACGCCGCGACCGCGCTGCTGTCGGGCTCGGTCGACTTCACCGGCAACTCGATGGACCAGTCCATCAAGGCGCAGATCGCGGGGAAGCCGACGAAGATGGTCGTCGCGTTCTCGCGCACGCCAGGCGCCGCCATCGTCGTCCGTGCCGACCTCAAGGACACGGTGAAGTCGCTCAAGGACCTCAAGGGCAAGACCGTCGGCGCGACCTCGCAGGGATCTGGAACGCACGTCGTTCTGACGTACGCGTTGAACCAGGCCGGTCTCATCCAGGACAAGGACTACACCTTCAAGCCCTGCGGGTCGGGGACCATGGCCGCGACCCTCGACTCGAAGGCCGTCGACGCATGCATCAACTCAGACCCCTTCATCACCCAGTACGTGGCCGCGAACAAAGGTTTCATCCTCAAGGATTACCGCACCATCCAGGACACGACCGAGCTCGTCGGCGGGCCCTATCAGTTCACCGGGGCTGTGACCACCGCGGAATTCATCCAGAAGAGCCCGGACGTCGTGCAGCGCGTGGTCAATGCCCTTGTAAAGACGAACCGCTTCATCCAGGCGACGGCGTCGAAGGACATCGCCGCGAAGCTGCCGAAGACGGTCACCGGCGAGGACCTCGATCTCTACGTGAAGACGCTCGACGCCGCGAAGGGCTACATCTCCGCGGACGGGATCATCGACGCCGCCGGCGCCCAGAACGTTCTCAAGATGAACGTCGAGGACTGCAAGGTGAACACGACGCTCTGCGGAAACGTGAAGCCGACGGACAGCGTCGACGTGAGTGCCCTGTACGACAACTCCTTCGCGCAGAAGGTCAAGAAGTAAGGAGCTAGCCGAGGGCGCGCAGCCGCGGGAGCAATCCGGCCGCCGCTTCGGCGCGCTTGCGCGGATCGAGCGTCGCCGATGTCCCGCCACCGCCGATCATGACGAGCAGCTCGCTGAACCCCGCCTTCACCGCGGCCTCCGCGCGCTTGAGCGTGTCATCCGGACCGTCGAGTCGCACGTTCATGGAGCGCCGGACCGTCGCCGGATCGCGTCCGATCTTGCGGCAGGCCTCGTCGAGGTAGCGCGACGCCGCGACGGTCTCGTCGAAGCCCTGGATGTTCGAGTTCCAAACGTCGCCGTGGCGTGCGGTGAGCCGCAGCATCCGCTGGCCCTTCGCTCCGATCCAGATCGGCGGATGCGGCCGCTGCATCGGTTTGGGCTCCGCGATCGCTTCGGTGAGCTGATAGAAGCGGCCCTTGAACGTCGCGCGTGGCTCCTTCCAGAGCAGCTTCATCGCCCGGAGCGACTCGTCGAGCATTCGCACGCGATCGCCGGCGCTCGGGAAGGGCAGGCCGAACTGGGCGAACTCGGGTTCGTTCCAGCCGGTCCCGATGCCGAACTCGAGGCGCCCAGCCGAGAGGTGGTCGACGGTCACCGCGATCTTCGCCATGAGCCCCGGATGCCGGTACAGGTTGCCGGTGACGTTGAGTCCCATCCGGGCGCGCGTGGTGATGGCGGCCATCGCGCCCAGCGCGGTCCAGCCATCGAAGATCGGCGCGCTCGGATCACCACCGAGCGCGATGAGGTGATCGAACGGCCAGATGTGATCGAAGCCTGCCTGGTCGCCGATGCGCCAGACGTCGGTATGCACGTCGATGGGATGGACCTGCTGCGAGAACTTGAGACCAAAGCGGAGGGGATTGCGCGCTGCCATGGGTGTGCCGAATCTAATGATTCCGCGCGAGCGCCGCTCTGCCATCATCCGGAGATGGCTGTATCCGAGCGGACCGAGTACCGGATCGAACCGGTCGATCTCGCCAGCGCGGACGACACGCTTCTTCGCGAGCTCAACGATCTGCAGAACGAGATCGCGCACGAGCGCGCTCCGGAGGAGCCGCCGATCGCGCTCGAGGTCCTCGCGCTTCGGGTGCGCAATCGTCCGGGGTTCCTGAAGATGCGGGAGTGGATCGTCCGCGCACCTACGGGGCAGCTCGTCGCTCGGGGTTTCATCGCGCGCTGGGAGGCCGACACGAACCAGCATCTGCGCGACGCGAACATCGACGTCGCGCCGGCGCACCGTCGCCGAGGCGTCGCAAAGCGCCTGCTCCGGGAGATCGTCGATGCCGCGGGCAGCTCCGACGACATCGTGATCGAATTCGCCGCGAACGACCGCGTGCCGGCCAGCGAGGCGTTCCTCAGGCGGATCGGCGCTCACGAGACCCTCCGGACGCACATCAACCAGGTCCCCATCGCCGAGATCGATCGCGGGCTGGTCCACGAGTGGGCGATGCTCGATCCGACGGGCTACCGCCTGGTGTGGATCGACGGCGACGTCCCCGAGGAGCTGATGGGCAACGTCATCGTCGCTTACGACACGATGAACACCGCCCCACGCGGAGAGGCCATGGAGGACTGGCACTCGACCCCGGACCTGATCCGCCAGTTCGATCGGTCTCGGAACGCGACCGGGCGCCTGCGGCGGCTGCTCCTGGCGATCGAAGATGCGACCGGCGCCACTGCGGGATTCACCGAGATGAGCCACGACCCGTTGACGCCTCACCTGCTCGGGCAGGGCGGCACGGCGGTCGTACCGTCCCACCGCGGGCGCGGCATCGGTAAATGGCTCAAGGCGACGATGCTCGAGCGGGTCCTCGATGAGTGGCCTGGGGCGACCCTGGTCCGCACCGGTAATGCGGACGCGAACGCGCCGATGCTTGCGATCAATACACGCCTTGGTTTCAGACCCGCCTGGGCGACGATCGTTTACGAGGTAAACATCGCCGATGCGCGGCGGTACGCGGGGAGCGTTCCGGTTTAGTCGAGCCTGGCATCGCCGCTGCATAGCAGCGTGCATGCGGATCGCTTTGGTGATCGAGGACGACGCGGCGACCCGTCGCGTCATCGCCCAGACCCTCCTCCAGGATGGCTACGGCGTGGCCGAGAGCGTGCTGCCGGAGCCGATCCCCTTCGTGCCCGCGCTCGACGTCGTGGTGACCGATGTCGTGACCGCTCCGGACGTGGCCTCCGTGCGGGCCTGGGCCCGGTCGATCGACGAGCGTTTCGACGTGCCAGTCGTGATCGTGACCGGCCGGCCGGAGATCCTCGCCGCGGGTGCCGCCGCGCTCGGGGTCGCCGACCTCGTCGCGAAGCCGTTCGAGATGGCGGATCTCGTCGAGCGCGTATCGGTCGCCGTCGCGGCGCACAAGCTCGCGATCCCGCCGAACCGCTGGAACTGAAGCACTATCGCGACAGGGCGAGCTTCTGGAAGGTGTGGCAGTCCGGCGGGACCAGACCGGCGCTCCCACCGATCGTCCAGGTGACCTCCGCGACGTAGAGGTCGCCCTCCTCATCGACCGCGATCCCGTGGGCCGCGCAGAAGCTTCCCGGTGCGCATGGGTCGGCGCCGCCGAACCGGGCCGTGACTCGCCCCGATTGATCGAGGACGCTGATCCGGCTCGGCAGGTCACGCGCGATGGGCCCGTTGCGGAAGGAGCGCTGACCCGCGCGCCAGCCGAGCTCGGCGACATACATGAGGCCGTGCCGGAACACGAGCTGCGTCGGGCGCTGGACGTCGACGATCTCGCCAAGGTAGACGCCGTCGGGATCGAAGATCTGGATCCGGTCGTTCTCGCGGTCGCAGACGAACACGCGTCCATCGTCATGGACGCCGATCCCGTGCGGCAGCCTGAACTCGCCTGGGCCGCTGCCGGGTTCGCCCCACGACAGGACAAGGTCGCCGGCCGCGGTGAAGCGGTGCACGCGAGAGTTGCCGTACCCGTCGCTGACGTACAGGTCGCCGTTCTTTGTCAGCGCGAGGTTCGTCGGCCGGTTGAACGGAGGCGCGCCGCGCGCGATCGTCGCAAGGGTCTTGCCGTCGTAGCCGCTGTCCGACGGCGTTCCGCTCGGCCCGATCGTAAGGAGCAGGCCCCCGTCGGGAGTGAACTTACGGACCGAATGGCCGCCGTCGTCGACGCAATAGACCGAATCGTCAGGACCGATGGTGATCCCGTGCGTCCGCAGCGAGAACCGCCCTTCGCCCCACGAGCGCAGGAAGCGGCCGTCACGGTCGTAGACGAGCACGGGATGCTCGGCGCGGCAGAAGAGGTAGACCTCATCACGCGAATTGACCGCGACCGCGGCCACGTCGGGATGCGAGTAACCATCCGGAAGTTGCTCCCATTCGACGACGGGTTCGTAGCGAAGGACGATCATGGATCGGCCAGCGTTTGGCCGAGCGAGCCGCGTGCGCTTGGATCCGCCACGCATCGCTTGACGAGCCGTTCGAGTTCTGAGCCGTCGTCCATCGTCCAGAGCGCATAACCGACGTCGAATCCGCCGTCCATGCCGCGAATGACACGGCCAAGACGGTTCATCACCACGGCCAAACGCCCTTCAACCCGCGGAGGCTCTCGCGTACGCAGACCGAGACAGCTCTGCCATGAGAGCTGGTAGCGACCAACTGCCTCGATGGTGTCCCACGCGACGAAGGTCGAGCCAGGTAAGTCGCGTTTAAGGATTCCTTGCGGGAGCAGAGCGATGAAGCGGGTGCCCCAAAGGATACCGAGCGATCCAATGAGGCCAGCGAGCGAGATGAGAAGTAAGAGACTCGCGAGTAACCGATCGCCCAGTCCTCGGCTCGTTGCCAATCCGACCACCCCGAGCAGGCCCACGGTAATCACCGAAAAGATGGCAATGGTGCCGCTTCTCTTTGACCACCGGAACAGAACGGCGGGCCGCGGAGCTCCATCCCATTCGACCAGCCCGAGCTCAGCCATCGAGCGCCCGTCGCGTGTCCTCCACATCGCGCGCGATCTGCGCCGCGAGCTCGGCCGGGCTCGCGAACGCGATCTCGTCGCGAAGGCGCTTCACGAACGACACCTCGACCTCCTCGCCGTACAGGTCGCCACCAAAGTCGAGCAGGTACGCCTCGAGCACGCGCTCGCCTCCGCCGAACGTCGGACGAACCCCGAGCGATGCCGCCGCCTTGAACCGACCCTCCCCCATCTCCGCCCACATCGCGTAGATGCCGTCGCGCGGCAGCAGCCGCTCGCGTGGAAGTGCCAGATTGATCGTGGGGAATCCAAGAGCGCGCCCGCGCCGCGCGCCGTGCACGACCCGCCCGCGGATGCCATAGGCGCGGCCCAGAAGGTGCGCGGCGGCCTCCACCTTGCCCGCGAGCAGAAGATTTCGGATTCGCGTCGAGCTGACGATGGCGCCATCGACCTCGATCGGCGGCATCACCTCCACGGAGAATCCATCTCTCACGCCGCGTGCGCGCAGCGTCTCGACGTCGCCCTCCGCGCGGTGCCCGAAATGGAAATCCGGCCCGACCACGATGCGGCGCACATCACACGCCCCCCGGACCCGGTCGATGAACGCATCCGCGCTGAGGCTTGCGAACTCCTTATCGAAGCCAAAGACGACCACGGCGTCCGCACCCGCCTCCCGCAGGAGCCGAACGCGCTGCTGGACATCCGACAGCGCTGACGGCGGGGCGCCTGGCGCCAGCGCCTGTATCGGAAGCGGGTCGAACGTCGCCGCGACCGGAGTCGCGCGCCGCTGGCGCGCCCCGCCCACGAGCTCCGCGATCAGCGCGCGGTGGCCGATATGGACACCGTCGAACACGCCGATCGACAGATGGATCGGGCCCGGCGGCCAGCCCGCGAAATCGCGAAGCGCTTTGATGCGCCGAGGTTAGTCGGCCGAGGCCGCTCCCGCGGCCGAGGGTTCGGCGAGCGGCGGCTCGACGTCGAGGGCAACCGGGATGGGTGCGGGAGCCGGACCGGGCAGCGGTGGTCCCGACGGCGCGGATGGGGCGTCGCGGAGCGCAGCGGGACTCGGCCCGGCCGCGAGGACGGGTGCGGGAACGGCCGGCGTGCCGGGCCGAAGGGACCCGCGAGCAGCCGCGATGCCCCGGACGCGCCCGACGCGTGCCTCCCGGACCCGTCGCACACGCTGCGGTCGACCAGCGGCGAGGAACGGCACCGGCGTGAAGACCGCACCGATGAACCCGAGGTAGTTCCCCTGGAAATACCGTCCGAAGAAGAGGAAGGCGAGGAGCGTGAGCGCATAACCACCGAGCAGCGTGGCGATCGTCGGCTGTCGCCAGAGGCGAACGAGCCACCAGGCGGCGATTGGGGTCGCGACCGCGATCTCGATGGCCGCGAACGGGAAGTCCGCCTGGCGGTACGGGATGACACCGATCGTGAGCAGGAGCGCCGAGAAGCCCATGCCGGAGATCGGATAGGTCCAGGCGGCGCCGCCGGCGTTGTAGCGGACGACGTCGTCGTAGAACGCGCCGAAGTCATTCACCAGGAACGGTACGAACGTCGCAAGCAGGAAGAGCGCCGCCGGCCAGGTCGGCAGCAACCCGCGGGCGACGTCACCCACGGTCCGCGGTCGCCGCGTGGCGACGAAGTAGACGGCGACGAATGGCAGAAAGAGGAGCGCATGCAGTTTGGCCGCTCCTGCGGCGGCGAAGGCAAGCGACGACGCCGTGCGCCGCTCGCGGATGAGCAGCGCAAGGCCGGCGAAGAGGAAGAACAGCACGAAGAAGTCGTTGCGTCCTTCGACCACGAACGGGAAGAGCTGCGGATTGAGCGCGATCGCCGCGGTCATCGCGAGGCGACGCGAGGCGCCCTGCACCAGGAACGGCACGAGCGCGAGCGATCCGATGTAGGCCGGGAGATAGAGATACCGCTGGTCCCAGATGACGCCGACATGGTCGAAGAGCCACACGAACGGCGTGGTGACGAGGAACATGAACGGGAAGTACGTGAGGTGATAGAGGGCCGGGTTGTTGATCATCGGCCAGTAGAACATCGGGGTGTCGAGGTAATCCGCCACGTACGGATTCATGCCGTGCAGGAGCTTGCGCGCCGCCTCTTCGACCATCAGTGCGCCGTCGTGGATATAGCTGTACGGCTTGCCGGTCTCGCGAAGGACGATCGAGGCGATCGTCGGCACGATCACGAACGCCGTCACGATCGCCGCGAGGTGAACGACCCGCGCACGCGTCGTAAAGCGAGGACCGCTACGCCGATCGCGGACCGCATAGCTGAACGCCAGCGCCCCGCATGCGACGAGAAAGACCATGTCCGCGCCGGGCGGGAAGAGCTCCCACAGCGGGACATCGCGCGTCGCCGCGACGGTCGTGTGGTTCGCGAAGAGCAGCAGCCAATTGACGACCCCGAAGCCGGCGACGACTTTGGCATCGAGCGAGAGGTCGCGCCACGCCCACAGCGCCCACTTGAGGAAGCGTTCGAGAGCCTTCGCGATCATCGGTGCGCGTCCCCCGCGACAACGATCGTAGCCGGACGCTCGAGGAACCGCGGATCGACCGCCAGAAGGTCGTCGCTTGTTGGGCGGAGCGACTCGGTCAGCGCGACCGCACCGCGAGCCCGCATCTCGCTCGCCGGGATCGCATTCGAGACGTCGAGCGCCCCCACGGCCAGCCGCCGCAGTCCCTCGAGAAACGCGGCAGAGCCCAGCGCTCGTCCGAGATCGCGCGCGATTGCGCGGACGTACGTTCCCGACGAACAAACCACGAGGAGTCGGACATCGGGTGGATCGGTCGCGATCACCTCGAGGCGATGGACCTGCACGCGCCGGGCCGCGAGCACCACTTGCTCGCCCGCTCGGGCGCGCGCGTATGCGGGACGGCCCGCGACTTTGAGCGCGGCGAATGAGGGTGGCACCTGAAGGATGGCGCCCCGCAACGAATCGAGCGCGGTCTCCATCGCGGCGCGGTCGAATGGCGGCACGTCGGCTGTACGGCTGACCGGCCCCTCTCGATCGTCCGTCGTCGTCTCGCCGCCGAAGCGCACCCGCGCGTCGTACACCTTGATCGCTTCATGAAAGCGCTCGGCGAACTTCGTCGCGGCTCCTACGAGGACTGGAAGCAGACCGGACGCGAGCGGATCCAGAGTCCCACCGTGGCCAACGCGTTTGACGTGAAGGATCCCGCGCACGAGAGCGACGACATCGTGCGACGTCCAGCCTTCGGGCTTGTCGACCGCGAGGACGCCCGCCGGCGCCGGCGTGTCGTTCAGGCGGTGACGGCCGCGCGCGCCGAGGCGGCGTCGAGGGCGGCGCGCGACGATTCGAGGACGCGCACACGGATGTCTGCAAGCTCGCCCGCGATCAGCGCGCCCGCCGCGCGCACGTGCCCGCCTCCGCCGAAGAGCGCCATGAGCGCCGCGGCGTCGACCGACGGCTCCCACTGCGAGGTACGGCACGAGATCTTCACTGCGCCGTCCTGTTCGTTGAAGAGGATGGCGACACGCATCCCCGCGGACCGGGCGATCTGCTCGACCAGCCCCGAAACGTCCTCGTCGCGCGCGCCGGCACGCGCGACGTCCCCCGCGCGCAGCTCCGTCCACACGAGCTGTCCGCCACGTTCTCGCTCGAGCCGGGCGAACGCGAAGCCCCAGAGCTTGAGGGCCTCGAAGCGCTTGTTCCGAAAGATGTTGTAGGTGATGGCCTGAAGGTCTGCGCCCGCCTCGCGCAGCCGCGCTGCGCGCTCGAGGGCTCTCGCGTCGGTGCTCGGGAATTGGAACGAGCCGGTGTCGGTCATGATGCCGACCAGGGCCGCGGTCGCCATGTCCGGCGTCCACGCGATGCCGAGAGCGTCGACGACCCGCGATACGAGCTCCGCGCTCGCCGCCGCGGTGACATCGACGAGATTCGCCGTCCCGAAGTGGTCGTTCGAGGCATGGTGATCGATGTTCACGAGCTTCGGCCCAGCCGGCAGCGCGAACTTCGCCCGATCCACCGACCCGAAGTCGACCGTCACCACGAGGTCGACATCTCTGGGCGGCGGATCGGTCACAAAGCGCTCGGACCCATGGAGGAACCGCTGCGGATCCGGGACCGGATCGGCGCAGTGCCAGGAAACGCGTTTGCCCAGCGACTCGAGGCCGAGACCGAGTGCGAGAGCAGAACCGATGGTGTCTGGGTCAGGGTCGCGATGCGACACGATGGCGATCCGGCCGGCGGCCCGAAGCGCCGCGACGATCTCTTTCATCGACCCTCTTGCTTCTTCGCTTCCCTCAGCAGCCCGGCGATCCGGACTGCGCGCTCGGCCGAATGGTCTGGAGCGAAGCTCAGCTCCGGCACGAACCGCAGATCGGTGCGCGCCCCGATCTCGCGGCGCAGAAAAGCCTTCGCGTCTTCGAGGGCGAGCATCGTTCGCTTCTGGGTTTCCTCGTCGCCGAGCACGCTCACGTGCACGCGAGCGCTGCGCAGATCGTCGGTCACCTCGACCGCGGTGACGGTAGCGAAGGCGATGCGAGGGTCTCGCAGCTCCTCGCTGATGAGCATTCCGAGCTCGCGCTGCAGGAGCGCGTTGACGCGATCCGCGCGCCTATATGCGGCCATCGTCAACGTGGCTTTGGTTGCACGACGTAGGCCTCGATGAGGTCACCCACTTGGATATCGTTGTGGTTCTCGAGCACGATCCCACATTCGAGACCGGCGTTGACCTCGCGGACGTCATCCTTCACGCGCCGCAGCGTCGCGATCTTCCCGTCGTACGCGGCGGCGCCGCCGCGCAGCAGTCGCGCCTGAGCGCCCCGGCGCATGAGGCCGTCGACGACCCGGCAGCCCGCGATCGTCGTCTTCCCTGACGTGAAGATCTGAAGGACCTCGGCGTGTCCGAGGTTGGACTCCACCATCTCGGGCTCGAGCATCCCGGTGAGAGCCTTCTGCACGTCGTCAAGCAGCTCGTAGATGACCTTGTACTGCCGGACGTCCACCTTGGTCGCGTCCGCGACGCGGCGCGCGGGCGCTTCCATCTTCGTGTTGAAGCCGATGACGACGGCGCCCGAGGCGGCGGCGAGGGTGAGGTCGGATTCGGTGATGTCGCCGACCGCGTCGTGGATGACCGAGAGCATCACCGGATCCTGCGGCACTTTGGCGAGAGCGCCCTTGATCGCCTCGAGCGACCCCTGCACGTCGGCCTTGAGCACGATCTTGAGCTCCTTGGCTTGGCCTTCCTTGACCTGGGCGAACATCTCGTCCAGCGTCGCCGGACGCTCGGCCGCGGCGCCGGTCGACCGCTCGCGGGCGTTCTGCGCGACGAGGGCCCTGGCGGTCTTCTCGTCGGCTACCGCGCGGATGACGTCGCCGGCCTCAGGCACTTCTGGCAGGCCGAGGATCTCGACGGGCCGCGATGGCTCCGCTCGGCCAACGGTCTTGGCCTTGTCGTCGACCATCGCACGGACCTTGCCGAATGTGGTGCCGGCGACGACAAGGTCTCCTCGCTCGAGCGTCCCAGTCTGCACGAGCACGGTGGCCACGGGACCGCGGCCCTTGTCGAGGTGGGCTTCGATGACGCGGCCGATCGCCGGGCGATCGGGATCCGCCTTGAGATCGTTCACGTCGGCGACGAGCAAGACGACCTCGACGAGGTCCTCGATCCCCTGCTTGGTACGCGCGGAGACCGGAACGAGCGGCGTATCGCCGCCGTACTCCTCGATCGTCACGCCGTGCTCAGCGAGCTGCGACTTGACCTGGTCGGGATTCGCGTCGGGGCGATCCATCTTGTTCAGCGCGACCACCATCGGGACCTTCGCCGCCCTCGCGTGCGAGATCGCCTCGATAGTCTGCGGCTGTACGCCATCGTCGGCCGCGACGACCAGCACCGCGACGTCCGTGACCTGCGCGCCGCGCGCACGCATCGCGGTGAAGGCCTCGTGACCGGGGGTGTCGAGAAAGGTGACCTTGCGGCCGTTGTGCTCGATCTGGTACGCGCCGATGTGCTGCGTGATCCCGCCCGCCTCGCGCGAGGTCACGTTCGTCGAGCGGATCGCGTCGAGGAGGCTCGTCTTGCCATGGTCGACGTGACCAAGGACGGTGATCACGGGCGGCCGCGTCTTGAGCTTGGTCGGGTCGACGTCCTCCCAGAGCACCTGCTTCGCGCCGGCCGGCTCGACCGTCTCGGCGGCCTCCTCGGCAACGGGAGCGATCTCCTCCTCGGCCCGCGTCTCGATACCGAGCTCGTTCGCAACGAGGGTGGCCGTCTCGAAGTCGACGGTCTCGTTGATCGACGCCATGACGCCCATGTTCACCAGACCGCGGATGACGTCGACCACGCTCAGGTCGAGCGCGCGGGCGAGGTCGCCAACTGCGATTGACTTAGGCAGCGTGACGACCGTCCCGACCTCGGCGACTGCGACCGGCGCGGGCTGTTCCGGCAGCGGCTGGATGGCGGGCGGACGCTGCGGGCGGCGACCCTTCGGCCGCGGTCCGCGCTGTGGTGGCATTCGCCTCGGTCGTGCTTTAGGCATTCGCTCTCCGTTCTTTTGCCGCCGCCGCGAGCTCCGCACGCAGCTTTTCGGCTTGTCGCGTGTCTATTGGCACCTCGAGCGCCTTCGCCAGCGTCCCTCCGGGCCCGGGGGCCCCTGCCCCCGCTCCTGCCAGCCCCAGCTCGAGGCAGGCCGGGTCCGCGCAAAGGTAGGCACCCCGTCCGGGCGCCTTGCCGCGAAGGTCCACCGAAAGCTCCCCTTGTGGAGAGCGTACGACGCGCACCAGCTCGCGCTTCGCGCGCGTCGTCCGGCAGGCCACGCAGGTGCGCTGAGGAAGCCTCCGCGCCGGCCCTTGTGGGGCCTTAGCGGCGCTTTTCCTTCTTCTTGGCTCCGAGGAGCGCGCGGTCTTCTTCATCGAGCTCCTCCTCGTCCGCCGCGGCGGACTCTGCCTCGACCTCGGCGACGAGATCGTGACGGATCTCTTCTTCGACTTCGGGTGCGGGTGCGGGCTCGGCGACGGCGACCGGCTCGGGCTCCGGCTCAGGCTCGAGCTCCGCTCGGACCTCCGATTCGCTTCGGATGTCGATCCGCCAGCCCGTAAGCTTCGCCGCGAGCCGGGCGTTCTGGCCCTCTTTGCCGATGGCGAGCGAGAGCTGCCGGTCCGGCACGACGACATACGCTGTCTTGTCCTCGGGGACGATATCCACCCGGACCACGTGGGCGGGCTCGAGCGCGTTCGCGACGAACCGCTCGGGACTCTCGGCCCACTCGATGATGTCGATCTTCTCGCCGCCGAGCTCGTTGACGATCGCCTGCACCCGCAGGCCCCGCTGCCCGATGCAGGCCCCGCGGGCGTCGATCCCCGGCTGCCGGGCGCGGACCGCGATCTTTGTACGCGAGCCGGGTTCGCGGGCGATGCCAACGATCTCCACCTGTCCGTGGAAGATCTCCGGGACCTCGAGCTCGAAGAGCCGCTTCACCAGGGCCTTGTGCGCGCGGCTCACGATGATCTGCGGTCCGCGCAGGGTACGTCGCACCTCGAGGACCACGACCTTGCGCGCTTGTCCGGCGAAGTAGCGCTCGTGGGGCGCCTGCTCGGAGCGCGGCAGGATCGCCGTCGCGCCGCGGTCGAGCTCCATGACCGCAGAGCCCATGTCGAAGTGGGCGATCTTGGCATTGATGATGTCGCCCTCGCGGTCGGCGTACTCCGCGAAGACCTGCTCGCGCTCGGCCTCGCGGAGCGACTGCTGGATCACCTGTTTCGCGGTCTGGGCGCCGATCCGCCCGAGCGCGGCGGCAGACTCCTCGAATGGGATCACATCACCGAGCTGCGCATCCGGCTTGATCTTCTTCGCGGTGTCGAGCTGGACCTGGATCTTCGGATCCTCGACCTTCTCGACGACCGTCTTGAGGAGAAAGACCTTGAATGCCCCGGTCTGGACGTCGACCTTGACGTCGATGTGCTCCTCATCACCGTAGGCGCGCTTGATCGCGCGGGCGATGATGTCGCTGACGACTTCCTTGGGGAGACCCTTCTCCGCGGAGAGCTGCGCGAGTCCGGTGACGAGCTCTCGGTTCATGGCGCGCTCCCCCTCTCTTCACTTTCGCGAATGGCGACAAAAAAAGTGGGTCGCCCCACTTTTCCAGAGCCAGACGCAGCCCCCGGCCAGCCCGGGCGCCAAGGACAACTATATCAAACGAGAGGGGTAGAGGGGCTCTGGTGCGCGGGAGCGGGCGGGGCCGCCGCGCCGCTCCTAGGTGAGGTTATTTCCGATGCTCGAGAAGTAGTTCTTGAGCTGATCGCGGAAGAAAACCATCGCGACGATGACGGCTATCGCGATGACCGCGATGATGAGTGCGTACTCGACTAGCCCTTGGCCATCCTCATTCCTCACGAATTCGACCATGCACGCTCCTTTTCAGGCGCGGCGGCCAGCGTAGATGGTCGCATCAGCGACCGCGGCCCGCCAGCCGGGTAGTACTTTCCGTCACCCGCCTGCGACCAGCGGCCGTCCTACGGCCCGCAGAGCCGCGGAAACCCGCTCCTCGGTAGAGGCGCGGTCTCTGGGAGGGGCGTTGCGCAAGGCAGTAGCCGCCTCCGCCGCGGTGTAGCCGAGCGCGACGAGCGCGGCGTGAGCATCGTCCTCGGACGGGCCGACCCCGATCGCGCCGTCGCCGCCGATCTTCGCGACCTTTCCCCTGAGATCGACGATGAGTCGCTCGGCGGTCTTCTTCCCCACGCCCGGTGCGCGCGCGAGGGCGGTGGCATCGCCGGCCGCGATCGCCGCCGCGATTTCCGCGGGGCGCGCAGTCGTCAGGAGCGACATCGCTGCCTTCGGCCCGACGCCGGAGACAGTGATGAGCATCTCGAAGAGCGACAGCTCGTCACGCGTCTCGAAGCCGTAGAGAGACTGGTCGTCCTCGCGAACGGTGTGATGCGTGTGCAGCAGCACCTCGTCGCGCTGCGGATGCCGGGGGACGAAGACCTTGTAGCCGACGCCGTTCGCTTCGACGACGACGTGATTCGCACCGCGCGCGATCACCGATCCGCGGACGGCTCCGATCATTTCGTTGGCGGCGTGGGCGGGTTGAGGCTCGGGCCTCTATCGTGCTCGCGGGTCCCTTCGCCCTGCGCCGCGCGAACGGTGCTACGTCTGTGCGGACGGGCGAGTCCCGCTGCGCCGACAGAGTCCACTCGCCTCCCCCGCCCACGCCCGCGCTCGATCATGTCGCCGCCGCCACCGCCGCAGCGAACTGTGCGCGCTGCAAGTGCGTCAGCGCGATCGCCACGGCGTCAGCCACGTTGTCCTGCGTGATCGGCGTATCGAGCGCGACGAGGCGCGGGAGCATGCGTTGGACGGCTTTCTTGTCGCCGCGTCCGTCTCCGGTGACCGAGATCTTCACGTCCTGGGGCGTGTACTCCGCGATCTCCAGCCCGGCTCTTGCGCCGCACAGCAGCGCGACGCCGCGCGCTTCGGATACGCGCATCGCGGTCCGCGCGTTCTTGTTGAAGAAGAGGCGCTCGACGGCGAGGGCGGTGGGGTGATGACGGCGGATGAGCGCGTCGAGCGCTTCGGAGATCGCGAGCAGTCGCTCCGCCGCGGATGTGCTCGCCCGCACGTCGACGAGGCCGCACTCCACGAGCGTCGCGCGGTCGGAGCCGGCGACGAGGAACGCGTATCCCATGCCGGTGGTCCCGGGATCGATCCCCAGGATGACCGGGTGACTACGCGTGCTGGAGCACCTCGTCGGGGACGTCGAAGTTCGCGTGCACCCTCTGGACATCGTCGAGGTCCTCTAAGGCCTCGACCAGGCCGATGACCTTGCGCGCCTGCTCGCCCTCGAGCCGGACGGTCTGCGACGGGCGCATCGAGAGCTCGGCGGAGGCAGCCTTGACGCCTTGCGTCTCGAGCGCCTTCTTCACGCGCTCGAAGGCCGCCGGTGTCGTGTAGATGGTGATGAGTCCTGGCTCGGCCTCGACGTCCTCGGCGCCGGCATCGATCGCGGCGAGCTCGATGGCATCGACGTCCTTGCCCTTTGCGTCGATCTCGATGACGCCCTTCTGCTCGAAGATCCACTGGACGGAGCCGGACTCGCCGAGCTTTGCGCCGTGACGCGTGAACGCGGAACGGATCTCCGACACGGTCCGGTTCCGGTTATCGGTGGCGACCTCGACCATCACCGAAACGCCGCCTGGCCCGTAGCCCTCGTAGACGATGCTCTCGAGCGCATTGGCGTCGCCGCCCGCGGTCGCGCGCTCGATCGCTCGCTGGATGTTCTCTCGCGGCATGTTGACGTTGCGCGCGCGATCGATCGCGAGCCGTAATCGGAAATTCCCGTCGGGGTTCACGCCGCCTTCCTTCGCGGCGAGCATGATCTCCTTGGTCATCTTGGTGAAAACGACGCCGCGTTTGACGTCGGCGGCGCCCTTTTGCCGCTTGATCTGACTCCACTTTGAGTGGCCCGACACCGCGCGTGATACTAACAACGGACCACGCGCTGGGGAGAGTCTTCATGGCATCACCGGAGCCCACGAAGATCAGAAACGTGGCCGTCGTCGGCCATGGTGGATCGGGAAAGACGAGCCTCGTCGAATCCCTCCTCCATGCGGTCGGAGCGACGAACCGACTCGGGAAGGTCGACGACGGCACGAGCATCCTGGATACGGATCCGGAAGAGCAGAAGCGTCACATCACGATCAACATGGCGATCGCGTCGTTCACCACCGACGGCGTCAAGATCAACCTCCTCGACACTCCCGGCTACGCGGACTTCGCGGGCGATCAACACGCCGCGCTGCGGGTCGCGGACGCGGCGATCGTGTTCGTCGACGCATCGGCCGGCGTGCAGGTCGGGACCCAGACGGTCTGGTCCCAGCTCGAAGAGGACGAGACCCCACGGATCGTCGTCATCGGGCGGCTGGATCGCGAAAACGCCGATTTCGATCAGGTCCTGGGGCAGCTTCGCGAGGCCTACGGCACCCGCGTCGTTCCCCTGCATGTGCCCGTCGGTGAGCACCAGGAGCTTTCCGCCACGATCGACCTGCTCCACGGCCAGATGCTCAAGGGCCCGAAGGACCCGGTCGCGGATCTGCCCAAAGAGGAGGCCGAACGGGTCGGCCAGTACCGCCAGCAGCTGGTGGAGGCCATCGTCGAGACGGACGAGGAGCTCCTGACCCGCTATCTGGACGGCAAGGAGATGGGCTACGACGAGCTTCGCGACGCCCTACATGCGGCCGTGCGCGAGGGCAAGGTGGTGCCGGTCGTCGCTTCCTCGGCCCACAAGCACGTCGGGTACGCCGCGCTCCTGAACACGGTCCGCGAGATGCTCCCCTCGCCCGCAGAGATCGGCACGGTGGTGGGCCGCTCCCCAAGTGGCGACGAGGTCGCGCGCAAGGTCGATCCGAGCGAGAAGCTGTCGGCCTTCGTTTTCAAGACGCTCGCGGATCCGTTCGTCGGGAAATTGAGCTACGTCCGCGTCTATTCCGGGACGCTCCACGGCAACACCCAGATCTACGACGCGACAAAGAAGGAGACCGAGCGCGTCGGCCAGATCTTCTATCTCCGCGGCAAGGAGCAGGAGCTCGCCGACCAGGTGGGCGCCGGCGATATCAGCGCTATCCCGAAGCTCACGGCGACCACCACGAACGCGACACTGTGCGACAAGGATGCCGTCATCCTTTACGACGCGATCCAGTTCCCACCGCCGTCGTTTGCCGTAGCGATCGAGCCATCGAGCAAAGCCGATCTCGACAAGCTCGCGACGGCGCTCCACAAGCTCACCGACGAGGACCCGACGCTCCATGTTCGCCGCGAGGATGCGACGCACGAAACGATCCTTTCCGCGATCGGCGAATCGGCGGTCGAGGTCGCCGTCCACCACCTCAAGAACAAGTTCGGCGTCCAGGTCGACATGCGGACTCCCCGCGTGCCTTATCGCGAGTCGATCCGCGCGAAGGCCCAGGCGCAAGGCCGCTACAAGCGCCAGACCGGCGGCCACGGTCAGTTCGGCGACGTCTTCCTAGAGATCGAGCCGCAGCCCGCGGGATCGGGCGTCGTTTACGCGACGCGGATCGTGGGCGGCTCGGTGCCTCGCAACTTCTGGCCGGCTGTCGAGAAGGGCGTCCGCGAGACCGCCGAGAGGGGCGTCATCGCCGGGTACCCGCTCTCTGACTTCAAGGCGACCCTGTACGACGGGAGCTTCCACGCGGTCGACTCGAGCGAGATGAGCTTCAAGATCGCGGGTTCGCTCGCGCTCCAGAACTGCGTGAAGGAAGCGCAGCCGTTCCTCCTCGAGCCGATCATGAACGTCGAGGTGCTGGTCCCGGAAGACCAGATGGGCGACGTGCTCGCGGATCTCAACTCGCGGCGCGGACGCGTGCTCGGGATGGAGAGCACCGGCGCGGGATTGCAGCGCATCCGCGCGCACGTGCCCATGGCCGAGACCTTCCGCTACGCGACGGACCTGCGCTCGATGACCGGCGGCCGCGGGACCTTCAGCGCCGAGCTGCTCGGCTACGAGGAGTGCCCGTCGCACATCGCGCAGAAGGTGATCGCGGCGCACGAGGGGCAAACGGAGGAGACGGCGGCGGCGCGCTAGCACGGCGCGACGTGTTCCGCAGGTCTGGTATCAGCGCGCCCACGCCCGCAGGATCCCGTACGACCAGCAGGCCGCGACAAGGGCGAAGCCGCCGATGATGCCCGCGGGCACGTGGTACCACGACGCGTAGAGTGCGATGAGCGCGCCAAAGAGCCGCAGCGCCTGCACCGTCGGCGTCATGTAGCGGCGCAGGTAGGCACCCATGCCGCTCCGCCGGTACCGCTCGAGGTCGACCTCCTGGATGATCGCGAACGACACCAACATCGGTGGCAGCAACCCGATGATCAGACCGGATACGAGCGCGTGCTGCCAGAGGAGATCGATCGCGATGATCGCGCTCGAGAAGTCGGCGAAAAGCTTGAGCGGGTGGATCTGGTGGTAGAGCACGCGCTCGCGCATCGTCATGGCGTGTTGGCGACGAGGCGGCCGGCGAAATACGAAAGCAGCCACTCCACCAGGAGTGTGCCGCGATTCCGCACGCCCAGGAGCTGCATCAGATAGTTCACTCGCCACACAGTCCAGGCCGGTAGGCCGGACAGCACGAGCCCGCCGAACCGGGCGAGCTCGGCGCCGGCTTGGGTCCGCCCGAGCGCGATGAGGTCGCCCTTGCGCTTGTAGACGAAGGGTTTCGGCGGCTCGCCGCGCACCAGCGCGGCCACGTTCCGCGCCGCCGCCGGCGCCTCCAGCACCGCGACCTGCGCGAGCTGCGGCAGCGGCCGTCCCTGGTACTCGAAATAGGCCGCATCCCCGAGCGCGAGGACATCATCGCGACCGCCGACGCGGAAGGTCGCGTCCACGATGAGCCGGCCGTCCTTCGCCTTCGGCAGGTCGAGCGACGCGACGAGGGGGTTCATCTTGACGCCGCCCGACCAGATGATCGTCCGCCCGCGCAGCTCGGCGCCGTCCTTGGTGCGCACGCAGCCTTCACCGATCTCGGAGACGAGCGTTCGCAGGAGCACGTTCACGCGCTGGCGCTCGAGCCGCCGGATCGCGATACGCGAGAGGCGCGGGTTCATCTGCGGAATCACCCGATCGGCGCCATCCAGCAGGTGGATCGTGACGTCTCGATTGAAGTCGATCGACGGATAGATCCGTCTGAGCGTGTGGTCCATGAGATCGCGAAGCGAGCTCGCGAGCTCGACCCCGACCGGACCCGCGCCGACGATGATGAAGGTGAGGGCTTCCCGGCGGCGGGTCGGGTCCGCGATCGTCGCGGCATCTTCGAACGTGTCGAGGATGCGCCGCTTGAGATCCTCGCCATCGGCGAGCCACTTCACGGAGACCGCGTGCTCGCGGACCCCGGGGATCCCGTAGTCGTTCGTGACCGATCCCACAGCGATGACGAGATGGTCATAGGAGAGCTCGGCGTCCACCGTATGCACCGCGCGCGACGCGAGATCGATCCGATCGACCTCGGCTTGTACGAAGCGGTAGCCGATGGGTGCGGTCGCATCGCGCAGCGGGTACGCGACGGCGTGAGGTGGCAGCTCGCCGGTGGCGACCTGGTAGAGCAGCGGCGTGAAGAGGTGATAGTTCTGCCGATCGACCACTGTGACATCGGCCTCGGCCTTGCGAAGAATCCTCTCCAGCCGCCGGATCAGGTGAAGGCCGGCGAAGCCGCCGCCGAGGATGATGACGCGCTTCGTCAATTCGGCCTGGCGCTCGCGGCCTCGGCGTGCTCGAGCTCTTCGAGATACGCGCGCGTGAGGGGATCGGCGGCATCGATCGCGGTCGCGAGCCGAAGGCGGTCCCGCGCCGCCCGGAGGTCGCCCGCGCGAAGATGAGCAAAACCCGCGTCGGCCAGATAAGCGGCGTCGTGAGGCCGAAGGGTCGCGGCTTGATCGAGGAGGCGAACGGCGTCGCCGTCCGAGCCCGATGCCAGGAGCGCGACCCCGAGCTCGTGGAGCGCATCGGGCTGCTCGGGAACGAGCTCGAGAACGCGGCGGAACGCGGTTGCCGCGGCCGGATGATCGTCACGCTTGCGGGCGACCAACCCGAGTCCGAAGTGCGCCTCCCACACCGCCGCATCGAACGCGACGACGCGCTCGAACGCGCTTCGCGCCTCGTCGAGGGCCCGGCCCTCCGCCGTGAGCGCTGCGCGTCCCGCGCGCTCGAGGTCGTCCTCCAGGTCCGGCCGCTCTATGCCAAGGCGCAGCCGGCGGGCGCGGGCAATCACGTCGGGTCCGGTCGCCGACGCGAGCAGCGTGTCGACTTCGCTTTTCGCGTGCTCCAGATGGCCGAACGACACGTCCAGCCGCACGAGCTCCAACCGCGCGGTATCGAGCCCGGCAGCGGCCGCGCGAGCCAAGTGCTCCCGCGACTTCGGCAGATCTCCCGCCGCCATTGCGATCAGCCCGAGAAGCTCCTGGGCGCGTCCGAACGAGGAGCTGTTTTGAGCCACGCGACGCAGATGCGAGGCGGCCTGCCCCGGCGCCCCCGCCGCGACGTACAGCTCCGCGAGCGACACGAGGTCCGCTTCGCGCAGCGGATGGAGCGCGTGCGAATGCTCGAGCGCGACGATCGCGGCGTTCGTTTCGCCGATCGCGACGCGCAGCTGCCCGAGGAGGTATTGAGCTCGCCAGGAGGATGGCCGGATCTCGGTCGCTTCCTCGAGCGCTCGCGCGGCACGGGCCTCGTCTCCGCGCTCGACTGACTCCGCCGTGAGGACGAGCAGTCGTTCCTCCGCTGCCGCACATGACGGGTCAGATCGCAACGCTGCGACGAAGTGATCGAACGCTCTGGCCCGAGCCGCTTGCTCCGCGCCGACCGCGCCGGAGCGGAGCAGAGTCGCGTTGACTTCCTCGTCGAGGCCGCGCAGGAGCTCGACGTACGCACCCTCGTTGTACGAGGGTGTCTCGGCGGCCGGCTCGGCTACGCCGAGCGACTGCGCCAGCCAGGCGGCGAGGTCGCGTTCTGTCTTGTGAAGCTCGCCCTCGCGGATGGTGAGCGTCGTCTCCGCCAAGACCTTCGCGGTGGCGACCTCGATCAGCGTCGCATCGAGGTCGCGTCGATCGCCGTCGTCGCGGTAGAGACCGGTCAGCGCGTGGCTCGTTCCGAGCGAACGCCCGTAGCTCGCGGCGAGCGCGGCGTCGGGGGTCGAGCCGAAGACGAGGTAGCCGGCGTCCGACTGCTCCTCCGGGATCGCGACGAGGAAGACCGGTCGCAGCTCAGCGGCTCCGTCGGCGAAACGGTCCACGAGTCGCCGCGCCAGCTGCCGCCCGATAGCCCCCGCGCCCGAGTCGCGTCCGCGCGCCCCGAACGGAACCACGGCCACCACGGGCCGCGCAGTGGTCACCGGAGAATGACGCGGAGGTAATTTCGCTTGCCTACCTGCACTAACAACTCGCCATCGCCGGGGCCCGCGCTTGGCGCGACCGTGCTGATAGGGACGTTTGCGGTGATTTGGGAGTTGTTTATTCGAACGCCGTGTTGGTCGATCAACCGCAGCGCACTCGACTTACTCGGCGCGAGCCCCGAGCTCACAAGAAGCTCAGCGACCGTGGAGCTCGGCATGAGATTGGTCAGATGCTTGGTCTCGATCGTATTGGGAGCCTCGCGATCCTTGTGGACGCGATCGAATTCGCGCTCCGCCTCCTCCGCCGCGGCGACCGAGTGGAGCTCCGCGGTGATCGCGCGCGCGAGCTTGCGCTTCGCCTCACGGGGGTGCAGCTCCTTCCGTGCGAGCGCCTCGATCGTCGCGCGCACCTCGCTCATCGGGAGCTCGGTCGCCCATTCGTAGTAGTGCGGCATCAGCGAGTCGTGGATCGACATGACCTTGCCGTAGATCTCGCTCGGCGGGTCGGTGAGCCAGATCGCGGTCGCTGGCTTCGACTTATGCATCTGGTCGCCGTCGAGGCCTTCGAGGAGCTCGACGATGAAGACCGATTGCGGTGGCTGGCCGACCATCTCCTGCAGCTCGCGGCCCGCGAGGATATTGAAGAGCTGATCGGTCCCGCCGAACTCGACATCGGCCGCGATCGCGACCGAGTCATAGGCCTGCAGGAGCGGATAGAGCAGATCCTTGATCGGGATCGGCGTCTTCTTCTCGATGCGCTTTCGAAACTCCTCGCGCGCCAGCATCTGCTGCGCCGTGAAGCGCGAAGCAAGCTCGATGACGTCCCGCAGGCCGAACTTTCCGTACCACTCGTCCTGAAGCACGACGCGAGTGTTCTCACGGGGCACGACGAGATGAAACTGATCGAGGTAGGTTTGTGCGTTCGCGAGCACCTCGTCGCGCGATTTAAGCGGCCGCGAGAGATCGCGGTCGGTCGGGTCACCGATCTGCGTCGTCCAGTCGCCCACGATGAGCACGATCTCGTGGCCCCAGCGCGAGAGTTTGCGCAGCTTGCGCAGGGAGATCGCATGACCGAGGTGCAGGTTCTTCGCCGTCGGGTCAAAGCCCTGCTTGATACGCAATTGACGCTCGCCCGAAGCGAGCTGGTTGCGCAGATCGCCGAGCACGCTGACGCCGCTGACCGCACGAGACAGGAATTCGTCGAGCTCTTTGGCTGGAACAGGCGCCGGCACGGTCACAGGATAGGCTCCGAGGCCGTTAGCATTGCGTGATCGCGCGATCGAGAACGACGCACGACCACGCGCTCCGGCGCGGGGCATATCGCTCGAAGCGCCGCCGGAGCGGCGGAGCGCTCAGCGGTCTTCGCCTCGTCCTGCCGTCGGGTCTGCTCGCTCTCCTGTTCGCGACCGGTGCGCTCCTGGTGGTCGGTGCGGGATCAGCCCTCGCCTATTTCACCGATGACCTCCCGTCGCCGCAGGACCTGGCGAAGGATCCGCTCGCACAGGGAACCAAGGTGTACGACCGCAGCGGCACGCAGCTGCTCTACCAGTTCTCTGACGAGAACCGCGAGATCGTGACCTACGACCACATCCCGCAGGTCGTCGTCGATGCGACGGTCGCCGCCGAGGACAAATCGTTCTGGACCAATCCCGGCGTGGACCTGCTCGGGATCGTTCGCGCCGCCATCTCGGACGTGACGCACCGCGACAGCGGCCAGGGTGGTGCCTCGACGATCACGCAGCAGCTCGTGAAGCAGCGCATCGTCGGCGGCGAGGTCAGCCTGCAGCGCAAGATCCGCGAGGCGATCCTCGCGATCGAGGTCACGCGCACGTACTCGAAGGAGCAGATCCTCGAGCTCTACTTCAACCAGATCTACTACGGGAACCAGGCCTACGGCATCAAAGCCGCGGCGTTGACCTATTTCGGAAAGACCGATCTTTCGAAGCTCACGCTCGCGGAGGCCGCGCTCCTCGCTGGGCTGCCGCAGGCGCCGTCCGTGCTCGATCCGACGCAGGCCGAGAATCTGGACAGCGCGACCGCGCGGCGCGCCTACGTGCTCGACCAGATGCTGGACACCGGCACGATCACCCAGGAGCAGGCCGAAGCCGCGAAGGGCGAAGCGATCAGGGTCGCCGGGCCGCCGGTCGCGACGATCAAAGCGCCGCACTTCGTCTTCCAGGTACGCAACCAGCTCACGGCGATCCTGGGCGGCGACGAGGCTGCGGTCACGCGCGGCGGCTACAAGGTGACGACGACGCTCGACATGACGAAGCAGCAGATCGCCGAGCGCCAGGTGCGGGACTGGGTCGAGGAGCTGCACACGAAGAATGTCTGGAACGCGGCGCTGGTGTCGATCGATCCGCGCAACGGTGAGGTCGTCGCGTATGTCGGCTCCGTCGACTACAACAACCGCGACGACCCGCGCGTGCAGGGTCAGTACGACGTCGCGGGCATCGGCCTGCGCCAGCCAGGCTCCTCGTTCAAGATGTTCAACTACGTGACCGCGCTCAAGAAGGGCGCGACCGCGGCGACCGTGGTGATCGACGCGCGCACCGACTTCACCGGGAAGGCCGATCCGACGCGCATGAGCCCGAGCGCGTGCGGGTACTGCCCGGAGAACGCAGACCTCCAGTACCACGGCCCGGTCACGATGCGTCAAGCGATCCGCGAGTCACGCAACGTGCCCGCGGTGCGGTTCCTCGCGGAGTACTCGGGCATCGAGGACACGATCCAGACCGCTCACGACCTCGGGATCACCACGGAGATCGATCCGAGCAAGGTCGGTCTCTCGCTCACGCTTGGCGCGCAGGTTGTCCACCTCGTCGACATGACGAGCGCCTACGGCGTGCTCGCGAACATGGGCACGCGTATCGCTCCCACCTACATCCTCAAGGTCGAGGACTCGCGGGGTAAGGTCGTCTGGGAGCACAAGGATTACGAGCAGAAGCGCGTGCTCGACCCGGGGATCGCGTGGATCATGACCGACATCCTGAAGGACACCACGCAGCCGTCGAAGGACTTCATCTTCGGCTCGTGGACGAACATCGGTCGCGTCGCCGCGCTCAAGACCGGTACCACCGACAACTTGAAGGACGTGTACTCGGTGGGCTACGTGCCGACGATGGTCACCGGGGTCTGGATGGGCAATTCGAACAACGAGGAGATGAGCCACAACGACTTCTTCAGCGCGATGGGACCAGGACAGCTCTGGCGCGACTACATGAAGGAAGTCCTCGCGGACACGCCCGCCAGCGACTGGCCGCGGCCGGCCAACGTCGTCAGCGCGCCCATCGTCTCAGCGCCCGGCGCCTTCGGTGGCTTCGGTTCGGGCCTATCCCCGTCGAGCCTCACGCCGTTCTCGATGAGCGAGTGGTTCATCAAGGGCACCGAGCCGGCGAAGCAGGACGACTGGTACGTGCCGGGGTGCCCCGCCACGGATGGAACGACGAAGATCGCGATGAAGATCCAGGATCCTCGCGCGCCGGATACCTTCCAGCGCTACACGGATCAGTGGATCCGTGGGGCCATCGCCGGCCAGTTCGCCTACGGGCGGTACTCGTGGAACCTGGTCTCACCCGACCCCTGCCCCACGCCGGCGCCGCTGCCGACCCCGCGCTTCACGTTCCCGCCGGGGTTCACCTTCCCGCCTGGCGTCACCCCGACGCCGAACCCGGTCTCGACGCCGCGACCGACGCCGACGAAGAAGCCCTAGACCGCATGTCGGATGGCCCCGACGTCGGAGCCATCGTCGCCTGCGTCGATCCCACCGCCGGTCGCATTCTCGTCGTGAAGCAGACCACCGGTCCGTTCGCGGGCGCCTTTCTCCTACCCGGCGGGACAGTCGAGCGCGACGAGCGGCTAGACGACGCGGCGGCGCGAGAGCTCGCTGAAGAGACGGGCTATCGCGCCCGCGAGCTACGCCTCGTGGCGCTCTACGAGGTACGCAGCGTGCCGCCGGGTGGCTTTCACATCCTGCTGCACATGTATCGAGGCGAAGGCCTCTCAGGAAAAGCCGTGGCCGAGCCGGACAGCGAGGTTCGCTGGGTGCGGCCTCACGAGATCGAGATTCATCCGAGCATGGCGGTGCAGCTCGCAGACCTTGGACTCATCGAGCGCGACGCCGCTTCCCTCTCGCGCGACCTCGCGCGGATCGGCGTCGAAGTGCGACGGCTCGTCTAGAGCCTCACGATCGTCGCACCGTCGCCGCCTTCAGCCGGGCCCGCCGATTCCTGAGAGCGCACGAGCGGGTGTTCTGCGAGCGCGGCTCGGATCGCCGTCCGCAGCGCGCCGGTCCCCTTGCCGTGCACGATCCGCAGCCGCTCGACGCCGGCGACGGCGGCGTCGTTGAGATAGCGGTCGAGCACGGCGAGAGCCTCTTCCGCCCGCGCCCCGCGGATGTCGAGCTGGAGTGGGACGCTCGGCGCCGATCCGCGGACGACCGGTCGCTCCGAGTGGATCGCCTCGTCGCGCTCGGGGGCGGGCCGAAGCTGGGCCGCCGGGACGCGGAGGCGCAGGGCCCCGGCAGCGACGTCCGCGATGCCACGATCGTCGATCGCAAGCAGGGTTCCGGGCTCGGCGACGCCCTCGACATGCACTGGCGCGCCGATGGCGATCGGGAGGGTCCTTCGCTCCTCGTGCCGCGCGGGAGTCGACGCCGCCCGGGCCGCCTCGGCTTCGGCCAGCGCGGCCCGCGCTTCGTCGACCAGATTCCGCTTCGCCGCGCGATCGCGCGCCTCCTCGGCCTGGCGTAAAGCGCGGCGGGCTTGGAGGATGAGCTCGTCTGCCTCGGCCCGTGCGCGACGCAGGGCGCGCTCGGCATCATCGCGCGCGCGAGCCGCGTCTCGCTCGGCGTCCGTCGTCGCGGCCTGGGCGTCGGCCGCCGCGACGCGCGCCTCCTCGAGCTTTGCGGCGAGCTCCGTCCGTTGTCGCTCTGCCTCCCGGAGCGTTCGCTCGAGCGACCGATGCAGCTCCGAGAGATGCGCGTCCGCCCGTCCGAGGACCGCACGGTCCAAGCCGAGACGCTCGGCGATGGCGAAGGCGTTCGACGCGCCGGGCAGACCGAGGTGCAGCCGGAACGTCGGCCGCAGTGTCTCCGCGTCGAACTCCATGCTCGCGTTGCGCACTCCCGGCGTGCTCAACGCGAACGCTTTGAGCTCCGGGTAGTGCGTCGTCGCCGCCACCAGGACGCCGCGCTCGCGCAGCGTTTCGAGCACCGCCATGGCGAGGGCCGCTCCTTCGTCGGGATCGGTGCCGGCGCCGATCTCGTCGAGGAGGGCGAGATCTCCGCGATTCGCGTCCGCGAGCGTCGCGACGACGTTGCGCAGATGGGACGAGAAGGTGGAGAGAGATTGGGCGATCGATTGCTCGTCGCCGATGTCGGCGAAGACTTGCGGGACGATCGCCACTCGACTTCCTGGAGCGGCGGGGATCTGCAGGCCGCATGCGGCCATCACCGTGAGCAAACCGATGGTCTTGAGGGTGACCGTCTTACCGCCGGTGTTCGGGCCGGTGATGACAAGGATGGTGACGTCGCCGCCGAGCCGAACGTCGATTCCGACGACACTTCCCTGCTCCACCAGGAGCGGATGGCGCGCGTCGATGAGATCGAGGATCCCGTCGGCGTTCAGCGCTGGGCGCGAAGCCTCGAGCGCGTCGGCGTAAAAAGCCTTCGCGAGCGCGAGGTCCAGAGCGCCAAGCGCGGTCGTGACCGCTTCGAGGTCGTCCGCCGCGCGCTCGACTCGGCGCGAGAGCTCATCGAGGATGCGCACCACCTCCGAACGTTCCGCGAGCTCAGCCTCGCGGAGCACGTTGTTCGCCTCGAGGATCTCTAGCGGCTCGATGAACACGGTCTGGCCGCTCGCTGACTGATCGTGGACGATGCCCTTCACCGCGCCGCGGTATTCGGCCTTGACCGGGACCACGTAGCGGCCGCCGCGCTGGGTCACGATCGGGTCCTGGAGCAGACGCGCGAGGTCCGGCGACCGAACGAGGTTGTCGAGGCGCTGCTGTAACCGCGCCTGCGCCGCCCGCAGGTCCGCGCGCAGGGATCCGAGCCGCGCGCTCGCGCGGTCGAGGACCTCGCCGGTCGTGCCGATCGCCTGCTCGATGGCGGCCGCGACGTCGCTCGGAGGGCGGGCGAAGCGCGCGCGGGCGGCCAGCGCGGGGTAGGCGCGCACGTCCGCGAACAGATGCTCTCCCGCGCGGATGGTGTCGCCCACCTCCTGGAGCTGCTCGGGGTCGAGGGCTCCGCCGAGACGCGCGCGGCGGAGCGAATCGCGGATGTCGCGCGCGCCGCGCAGCCCGGTGGACGGATTCGCCCGGAGGAGGTCGCGCGCGGCCGCCGTCTCATCGTGCAGGCGCTCCGCCTCGCGGAGGTCCGCCGTCGGCGCGAGCGCTTCGGCGAGCTCGCGGCCAGGCGCGAACGCGGTGCGTTCGGCGAGGAGCGCGCGGACCGCCGGAAGCTCGAGGCGCGCGAGAGCGCCGGCGTTCAACGCGAGACCCCGGGCGATCCGATCACGTGCCACCGCCAGGGCTTGTTGGTGGTCTCGTGCTGACGCAGACCGATGCGCGCGCTCCGCGCGACGCGTGAGGGACGGATCGGTGGAGCCTCGCGAATCGTGAGGGGCGAGGTGACGAGGTCCATCGCGGTGTTGGCGGTCGTGAGTCCGAACGCGCGAGCGAGCTTGCCGGGTCCCGCGAGGCCGCGCGGATCGGCGCCAACGCCGGCGATCGGCTCGGCCCCCCGCAGTAGCACGGCGCCGGCGACGCCGTCGCGCTCGGTCACGACGTTGAGGCAGTGGTACATCCCGTACACGAAGTACACGTAGCTCCTTCCGGGTGGCCCGAACATCGGCGCGGTCCTCGGCGTCGGACCTCGATACGCGTGCGAGGCCGGATCGCGCAGGCCGAGATAGGCTTCGACCTCGACGATCCGCGCCGCGCGCACGCCCGCGGGGCCATCGTAGACGAGGGTCTTTCCAAGGAGATCACGCGCGACCAGCGCGGTTCCCCGGGCGTAAAAGGACCGCGGGAGCCGTCGCCCGAATCGCGCCGGTTCAGGTCTTGCGCGGGTCGAGCGCGTCGCGGAGCCCATCACCGACATAGTTGATCGACAGTACGGTGATGAAGATCAGGAAGCCCGGGAAGATCACCCAGTGCGGGGCGATCTCGATGAAGTTCTCCGCGTCGAAGAGGATGCGTCCCCACGTCGGTACGTCGGGCGGGAATCCGAGGCCGAGGAACGAGAGGGTCGACTCGGTGAGGATCGCGCCGCCGACACCGATCGTCGCGGCGACGAGGACCGGCGAAAGCACGTTCGGCAGGATGTGGCGGGTGATGATCCGCCCGTCGGAGTCCCCGACGGCCCGCGCGGCTTCGACGAACTCCTTCTGCTTGAGCGAGAGGAACTGCGCGCGCACCAGTCGCGCGACCGGCATCCACTGCAGGACGCCGATGACGGTGACGATCATGATGAAGATCCCGAGCTCGGGACCGAACGCGGCCCGCAGCGAGTCGCGGAACAGATAGATGATCACCAGCAGAAGCGGCAGGATCGGTAGCGAGAGGAAGAGGTCGGTGAGGCGCATGAGCGGGTTGTCGAGACTGTTGAAGTAACCCGCGAGGGAGCCGATCGCGGTCCCGAGGGTGATCGCGATGATGACGGCCGTAATCCCGACGGCGATCGAAACGCGACCGCCCCAGAGCGCCCGGGCGAAGATGTCGCGGCCGAGATCGTCGGTCCCGAAGGGATGGTCGGCCGAAGGTCCGTTGATTGCGACCGTGAAGTCGATCGTGTCGATCTTCTGCGGCCAGATAAATGGGCCGAGGAGCGTCGCAAGGACGAGCAGGACGAGTACGCCGAGCCCCGCCATCGCGAGCCGGTGGCGCCGGAACTGGTACCAGGCTTGATTCCAAAGCGATCGCGGCGGTCGCGTGTAGAGCGCCGTCGCCGGTGTCGCGGTGAGCCGGACCTGCGTGGTCGCCACTACTCCGTCACTCCGCAGGAGTGCGCAGCAGGACGGTCAGGCGCTGCGAAGCAGGGCATGACCACCTATGTGTAGCGGATCCTCGGGTCGAGGACGGCGTACAGGACATCCGCCATCAGATTGAAGAGCACCACGAGGACCGCGAAGATGAAGACGACCGTCGAGACGACGGGTATGTCGCCGTTACCGATCGAGGTCACGAGCAGCTCGCCGATCCCAGGAACGCGGAACACCTGCTCGGTCACGATCGCACCACCGAAGACCGCCGGCACTCCGAGCGCGACGAGGGTCACGACCGGGATGAGGCTGTTGCGCAGCACATGGCGAAGCACGACGAAGCGCTCCATGAGGCCCTTGCCCCGCGCGGTTCGCACGTAATCGAGCGGCAGATGCTCGAGCATCTCCGCCCGAACGTAACGAGCGATGACCGCCGTATCGAAGAGTCCGAGCACGGCGATCGGCATGATCGACTGCTTGAGCTGCCGGACGAGCGTATCGAGGTCGTGGACCTGCAGATTCGAGTTGTAGATGAACGGGAACCAGCGGAGCTTGATGCCGAAGATGATGATGAGCAGGAGGCCGGTGAAGAATGTCGGAAGGGAAAAGAACACGTACGCGCCGGCCGTCGAGAAGTGGTCGAAGAGGGAGTATCGACGCACGGCCGAGATGAGACCGACCGGGATGCCGAGGGCGACGCCGACGATGTAGGCGACGCCGACGACGGCGAGGGTGTTGGGCAGCCGCTGCGAGATGAGCTCGATCACCGGCGCGTGACTCATGAACGAGGTCCCGAAGTCGCCGGTGAACATTCCCTTCATCCAGAGGACGTAGCGGATGTACCAGGGCTGGTCGAGTCCGAGGGCGTGGCGGATGTGCTCGCGGGCCTCGGGCGGGACCCGGGGATCGGCTCCGAACTGCGAGAGCGGGTCGATCGGTGCGAGCGCGAGGATCGCGTAGATGACGAAGCTGATGACGATGAGCGTCGGTATTGCGATCAGAAGCCGGCGGATGACGTAGCGGCCCACCGCTTACCCCTCACCGTGGTGCGGTGGTGTGGTGGCCGAGACCACCACGCCACCGTACACCACTCGCTGCTACTTGGACCAGTCGGCGATGTTGTACATCTCCGAGTCCCACGGCGACGGATCGACGCCCTTGAGGCTCTTGGCGATGCCCGAGGTCGCGAAGGTGCGGTTGATGAGCGGGATCACCGCGACGTCCTTGATCAATAGATCGTTGGCCTGGATCGCGAGCTGGTTCCGCTTGCTCGCGTCGGTCTCCTTGCGGAGCTGGTCGACGATGGAGTCGAAGTCCTTGTTCGAATAGCGGCCGTAGTTGCCGAAGTTCCAGTTATTCGCCTTCGAGGCGATCTGGCCTGTAGACCAGCCGCTCGCGTAGTACGACGTCGGGTCAGGATCGCCCGAGTTCGTATACATCTCGATGTCCGCCCAGAAATGGTTCGCGCCGTCAGGCGAGGTGTTAGTGAAGAAGGTGCTCGAGGGGACCGACTTGAGCTCGACGCTGAAGCCGACCGACTCCCAGTCCTTCTTGAGGATCGCCTGCGTGCTCTGGCGCACGGAGTTCACGGTGGTCTGGTAGAGGATCTTGAGCTTGACGCCGCCCTTGGCGCGCACGCCGTCGGAGCCCTTGACCCAACCGTCGTCGTCGAGCTCCTTGTTGGCGGCCGCGACGTCGAACTTGCAGACGTCAAGGCTGGTGGTGTTCTGCGAGTTCATCGGCTCGGGCGCGGTAAGGATGTTGCACGTCGCCTTGCCCGAGAGCCCGTCGCCATAGAGCTGCGTCGCGACTGCCTGGCGGTTCGTCGCCATCGCGAGCGCGCGGCGGACATGGATATCGGTGAAGAACGGGTGCTTGGTGCTGGGCTCGCCGCGGTTGTCGCCGAGCGACGCGTCCGGGTTCGAGAAGTTGACCACCAGACGCTCGATGCTCGACCCGTAGACAGTGACGAGGTTGCCGACACTCGAGCCCTGTGCCATCGGCTTGAGGACCGCGGCCTCGACCTGGAGGTTCCAGCCGTAGTCGACGTCGCCTGTCTGGAAGACAGCGCGCGCTGCCGAAGCGGCGTCGCCGCCGCCCTTGAAGTTGACGTGCTTGAAGAACGGCTTGTTCGGATCGCGGAAGTTCTCGTTGAGGTCGTACTGCACGTTGTCGCCAGGCTTGAAGGCGTTGACCTTGTACGGACCGGTGCCGACCGGCTTCTGGTCCGCTGGGCAATCCTTCGCCTTGGTGCCGAGGCAGTTGGCGTACTGAGCCTTCTGCAGGATGAGCGTGCTACCGCCGACGCCCCACTGGAAGTAGAACGGCTGCGGATCCTTGTAGGTCACGACCACGGTGTTCGGGTCCTTCGCCGTGACCGACTTGACGCCCTCGCAGACGTCGAAGGTCGAAGCGGCGGTCGTCTCGTCGCACTGGTAGGTGTACGTCCCGACGACGTCATCGGCGCTGAACGGCGATCCGTCCGACCACTTCACGCCGGTGCGCAGCTTCCATGTGACGCTCGTGAAGTCCTTTGCGACACCACCGTTGTCGACGGTCGGGACTTCGGAGGCGAGAGCGTTTGCGATCGCCTTGCCGTTCTTGTCCCACGACGCGAGCGGCTCGAGGACCAGGCGCGCGGCGTCTGCGTCCTTAGTGCCGGTCGCTTGGTGCGCGTTCAGGATCGTTGGAGCCTGCCAATAAAGGATGTTCAGTGTCTCGCCCGCTCCCCGTTTCGCTGCGGCCGAAGCGCTCGGCCCGGTGCTGGGCGAGGCCGGGTTCGGGGTGCATGCGGTGAACGCGATCGCTGCGGTGACTGCGATGGCGAGGCCACTTCGCCAGTAGCCGGGTTTCTCCACTAGATCACAACCTCCCTAGCGCATGGTGGCGGAGTCTATCTGGGTACCCACTGGCCCGCCCGCCGGTTCAGTGCTGGTCAGACGACCCCTAACGGATAGTGGCACTGACCGCGTGCTGGAGCCGGCCCGCGATCCGGCGGACGACCCGGTCGACATCCGCGTCCGCGAGCGTCGTCGTGGGCGACCGAAGGACCAAACGCACGGCGAAGGACTTCCGACTCTCGCCGATCTGTGCGCCGCGATAGACGTCGAGAAGTCCGAGCGATTCGAGCTCGCGCCCGGCCGCCGACCGGATGGCCGCCTCGACGTCGGCGTACCGCGTCGTCTCGCCGACGACGACCGCCAGATCCCGCCGCGCGGCCGGATACCGCGGTGGCGGAGCGATCTTCACCGTCTGTGCCGCCCGATGCCACGAGACCAGGTCGATCTCGGCGATGAAGGTTTCGTCAGGCAGCTCCCACATCCCGGCGACCCGTGGATCGAGCTGACCCCAGATCAGATGCGTGATGCCGCCATCGGTGAGCGCGAGGGACCGTCCGGGGTGCATGCCTGGCGCGGGTGCTTCTTCGCCGCGGGTCGCGACGCGTAGAAGATCGGCGAGGCCCTGGACGATGCCGTGAATGTCGCGGACGTCCCACTTCCGGTTGCCGACGAGCCACGTCTCGCCCTCCTTTACGGGCGACGCATCGCCGGCGAGAAGGATCGCGATGGTCGTGCGCTCGTCGGGCAGATCACCACGACGCGGGATGTAGACCGGGGCGATCTCGAAGATCGCGAGGCTCGTGCGCTGGCGCAAATTGCGGCGGGCGGTGTCGAGAAGGCTCGCGCGCAGCGTCGACCGGGCCGCCGACTGGGCGACGGTCGTCGGGTTGATGACTCGCAGCGGCTCCGGCGCAATGCAGTCCCCGTCATCGGCTTTCAGCATGCCGAGCCATGCGGGATCGATCAGCGAGTACGCGACGATCTCCTGAAGACCGAATCCGACGAGGGCATCGCGCGCGCGCTCGCGGAAGTCCTCGAAGGGATGGCGTTCCGCGAGCGGCAGGGGTCCATCGGGCACGCGCGTCGGCAGACGGTCGTATCCGGCGATCCGGCCGACCTCTTCCACGATGTCCTCGGCGATCGCGATATCGGTACGCACCGCCGGCGGGGTAGCGATCAGCGTGTCGCCATCCGCCGCTACTGTGAACTGCAGGCGCCGAAGGATGTCGAGCGTCTCTTCCGGCGCGACCTCGATCCCGAGCACCCGCGGCATGTCGGAAAAATGCATGCGGACGTTCACTCTCGGGCGCGGTTGCGGATAACGATCGACCACGCCTTCAAGCTGCGCGCCGGCGTGTTCGCGAAGGAGGCGACACGCGCGCGCAAGGGCGAGCGGCACGGCCTCCGGCGACAGCTCCCACGCAAAGCGCCGCGCGGCTGCGCTCCCACTCGAGCCGTGCAAGTTGAGATCGGCGGTGGTGCGCCCGATCCGTCGCGGCTCGAACGACGCGCACTCGAGGGCGACGGTCGTCGTGTCCGCCCGGATCTCGGAATCCTCGCCTCCGAGGATCCCCGCGATGCCGAGGGCACGCTGGCCGTCGGCGATCACCAGCGTCCGTTCGGGGAGCACACGGTCGATGCCGTCGAGCGTGCGGATCGTCTCGCCGCGGCGCGCAGCGCGAGCGACGAGCACGCCGTCGCGCAGCTGGCGGTGGTCGTACGCGTGCAGGGGTTGGCCGAGCTCGAGCATCACGTAGTTGGTGATGTCGACGACGTTGTCGATCGGACGCATGCCCGCGGCGATGAGCCGCTCCTGCATCCAGGTCGGAGACGGGCCGATGCGCACGCCGGTCAGGAGCGCCGCCGCGAACCGCGGGCAGGCGACCTCGTCGTCGATGCGGACATCGAGCCCTTTCGGCGCACGCTCCGGCAGCCGATCGAGCGCAGGCTCCATCAGACGCGTGCCGAGGAGTGCGCTCACCTCGCGCCCGATGCCGACGACGCCAAGGCAGTCCGGCCGGTTCGGCTGGACCTCGAGCGCGAGGATCGTCTGGCCCAGCACCTCGCGGAGCACGGCACCGACCGGAAGGTCCCGATCGAGGATGCGGATGCCTTCGTGATCCTCGCCGAGGCCGAGCTCCTTGCTCGAGAGCACCATGCCCTCACTCTGGATCCCACGCATCGGCTTCCCGCGGAGGATCGTGCGCTCTCCGGTGTGACCGTCGATGATCTCGGCGCCCTCGTCGGCGTACGGCACGATCGCGCCTTCGACGAGGTTGGTCGCACCCGTGACGACGGTCTTCGTTCGACCCTCGCCGTAATCCACCGTGGCGAGAAGGAGCTTGTCGGCATTGGGATGCTTGGCGAGCTTCGCGATGCGACCGACGCGCACCTTCTCGCCCCACCAGGGCCGTTCGACGCCCTTCACTTCGGTGCTGGACATGTGCAGCTTGAGCGCGAGCTCGTCGATCGAAATCGGAATCTCGACGTATTCCCT
>Ga0209806_1000023_pt1 | contig 77996 bp, 72 predicted proteins | sample GraSoiAngelo_152_FD_186166 | JGI IMG/M metagenome (GOLD analysis project Ga0209806, IMG submission 186166) | Grasslands soil microbial communities from the Angelo Coastal Reserve, California, USA - 14_1009_12_30cm (SPAdes) (version 2) | ecosystem: Environmental > Terrestrial > Soil > Grasslands ... | reverse complement strand
CCTCACGCCAGTAGTAGCGTGGTAGCTTGGCCCATTGCCAGGCAAGGATTTTACAGTGGCCAACCAACCCCTTATCCCCGTTCAGACCTGTCACGTGACAAGAGTTGCCTCCCTCAACCCGCAGCGACAGGCTCATACGACGACCGCCTAACATGTAGTGAATTATTCCGCGAACATAACAATTAGAGACGACTGAAGCTACCAGATAACAACAACTGAAGAGGTGGCAATTCAGTTTGGCGCAAATGGCCTTTACAGAACGAACCGAAAAGACCGAAGAGGCTCTGAACCATAGTTAGGAACTTCTGAAATAGTCCCATAGAGACCGAACGAATCCTGAGGGTTCTCGTTGAGGGTCAACTATCTGCTCATACTAGGATGCGTAGGCATGAGCCTCTGGGCGTGGCAACAGGACCCGAAGTTGATCGATGACTATTTTGTCGTCAGCGGGAACAACCTTTTGCAAGGACGGGTCTGGACGCTTGTTACAGCTCTCTTCCTCCACGCAAGCCCGACTCATCTCTTGGGAAACATGCTCTTCCTTTTTGTATTCGGAAACACGCTGGAGAAGATGATCGGCAGAGACTACTTCCTCGCAGTCTTCTTCATCGGAGGATTCACAGCCTTCCTTCTGCCTCCAGCCCTCGGACTCTACACACTCGACACAGGCATGTTGGGAGCTTCAGCAGCAATCTTCACACTAACCGCCTGCGTGATGCTCATGAACCCACTGAAATTCTCGTTCTTGTTCATGGCCCCACAAGGACTTGTGGCCATGCTCTACTTCCTCTACAACGTTGCACTGGTATACGATCCAACCCTTATCCCTGGTCTTGGTTACGATCCCAGCATCGCCTACGTCGCTCATATCATAGGCTTCACAGTCGGCGTTCCGTTCGGAATCGCGTGGAGCAAGAGTTGGCCAAGAAACCTCCTGATAAGCCTCGGACTATTCGCCATATACCTCGCGATCCTCGCAATACTCGCGACGTTTTTCGGACTACGCTTGCCCTTCGGCGTACTCTAGCTGCTGCTCAACTAGAGGCTTGAGTTTGAGGAAAACCTGTCGGGTCGCCCGCAAATCATCCAGACAGTGCTCCCTTATAGATGCCGCCGCCTTGTTATCCCCTTCCAGCGCTCTGACATAGAGGTGCGGGACATCGAGGCCCATCGGACCTTTCTTCCGATCGATCTGGAAGAAGTCGCAGACATGGTCGAGATAGGTGAACGTGAGCCTCAACCGGCTCTTCACAACATCAGCAAGATCAAGATGGGACTTGCGAATAATCGGCCTAGGATCAAGTCCGTGTTTCATGAGACGGGTCGTGAGAAATGGAATGTCGAAGCTCCTACCATTCCAGGTCACCATAACATCGTAGTTCCCCAATCGCTGTACGAGCTTCAACAGAAGCGGCTTTTCCTCGCTCGTCCTTTTCGCCTCCAAATACTCGGCCCGTCCCATATCCGACATGAGCCCAGCACTCACAAGTGTTCCAGCGTCGGCCTCAAGTGATGTCGTCTCAATATCGAGAATCACAATCTTAGCAACCATGGATCCGAGAATGTTTCCCTCATGGCTTAAGCGCTTCGGGCAGCTATCCTCGAAAAGAAGATATTCGGGGCGCGGCTCCTAGCCGCCTGCGGACTGAGCCTAGTTGGAGACCCCTGCGATAGTCCAAGTTACAAACTTGGAGAAGACCTACCGTCTTGGCAATCTCACGGTAAGCGCGCTCCGCGGAGTTGACTTCACACTCCAACAGGCAGAATTCGTGGTCATAACCGGTCCCTCAGGATCGGGAAAGACCACGCTCCTCAACATTATCGGAACACTAGACAAACCATCAGCAGGAAGGGTCACAATTGACGGAGAAGATATCACGAGCATGAAGGATGGCCAGCTCACAAAGCTGAGACGCCACAAGATCGGTTTCATCTTCCAGTTCCACAACCTCATCCCGGTCCTGACAGCTCTGGAAAATGTGGAGTTACCACTGCTGACTGCTGGAATAAAGCCGAAAGCGGCCCGGGAGCGAGCGAGCCTTATGCTTGAGCGCGTAGGCCTCAAAGAAAGGCTGTCCCACCTGCCAGATGAGCTGAGTGGGGGAGAGCAACAGAGAGTCGCAATAGCACGTGCCCTCGCAAACCATCCGAAAATCATTCTGGCTGACGAACCAACCGGCGACCTGGACACGAAGACCGGTTCAGAAGTAGTTCAGATCATGTATGAGGCTGCGAAGAGAGAGAACGCTTCCGTTCTCGTCGTCACACATGACCCGGTGGTCGAAGACCGGGCCGAGAAATTGTTCGAGATGCGGGACGGTATGATTTCGAGAGCATCCCAACAACGCACCCCTAGAGAGTCCTACAGGCTGAGAGCGATCGAACCCGTCCCTCCGGAGCCCGCGCGATCCCTCTCGCAGCCCAACTAGCACGAAGGCTCTGCCTAGAACTTGCTCTCGACCAAGATTGCCTACCGCAACCTGCCAAAACGCCGCGCAAGGACCGCGCTGACAGTTCTCGCCGTCATCCTCGGAGTCGCCCTGCTCGTCGGCATAAACCTGGCAACCGCAAGCGCGACCGGCGAGTTTACCAATTACATCAACAAATTCTGGGGCCGAACGGATATTGTTGTTAGTTACGGTGCCTTACCACCGGTATTCCCAAGCGGAAACCTCGCAAGAGTCCAAGCGGCCCCAGAAGTCACACAGACAGCCTCGAGACTTGTCTGGCTCGGCGCTATCAACAGAACCGTTGTTCAACTTGTCGGTGTAAACCAGACAGATTTCGATTATACCGGTCTAAACATTACGGGAGCTAAGGTTCTATCGCCTAGACAAGCAACAGTCGACGATGGACTGGCTCAAAAGTTCAGGCTGGGAATCGGATCCGCTATCCAAGTATTTTCATTAAATGCGATCGGCAACAACGTCTCGATTCCGTTCTCGGTGGTTGGAATCAACCATCCACTCCGCAATATCGGGGCATCGATCTATGTCAATCTCCCTCAGCTCCAGTTAGACCTAAGCCTTCAAGGAGAGATCTCCCACATCTACGCCACAATTAGTGATCCAACCAAAGCACCTCAAGTCCGCGACGAAATTCAACACCTTCTTGAGTCACCGGTCTTCGACGTAAGTGCCCCGAAGGCAGAGGCTGTTCAGAGAATAGCGGGCCAAACCGCGGGGTTCGAACTAGGACTAAACGTGATGGTCGCCGTCGCGCTCGTCGTTTGTGCCTTCATCGTTTTCAACACCTTGTTCATGACAGTAAACGAACGCACGTACGAGATTGGGGTGATGCGGGCTATCGGAACCAGTCGATCGCAGATTTTCAAGATTTTCTTGGTTGAAGGATTGCTCATTGGCACTATTGGCACGATTGCCGGCGTCTTTACGGGGCTAATCCTTTCGAGGGGCTTCACCGCGGTTGCAGAGAACATTCTTCAAATTCCATCTCTCCCGCTAGTCCAGCTTACCCCAGCGATAACTCTGATGGGGGTTGGAGCAGGCTTTGCAGCTGTTTTCGCGGGATCACTCTATCCAGCTGCTTCCGCGAGCCGGATCAATATTATCCAGGCGATTCGACCCTCTGCCCGAAACTCTCGCAGACGAATCCCGGATTCAATCATCGCTCTCTTTAGCTCGGGTATGCTCACGGTTGGGTCACTGGAAGCTGCTAGACTAACGCCTTTCCACGTGTCCTACCTTGATGTTGCACTCATCCCGATGGGGGTAGTCATTCTCGGCGCAGTAATATTCGGACATTCAGGTCGAATATTCGCTGCTCCACTTCTGCCATTCTCAAAGGCCATAGGATTCATCGCATCGAGAAATGGGAGACGGAGACTACTCAGAAACGCAATCTCGTTTGGAATGATCACCATCACTCTAAGCTTCGTCATCATGCTAGGGGGAATTCAGGGCGGTGTCCAGACAGCCCTTGATCAAGGAATTCAGGAGGCGCTCGGCGCCGACATAATCCTCGTCGCAAATCAGTCCTTGCCCATCAGCTTCTCAAACAATCTCACCAGCCTACCACAAATCTCAACAGCGACCCCGCTCGGACCTAGCTTCTTCCCGGCTAGCCCGAAGGCTTTCGGTCCCAAAGGCAACAGCACATCAATAGGCGTGATGGCAGTCGACCCAACTGTATTTCCACAAATCATCAACTATCAGTTCGTCAACTCTCCTCCCCCACAAAAAGTGTACGCACAACTGGCAAGTAACAATCAAACGGTCCTGTTGCCAGATTCCCTTGCATCAAGACTGGGAGTTTCCACAGGAGAAAACATAACGATTGAGATACTTTCCACGTCAGTAAGCTTCAGGGTCGCCGGAATATTCACCGGCCCCGTTCTGCAGTACATTCAATTTGGAAACAGCTTCGCGAGCGATACGATCATTGTCTCCTTCAACTCTCAGAACAAATTCTTCGGAGGCCAATACAACGCACGACTATTCCTGATCAACCTAGGGCCTCAGTACAAGCCAGCAGCGTCGACTATCGCTCACGACATTGCTGCATCGTATCCAAAGTATGATTTTGCCGAGAACTCGTTGACCCTCGGACAACTCCTCTCTCTTGTTCGAGATACGATAAACCGGATATTCACAATCATCCTCTTGGTTCTCTACTTCGCCCTCCTCATCGCAACCCTTGGAATAAGCGCAACGATGATCATGAACGTGACAGATAGAAAGCGCGAGATAGGGCTGTTACGATCACAAGGAATGAGCCGAACACAGATAGCCGGACTCTTTCTCAGCGAAGGAATCATCCTAGGGCTGTTCGGTTTCCTCCTCGCTGTCCCCGGAGGCCTACTCCTGCTAGAGGGAGCAACCAACAGCACAACCCTCGCAGGATTCTACCTCCCGTTCGTCATTCCCTACGGTGCCATAGTCCAAGCTCTTGGATTGTCCATTCTTGCAGTGGTCGCCGGATCTTTGTATCCTGCTCTGCGGGCTTCGCGAATGGAAATTACGAAGGCTCTCGAACAAGCATAACGAGTGGGCAACCGTTACTAGGAGGAAATGGAGTAGGGTACGGCGGGCTTAGTTCTCGCCTAGATCAGATAATCATATTGAGCCGGCATGCCTAAGTTCAGCCAGCGTCAACGGTACACTCTCAGCATTCTTTGCAGCTTGCTAATTGCTGGCCTCGTACTATTATCATTCCCCGCGCCTGCAGAACAAGATGTCGCAACCTATTCGACACCATCCAACTACTCCGTCAGCGCTCTGCAATCTGTGATTGGATACGCGCTTTCTGGCTACTACACGTCAGCGCACATCACGACCGGAAACACGGTCACTGTTACACTAAAACTAGTAGAGACAGGCCTGGTAATTTTCACAAGCACTTTTCCCGCGGGAACCTTCGACGTTCCAAACACCCCTATCACCGCTGCCAACGGAGGAACAGTATTCTTGACAATATCTTCACAGAACCAGGTCTTCACCCAAATGAACGTGGTGGCAAAGATATTCCACACGATCACAGCGTTTCCATTCTTCTGGGCAGGAGTAGGGATCTTGGGCTTGACCGGCCTCCTAACACTAGCAATATTCTACCAGCACACCACGGCCGGAAAACTCGCGAGAAGAATCCTCCCCGTGGAAAAAGCTGGACTAGGCTGGCCCTAGCCGCACAATGACATCGTCCGCGGAACCAGATTAAATAATACACAGGACTCGGCAAGGTTCTGCGCGAAGATCCTTGCCCGGCAACGCTCTAATCTCGGTCTACGACAAGTCAAGACTAGAACACATAGTCGGAGCATTTGCAAGACACAAGATCAAGGTTATCAGCTCAGGCGGGACCGCCCAAGCGATCCGAAAACTGCGACACGAAGTCGTAGAAGTCTCAACATACACCGGGTTTCCGGAGATGCCGGGAGGACTGGTGAAAACTCTCCATCCCAAGATTCACGCTGGAATCCTAGGCGACTGGAACGATCCAGTGCAGCTGAAGTATCTGAAGGAGAACGCGATCGAGCCAGTAGATTTTGTCGTTGTAAACTTGTATCCGTTTCGGGAGGTCGTGAAGAGCGACCCTGGGAATTTGCGAAGGGCGATCGACAATATCGATATTGGAGGCGTTGCTCTGATCCGTGCTGCGGCGAAGGGCGTGTTCCTGAACAATAGGGTCGCGCCTTTGACCAGACCTGCCCAGTACGATGTGTTGATCCGGGAACTGGATAAGCATGAGACGATCCCGGATGAGTTGAGACACAAGCTCGCGAAAGACGCGTTCGCCTTGACGGCGGAGTACGATGCAGCGATCGAGAGTTACTTGGGCAAGGTGAAGAATTGAGCAAACAGGAGATTCGCCGGATATACCGGACTGCTCGAGAAGAGGACCTGCCAACATCGCTGAAACTTACACTTGGGGACAAGGTGTTTGAGTACTCAAAAGTCCAATGGAAAGTGGAAGGCCGGATGCGGGGGCTGCGATATGGTACGAACCCGCACCAGAAAGGAGCATTGTATAGACCAAAATTATCAGGTGGCGGGATTGGAAACGTCGATTGGATAAAATGGGGAAAAGATGGACCTTCAGCGACGAATATCGAGGATGGAAGTCATGGTTTGCGAATCACGAGTTATTTCAAAGAGCCCGCCGTCGCAGTGATGAAACATCTCAACCCATCTGGAGTCGCGGTTTCAAGAGAACACGATAGTCCCAGCCAGGTGTATGCGCGCGCCAGGGACTCTGATAGCCGAGCCGCTTTCGGAAGCGTCGTAGTCTTCAACAGTCCTGTTGACCGAAAGACCGCGGAAGAAATCATGAAGACCTTCGTTGAAGTAGTCTATGCACCAGGGTATGGCTCTGAAGCATTAGCGGTTTTCGAGTCGAAGAGAGACATACGGGTTGGAGAGGTCCCACCCCAACGCAAAGAAAACGCGGCATTGCCGCCAGATGTGGTAGTGCTAGAGGATGGATCCTTGATCATAGAAGACCAGTACCGAACCAGCATATTGTCGCTGGACAATATGAAACAGCTCCCCGTGCCTACCAGGAAAAAGCCGTCAGGCCAGGAATACTTGGACCTGTTGCATGCTTGGTGGGTGGCCTGCGAGGTTCGGTCAAACGCGGTAGTATTCTGGAAAGATGGAACATCACTCGCGATCGGAACCGGTCAACAAGACAGGATAGGAGCCATCGAGAATTCTATCGACAAGGCTCACAAGCTGGGCCATGACCTGGAAAGAAGCGTGATGGCGTCTGATGGATTTCTTCCAAAACTAGACAATGTAGAAGCATTGGCAGGGGAGAAGGTATCAGCGATTGTCCAGCCGGGCGGGTCCGTTGAAGACCAAGCCATCGTCAAGGCCTGTGACGAGCACGGAATCAGGATGGTGCTTACCGGAGAACGGTCTTTCCGACATTTCTAAGAAAGGCCGGACGCCCGAAGATCGACCACCCCCCCCCCCGGGGGTCGAGAAAAAAATGCTCATTTTTCGATCAGGAGATTTCCCCTGGCGAGTAATCTTGGTGGAATAGAGAGAACACTTATATCGGAAATCCGATATCGGTATAACGATATCGAAGTGCAATAGAAGGAGGCGAAAACGTATGAGTGAACATGAATTGAATCGTCCCAGACACTTCTTCGCCTGGGGCATTTTTGCGCTCGTCGCCATTATCGTCGCGTCAGTTGCGGTCTCAGCCTTTCTCTTCGTCGCACGACCCCCACCAGTAGCAGGCACCTACTACCCGTACTTCTTCTTCCCCTTCCCCCTATTCTTCATCTTTGGAATCTTCGCCTTCTTCTGGATAGCCAGATGGCTAATTTTCCCGTGGAGAGGAGGATGGGGCTACCGAGGAAGATACTGGCGGTACCAGGACGAATCCTACAACATCATTCGCGAACGATACGCCAAGGGAGAAGTCACCAAAGAACAATTCGAACAGATGATGCGCGACCTACAAGAACACAACTGACCCATCAATCCTCAGATGGGCCTTCCCTCTTTTTCATCCTGGCTCAGGGAACTCTGACCGATCTGGTAGTTCTAGGTGACCACCTTGTCTTTGACTCGAATTCCTCGGTTTTTCTCTACCCGTCCAATACCGAATGCATTGTGACCGTGTCTCACGAAGAGACGGATTATGGCATCCTCTGTTTTTTGAGGACAGATGAGAATGAATCCTACTCCCATGTTGAATGTCCGGTACATTTCTCGGTCGGAGATTCTTCCATTCTTCTGAATGATACGGAATATTCCCGGTGTAGGAGGGAGTTGGGTGATATCTCCTCCGAGTTTTGCCTGTCCGACGACCCGATCGAGTTTTGCAAACCCTCCGCCCGTTATGTGAGCGAGCCCGTGAACCTCAAATTTTCTTGTCGCCTCTAGAACCGGTTTGACATAGATTCGGGTAGGTTCGAGCAGTTCCTCACCTATGCTTCGGCCAAGTTCCGGCACATTCTCTCTCAGCTTGTACTCTCCTAGGAGAGTTTTCCTAGCGAGTGTTAGACCGTTTGAGTGAATTCCCGAACTGGCAACCCCGACCAGCACGTCGCCGTTTCGAATCTCGTCTCCAAGAATTAGTTCCTTCTCCTTACAGATGCCTGCAGCCATCCCGACAAGGTCTAGCCCCCCATCATTGGAGAGAAGGTCAGGGACAATGGCTGTCTCGCCCCCAACTATTGCCATTCCGGCCTGTTTTGCGCCTTCTACCAGCCCAAGGGCGATTTCCTCGACAATACGGCGATCGTGTTTGGCCATGGCGAGGTAGTCGAGAAAGCTAATTGGTTCCGCGCCTGTGCAGATCAGATCATTCGCGCACATCGCGACACAATCTATTCCGATTGTGTCATACTTCCGCATCAACTGAGCAATGATGACCTTAGTCCCGACACTATCCGTGTGAAGGCTGAGGACCCGGCCATCGTTGAGGTCAACAAGGCCTGCGTAGTGGCCAATCGGAAAAACGGGATGCCCGACTTTCCCTTTGCGGGTCTTGAATGTAGATTCGAGCCGTCGAGCGAGAACCTCGTGGGATTTCCTGACTTGAGAAACGTCGACTCCCGCTCTGGCGTAGGTCATGCGGGGCCGAGGCAAGCCTACAGTTTCAGTCCTGTTAGGCGCGCGTACGCGATAACGTACCGCTTGCTCGTCTCATCAACCAGATCCTTGGGAAGGTCAGGCGGTCTGGGAGTTGGCTGTCCAGCTTTTCGTGCCTCATCAAGAGTTTTCTTGTAACCAACCTTGGAAAGCCAGTCTCGGATCAACTGCTTATCGTAGCTCTCCTGGCTCTTGCCTGGGGAATAGTTGTCTTTGGGCCAAAGCCGAAACTCGTCAGGCCCAATCGAGTCCGCTAGAACAATGTTGCTCTCATCGTCGAAGCCAAACTCTAGTTTGAGATCTGCAAGGACAAAGCCGGCCTCATCCGCGCGCTCAGACATTTTCTTGTAGATGCTGACACTCCTATCTTTGAGCGCGGTAATCTCCTCCGGGTCCAACCAGCCCTCGTCCACAATCTGATCGACCGTGATAGGCTCGTCCTTCACCTCAGACTTGGTCGTCGGATCGAAGTAGGGTTCAGGAAGCTTAAGGGCGTTGATCGGCTTCACCGGCAGGTTGACCTCGCCCTTGACAAGTCTCTCGTAGAGGCTGCCGTAGAGATAACCACGGACGACGCACTCCACCGGAATCATCTTCAGCCTCCGGACAACCATGCGATTCGCGTCTTCCACCCGGACCATATGGTGTGGGACTTTCAGATAATTGAACCAGTAAGCGGCGAGCTTGCAGAGCACCTCCCCCTTCCGAGGAATGTTTGAGGGAAGAACGATGTCATAGGCAGACACCCGATCAGTGAAAACGAACAAAAGCTCCTCGCTATCGAGCTCGTAGATGTCCTTCACCTTGCCCCGCTTGAAGGGCGCGGAGGACAACTCTCTCTCGGGCTCGCTAACGTGCTCTTGCATCTAGATACCTACACCCCGGTACTGTTGGAGTTTCTTTGCAACTTCCGAGTCAGAGAGCGCAAGAATCTCTGCAGCTAGAAGTGCCGCGTTCGTTCCGTTATCCAGACCGACCGTGCCTACGGGGACACCTGATGGGAGCTGAACGATCGAGAGGATAGAGTCGAGATTGAGCTTGCCTGAGACTGGGACCCCAATTACCGGCTTGTTGGTCAGGGACGCTACGAAACCGGGTAGAGCCGCGCTGAGACCTGCGATCGCAATGTAGACCTCAGACTTGGAACCCTCGACGTACTTGTCAAGCTCTCTGTGGTTCCGGTGACTTGAGAGAACCTTCGTCTCGAATGGGATCCCAAGCTTCTCAAATATGGTCTCGGCTTTCTTGGCGATCTCTCGATCGCTTTCCGAGCCCATGAGGATGCCAACGCTTCTAGTCAACTATGACACCGCACAACGCGAGATTCTGTCACTACCGTGTTCACTGGTAAATCAAACTGATCCCGAGGAACACGATTGACAAGCTGCAGATTGAACGATAGTCCGATCGAACGAACGTGCTCGGGAAGCGTTTTGAGAACACGGTCAAAGTATCCTCTACCCCAGCCCAGACGGTAGCCTTCCTTGTCCCATACTATCCCTGGAACGAAAAGAACATCGACAGCATCGAGGCTTGCCGGTCTAAGATACTCCGCTTTCGGCTCGGGAATATTGAAACTTCCAGGCGCAAGCTCTTTCCCGAGGTCTTTGATCTCGGAGAAGAAGAGGTCAATGTCTCCTTTCTTTACGACCGGGACAAGAACACGTTTGTGTGCATCTAGGGCTTTTCGAATTAACCGACGAGTATCAACTTCACTGTCCTTGCTGACATAGCATGCGATACCTCTCGCGCGGACATACTCGTTGAGATGCAGAACCTGATCCATGATTTCCATACTCTTCTGTTCTATGTCTCGAGTCGACTGCCTGTCTCTAAGGCGTAGAATGTATCGTCTGAATTGTTCTTTCTCAACAGCGGTTTGAGCCTCGCTCAAAATTTCAAGCCAATTTGGATACTCGCAGCTAATACCGTGTTCTCGAGAAGACACGCGACCGTCATTGGTCCAACCCCTCCCGGGACCGGTGTAATATAACCGGCTACTCTGTTGACCTTGTCAAAATCCACATCTCCCCGGAGCTTTCCGTCAACTCTTGTCAAACCAACATCGACTACGGCTGAGTGAGGTTTTACGTGGTCACCGCGAATCTGGAAGATTTCTTTCCCGACCGCACTCACCAAGATATCGGCGGTCCTTGTCATCCCGGAGAGGTTGGGCGTCTTGGAGTGGCAAACCGTAACGGTCGCATCTCGATTGAGAAGGAGATTGGCAAGGGGTCGGCCGACGAGATTGCTCCGGTTGATGATAACCGTCCGGGATCCAGCAACAGGAACTTTGTAATAGTTTAGCAGTTTGATAACGCCTTTTGGCGTGCAAGCTACCAGTTCCTCACGGCCCGCTGCCAGTTTCCCAGCGTTGATTGGATGTAATCCGTCTACGTCCTTGTAGGGTATGATTCTCTCGATTACCTTCTCCTCGTCTAAGCCTGGAGGTAGGGGCAGTTGAACGAGTATCCCGTTGACCTTTGGGTTAGTGTTGAGCTGGCCAAGCAAGGCCTCCAGCTTGTCCTGGGAAGTGTCGGCGGGTAAATGGTGGCTCTCGGATCTTATTCCAACCTCGACAGCGGCCTTATGCTTGGCTTTGAGGTAGGACGCACTGGCAGAGTCGTCTCCAACCTGAACTGTAGCGAGGAGCGGCTCAGTCCCATGTTTTTCCAGTTGTTGGACGTGCTGGACGACCTGTTGCTTGACCTCTCCAGCGACCAACCTGCCGTCCATGAGAATGGCTGTCAATTCTTGAAGAGAACCCTCCTCCCTTCAAACCTCAACTGATCCTCGGTGAGGAGTCTGATTGCTTCGGGAAGAATTCGGTGCTCTTCTCTCAGGATACGGCTCGAAAGGGTTTCCACAGTGTCGTCGTCACTGATCGCGACTGCTGTCTGAAGAACTATGGGACCGTGATCGACCTCTCTGTCAACAAGATGGACGGTACAACCTGTCACCTTGACGCCATGATCGAGGGCTTGCTTCTGAGCTTCCAAACCTGGAAACGACGGAAGTAGAGCAGGGTGTACGTTTATGATTCTGCGAGAGTAGAGATCGACGAACTGTTCACTGAGAATCCGAAGATAACCTGCAAGAACGATGAGCCCGTCTTTAGGTACCACACCAAATGACTTGAGAGAAGCGATAGTTTTCTGGTCGTAGTCCCAGTTTTTCTTCGGGACACCCTTGTCGTCCAGTGTGATTGTCTGAACATGATGTTTCTTGGCTATGTCGAGAGCTGGCGCGTTTGGTCTGTTGCTGATGACGATCTTGACCTCGCAATTGGTAAGGTATCGATTATCGATCGCGTCTAGTACGGCGTCAAGGTTTGAACCCCGTCCGGACGCTAAGACGCCGATCGGGACCATTCAGCTAAGCCTTTTCGGGTCCATGCGTCTCTTGCAGCATCAAATGTGAAGGGTCGATCCTGCCGACCCTTGGAACCCATCCCATTCTGCTACCGAGAATTCCGTGTTCTTCTCTATACGTGTAGAGCGGACGGACTCGTTCCGCTACATCCTGTCTCTTTGCGAGAAGTTGTTGTGAGCCTATGTCGCTCCGGTGGTAGAGTCCCCATCCATCAGCGAGCTGGACGCTCGACATCGTTTTTTCGATCCTCGCGCTGGCTGGTGGTAGAGTATGATCCGTGCCCATCAGCGCGAGAAGACGGGAGCCGCCCGTGATCACTTGGCCATCTTCGTGTAGGTCAGCGTTTCCCCAGAAAAGATAGCAACCATTTCGTTTGATGTTTGTCTCAAGTACCTGAACTGGGTGGCCCTTGGCTTTGTCTCGTTTTTCGGGATAGCCATTAGGAGCCACGACTTTCACGACCACAGCGTCTTCGCTGGTGAATTCTAGCTTTAGCTTAGACAGCTGTCTTTCAACGATGGCTTGGAAGATGTCGATGATGTCTGTCTTGAGCATCGCAAGCATGTTGAGAGCTTCGGGATCGCCCAGCCGCGAGTACATCTCGATGACGGTCGGTCCCTCGTTTTCGGTGAGCATCATCTGTCCGCCGACCATGCCGTGGTAGGATTTGCCGGTTTTTTTCTGGATGGACTCAACGATTCCCTCGACGATCTTCAGCGACTTGTCATATTCTTCTCGAGTGATGAATGGGAGGGTCATGTCAGGACCTGAGATGCTGCCCATTCCACCTGTCTCGGGACCGCTGTCGAATTCGTGAGCGCTCTTGTTGTCCTGGACGAGAGGGGTGCCGAGAACGGTTTTGCCGTCTGTGAAGCATTGCAGGGAATACTCGGGACCCCAAGCCTTCTCCTCAACCAGAATCTTGTCCTCGATGTCAGAGTAGGCAGCCATGCTGGCTTGGAGAGAATCGAAGTAGGCTTCTTTGAAACGCTCTTTTTCGTCGTGAAGGTAGACCTGGCGGTCCTCGATCAGCTTAACGCCCTTACCGCCGGATTGACGGGCGGGCTTGATGACGATGTTCTGAAGCCAGGGTTGAGATTCGATGTTTTTCCGGATATAGTCTGAGGCTTCTCGTGCGTTCTTGAAGGTTCGAAACAGAAGCTTGCCCGGGAGATTGTTCTCCCACTGTAGACGCCGGAGATCTGCTTTCGAACGTTCTATGACCGAGAGCTCTTGAGTCGCGCCAATACAGTGGATACCTTCCTTTTCGAGAGCATCTGGTATGCCATGGAAGCCAGGCTCCTCGGGTCCGACTACCACCATATCGATTCCCCAGCCTCGGGCAGACCTGACTATCGTCTTCGCGTCTGTTGTTCTGCCGGTACGAAGTTCTCCCTGGTTGTCTCTGCAGATCTTGTGAATTCCTGGATTCCGATTCTCGGCAATCCAGAATATCTCCGGTTTGTGATCGCTGAGACCTAGCTTCCAAGCGATCGCGTGTTCGCGAGCACCTCCACCGATACCCATTATTCTCATTGTGTCCCAGCTCCTTTCTCGAAACAACGCATGCAGAGATTCTGTCTTGGGAGGCCGATAGCGTGCTGGAGTTCTTCGATGGTCATGAACGATATGCTGTCCGCCCCTACAGTATTCGCAAGTTCTTTCTCGTTCAGGTTGCCGGAAACCAGTTCGTCCCTCGGCGGGATCTCGACTCCGTAGGGGCATGGTGAGACGAGTGCTGGGCTTCCGATTCGGACGTGTATTCGTTGGGCGCCGTTGCGTTTGAGATTGAAGACAGTGTTTTGTAGAGTATTTCCCCTGACGACGCTATCGTCTACCAACACGATGTCTTTGCCTTTGATCGCGCTCTTGATTGGGTTGAGCTTGAGCTGGACTCCCAGGAGACGTTCCTTCTGTGTTGGTTTGAGGGCTGCACGAATGTTCTCTCCGGTCCGCATGAAGCCGAATTCCTCTGGAATACCAGATTCCTGACTGTATCCGTTGGCGATCGGGAGCGCAGTCTCTGGAACACCGATTACAACGTCAGCTTTGACCGGGTGAGCCTTCGCCATTTCTTTTCCGATGCTGTTTCTGATCTTGGCTATCGGTAGAGTGTGGACGTTGCTGTCGAGTCTTGCGAGGTAGACGTATTCGTAGCTGCAGAAGCTACTTGGGCTGTTTGCGGGCGTGTTTCCTCGAATATCCTCGGGGGTGTGGATGATGACTTCTCCGGTTTCAACTGGTCCTGTGTGGTCAATGCCCATCACGTCGAGGGCGCAGGTTTCGGATGCGACGGCTGCAATGTCGAAGCCAACGCTTCCAGTTTCGAGCGGTTTTACTCCGAGCGGGTTCCTTCCTGCGATGAGCTCTTGTTTGTGAGTGAGGGCGACGAAGGAGTAGCCTCCTCCTATCTTGTTGATGAGCATCGAGGTCGCTTTGAGGGGTTCCTTCTCGCTGTGGAGGAGTTGTGATAGTTGTCGGGCGAAGAGTTTGGTGGCTTCGCCGCGGTTTTCGTGGAGGTCTGTCTTTCCGTCGAGTGCGAGAGCTAGCTCGTAGGGCGTTTTTACGTGGACGAGATAGTCATCTTCGTAGGAGGATGTTTGCCCGACTCCAATGAAACCTTTTGGAAGGGTTGTCTTGTTTTTCTGGAAGAATTCCTCGACGCCTCCTTTTCCCCCGAGAGTGTGTAGAGTGTTTCCAGGTCCGATGGTTGCTAGGCTGATGGATTCTTGTCCTCGGCCTTGGAGGGCGCTAAGCCCGTAGTGGATGAACTGGGACGCGTCCCAGTTTTCTCGTCCTTCGCCGAAGGTGTAGAATCCTATCAGGCCCGGCATTGTTGGGCTAGGCCTTCATTTCTTCCCGGGTCCGGAGCACAGGATCTTTCTTCAGACCCAGATACTCGCCGGTGACGCATGCGAAACACATTTCGTCTTTGCCGAGGCCTATTCCCTCGCTTAGACCGTTGATGTCGTTGTAGCCGAGACCGTCGACGCCGATTTCACGCGCGACTTTCTTGTTGAGTTCAGCGATGTTGAGGGTCTCGCCATCTGCTTTGTTCGCAAGCAACTCTTCCCGTGTCGGGAAATCGATGCCCATGTAACATGGGTGCCGGATGGGCGGGAAAGTGACGACCATGAAGACTTTTTTCGCCCCTGCGTCGCGGAGGGACTGGACGATGTTTCTGCTGCTGGTTCCCCGAACGATGCTGTCATCGACCACGATGACATCTTTGCCGTCAACGACGGGTTTGATGGTGATGATCTCGCGGACGATCTCTTCCCGGCTCTTGGCCGTTGGCTCGATGAAGCTGCGGAGGCTTCCCTTTCTGCGGTATCGGTCTTTCATCAAACCCTCCTCCATTGGTATACCGCTCTCCTCGGAATAGCCGAGGGCTGCTGGTCTAGCGGAGTCGGGGACTGGAATTACAACATCGGCTTTGAACGGGTATTTTCGGGCGAGAACTCTGCCGAGCTTTCGTCTAGCGTCGTAAACGTAGTGGTCATCGATCCTACTGCTGGGATGCCCGAAGTATGTGTACTCGAACGGGCAGTGGTAGTGGCGTGGTGAGTCGGCGAATCTTGTTATTTTGAGGCCGTTTTCAGACAAACTGACAAGCTCGCCAGGTTGAACATCCCTGACAAAGTCCGCCTGGAGAGCCGTGAGGGCGCAACTCTCGCTCGCCACGATGTGAGTGTCCGTGTCAGGATCGTATCCAAGACAGAGCGGTCTATAGCCTGCCTCGTCTCTAGCCGCCAATACCTCGCCGTCATGGGTTATCATGACGAAGCTGTACGAGCCACTCAGCTCTTTGCTCAGCTTGTGGAACGCACGGGTCCAGTCGTGTTCAGCACGATAGTGTTGGAGGAGACGGTATCCAGCGAGCTTCGTGTCTGTCGTAGAACCTAAGATGGGAAATTCTTTTTCCACGATGGGCTCAAGATCCTCTGTGTTCGCGATAGTCCCATTCTGGGCGATGGCGAACTCGCCGCGAATGTCGAGCGGATGCGCGTTCTCTAACGTCGTCCGTCCGCGAGTCGAGTAGCGCACATGTCCTATTCCACGATTGCTAGTAAAGCTAAGAATCTTCTTCGCATTAGCATCCGCGCCCTGGCCTATCAGGCCTAAGCCCTTGAGAATAGGCTCGCCGGGGACGGCGATTCCCCACGACTCCTGGCCCCGGTGCTGTAGTGCCGCGAGTCCTTTGACAATGCGCTCGGCGACAGACTGCTTCTCCATTGAATATATGGCGAGGACGCCACAGTGCTCTTTCAAATCGTCGCCTCCATTGCCCCGGGGATTGCTTCGGACCACGCCCTTGAAGCTTCAGCCATGGGAATCGTAAGCATGGCTTGTCCCTTCGCAAGGAACTCGATCCCGTTGTCTGATACAGATCCAACCTTTGAGGCAGGTATCCCGAGTCGCTTGAAGGAGTTGACTATTCTAGTCGTGTTCTTGGGTTTTGTCTCGATGATGAATCGTGATCTTGATTCTGAGAACAGCAAGTTGTCCATTCTGCTCGTCTTGTTAGGGACCTTATCAAGATCAACCGTTGCGCCTTTTCGGCCTTGAACCGACATCTCTGCCAGGGCAACAGCCAATCCCCCTTTCGAGATATCGTGAATACTCTCTACACGGCCGCTTCTCAGGGTCCTCAACAAAGATCGCAAGAGCGTTCTCTCTTTTTTCAAGTTGACCCTTGGGACCCGGCCGCCTGAGAGTTTGTGAACGTGTTCGTAATATTCGCTCCCGCCCATTTCATCAGAGGTATTTCCTATAACTATCAGATCATTCTCTTCTTTTCTGAGAGCCTGTAGGATCCGTGGAGTCTTGGGCTCTACTAGACCTAAGGCGGCGATGACCGGCGAAGGTTTGATCGCCTTGCCGCTTGTCGAGTCTTCGTTGTAGAAGCTAACCTTTCCGCCGACACAAGGCACGCTGACAGCTTTGAGATAGTTGGAGATAGCTCGAATGGCCTCCTTGAACGTCCAGTAGACCTCAGGATTTCCTGGGTCTCCATACTGGAGGTGGTCTACGACCGCAACAGGTTCGGCACCGCTGGCAACAAGATTGCAGAGTGCTTCCGAGACGACTCCCATGGCTCCCCAGTAGGGGTCCACGTAGCATTGCTTGCTGTTGCCATCTGTTGTGAGAGCGAGGGAGCGCTTGTTGGGCAGGCGTAGTAGCGCAGAGTCGGCTTGTCCCGGTTTTGTGATCGTTCTGATGCCCACCTCGTGATCGTACTGGCGATAGATCCATTCCTTGCTGGCGATGTTGGGGCTGGAGAGCAGTTCGATTAGAGTCTGACCGAGGTCTTCAGGCAGAGCTGGCTCAGGTACTTTTGCGAGAACATCGAGATATCTAGGGCGCATTGCGGACTTGGGCGCGAGTGGAGCCTCAGCGACGAACTTGGCTGGTGCCTTAGCAACAATCTCGTTTCCCCGCCGGATGGTTAGAAGGCCGTCCTTGGTGACGTGTCCAATCTTCGCGAAGCTTAGCTCCCATTTTTCGAGAATATTGACCAGTTCCCTTTCGTCTTCCTCTCGAATTAGGAGAATCATTCTTTCCTGCGATTCTGATATCATGATCTCTGCGGGTAACATGTTGGGCTCGCGGGTCTGGATCTTGTTCAGATCGACTTCTATCCCAGTCCCGGCTTTGGCCGCTATCTCAGCGAGTCCACATGTTAGGCCGCCTCCGCCTAGATCTTTCATTCCTCGAAGGATATTCGCCTCGACCGCCTCTAGTATAGCTTCGATGATGAGCTTCTTGGTGAAAGGGTCTGGAACTTGGACGGCGGATCGTTCCGTGTCGGACTTGTCTGTCAGTGTTTTGCTGGCGAAGCTTGCCCCGCGAATGCCGTCTCGTCCCGTTCTTCCCCCAACAAGGTAGACGAGGTCGCCCGGGTTGCGGGCTTCGCCCAGGACGAGTTTGTCTTTTCGCCCAAGGCCGACGCAGACCACGTCGACGAGGCAGTTTCTCTCGAAGGACGGATCGAACTCCGCTTCTCCGCCGACTGTCGGAACGCCGATGCAGTTGCCATAGTCTGCTATTCCCCTAACTACGTTGTCGAAGAGCCAGCGGCTGTGAGAGCTTTCGATTGATCCAAACCTCAATGGATCGAGGAGAGCGACGGGTCGTGACCCTAGACTGAGGATATCACGAACTACTCCACCCACCCCGGTAGCCGCCCCGCCGTAAGGATCGATGGCACTTGGATGATTGTGCGATTCGATGTGAAGGGTTACAACCCAGCCGTCACCGACGTCGATTACACCCGCGTCGAAGCCTGGTCCGACCAGGACCTTTGTTCCTTTGCTCGGTAGTTGCTTGAGGAGTGGTTTGCTGGATTTGTAGCTGCAGTGCTCCGACCATTGTGCTTCGAGCATTGCCCACTCAACTTCGTTGGGCTCCCGTTGGAGCATCTGGATGGCGTATTGGACCTCCTCGTCAGTGAGATTGGGCTTCTGAACTTCAACCAGGGTCAAGCTGAGAGGCTCCTCGATGATAGGCCGAGTCATGGCGGTTGTTCTCGTGCTCTACGAACAAGGAGAGTCGCGCGCGAACCTGTGATTACTCCTGCGATGAACGCGACGATGAACCCGATGAGCCCTGTGAAGACATAGGCGATGAGCCCGGCCACAACTCCGGCAAAAATTCCTGCTACCAGAGCACTTGCCCGCGGATCTGGCCTCTTTTTTGAGGTAGATGATTCTGCCAAGTCTTATTGAATCTCCTCGTTCGTGCGCTCCTTTTTCGGAAGGATCAAGCCTACGCCAAGCGCTATCAATATGAAGCCGTAGAAGCCGCCGAGAAAACCGATGCCTGCGATGTAGGTGACGGAGAAGAAGGCGATGAGTGAGACGATGCCGAGCGCGATGGAGAATATGCCTAGAGCCAGACGGCGAATTGAGCGAGGCTGCTGGGGCAACTATTTTCCTCCAAGAGACGGTTCGAGGGTCTCAGCCATTGAATCAAAGATGACTCTTCCCTCCGGATGATTATTTGGAGAAAGAATTGGGAGCGAGGCCCTTTCAGGATGGGGCATGAGTCCCATCACGTTTCCGTTCTTGTCACAAATTCCGGCTATGTTATCCAAGGATCCGTTAGGGTTTGAATCATCGGTCGGAATATCGTTCTCGTCGACATATCGCAGAACTATTTGCTCGTTCCTTTCTAGCTCAGCAAGCTGGTCCTTATCGAGATAGTACCGGCCTTCGTTGTGGGCGATTGGGATCCGGAGAATCTGCCCCTTGCTCGCCCCTCTTGTGAACGGCGTCCTGGTGGATTCTATTCGGAGACGTGTCCACTTGCAGACGAATCTAAGGCCACTGTTCCGGAGAACTGCGCCTGGTAGGATTCCGGCTTCTACCAGAATCTGGAAGCCGTTGCATATTCCAAGGACTGGTTTGCCCTCTTCTGTTGCTTCTCTAATGATTTGTATACTGGGGCTGGTCGCGGCAATTGCTCCAGCGCGAAGATAGTCCCCGTACGAGAAGCCGCCTGGTAGAACATAGGCATCAAATTGATCCCGTTTCAGGTCCTTGTGCCATACGAGGTCTGTGGGGACCTTGATGGTTTTCTGGAGAATCTCTAGCGCGTCTAGGTCGCAGTTGCTTCCAGGGAACTGGATGACAGCGACCTTTACCATTATCCTGGTTTCCTAAAGTAGTGAATCTCGTTGCCTATTAAGCCCTTTTTTGACAAGCTTGTGTCAAACGATGAGAACGCTGCAGATCCACTCCCCACTGCTCTGGAATCATGACACTGAGCTTGCTTCGCTAGCTTAGGACTCTGACCTGGCAGATGTGGGATGCAGGATTGTAAATTCGGAGATCATCACAGAGTTTCCGCACAAGTTGTTCAGCGTCTTCCGAGGAACGGGCTTCTACATTCATCCGCAAGAGCTTGCCAGCCCGAACACCCGTCACCTGTGAGTAGCCTCCCTTGAGGATCAGATTGCGGTGGATCGTCTCTCCCTCAGGATCCCGAGCCAAAGGCTTGTTCTCCACGATGACTTCGACAGTGAAGGTTGCCGGTGACATTGCAAAGATGATGCTTCACGAGCCTCCCTTAAGCTCTTTTTCCATTGCTAGCCTATGGCACAAATCCGAAGAGTTGACATTCTAGCTAGAACGGGATGAGGCGATCTGAGTCTGATGAACAAAATCCTCTCGACGAGAGAATTCTTTGTGGATCCCGAGATTACTCGAGCAGAATCCCTACCCAGTTCAGCCTTCGTCGACCTAGAATTTCTCGACCTAGAACTTGGAACTATCTTTGCTCACACCTGGCTGTTGGCACCACAAGAAAGTAATTCCCAGAATAGTCTAGCCGCTCTCACAGGCTCCCTAGAGAAAACCGGTTCTAGAGTCCCATTCAATCTCCTAGGAAAACCCCTCTTCCTCCAGCGAGGCCAACATGGGAAGCTGAGCTGCTTCCCCAACGTCTGCACGCACGCTTGGCACCCTCTCGTTGGATCGTCGAGCATTGGAGGGACAATAATCTGTCCTCAACACGGACGCCAATTTGACAACGAAGGCAGATTCGTCGCGCAGGCGGGATTTGAGAAGATGGAGGGGTTTCCAAAGAAATCGGACAATCTTCGAAATGTTCACGTGGATGAGTGGGGACCATGGATATTCGTTTCTACCGGCGAACCGTTGGCATACTTCCGCGAGTTCGTGGAGAAGGTTCAACAATCGATACCTGGGATCAGACTCGAGTCGCTGAGAAGACAGCGTGTTGATGGTGAAGTTCGAGAGGTTGATGGAAACTGGAAACAACATGCTTGGAACTACATGGATAACTTCCACATCAGATTCGTCCATAAAGGACCTGGTGGACTGGCCGACGCTATCGACCTGTCCTCCTACCGAACTGAGCTGTACAAGTTCAGCGCTCTGCAGTGGGCGTATGCAAGGGACGAGGAGAACGGGTTCGAGCACCGACTCCTGGCCGACCGGTTCAGAGACGGGAAGGACAACTCGAGGAGAGTGTTTGCTTTGTGGTGGTTTATCTTCCCAAATACAACACTGAACTTCTACCCATGGGGGGTATCAGTCAATGTGTACATGCCAATCCCCGGGAAGCCTGACAGAACGCGCTTTCTATGGTACCAGTACGCTCTAGACGAAGACAAATTCCGGCATCGAAACAGCACCTGGCTCAATGAGCAAGTAGATGCTGAAGACATTGAAGCGATCAGCCTAGTAAGTGCCGGGGCAAAGTCCGGGTTCGCGCCCCGAGGACGGTTTGCCCCGCGCGAAGAAACAGGACCCCATTGGTTCCACAGACTCGTCTACGAGACCGTCTCAAGCAATAGTCAAACCAGTACGCTGACTGGAGTCTAGCCATTGCCCAGAGAATTCTTGCCACGAGCCCATTCCAGAAGACTGGGAGAACTCGACGCGTCAAACTGGAAGACTCTAGAGGTTGGAAGGAACGCTTCACGCATTGACCCGGCCATTCGAGAGATCGTTTCGTCACTTAACAGCAAGGGATATAGAACATTCTCATCTTGCAGCGGAGGCCACAGAGCGAACCTTCGCCGGAGGTTCGACCGTCATGAGAGCGGCTACATCGCTTTTTCACCACCTTCTCGAATTCCCTTCACCCTCTACCTCGCCCTCCGTGGAAGGAATCACGACTTCATGTTCGAAGCGGAAGCGGTCATACATGATGGAAACGGAGATCGAAGAGAAACTGTCTACACGCAACTAGACTGGCAGCTAGTGGACCAAAACACGCATCGACGGGAATACTACGAGAAGCTCTTCATCGAAATGAAACGAATCATCGAACGGTTCCCCGGACAACCAGCGGACCAAAAAGAGTTCTTGACCGGCCTGCTGGGAAAACCACGGCTACGATTAGGATCGAGAATTGTAAGCGGCCAGATGAAACGCTTCACCCGTTAGATGAGTGACAGGTTCACAGGCCTGGAAATATTGCTCAAAAAGTGCATGAAAGATTCTTGGTTAACGTAATCGAATGTATGGTTCGTCTCGCTGACCACACTCTGCCGGATACGAAAGAAAAAGGGGTATTGGTCTTAGAGCTAACTGGTATCTTACTGCTTGAAGAGTGGCGTAGGGGCGAGAAGTGTCTCGCTGCGAGCGATGCCTTGTAGAGTAGGGAACTTCTCGAAGGCGGACTTGACGATCTCGTCAGAAGTCCTTGCCTGCCAGAGTGCTACGATGTCGAACTGGCCTGGTGTTGTCCATGCCTCGATGAGGCCTGGGAAGCTCTTGAGCTGGTTTACGAATGTCTGGAATGGAGTGGTGACGTTGAAGAGGCTGATGCCGAGAGGCATCTGGTTCTGGAAGTGAGCACCGTTGATGCCATTGAAACCGAAGAGTGTCTGGGTTGTCTGGATGCCTTTTACTTGGCGGATCTGGCTGACGAGTTGTACGATTTGCTCTGGAGTGGTCTGCTTTAGTCGAAGTGCGATGTCGAAGCGTCCGGTGACTGGTGCGATGAGGTCGATGTTGGGGTTGTTCTTTAGCTCCTCGACCACGTTCTTCGTCATGCCGTGATTAACGGTCGCGAAGACGTAGGCGGGATAGTTTGTGTTTTGCATAGATATCATCTTATTGCAATTGAGTAATAAGTATTACTTTCTATATAAACCTTCTAATCCCGATCCATGGATGTTACAGTCGGAGGCGCAAGCAAGGAAGACCCCTCTGACCCGGAAGAGCATAAGAGTATCAGAAACAGCACGCGAGATCCTACACAAGGACTAGCCAATCTTACCGTACCTACCTACAAACGCCTGGGACACATCAGAAATCGAGTCCAGTGTCACGGAACTGAACTACGGGAATGGTGTGAACTTCATCGATGCCTTTCTCGACCATGGAGACATCATAACAGTCGTCAACGAACCCGACGGATACGCGGCTTACGGGGGCATTACGGACGAGAGGCCGCATGGAAAGAAAGAAATTCGGTCAGAAAAAATTGCCACCACCGGAAAATCCTGATATCCTCCAATGGTAACTCGAGCGTAAGTCTCATGGATAATCCAGACCCTTCGCCATCACCTGTTGACAAAGCAGCCGAAAACTTTCGCTATTATGCTAGCACTGTCTATCCTGGTCGCTCCCCCTTGTACGTCAGCCTCGCAATGAGGGTTGCGGAAGATCCGGAACTCCTAACAATAGCGGCCAAGGCTTGGGAGAAAAACGCTCTACCAAACCTGTTCTTCTCTGCCGTCCATTTTCTTCTGCTTAAAGGTGAACATCATCAGCTAGCCGCGTTCTACCCTAGTCTCAACAATAACTCGAAGCACTATGACTTTGCTTATCCCTATTTTCGCAGCTTCGTCCTTGAACACAAGAATGAGATAGAAGGGATAATCACCGCCCGTTTTGTTCAGACGAACGAGGTGGGACGCTGTGCAATCCTGGTCCCGGCCTTTGGACTCGTAGCCCGCCATGCGAAAAATCGGCCACTGGCTCTGATCGAGATTGGCTCCAGCGCGGGTCTAACATTGCTCTGGGACCGCTACTACTATCAATACGACAATAGCTTGCGGTGTGGGGACCCTAAGTCGCCTGTAAAGGTAGAATGTCTGCTGCGTGGTGGAAAACGTCCTCCAGTTCCGAAACGGTTTCCTGAAATTGCTTCGCGACTCGGAGTGGACCTTAACCCCGTTGATCTGAACAATCCCGAGAACGTTCAATGGCTTCAGGCGTTGGTTTGGCCTGAGCACCAGAAGAGGGCCAATCAACTCGAACTCGCCACCCAAGTGGCAAGAGATGACCCTCCACAAATCATTCGTGGCGATGCCTTGGAGATTATGCCTAGCCTCATCAACCGTGTCCAAGGTGATTCTCAGTTGTGCATCTTCCAGTCGTTTACTCTCTCCCTTGCAAACGGGGAGCCGAGAAAGAGGCTAGAGCAGATGCTGGCAAAAGCGTCTGAGGTGAGAAACCTGTTCCATATCAGCTTGGAGTGGCCGAGAAACTCGGAAACCCCTCTCCTCAGCCTCGCCTCACTAAACAGTGGAGAAGTCATCGAGAGGATCTTGGCCAGGTGTAACGCGCACGGTGAATGGATAGAATGGCTTGAGAATCCTTACTAGAGTCACCGACTTGCCTGCCATCCTTAGACAGCTCCGGCTGATTCCCAGATTTAGTGGCGATATTCGCGCCATTCGACGAACAAAGTACCGAACCACAATGTTCCGGGTGACATGTCTCTTAATGCCAAGGCTCTTTGTGCCAGATAGTGAACGCGAATGCGCGAGACCGTGTTTGACGAGTCGTACAATGTACGCGAAGTACTGGATGATGTTATCGAGAGGGTCGCACTCCGAGAGAAACTGTTAGGCACAGCGAAACAGTTTGCCGAGAAGAAAAGAGAAGAAAAATTCACCCTCGCTATTCGACAGTTCGAAGGTTTAATGGTCGACTTTCTACGCTTGTACCAGCCCATACTCGAGAGGCTACGCAGCTACAGAGAAGCGATGCAGAAGGAGATCACTAGTCTAAGGTCGTCACTAGCCACGGTCAACGGAATGCTTGAGGTTTCAAAGGGAATAGAAGGGCTTGCACCAAGAGTGCAGCAGCTGGAGGCCGACGGCCAAGAGCTTGAGGGGAGGATCAACGAGAAAATGAAGATGGCAAACAAGATCGACGACCTGTTCAATAGAATCCGACCCTTCCAGACAGGAAGCCAAGGACAAATGGGCCGTGATTCGTTGTCCGATGTTCTATCCGGAATGCCGAAAGACCTCTTCCCAGACACCCCTGAGCCTGCGAAAGAAGTGACTAGGAAAGCCGGGTCGCGCTAGCTACAAGCAGCTCGATTATTTCCCATTCTTTGTTGAGACAGGTTACACTAGTCCATTATCCGGCCGACTTTCCATACGACGAAGACTAAGACCCTTGGCAACAAGACGTGCAGTGCATTCAGCTAAGGCAGTACACTCGTTAATGGACGAGGATCTACAGGTCGCTACTCACAAGAGCATCATCAAGACTCTTGGACGGCAGTACACGGATGCGGCACAGTTTTTCGTCGAGCTTGTTGTCAACTCGTGGATGTGGGGCGAAGCAACAAGGGTCGAGATCGGGATCTCAGACTCAGGCTCTCAGATCGAATACGAGGAATGGGGCCATGGAATGGACCTCGAGGGTCTGCGCGAATTTCTTACCAAGGGAAAAACAACTGGGGAGGGTTTCTCGCCGAAGTACAAGCGTCCGATCCGCGAGTCGTATGGGATGGGCAGTCTCGCTTGGCTGACTCTAGGTCGTGAGCTCGAGCTTCAAGTCCACAAGGGACGTTTCGACCGAACCATTATGCTAACCGAGAGCCTTATTGACCGTCACTGGGCCGCGACCGACCAGTCTACCTGGAAGCCCTTGCGAGTGATCCAAGCACCGCTCGAGCATGATGGTTTGAGAATTAGGATCCGATCGCTGACGAAGAAAACTGACCCTGCAGACGTCCGGAGAGCCCTCCTTGCAAGAGCGAACGTCCTTGCTCTACGGGGGTATGGTCCCTTCGAGGTATTTGTAAATGGCGAAACGGTGAAGCCGGAAGAGCTCCGCGGCGCAACGCTCCTCCCCGTCAATATTGCCACGGAATACGGGAAGATTACTGGCGAAGTGTTGATTCTTCCCATCTCGAAGACCCGTGCTGGAATATCCGAAGCCGGTATGAGCGTCCAGCAGAAACACATCACCTGTCTCCAACATCAGTTCTTCGGTCTCGACCAGTACCGGATCCACGGACTAAGCCGCATTCAGGGCTGGGTCAACGCAGACTTCCTCCGACGACTGCCTGGTGGTAACGAGTTCGAGCGAGACAGTGCGCAGTGGAGAGCGTTCGAGAAGGCTATGCGCGGCTTTGTTCGGAACAAAGTCTACAAGTTCCTAAGACAGACCGCCAGCCGCAGAGAACTCCGCAGCATACAATATTTGAATAGGGAAATTGCAGAGAGATTGCGTCGTAGTCTCCGGCGAAACATCGAGATACTCTCAAAGGCAGTAATCAAGGCAAAGACATCGTCAAAGACCAGCCAGGCATCGCAACACGTGGTGAAGAAAGAGAACGGGTCGCGCCACGGGAGAGACCGGAAATCGAAGACTCATCCTAGAGACGCAACCCGCAGCGTGATACATCTAAAAGACCAAGTCCTAGCCTTCGATATTGCACACGGTGGAGATCGCGGTCAAGCGTATGTGGAGACTGACAAGAACGGGGTCCGAACAGTCTTCGTCAACATGGATCATCCCATGTGGAACGTGGAGGCGAGCATGACTCCGACAAAGCTCCGGTATTGTATACGCCAGATCCTTGAACGATCGATTGCCGAGGACATTCTCCCAGCGAATCCCTCGACCCCTGAGGAAGCCTACTCGGTGCTGGACGCCCTTTACAACGATGCCTTGGCCTAAATGGTCTAGGGGCTAGAAGTCAAGCGCGCGAGAGTGGCCTCGAATCAAGTTCTCCGATTCGCTTCTTCTCCGTAACCGTTAGAAACCCGCTAGCTAGCCTATCGAAACCGTCAATGACAAGTCCAGCGGCAGAGAGAGGCCCTGACAAGAGATGGGCCGGGTATTACCGGGCAGGCGCGATAAGTATCATAATAGCCGGCATCCTGGTTCTCATCAGCCTGCCACTGATACCTCTCCTCCTTCCGAGCTTGGCTCCATCATCCGTACAGTCGGGTCTTACTTCTATCCAATCTCAAAGCGTTCTCTTTGGCACGACCTGGGGAATTTACCTAGTAAGCGACCTTCTTTACCTCATCGCATTCCCCGCGCTTTATTTCGCGCTAAGGCAGGCTAACCGTACTGTTACGTTGATTGCCGCGATTTTCAACATGATTTTCGTGGCAGTCGATGTCGGAGTAGACATTCCTCTGCGCCTTTCTCTCATAGGCTTGAGCAACTCTTACGCTTCAACAAACGGTGATACGCGAGCTGCATATCTGGCGACAGGACAGCTGACAATGGACCTTGCAAACCTCACCGCTCTCGTGGCCACCTTTCTCCAGTTTTCCGCAATAATCCTGGCAAGTTATGCTATGTTGAAGAGCCAGACGTTCAAGAAGAGCTTGGGCTACATCGGGATCCTGAGCGGAGTCCTAGGGCTTCTCTTCATTCCAACATTCGCAATGGGTTCCATGCTGTCAGGACTCTTCAACATAGGAGGTTTCATCTTCCTCGTGGTCTGGAGCTTGCTCGTCGGCCTCAAACTGTACAAGCTAGGCTAGATAGTAGAAGCAAGCAACGCTAAGCTTCGAAACCCGTGGCATAGAACTTTATACTCGGTACATGACTGATCAAACTCGGTCATTATGCCCCAGAAGAATGAATCGTCGCCTTCTTCTCTTGCAGAGGTCTTGGAAAAAATGGCTGAAAAAGACTATGCTTTCAACTTCGATGTAACCATGGAACTCGCAACCTCATCCTTACGAGTCGGAACTGTCAGGGTCCACGGTAAAGTCGAGTCCGCGGCTTTGAAGAAGAAATAGTTCGATTCCCGATCTGATTGCGCTTTCGCGCGCTTCTAAGCGGGACCCTGTCCGAGTAGGGCTTCCTTCTCGCAGTCAAAGCACCGATAGCTTCGCTCCGTCTTCCATTTGCCAGCCGAATCGAGGATCTGCTTTTCCTGAGAGTTGAGTTCACTATATTCGAACTGACCGCCACACCTGTCGCAAACATGTTCCACTAAGATTACCAACCGGTGGACCAAGCAACGCTACTCATAAACAGTCGCTACACGAGCCCGCAACACATTTACCGGACGCGGTCTCCTCCTCCACCACCATTGTCAGCCAGTTCGAACGCGGAGAAAAGCAGACGGCTAGAGCAGACATTTGACGAGTTCAACGAGTCCTGGCTCGTCTACTGGAACGCCTACATCGAGCTACAAAACCAGTTGTACGAGAGTCTGAAAACCGCGCGAGAAGTAACCTGGCTCGGCGCCACTGACAACGCTAAGATGAGCGAGATAAACGCGGCCCAACGACAGCTCTTCTCAACTATGCCCCGCCGCCTAGACTATGTCCCGTTAGGACAGATTAACAGAAGCATGGATTACGCGCTCAGCAAGATCAACGAGCTACTAGCAGCCCTCTTCTCAGAAAAGGAAAAATGCAAGAGGCTAGAAGACGCGATAGATATTCTCACAGATAAGGCGAACAAGACAAAGCAAGAGCTACAATCTGAGTCGTAGCCAGAAGGCGCAGATTTCGCTGCAAACTCACTCTCCTTGCTTTGAATCTCGATCGGACATTTCTTTCTGAAGAGACCTAACCACTTCCTGGAAGTCGATGATTCTCGTCGCCTGAATTTCTTGTTCTCTGCATAGCCCCGCGAGCTTTGAATTCTTAATCACGAATCGGCGGTCCGCGTTCCTCAACGCATGGAGGTCCCATCTCCCGTCTCCGATGTAAGCAACCGTATCAGCCTTCTGCTTGTAGTACCTGACCATGTCGTCTTTCAAGTTCATTGAACGGTTACTTTTCAGCTTGGGCCATTTGAATTTGATACCAGTCGGCGTACATTTCGCTGATGCCGCGAACAATTCCACTTTGTCTTCGAACCGTTTGCGCGTTAGAAAATGTTTGATGACGAAATCCAGGCCAGCGCTGACTAAGACGAGTGGGAAGTGGTTTGTCTTGCAAAATTCGATGAGCTTGTCGAAATTGGGCCTGAACTCGGTTACTCCATCTAAATAGCTCAATATCTGAGAACGTGGGACCTGAACCATGGCACCTTGTCGTCGGACGCATTCCTCGAGTGTAATCTCCCCTCTTACATAATGGTCGTCGACGGTTCTCCAGTCACCTTTTCCGAATCTTGCTAGAACATTCTCGAAAGTGTCGTTGAGCGTAACCGTGCCATCGAAGTCGCTTAGAACTGCAAGTTTCATTTGAGACGTCTCTACCATTCTTCCCTAACTGATGCTGAAAAACAATCCTCGCAAAGCCTATCACATGTAACATGTTGTCTGTCTCATGAGCGAACACCTCTCAGCCGACATGGCTGTGGAGTTCTGGGCTTCCCAGCGGGGAGTCTCTGTCGAGCAAGTCGGAATAGCTCCGACAGTTATTGGCTCCTGGGACCTTGGTACTGTCAAGTCGCTAGCCGGGACAGTAGGTGCCGTGTCCTCGCCGTCATGGTGGTGGGGACCACGATTTCCATTGTATAATGGTGAGATTGGTGGAAAGAAGGTTTCTTTCGTCAATCTTCCATTGGGCGCACCTGCAACTGTCATGATCATGGAGGAGTTGATTGCTTGTGGAACAAGGGTCTTCTTGGGATTGGGGCTAACTGGCAGTATTCAGCCTGAAGCGCCAGTCGGAACCTGTTTCATTCCGACCTCATGTATTAGAGAAGAGGGGACATCGCCTCATTATTTATCGAGCGATGAGGGGATTCGTCCAGCCCAGCGACTGGTCCGGGCACTTGAGAAAGCGCGTGTCAAAAAGGGATTGGTAGCATACACGGGTCCACTCTGGACTACCGACGCGCCGTACAGGGAGATGGTTACCACGATCGAGAACTATCGTCTACGAGACATCCTAGGCGTGGACATGGAAACCTCTGCAATGTACGCGTTAGGAGTGTATCGGAATATAGAGGTCTGCAATTTCTTGGTAGTGAGCGATGAGCTGTGGAGAGACTGGAGGCCAGCCGTTGACCGACCAGAGCTAGCCGAAGCCTTGAAGAAAGCAGAGGAAGTTGTGCTAGAAGCGGTCGCAACACTCCGAACATGATTGACCGTGGGAGACTCATGCGGCGAGTTGGCTTGGACCTGATGTCACCTGATTCCCGATTTTCTGGACCTGTTGCTGAAATCAGCGAATAGGCCGCAGCTAGGGCAGGTCAAAGACTCGAGGATTAGTTCTCTACCGCAACCATGACAAATTCTCAATGAAAGAGTGGAGCCATTAGTCGACCGCTTCCCGTCTTGTCTGAAAACAATAGAATGGCTGGACGTCGTTTCAAGAGCTCTTGATCGGCGTCCCATGCCGTTCGTCGGGGCAAACCCATTCGCCCAGGCCAACCCTCGAGATTCTTCGATAACACATCCGGCCATGAGCCACGCATAACATTCTGCCATGAACAACTTCTGGTAGCTTGTGGACATCCCTACGTCCCTGTCCATCGGAGGTATTCAGTCTTGCAGGTTCCCCTAAGGGAGTCGGGATTGAAGGATCTTCCTCGCCCATAACTGAAACGCATGCGGCTAGAGGGCTTGGCGTCCGTTAAGCGTTGCCCTTCAACAGGTACCCTTTCTACATCAAAAGATACCCATATGGATCACGTTCGAATGTTTCCTGATAGGGTCAGCACTGCGCCAAAAAAAAGACCGGCAGAAATTCCCTCTTAATTGTGATGTACTTCTCGGCACTATCTAGGTTAAGCAAGTATTCGTAATATAGCATTCTTTCATGCTGGAAAGATCAACCAAGAAGAAACGATACCATTCCCATTCTAACAGGTTTCATCCAGTACGGAGTTCAGTACCACTCCAAAAGGCGTTCGAAGACGGCAGCCACGAGAACTCGCAGATTTGTACCCAAAAGACCAACCAGAGATGCTGGGACGACTACTGTCTTGCGCTAGAGGCGCAAAACCGCCTCAAACCGGTCGAGGCCGAAAATAGCGGCAGTCCATAGGGAGCGGTTATCTTACTCTCATCGAGCAACGACACGAGACGCATTCGAGGTTGTTATCTCGTAGGAATTCGGCTGTCCTCCCAAAACCCTAGCAAGGTTTTAGTCCACGGGTTCACTAGCCCCGACCATGCCTAAATCCAAATCCAAAAAGGCAAAAGCAAAGAAAACCTCGAACCCCAAGAAAGCACCCATCCCACCGGGATTCCATACCGTAACCCCATACCTCACGATCAATGGTGCCGCTGCCGCCATAGACTGGTACAAGAAGGCCTTCGGTGCAAGAGAACTAGCACGAGATGCCATCCCAGACGGAAAAATCATGAACGCGCGCATCAGAATCGGCGATTCGATAGTAATGCTATCCGACACATTCCCAGGTGGCGGCCCTCAATCCCCTGATTTGCTCGGCAACAGCCCCGTCACACTACACATTTACACCAGCAACATTGAGAAGATCTGGCAGCAAGCTGTCGACGCGGGCGCCAAGGTCACCATGCCATTGGACAACCAGTTCTGGGGCGAACGCTACGGCCAACTGACCGACCCATATGGCCACCACTGGTCTGTATCTCAGCAAGTCAACATGAGCAAGAAAGAGAAAGACGAGAAACAGAAACAGGCCATGGCGATGTTCGCTCAAAATGAGCACCCCGGCCGGACAGAAGAAGCCCAAGTCGTACAAAACTAGCCTCGACAATAATTCCAATGAGCGAAGCTTTGGCTTCGCTTAACCCTCTTTTTCTATACAACCAACGGTGCTAGATCACACGGAACATCTATGAAATTGGATCGGCTCGACCATCTCGTCCTGACAGTGAGAAACATCGAGACAACATGCAAATTCTACTCAATCGTCCTTGCGATGGAAGTGGTCACCTTCGAAAACGGCCGCAAAGCTCTCTCTTTTGGATCCCAAAAAATCAACCTCCATGAGGCTGGCAAGGAATTCGAACCGAAAGCCTCCAGACCTACCCCGGGCTCAGCAGACCTATGCTTCACCACGACCACCCCTATCGATCAAGTCATAAGGCGTCTCGAATTATCGAAGGTCAGAATACTAGAAGGCCCTGTCAAGAGAACGGGTGCCCTGGGCCAGGTGATCTCTGTGTATTTCCGGGACCCTGATCTGAACCTCATAGAAGTCTCGAACTATGAGGACGCGAAAAAGAGTCAGGCTACTAGGAGGATTGGCTAGTCGTATAGTCTCGACCTCAGCTAGAGAGTCTTTTTCGGGAAATAGCCTCTCGTTTCAAAACCCAACTTATCATACAACTCCTTGGCCCCTCTCTCGTCAGCTGGCACCGAAAGCGTTACCGTGTCAAAGCCTTTCTTCTTCAACCCTATGAACGTACGAGACAGGAGCAGCGTGGCGATTCCCCTACGCCGATACTCTACCGCGACTAGGAGTACCTCAACGGAGCCGACCTTTGTTGCCCTCCATCTCCTTTAGAACTTCATCTGGAACGTTCTCGGATTCTCGGCCGTGGATGAAGCCAACGATTCTTGGGTTGAGCTCAGCTACTAGGAAGAAGTCAGGCTCGGACGAATAGAAGCCCTGGATGTCAGCTTCTGTCGGAGTGGAGTCCCATGAGGCATACTTTTGGGAGATCTCGAGAACGGGGACGCCATCATTCTTCTCGAATCGTCTAATGGCCGGGTCCACGGACGACTCCTAGTATCTTACTTCGTTATCTCGAGACTCATTTGGTCGAGGAAGCTCTCTTCGAGCTGTTGCTCGCTTTCACTGCTTCCGAGATTCCCCAGACGATCATGCCTATCGCGATTAGGTAGTTCAATAACCAAGGAATCATTAGAAGCAAGGCACCGAAGAGGATAGCCAGCAAGGCAGTCCCTAATCGCGGAATCTGCAACGTCTTCTCGATATCAGAGACTATTCCCATTGTTCTTCGTTGAGGATTGTATTGAACAACGGTCCATAAGAGTTGTGGAGTTTGTCATTGGAACAGCCTCCGGTACGCTGGTGAGGAGGATGGAGGAAATTGGAGCTTGAATGCTTAAGGACGGGTGTTGACAACAAAAAGTCATTGTTTGAGGCCTAGTTTGCTGATGCTTGCGACCTGTGCGTTTAGGAGAGAACATGTCCCTGTTGAGAGCTTGATTGAGATCGAAGCCGCTGGATACTCTGCGCCGATCTGTGAACGCTGCCTCGCCATCTTGATAGTTCACCGGCGATATCACCATTTGAATCTGGAAAAACTGATCTTGCAAATATCAATAAAATAGAACGAAGTGCACCCTGGAACTGTGATCTGATCTCCATCGAGAAGGGATGGGTATCCTAGGAAGATCTTTGAAAGAGTCGAAAGATCTTGAAGGTGTAATTGAGTGTGTTAGCGTATCCTGCTCATGGCAGGCTGGAACATTTGTTCCTGGTCGCGTCCCGGAGGCGTGGATCTGTATGCTCTAAGCCCGTTGTTTCCGGTCTCGAAAGCGGGTTTGGCAACGCTGTTTAGTTTGACCCAGTCAGGAATTATCACAGCTCTAATCAATTCCTGGATCGATATGCCTCGGTCTTCTGCTTCTGTTTGTAGGAGTTCGAAACTTTCATCGCGGAGCGACAGCATGAATTTTGCCAATTGGACACCTAAAGAGCGGAGAGGGTTGGCTCTGGGCTCCTCGAATATAAACATTCTACGGAGAGAAAGTAGAGACTCTTTTCACTCAAATCAGTAGAGACGCTAACGTGGGAATGTCTATCAGCCCCGACTGAGGCAACTTCGCAAGGAGCTAGCTTCAGCGGACTCGATCAGATCTTGAGAGAACGTATCGATCTTCATCTCAATGATGCTCCAACGCTAAAGACTCCGGTCCTGATAGCCGGCCTTCCCGACAGCGGAAGAGTGGCCAAGATCGTTCTCGACCAGTTGATCAAGGCACTCAAAGCAATCCCCTTGGGCTATCTCTACTCAGACTATCTCCCGCCTCGCCTGCTCCTCAAGCCAGACGGAACCTCTGACCTGATGAAGCATGAAATATTCTACTGGATCAACAGAGACTCCGGCCCCGACCTCGTCCTGTACACCGGGGACGCGCAACCAATCCTACCCGAGGGAGCCTTCCGTCTCTCAGAAGCTGTCGTGAAACTCGCCGAGAAACTCGGAGTCGAAACAGTCGTAACGGTCGGCGCCTTCATCACCGGCAAGATCGCTGAACATCCACAAGTCTATGGAGCGGCCAGCGAACTGGTTCTCGTCAAAGAACTTGAAGAGTTAGGTGTGAAGATCATCGACAGTGGTGCCGTCACTTGGATGAACGGACTTATCCCGGGACTCGCAAAAGTCCGAAACCTCAAGGGCCTATTTCTCTCCGGGGAAACCTCCGGGTTCATGATCGACCCTCGCGCAGCGATGGTAATCCTTCGCGTCCTCATCAAGAAGCTGGGACTACAGATCGACATGACAGAGCTGGAAGGACAAGCGAAAGAGATCGAAACCGCACTCAAACAGAGCGGCGACAAAGACTCAGAATCTTCTGGTAGTTCTGAATATATCGGGTGACTGAGAACTGCCTGCGGCGAACGCCGATTACCGGGTTATCATCGGTGACAGTCGTCGCATGAAAGAACTATCCGATAGCTCCGTGCATCTAGTCGTCACCTCGCCACCGTACCCGATGGTTGGTATATGGGACGACTTGTTCCGAGAGGAATCCGCAGAATCCTATGACGCCATGCACAACTACCTCAACCAGACATGGATGGAAGTAAAGAGAGTCCTTGTTCCCGGAGGAATTGCCTGCGTCAACATAGGGGACGCAACACGGACAAAGGACGGTGTGTTCCATCTCTATCCAAACCATTCGCGTGTAATAGAGACTTTCGAGAGACTGGGTCTAGTCACCCTGCCCTATATTCTCTGGAAGAAGCCCACCACGAAGCCCCGGTACAAGGGAAAGGGAGCGTTTCTAGGCTCAGGTTTCCTCCCTCCCAACGCATACGTGACCCTGGACATGGAATACATCTTGATTTTTCGGAACGGAAACCTGAGAACGTTCGAGCCGAAGGACCCGAAGCGTTACAGGAGCAAGTTCACCAAGAAAGAACGAGACGAATGGTTCTCCCAAGTCTGGACCATTACTGGAACAAGACAAACACACTGGGGGCTTGAAAGGCGCGTCGCGGCATTCCCGGAAGAAATTCCAAGACGACTGATCCGAATGTTTTCCATTGAAGGCGACCTCGTATTGGATCCCTTTCTGGGATCTGGAACCACTCTCAAGGCCGCGATGGATCTTGGCAGACGATTCATTGGATATGAAAGGCTAGAAGATTTTTCGGGAATCATAAAGGAACGGATGGGCCGTGACTCAGAAAGAATAGTTTTCCAAAACCAGTCTGTTGCAAGACAGGTCAGCGAATTAGCAGCCTAGCAACATCACTCAACGATCTAGCAAGATAATCTGGATGTCCGCCCTTAGGGCCTCGACGTTTCACAATTATCGTCATCATACCAACTCCCTTTGCTCCTTGAATGTCGGTGTTTGGGTTGTCGCCGATGTAAACGCAATTCCTTGGTTGTAAGCCGAGTTGTTCTGCGACCAGAGTAAAGGGTCTCCTGCTCGGCTTCACATTCCGCGTATCCTCGCCCGCAACAACTATTGTCTCAAGAAACTTCCGAAACGGCTGTCTCCGGATTCTCTTCATTTTCATTCCCGGCGTCCCGTCTGAGTCGGAGACCATTCCGAGTCTAAACCCTGCCTTCTTCAGTCGTTGAATGGTCGACATCGTGTCGGAGAAAATCGGACTCGCCCCGGCGTACGTCTTCCAATATCGGCGAGTTGTTCCATGAATCCACGAAGCTTTCAGCATCGACAAACCCAGCTGCTTGAGCAGAGTCTCCCACCAAACATCGCGATTGTACAGAAATTTTCGGCCGTGCATTTCCAAATCGATGAGCCGGAGTCTTCTGAGCAGATTTCCCTCAGCGTAGTGGTATCCTTCTTTCCTCAATCGTTTCGCGAAGATGGTTGCGACTGTTCGGAGGCCCTGGCGAGCGCCTTTCTTGGACTGGATGAGAGTGTTATCTAGGTCGAAGACGACTCCGCGAATCCTTCTCTCGGTCAGTCTCCTTCAATTCCAGACATATGTTTCTGGCCTTCGATCAACGAACCGTTCTTTACGCAGTTTAGCGTGAAGCGCGAGATCAATGTCCTCGATGACTATTCCCTCTCTCCGTTCTTTGAACACGTGCATCCTCGGGTGAGATATCCTCATCTTCGGATCTTCCTTGAGACTGACAATCATACTATATCCAGTGAATAGGGGGGGCGAGTAGACGTTGGGCGCCACAACCGCTATCCGGTTCTCAAGGGACCGAATCGTGACATATTGATGCCATGGCTCGATCCCTTGTCTCACAATTCTTGAAGGACACATCAACAAGTCCGCGCCTCTAAGCGTCAGGATTCTGGAAGCCTCTGGAAAGTCAACATCATAACAAACGAGGACCCCGATCTTGAACCCGTCCAACTGGAAGATCTTGTAATCGTTTCCTGGATGAGCAATCTTCTTCTCGAAATGAAACAGGTGGACTTTCGGTTGTCGTCCGACGATTTCTCCATCGCGACCGATGACTGGGCTATTGAGATATAATCGCCCCTTGGCTTTTTCATAGAAAGCTCCTCCGACAACAACCACACCGTACTCCTCAGCAATCGATTGCAGCCCCGGAATAGGACTCATGGGTGATGGAATCGTCTTTTCAGGCAACCAGTGCTCGGGCAGGCAAATAATGTCCGCCTCTCTTTCTGCTGCCTGCTTTGCCTGCTTGACCGCCCGGAAAATCGTTTCTTTGACTGAGGTCGCTACAGGTCTAGTCTGCACCGCTGCTGCTCGAACAATCCTTTTCGACGTTCGAAAGGACCTCTGACCTTAGCCTTTCAATTTCTTAACTGCAATGTCCAACAGCTGCCGCGCAACCTCACGCTTCGGCGCCAACGCGATGTGGGTTACCTTCTTTCGCTCGTCAACAACGAACAGCTCGTTGGTGTCAGTCTGAAACCCCACACCCTCGATCGAGACATCGTTGGCCGCGACGAGATCCGCGCTTTTCTCACTGAGTATCTCAAACGCTTCTGTCACAAGTTGCTCGTTCGATACGCCGTGTTCCGTCTTGAACGCTACAAGAAACGAGTTTGGGCTTGCAAGGCGAATCTCTCGTATTATCTTCGGGGTGGCCTCAAGCTCCAGCTCGACGGTCTTCTCCTTTCTTGTGCTTATTTTTCTGCCAGCCGAGGTTGATGGCCTATAGTCGCTTGGGGCTGCAGCGGCGAAAACCAGATCATGTTTGCCTTTCTTCAACTCACGAAGCGTGGCTTCAAGCATCTCGTCCGTGGTTTCAACCCTGACAGTCTTCACGCTAGGAGGAGGCGTGACTGAGCCGGGTCCCAGAATCAACGTTGTCTCAGCACCCCTTGACCATGCTTCCTCAGCAATTGCTACACCCATCTTCCCTGAAGACCGGTTAGTAATCACCCTGACAGGGTCAATGTGTTCGATCGTGGGACCCGCAGTGACCAGCACTCTATGTCCCTCAAGATCTCTTCTCTGAGATGAGAGCTGAGAAGAGAGGCGCGTGATGACGGCCTGGACAATCTTGGCCGTTGAGGCAATCTTCGCCTTTCCCTCCACAATCTCCGGTTCGACAAACTCGACCCCGATCCTCTTGAGACGCACAATGTTCTCTTGAGCTATCGGATGATCATACAATGGCTCATGCATCGCTGGAGCAATAAGAACGGGCAGCTTTGAACCGATAGCGGTCGCAGCCACCGTCGTGACTGGCGTATCGTCAATTCCTGTTGCAAGCTTCCCGATCGTATTAGCGGTTGCAGGAGCGATGAGAACGAGATCAACGTGCCCAGAACTCTTTCCAGCAAGGGCGATATGCTCCAGTTTGCCGGTAAGCTCCCGGACTACTGGATTTCCTGTGGCCCACTCGAGAAGATCGGATCCGATCATCTTCTCGGTCGATGGAGAGATCACTGCATACACGTCTGCTCCATGTCTCATCAGCTCGCGCGCGATCTCGGGAACTTTGAACGCGGCAACGCTGCTTGACACTAGGAGTGCGATCTTCTTTCCGGAGAGTTGTGAGCCAGAAGTTCCAGTGATGTCCTTGGACGGGTGGGTCATTTCCGACCTGCTTCTCTATTTCTTCAATTGTCCACTTTCATAGGCCCAGTCTAGAAGCTGGATGATCTCGTTGAGAGTATATTTTCCAGCGCTCGAAGGGATTCGTTTGAGAATGTCGGGCAGGCTTGGTAGCATAGGCCGGATGAATCCAGGAACCTTTTCGTACATTGCTTGGACCCCCGAAATAATCTCCTTCGCGTCTTTCTCCTCGATACTGGTTCCCTTGAGAGCTGTCTTCATACTCTTGGCGCTCATTTTTCCTTCTAACTTCTCCCGCTCAATCTATCTGGGGCATATACAGGTTCTTCAGGCACGCCGAGGGCATTTCTCCGATTAGCCCATTGAGAACGACTGTAAAGCGCGCTGGTTCAAGCGTTCCTCTCTTCTGTTAAGAGGCCTTCAAAGACTATGGCGGAGAAGTCGCCATGTCTGGAACGCAATCCCTAGGTTCTTGACCGGCGGTCCGATAACGCTATGGCATAGAGCTTCCATCGCCGCCCAACTTTGGAAGCCCTTGCATGAGCGAATAATGCTGGGTGAATGTCCATGCCTTCCATTTTGTCCACATCTTCTTGGAGAAGAGGATGACGAGCACATCGTTCATTATGACGAGCGGGAAAGATGCGCTGGCCGCGATGCCGAAGATCATGATAGGAGAGATCAGTCCGAAGGCGAACGCGACTTTGTGGGCTTGATTCAGTTCGGTTCCCATTGACCTGAATACGAGCCTCAGTATCCACAGCGAGACAACGATATCGAAAACCACGATGATAGGCGGGAAGAGGTTAGCACTTGCTGCGAAGCCTCCTGCAAGCAGCCAAATCGGAAAGAACGTTACTCCGAGCAGGAAGAATGCTCGGGGCCTCCACCTCGGCTCTGCTCTGACAGTCTTCAGAAAATCAGCTGGCAATTTCTTCGCGGCCACAACGAGCAGTATAACTACGATGCTTGACAGAAACAGCAGACCCCATATCTCCGCGGGCCAATAATTAACGAGTAACGAAAGGAGAACAGAATCAACAGCTAAGGTTAGTATGCTGATTCGTATCCCCGTTATCGAGACGAGGCTCTTTGATTTCAGATCTGGGAAAGCTAATCCAAAGATGAAAATTGGCAGACCAATGCTGAAGACTGAATGGAAGATCACTAATCCAACGGTCCAGACCCAGTTAACGCCGAGCCAGTGCCCGTAGACACCTAGATTTCCCACCACTGAAGACGTTGGATTGAAAAGCGTCCGCAAAGCTAGCCCTTCCTCAACGATCCCATAAGCTGCACCAAGGAGGAAGACAGATGCCCAGCCTTTGTTCCAACGAATCTTGGCCTCACGGATCAATATGACACCTGGACCATAGAGTGCCAGGTTGGCAGCGAGGAATAGAAGGAATACTGGAGGAGATAGGACCAAGAAAGCCATGTTGCTTGAGCCTGAAAGGTACTCTGGAATCCCTGGGGTCAGAATTAGCAAGCAGAGCAGTGGATGCGCCTTGAGGTACCTGATAATCCGGGCTACGCGCCCCTTTTTCTCCGTGACCTGTGGGTACCATGTACTCAAGGGAGATGTCTCGAGAGGCCGCGATGAGCCCGGGTCTACACTATTAGTCGTCTAATACCAAAGGAGGCTTGTTTACGTTACTAGTTGAAACCTCTATAGATCAAACGCGCTTGTTGACAAGCCAGCCAATGATTCTCCCGCGAATCACCAGTTCCTGCCATTTGTCCTTTCGAAGCTCATGTTGTTCGTCGCTTATTGGAACTACTATGAGGTCTGCGCCAATTCTATCCGCCAACCTCTCAAGGGCAGGTACGATCTCGCCGGGAGGATTGAGGGAGTACACCAGAGAGGCACCACGATATACGTTGAGGTTTGGAAGCAAGACATCATCTGCCACAGCCCTGATCCGTCTAGTCTTTCGCGACCGCACCCATGACTCATCCTTGTCGGTCACAAGTATCTCTGCGCGTGGGAGAGCCTCTGATATTCGCTCTGCCACATCTATCCGGTGACCTACTCCAACTTCAACGATTTTTTCTGCGTCGCCGTAGTTCTGTTTGATCCAGTCTACGAGCTGTTCGAACAAGATCCTGGATAGGGTCCTCGGGGTTACTTGGGCCAGCGCGGCTGCATAGCTCCCTGATCCCCGTTGGCCTGACGCATCTTCCTCATTCCTTCAAGGATCAGTTTCTGTTCGATAGCGGCCACCAAGAATTTTGTCTCGATGACCTTGTCGGGGTTTACGCTCATGCTGACGGCTCCTTCTCTGACCAAGAACTCGACCACTTCGGGATAGTTGGATGGTGCTTGACCGCAAATCGATGTTGTCACACCTTTTTCGTTGCAGACCCTGATGACATGACTCATTGCCCGGAGTACCGCGAGATTGCGTTCGTCGTAGATTTCCTGGATTGATGCGTCGTCCCGGTCGATACCGAGGATCAGCATTGTCAGGTCGTTGGTGCCGAAGGATATGCCGTCGATTCCTTCGTCGACGAACTTGTCGATTAGCAATACTGTTGCGGGAACTTCTACCATGATCCAGAGCTTGAAGTCGGGGCCTCTCTTCAGTCCCTCTTCTTCGAGGATTTTCTTTGCGTTCCTGAAGTCCTCTAGCGTTCGGACGAACGGCAGCATCACGTGGACGTTGGTGAGCTTGTATTCCTCTCTGACTTTCTTGATTGCCCGGCATTCTAACCGGAAAATGTCAGGCTCTTTCACGTATCGGAAGGTGCCCCGGAATCCAAGCAGTGGGTTGGGCCCAACGTGGCCTGCTTCCCGTTCGTATTTTTCGCCCCCTGGAAGTCCGAGGAATTCGTCAGGTTTGAAGTCGAGGCATCTGTACACGACGGGTCTTGGAGCAAAGGGCGTCGCGACCTTTCGCACTCCCTCTGCGAAGGCATCAACCATTTTCTCCCCGCCTCCCTCTTCTATCAGCAGTCGAGGATGTTTCCCGACTGAGAGCATCATGTGCTCTGCACGGAGGAGACCTACACCGTCCGCGTGTGTCTCCCGTGCGACCTTCTCGGCAAGTTCTGGGAGTGAGATGTTCACGTAGATCTTTGTTGAGGTTATCGGGATAACGGTAGGAATCTCATGTTGGGGCTGGGTTGCCTTGAGAATTTCTTCGACGAGGCCGTTGTAGACGACTCCTGAATTCGCGTCAACGGTATATTCTTGTCCCATCTGCATCAGTTTCGTTGCGTTCCTTGCTCCGACGATGCACGGGATGCCCATCTCTCGGGAGACGATGGCTGCGTGGCAGGTTGTTCCCCCGTCTTCTGTTACGATTGCGCCTGCGATTTTCATGTAGGGAACCCAGTCGGGGTTCGTCATTCGAGTAACGAGAATATCCTTGTTTTTCATCAAGCGTCCCGCTTCAAGCGTAGTCGGGACGATCTTGGCCCTTCCTGCGTGCATTCCTGGGCTCGCGGGCAGACCGTGTACGACCGCGACTCTGTGAACGATGTGGGAATCGGTCTCTCCGGTTGGACTCTTCATTTTGCTCCAGAACGTCTCGGGCCTAGTCTGGACAACGAAGAGCGAGCTTCCGGTGGCTCCGGGCTCGATGGCAAACTCGATGTCTTGCGCAGTGTGGTAGTGATCCTCAATGTCCACGGCCACATTTGCAATTTCAATAACTTGTTCGTCAGTTAGGCTCGAAACATTACGGCGCTCAACCGGGACATCGCTCTGCATGGTCAGCCCGGTCTTATCGTTCGGGACGTGCTCGATCATCTTTGGAACGATCTCTTTGTGGATTAGCTGCATGGTGCCCTTGTCGACGATGAACCTGTCGGGCCGGACGATTCCGGCGACTAGAGCTTCTCCGAGCCCCCACGTCGATTCGATGACGATCTTGGATGGGTCGCCGTTGATCGGGTCCAGAGTAAAGGCAACACCTGAGCATTTTGACTTTACCATCTTCTGAACCCCGACGCTGATCAGCACCTTATCATGGGGGAAGCCTTTCTCTTCCCGGTAGAATATTGCACGTGGCGTGTAGAGGCTGCCCCAGCATTTCTGGACGTAGTGTACGAGCTGATCCTCACCTCGCACGTTGAGGTAGGTGTCCTGTTGGCCGGCGAACGATGCGTCAGGTAGATCCTCGCTGGTGGCAGAGGATCTGACTGCGACAGTCACATTTTTGTCGCCTGTTTTCTCGCAAAGCTCTCTATATGCGGTTCGGACCTTGCCTGCGATATCCTCGGGCATAAGGGCCGATTCTAGAATCTTTCGGATCTCCTCGGACGCTTCCTCGTATTGTTTCGGGTCGCGGGAACCGTTGGAGCTTCCCAGAGTCTTGTGAATGATCTCGCCGATCTTTGTCTCTTCCAAAAATCGCCGGAATGCTTCTGCTGTGACGGCGAATCCCGGAGGGACGTGAACTCCCTTTGCGGTTAGCTCCCCGAGGTTTGCGCACTTTCCACCAACTAGCGGAATGTCGTCTTTTCTGACATCTTCAAGCCGGACAACTATAGCGTCAGGCCTGGGCAATGGCTAGGCTCCTGCGGGCATTTGCGGCGCGACTGGTTCTTCGACGATGATCCGGGTTTTCATTGGCAGCTTTGTTCCGGCGACTTCCAATGCTTTCTTCGCAGTTTCGACGCCGTCCTCGGGAACGTAGATGATGAAGAGGTCCTGACTGTTTTCGACTCTGGCTGCTCTGCCGGTGGGTTTTCCGAAGGCTCGCCGCATGCCTTCCTGTAATCTGTCAGCTCCGGCAGTGGCGATCATCTTGTTTTCACGGAGAATAATATGCGGGTACACGCACAGCTGTAATCGGTATCCTGTTTCTCCCCACCTGTCGGTTAGAACCTTGTTCGCGGATACACGGGCAGATTCCAGCGCGTTATGACGAATCTGCACATGTTCTCTGGCCACCAAGCGGATTTTTCGGGCGAACTGCATGGACAAGTCTCCCATGTTGAACTTGGAAACCTTAGGCGCAGGGGACCCGCGGATGTATTTCATCCGGGTGAAGGCTTGGCCCGACGGGGAACGATAGTTACGACCCTTCATGAGCAAATACCATACGGGCATTAGCTGAGGGTGCTAATGAGGGTTGTTGCGAGCTTGTAGGCCGAATGATTCCAAGGATTGCGTTTTGTGCCGTTTTGTTCATGAGTTAGCCCCGGCAAGCGCCGATTAGGCCTGGTTTTCAGGAGGTTTCGTAATGAAATGAGGATCTCGACGCGAGCCTTGGCTTACCAAGCCGCGGTGTTGTTGTTAGACGACGTCACACTTGGTTTCGTAGCCTTTCTTTCTAGCCAACTATTTTTCCCAAACATTCTTTTTCACTGACCCCCGGAGGTTGGTCGATTTTCACGCACCCCACCCTTCATGAAACTTTGATTCTATGCTTCTCGACTCTTGATTCTCAGCAGGTCGAAGAGGCCCGGTTCCAGGTCCTTTATCGTTGGAATGAATACCCTAGCCCGAGAAACCTCGTCCAGATCCACCTTCAAGGTTTGAAACTCCTCCACATCATATTTGCACTGAGCTAGAACGGAACCATTCGGCGCTATGACTCTACTTCCGCCCCAGAACTGCAAGCCCTCCTCAATGCCAACCCGGTTGACGTAGGCGAGGTAGACAGCGTTCTCCATCGCTCGGCTCAAACAGAACCCCTCGAAGAACCTCCGCCGCAACCCCGGACTCGCGGAGATGCAGACAATCAGCTGCGCCCCCTGCAAAGCCTGCAGGCGAGTCAGCTCGGGAAAGTAGAGATCGTAACAGATGTTCAAACCGATGGTTCCCATATCTGTCTTGAACACTGGTGCTTCTTGTCCCGGACGATAATAGCGGCGCTCCTCGAAAACAGAATGCGTTGGAAGATGGATCTTCCGGTACCTCCCAATCAACCCTTTGGGGCCAACAAACACTGCTGTGTTGTGGATTACTCCCCTGACCTCGCTCTCCTCGGGCATGCCGAAGATAATGTGAACACCGTGCTCCTTGGCCACTCTCTCGACCTTCCGTGTGCTGGGACCTGGAATCGACTCTGCCAAATGGGAGACCTCGTCCCGCATCGTATACCCTGTCAGGTGTAGCTCAGGAAAGATCAACAGATCAACGTTCTTCTTCCGAGCCTTAGCGGCTTGTTCCGAGATCTGCCGTAGATTTTGCTCTTTGTTCCCAAGTCTAGGACCAGTTTGGGCTAGTAGAAGGCTTATCGGTTTCGTCCACGCTCGCCTACACTAGATTCTGCTCAGTTTCGCCATATAGACATACTCAACGCCCCGAATTCGTCTCGGCTAAGAGTTCAGGGTTACAGTACGGCTTTATGACGCTCAGCCCGTTTTCGGCTCGTTTCACACCCTCAAAGAGGGAATGGATTGCTCTTTACAAGGCTAGCCCGTACTATCATTAAGCACAACCGGGCGGTCTTTGTCATCTGGCTGGTAGCCCTCGCGCTGAGCGTCCCAGCCATTCTCCAGGTTCAGAGCGTTATCGTCTACACGGAGACTGCGTACAACCCCAAGACGTCGGAGTCCAGCATCGCTCAATCCATCGTCAGCAAAGAGTTCAGCATTAGCCAGGGCAGCAGCGTCGTCGTGGTAATCACCTCAACGGACGTGAGAGGCAACGATGTGCGCGATTTCACTCTAACGTTCAACAAGACCCTCCATAACGACCGGACCATTACGAACCTCAGCAACGTCACAAGCATCTACGACATCTACTACCAGCTACTCGTCGGCTATACCAGCCTGGTTCACCTCCAGCTCTATCAAGAGAAGAACCTGACCAGATTTGCCACGTCTCTCGAATTCGGCATACCTGCGATCTACGCAACCCAGTGGACGACCCTAGTAAACTCTGGACCCTTCGACATAACACAGGCACAGGTCGCCGCCTACAACCAGAAAGCCAACCAGTCCGCATGGCCAATCATATCTTCGCAAACCCCCCAAGCCTACCAGTCCATCGCTCTTGCATACGAGAACCTGTTCTACCAGTCATGGAACAAGACATTCACCGCTTCTACCTACACTCAAACACAGCTCACGATAGTCGCGCCAGCACTAGCCAGAGCCCAGAACGTGACCAAAGGAAGCCCGCTACTCGTAACTCAACCAGCATACTACAACATAACAATACCATTCTTCATGTCAAGCATAACTGACGCGTCATCCCGAACCCTGTTTGTTGACGCTGCCGAATTCTTCAACCTCTACAACTTCTGCCCGAACACGTGTCCAAACAATTACTGGAACGACCCAGCCGTGATTCAGACCTTCGTGATCAACACTTTCTCGAAAATGGTCAACGCCACCCCAACTCAAACTTTCATCATCAGCGAGATCTATTTGCTAGGCGCCTCAGCAGATTTCGTTGATTTTACAACCCTTGCAGGGACACTTCTTCGAAACTACAGTATCAAGAGCTATCCAGTCCAGCCAAGCCACGATGTCTACACCCAGTTCATCTCGGGATCCAACGACACTATGTTGCTAATACTGGATTTCAAAACTAAAGGACTCGACCCCAAGAACAGCATCGCCGGCATAAGAGCAGACGTTAGACAAGCGAACAACCTCAGCAACACCGATCTCCTCGTCTATGTTACAGGCGCTCCGGCGTTCAATTATGATATTGAAGCAGAATCGATCAGAGACGTGGAACGCATAGACCCCATCACCGTCCTCCTGATTATCGTGATCGTCGGCATATTCTTCGCGTCACTTGCAGCCCCGCTAATCCCCGTATCCGCTATCGGAATATCTGTAGGCATAGCCTTCGGCCTGGTCTACGTAATCGGCACCTGGTTCACCAGTGTACACTTTCTGATCCTAACGCTTTTGCCCGTCGCCATGTTCGGAGCAGGCTCGGACTACTGCATATTTCTCGTCAGCAGATACGCTGAGGAGCGGCGGATGGGAAGAGGAAAGAAAGATGCGGTTGAACGAGCAGTTACTTGGGCGGGCGAGAGCATCGCCACGAGTGGAGCAACTGTCGTCATAGCATTCGGAAGCCTGGCCATTGCTGGCTTTGGAATGCTGCGGTCTATCGGGATCGCTGTGATGATGGGCATATCGATAGCACTGCTCGTTGCCCTCACATTAGTTCCAGCTATTCTGTCCATATTCGGGGACAAGATGTTCTGGCCAGGTGGGCTAGGCCTCTGGAGAAAGAAGAAAGCCAAGAGCAGTAGCTACTATGCCCGAGCGGCAAGATTCACCGCAAAACACTCCAAGCTAATCCTCATAGTCGCCCTAGCCGTTAGTTTGCCGGCCACGAGCACAGTTCTTTCCTCGCAGACAAGCCACGACCTCATATCCCAAGTCCCAAACTCTCTTGAGAGCAGGGCCGGCTACAACACCATGGTCCGAGGATTCGGACCTGGCACCATAACCCCAACTTACACGATAGTGCAAACGCCAGTCCTGCTCGCAACCGACAATTGGATCAACGTCACTGCTCTGCGATCCCTCTCCTATGCAGAGAACTCGACATTGTCGATCTCCGGCGTGTCGAAAGTCTATGGGCTTACACATCCTTCAGGCGACCCGATCCCCTACTCATCGTTCAGCCAGCTAAACACGGCGCAACAGCAAGCAATGATCAGAAGCATGAAGCCCTTCCTCGGAAGCGATGGGAAATCGGCAATGGTCTGGGCTAACCTGTCCAACGAGCCTTACACGGACCAGGCCATCACCACGCTCACAAAAATCCGGCAGAACATCAATAGTTTGCAGGGCAATGACAAGCTGCTCGCTGGATCCACAATGCTTGTAGGGGGAGAAACTGCTTCTGTCGCAGATCTTGCCAATTCAAGCGCAGCCGACTACTTCAACATGACAGCGTTAGTCCTCGTCGGAGTCTTCGTTGTTCTCATGATCGCTCTGGGCTCGATCTTCACTCCGCTCCGGCTTATCTTCACGATACTTCTCAGCATTTCCTGGGCGATGGCCGCGGTCATCTACATTTTTCACACCTACGTTGGAATGGAACTGATCTGGATACTACCAATCATGCTGCTTGTGATAATGCTCGGACTAGGACTTGACTACGACATATTCCTAGTAACCAGGATCAGGGAGTATGTGGTTGGCGGCGCGAAAGATGATGAGGCCATCGAGACTGCAGTAGAGCGCACTGGAGGCATAATCACAGCCACTGGTCTAGTGACAGCAGGCGCCTTCGGAACCATGATGCTCTCGGAAATACCTATGCTACAACAGCTCGGACTTGCATTCTTCATAGTCGTCATTCTCGACGCAACTCTCACCCGAGTCTATCTTGTACCATCAATAATGAGGCACATGAAGCGGCTCAACTGGTGGGCCCCAGGACGGATAAGAAGAGTGCCAATCACCCCAGAAGAGAAACTCATACCGCCCATTCCAATAACAACAAAGCTCGCAGTAACGGTCGAAACCTTTGCGATCGTAGGGCTCGGACTCGTACTCTATCTGGACTACATCAACAACCAGTATCTCCAGGGCTTCGTAAACCAGACAAGCTCAAAGCTTCTAGCTGGGATCAACGTCTGGACTGGAGTAATACTTGGAGTGACGTCATTCCTGACTACATACATACTTCTGCGTGGCAAATCCAGGCCGAGCGGGTCAAACCAACCGGCCTTGCTTCGCAAGGTGGGCCGTCAGCTGGGCAAACTTCGTCCAAGACATGCGAAAATGCCAGTGGTAACAACTATTTCCAATCCATCACCGAGCCTGCCTTCACTGGGATCTCCAGTCAAAACGGAGACATCTCTCAAACCACTAGTCCAAAACCAAGGAGGGTCCCTTAGAATACCATCCGACTCAAGTGAGGAGGAGGAGGAGAAGAAGCAGGGAGCCTAGGATATTATCCGATACAAGTCGACCTTGACGTTCTCCCATTTCTTGTGATGAAATGGGAAGAGGTTGGGAATGTTTAGGCTCATGCTACGCACGGCGTCAACCCTCCGACCTTTCTTTGCAATAACACCCCTAAGATAATCTCTAGTCGAACTCTTGTGAATTGAGTACGAGATAGGGGCAAGCTCGAAAGCGCGTTCAAGAAATCGGACATCAAGATGGGGAGACCGCGTCCCATATGGAGGGTTCATTATCACGGTGTCATATTTTCCTTCAACATCATCAATGTCCGACACAAGCCACTCGACCTGGACTCCGGCCGCCACCGCATTCTCTCGCGCCAAAGCAATGGCTGTCTCATCTATATCTACGCCAACGACTTTCACAGACCCGATTATGGCAGCTCCAATCGCTAGACGCCCAGTCCCGGTTCCGAGATCGATTGTTTCACCCTTCAAGTCGCGATGTTCGAATCCGGCCATGTATAGCAGTTCAGCCGCTACTTCGGGAGAAACGGGATACTGTTCGAGCCCCAACTTGGGGGCCTGAAAGATCCCCAGCCTTCCAAGCTGAATTTCCAGTTGGCGTTTGGAAACTGTTCGTTTTTCTGCCAATTATAGGCGGACCAGTCCACGCTCCAAAAGGTGTTCCCAAGTCCAAGCCCCGATAGCAACCATGATCTCATCTCTCGTGATGATCGGCTTCGGAAACCTTTCAGGGTCGTCTAGCGCAAGGCGTGGACAAGCCGTATCAACGAAGACATCGATGTCAGTGAAGTCGAGTAGTTTCTGTGGTAGAATCTCATCCGCGTAGAGGATAACCGCTTTTTTGCCTGCTTCCTCGACTTGCTTGAGAATTGAGAGAGCAATCTGCGGGTTGCTCTGTCCTGGCTTAGTTGAAACGATTATTCCGAAATTCCCGGCTTTACTGGCTTTGTCCACCATTGCATATCTCTGCCTAATTATCCGGTCCCTATCCTGATCTAGAACTTTGACTGTTCCGTCGTAGGGGTCCGCGAGAATTGTTGGTCTTTCTACGGAAAGGGCTGCCCCGAGACCGTGGAAGTAACTGCCTATGATCAGAAACGAGTCGACCTGAGGTTGAATCTTCCTGAGTCCAAAATAGTCACAACCAAGGACCTGGCCTGTCTCGTGGGACCATGGACCGCGCCCAGGAACATGAACATTGAATCCCTTCGCTTCTAGAAGTTTTGCCGCCTCAGCCAACTTGTGCAGATGTTGAATTGTAGTGGCTAGGCCTATGTTCCTGCCTTGAAGGAAAGAAGCCGCCTTCTCTACGACAGGAATGACCTCGTGATTGCTCCTTGCAGGAATGTAGACGACTGGGACTCCGTTGGAACCGTCTCGTAGGAATTCGTTATGCCCGTAGTGGACTAGTAGGTCAGCTTTCAAGCGAGCCGCGGCATCTAAGGAGAGGTCGCAGGCTCCCCAGGCAGGCACCGCAGAAACAAACACGTCAGCGCCTGTCTTCCCTCGAATCAGACCGGCAAGCCGGGTCCCCTCATTCTTGAGACCATCGGGCAGCTGGATCAGTATCCTTCGGGCACCTCTCCCCGTTATCTCAGCTAGAAGCCTATCGTCGTCGAGGTCGAACATGGACATGTCAAATTCGCCCGAGAGAAGCTACCAAAAGCGCGGAGCTCAATATAAACACCCGAGAAACCCGAGCAATTCCCTTCGTGGCAGCCTGCTAGGTAACACGATTGTTAAGCACAATGTTGATCGTGGGCTGAATCTATGACGGAGAATCAGAAGCCGCAGCCCAGACTGGACCTAGGTCTCGCAGATCCAAAGTCTCTAGCTACAATGGTTGATGCTTCCCTGAAGCGCGGGTCTAGCCTGTCATTTGCTCTCTCTGATGCTACTGTGGGGGTTAACCTTGACAATCTAGGCGACTGGACGATCACCGTTGGTCTCTCATCAAGATCAGACCGGTTCCATCAAATAACATCATCCCTGGAGAGGTTGGGATTCTTTCAAGCTGCTGAGAACGAAGGTACCAATTACATGCTCTGGACATCAATACTCTCAGGAGTTGGGAATGACAGGATTATTGCTGAACAGACTCTCTTACTGGCTTTGAAGGTCTTGCAGTCGCCCGGCGTTCCTGTGTATATCATGTAGTCAATCGATTCTAAAGGAGATCTCAAGCAGGGACCTCGACCGGTTGACGTGGTGAAGACTTTCTCCCGACGACCTCCCGAACCATACCGTTGTCCATCTGGATTATGGTGTCTGCCTCCGCTTCAAGATCCCCAACATGGCTGATAAGAAAGATTTGTTTGAAGTTCTGTGAGAGTTCTTGGTGGAGTAGAGTGAGAATTCCTTCTCGGCGGACTCTGTCCGAGCTGCCTAGGGGCTCGTCGAGGAATAGGAATTCGGGATTATGTCCCTTAGCTTGAGGGATCAGGGCGAGGGCGAAGGCTAGCCTCATTGCCAGTAAGAGCTGGTCTTCGGTGCCCCCAGAGAAAACTTCCTTGGGCTTGAACTCTCCGGCCTCTGGATCGAAAACTCTGACAGTGTAGTCTTCGTCGAGTTGCACGGCCTTGTATCTTCCGGAGGTTATTACGGGGAGAATAAGCCCCATGTAGCGTTCAACCTGGGGCTTGACACGGTTTCGCAAGGACTCCGAAGTTTGCTCCAGTCCTTTGATTGACAACTTGACGACCGAGCAATCCTTCTCTAGGAGCATCACCTTCTTCATTTGCGTCTGAACTTGGTCATCGAGACCCGTGTTCTCCTCTAGTAGCTGGCGTAGTTCGAACTGTCGAGAAATTGAATCTTCGATCTGGGCCTTATTCCTCGAAACGGATTCCTTTAGCGTATCTCTCGCTTCAGCGGTCTCTTCAAGGAGCGTGTCGGAGAAGGATAGGCCTTCTGGCAGTTCCGGCAATGGAGCCGCGCCGAATTTCTTCTCGACCTGTTCGATCTCGCGCTGGATGAGGTCGAGGCGTTCTTTGATTTGGGGTTCTTCTCTCAATTGCTGGCTTAGTAATTTGACCTTCTCTTCCAGAGATTGACGCGTTTGCCTATCATTGTCGAATAGTGAGGATACGGTCTCGAAAGCGGTCTCAGGGTCTTTTGGCGCTCCCATCTTGGCAGCGTATCGTGTGATTGAACTCAGTGTTCCGATCAGGCTCTCAGACCTTCCAGCAATGTCCTGTTGGATTTTTGAAAGGTTTTGCTGATTCTCCGCGAGCTCGTTCTCCCATGAGCGGACAAGCTGCAGCCTGGCTAACTGCTCCTGCTCGTATCTCGAGCTGCTGGCTTGTTGTGAAAGTGAGACGATCTGTCGTGTTAGTAAGAGGAGGGAGACCATAGCCAGAGATCCGAAGGCAACTGCGACTTGTGGGAGACTGAGGAAAAAGGCAAGAATGGCTCCCGCACCCAGAGCTGAGGTTGAAATGAGATACGTCCAGACCCTTCTTGGCTTAGAGTCTAACGGTTTCGGGTTTCCAAAACTTGAGACGCCTTTCGTCTTCTCCGCAATCTTAGCCTGTAGATTATCTCTGGACTCCTCGGACTGGACTCTGCGGATTTCGGCGGATTGAAATTCTTCAAGCATATTCGATGCTTGAGTGAGTTGGGACTCTATTTCGGAAAGCCCAGAGAACTGTTCGAGTTCCAATCGAGCTTTCTCCAGTTCCTCTCGTTGAGACGAAATACCGGATAGTTGCCCATGGAGGTTCTCTGCAAGACGCGTCTTGTCCTGAATCTCTTGCCGAAGAGACCTTTGGAGCTTCACCGCTTCATCGTATTTGTTCAGAGTCTTGTACAGAGAGTCTGTGGTCGCGAACTTTTCTTCCAAGCCCACAAGTTCGAGCCTGAGCTTTTCGATTCTTCCTGCCAGCGTTGAGAGTTGGGTCTCCGCTTCCTTGTACCTCTTCATTTGTTCTTGAAGCGATTGGAGACGCTCGCGTTCAACCGTTAGCTGTCCCGGATTCCGGGTCGTGCCTTCGATTCGAGCTCTCTCCGTATCAAACTGGTCCTGCACTCTGTTGAAACTGTCTAGGTTAAGGAACACGTTGACAACTTTCCTTCTATCGTCCAATCTTTGTTTGATTAATCGTTCGAGATCTTTCTGTGCGACGACGCTGCTTGCGACAATTTCGTTGTATGTAATGCCTCCTAGAAGTCGTTCGACTTCGCTGGTGGTGTCGTTTACAGTCGTTGCAATTGTCTTTTGTCGACCGTTCGGCCCAAGCTCATGGAGCTGTGCCCGGTTCGGTCTTGTCTTGTGAACCTCTCTTACTATTCGGTACTTGAGGTCGCCGATGGCGAATTCGAGTTTTACTTGGGCTTCGCCGGTTCCGTAGGCCAGGATTTCTTCGTTGCTGGGTTTCTGGCTTGGGCGTATCATGCGGCCGAAGAGAGCGAAGAGGATCGCGTCGAGGATGGTGGATTTTCCGCTCTCGTTCAATCCTGTGATTAGCGAGATGCCCTCAGTGAAGGGTAGTGGTTGGGAGAATTTCAGTTTCTTGAAGTTGTGAGCATACAGGCTTAATAGTTTCAGTCGACTCCCTCCTCCTGAAGCTTTGCAACTGTGAGCTTCCAGGCCTCTTGGACCAGAGGTCTATCCTGATCGCCTGCTTTTGTCAATAGATTCTGGAATGTCCGGTCTAGCTCTTGGAGCGGAGTAGTCTTTGGAAGCGACTCCAAGGGGACCATTGTGAGTACGTTGAGTTGTCCTTCGTCGAACTCGATGTGGAAGAACTTGTCCTCTGCGTAGGTATAGAGTGCGGATCGCTTGTAGGTAGAGAGCTGGTTCAGTGTGACTTTTCCGGAAACTTTTACACGAAGTATCTTCTCGTCGTCTATTCTCTTTTCTAAGGCTTCTTCTATTTGTCGTGTAAGGCTTCCTTCGCCGGCGACCCGGAACTCGAGGGTTTCCATGGGCCGGGCGGGTGTTGAATGGAACTCTTGCTGGATTATTCCTGACTTATCAAGTTCGAGCCAGACGAACCCTTTCGTCTCGCCTTCTTCATTGAACGAGGCTCGCTCGGTGCTTCCTGGATAAACGACTGGTGTCGCGTTCATGGTTTTTCTTTGATGATTGTGCAGGTGGCCTGAGGCGAACAGTTGGAGGTTTCTGGGGATGGAGGATTTCTGGATGTGGACTTCTTGTCCAAAGTAGCCGTCGAAGCCTTCGATCGGATAGTGTGTCAGGAAAATGTTGACGTCGCCGTCTCGCTTGACCTCATGACCGACGAGGGGATCTGCTTCAGCTGGTAGAGATGGGTTGAGGCTCATCCCTATCACGTTGACAGTTTCGTTTCCAAAATTGAACTTCTTATTCGTTGGATGTAGTTCTTGTATGAAGTAGACGTGTCCCGACCTTGCATGAACAGCGAGAGGGGATGCGCCTTGCTCTGCACTGCGGGGAGTATCGTGATGACCGCTTACAAGAATGGTTTTGATGTTCTTCTCATGTAGACGCTTGAACTGTTCTGCAACGAACGCTCTTGTAGGATTGCCGGGGAGAATGCCATCGTAGAAGTCCCCACCGATAAGAAGAATATCGGGCTTATTCTCCAGGGCGAAGTTGACTAGAATTTCGAAGCAACGCTGGAAGTCGCGCTTTCGTTCGAACCGCTTGGGTCCGTACTGGACCGCGGATGGGTCTAGGTGATTGTCGGCTGTCAGGAGAACGTGAATTGTCATGGTAATCTAACTACTGAAGGCAACCGGCATGTTCGGATGAACTGGAACGATATTAAGAGTTGGAGATAGCCGAACGTGACCCTGTCGAATCTCGAACAAAGCAGGAAGTGTGCAAGATTCGTCAGAAGGCGGGGAAAGGAAATGGTTGCGACTAAAACGATCAGAGTAGGAATCGACATCGGTGGGACCTTTACGGATCTCATGGCTACCGACGGGAGACGTAGAATCTGGAAGATCAAAGTCCTGACCACGCCAATGGATCCATCGGTCGGAGCGCTTGATACTGTTCGAAGATTGTTGGAAAAGGAGAAGGTTGACGCTCGGCTTGTTAGAGTCGTCATTCATGCAACAACGCTCGCCTCGAACGCGCTCCTGACGGGAAACATTCCTAGGGCCGCTCTCGTGACAACCGCGGGCTTTCGAGACGTTCTGGAGATCGGGCGTCAGAACCGGCCTGAACTGTACAATCTTCAGGTCGAGCGTCTGTCTCCGCTGGTCCCGAGGCGATACAGGTTCGAGGTCCGGGAGAGAGTCACCTATGAAGGGAAGATTCTGGAACCGGTTGATACATCAGAGACCATTCTGGTTGCGAGAAGGATTCGAAGACTCGGTATTGGAACGGTTGCTGTTTGCCTTCTTCACTCCTACGCGAACCCGAGACATGAGAAGAAGCTCGGGGAGATTTTCGGGAGAGAGCATCCTAGTGCGAAGCTGTCTTTGTCTTCGGAGCTTCTTCCCGAGTTTCGAGAGTACGAGAGAACCAGCACTACAGTCGTTAACGCTTGTCTGCAGACGTTATTCTCGGACTACCTAGAAAAACTGGAACAAGGGATGGAGGACCTTGGGGTTCACGCGCCTCTGTTTGTAATGCAATCGAATAGTGGAACTGTTCTCTCTCGCCAAGCATCACTTGAGCCAGCTCGTCTCATAGAGTCAGGACCTGTTGCTGGAGCGGTGGCTTCCAAGTTCTACTCTAGCGGCTCTCAAAGCATCATCTCTCTCGACGTCGGCGGGACAACATCGAAGGCAGGAGTATGGTCTGGTCACGGGTTCGAGGTGACCAACGAGTATGAGGTTGGTGGCCGCTTGCACGGAACGAGGCGAGTCGAAGGATCAGGATACCCTGTCAGATTTCCAGTCGTAGACCTTGTTGAGGTCGGGATCGGTGGTGGGAGCACCGCCTGGGTCGATGATGCTCATGTTCTCCATGTTGGGCCTCAGAGCGCTGGAGCGCTGCCGGGTCCGGCTTGCTATGGGAAAGGTGGGAAGTTGCCAACGTTAACGGATGCGTCTCTTGTTCTTGGCCGGTTGAGCTCTAGCTTCCTGCTTGGAGGGGATCTGCGGTTGAGCCCACAGCTTGCTTACAGGGCTGTTGCGGAGTTGGTTGCGAAACCGCTCCGAATGGGAGTTACTTCTGGTGCAATTGGTGTTGTGAGGATAGCCGTCGCGAGGATTGTGGAGGCGTTGCGGGCGGCGACGGTGGAAAAGGGTCTCGACCCGCGCGAAATGGTTCTGGTGGCGTTTGGTGGGGCGGGGCCAATGTTTGCCTGTGAGGTTGCTGAACAGTTAGAGTTAGAGAAGGTCGTTGTGCCTCCGGCTGCGGGGCTGCTGTCCAGCATGGGTCTCCTTCTTGCGGAACCCTTGCATGATTCTGTCCAGACAGTACTGAGAAACGCAGAGAGTGCGAGCGTCAAAGAGCTTGAGAAGATCTTTCGCAGGATGGAAGGGAGAGCGAGAGGTCTGTTCCGAATAGAAGGGGTGGAAGAGAAGGATGCAAATTATCAGAGGTTCTTAGACATGCGATATCAGGGACAGTCTTACGAATTATCAGTTCCTCTACGGACTAGGACTATTACTAGGAACATGGTTCGATCTGCTGTTCGAGACTTTCACCAGAGACATCAGACGCAGTATGGGTATTCTCAACCGGACAAGTCTGTCGAGATTGTCAACGTTCGAAGCTCCGGTCGTGGAAAGGCTGGTGCTACCTCTGGAGTAACTGTTAGTTTTGCACCAGAGAGGGGCACGGTGCAGAGGAGAAGAGTCTGGTTCACGGATGGACGCAGTGTCGAGTGTCAGGTCTTTCAGCGGAACACCCTGTTTCCTGCCACTAAGGGAAAGGGACCGTGCGTGATTGAGGATTACGATTCAACCCTGGTGATTCCACCTCGCGCAAGGTACATGGTTGACCGGAGTGGATCGGTTTCTATCGCGATCTGAGCCTGGTATGAACAAGGCTGTTACTCGAGTCCGGTGGTGCGGGTTTCAACAGGGCAATATCGGATAGCGCTTGGTAGGTTGCTTTAACAGTGAAGAAAATATGACCAATACGCAAAGCGGCTCGAACAGCACGTGGGGAGCGTTTACTCCAGTCATGCCGGCGTTCATTCGTTTGATCGCGGGCGTCATTGTACTGGTAATTATCGAGGCGGTTGTGCTCGGCTTTCCGGGTATCAGCCAGAACATCACAGGCAGCACCATATCCATCGCGAACATTGCTGTATTCATGATCGGGCTTGTCGTGGCTCTGATCGTTTTCAAGTTCGGAACACAGCTCTCGAAAGCGGTCTCGGACGCGTACAAGAACTACCAGACATGGGTCCCATTGCTAGCGTACATCTTCCAGATCATAGCGATCGTCATACTCTACAGTGTCAGCAATGGTATTGCCAGCCAGTACTTTACCAGCGCACCTTGGGCTTATCCACTGATATTCCTCTTGATAGCACTGCTTCCAACGCTGCGAGTTGTCGTCAACCTGGTTCACGCGATCGAAGGCCCATCGGCCACGAAGCACTCCACGAACAACTAACAACTGTACGAGCTAGCCACAAAAAAGAAACCCCGGGGCCTCATCGAGGCTCCTGGAAAACCAAAGCCCCACTTTTTCGGGACATTCTCAGAACACTCGCTTCTACGTTTCTTACGCGAGCGAACGTTGGGTGTGAAAAGCCCGGAGAACCCGATCCTACGTCGCGGGACCATGATCACAATCTGGGTCTTTTTTCCAGGACCTGTTTCTGTCCGAGCTTGATTACGGGCTTATTTCCACAAAGACGGGCGTGTTATCGGTTCGTCTGTTCTTCTTCGACCCCAGTGTATTCCCCCAGGAATCAGCGTGCAAGATCACGTTTTAGAAATCGTGGGCTTAGGTGAATCAGAGCTGATAGTGGGTGATTCCGTAATTCATGTTTCTTACTCTAATAGGTAGAATTGGGCATTAGACCGTCGCTGGTCGTGCAGCCCTCCTCCGGACAAGATAGACAGCGACCCCGGCGACGACAGCTAGTCCTACAAGTGCCAGAACTATGGCCCGCCCCACAGTTGTGAAGGGCAACCCAGAGGTATTCTGAACATTTGCAGGTTGAACCTTTACCGTTTGAGACTTGGTGTTGGACAGATCTGCCGGGTTAGTCCCCGAATCCATCGCGGTAAGGGTGACGGTGTAATTGCCTGGCTGAGAATAGCTATGACTCGGGGTCGAGCCAGCCGCGGTGGAACCGTCGCCGAAGGTCCACAGATACGATAATTGGTCGCCATCCGAGTCGTGCGAGGAACTCGCGTCGAAATGAACCGTCACCCCGACGCTTGGCGATGCAGGATCGTAGACGAAGGCGGCCGTGGGTGGACTGTTTATTGTGGCCGGCGGAACCTCCTCGGAGAATTTGGCCTCGAGCGCGATAGCGGCCCATCCTGTATCAAGCGCATTCGATTGAGGATGAGAAGAGCGACTAGTATCACTGAACCCACCATCAATGTTCTGTTGAGAAAGAATGTACACAGCTGCTGTGACCGTGCTCGCAGGCTCGTCGTAGGCCTTGAACGCCAGAGCGGAGATCGCTGCAGCGTACACATGCCCATCAAAGTCGGAAGAAGCTGCAGTGCTGAGAAATGTTAGCGCGTTTGAAACGTGAGAATCATCATGCGAAAACCCTGCACCCTTCAGGGCGAGAAGGGTCAACGCGGTGATGCTAACAGAATCAGGACCAAGAGAATAGAACGAGTCGAATCGCGTACTGCTAGTGAGGTTAAAACTGCCGTCAGAATTCTGAAGCGAGAGAACGTAGTTGATCGCATTGGTCTGATTAGAGACAGGGATCGCCTTTGCGCTAGTGAGTGCGAAGAGTGCCATGTCAGTGTCGACACTGCTAGTAACTGTCTGGGACAAGGATACATCGTAGTATCCTGCAAAACCGCCCTCGGGCCTCTGGAACTGTAGAAGACTGTCCTCGACGAAAGTAATGTTGACGAGAGCTTTGTTTGAGCTCGAAGCCAGACTGTACAACACCGCTCCAGGCACGTCAGCCTCTCCGTGTTGACCCCAGAACCAGGCTGACGAACTGTTCAGTTGATGTGCCAACCATGAATAAGACAGAGCTGCCTTTGCTGAACTTGAGCTGTTGAGCCATAGAGCGTAAGCGGCAGCCGCGGCTAAGTGCTCTTGATACGCTCCATACGAGCCATCTATAGACTGGTTATGTGCCAGCCATAGAAGAGCCGAGTTTATCGCGGATGAAAAAGTAGAGGGAGCTAATCGTGCAATCGGCTGACCTGCAATCGGAGGGTGGTAGGCAGGAATTGTGATTGCTGCGGCGGATAGAACGATCAAGATAGTCAGAACTACGGGAACTCTCGAAGCGGGCAAAGTTACCCGCTCAGAAAGTAACACCTCCATATAAGCTAAACAAGGCAACCCGAAGGGCCGGAACCCACCATGGAGAATCTTGACCCGATATCCTTCGAGATTCTCAAGAACTCACTAATTTCGATCGCTGAAGAGATGGGAGTCGTCCTCCGAAAATCCAGCTTCTCCCCCAACATCAAAGAGAGGAGAGATTTCTCCTGCGCCCTATTCAACACATCAGGACAACTAGTGGCTCAAGCCGAGCACATTCCAGTCCATCTCGGCGCGATGCCCTACTCGGTACAGTCAGTCCTGAAAGAGTTCAAAGATGACTTTTCGGAAGGTGACGACATCATCCTCAACGATCCGTACCGGGGCGGGACTCATCTTCCGGACATTACCATGGTTTCACCGATCTTCTTCAAGGAGCGATTAATCGGGTTTGCGGCAAACCGTGCCCATCACTCCGACGTTGGAGGAGTAACGCCTGGAAGCATGTCGGCTCTATCAAGAGACGTTAACCAGGAAGGAATCCGCATTCCCCCTATCAAAATCTGGACAAGGGGCAAACAGAACCGGCAAATCCTCGACTTCGTCTTGTCGAATGTTCGGACGCCTGACGAGAGATTGGGAGATCTCAGAGCGCAACGGGCCGCGAATCTTGTGGCCGCGAAACGTTTGGTAGAGTTACTAAAGAAATCGAGACCCTCAACAGTTCAGACGGGTATGGATCAATTGATCGATTACTCCGAGGAGCTGATGCTCAAGAGGATTCAGGAGTTGCCTAGAAAGTCGTCTTCGGCGGTTGACTATCTCGACGACGATGGTTTTGGTACAACTGATATCCCGGTAAAGGTCAAAGTCACTATTGGTCCACAATCAATAGCATTTGATTTCTCCGGTTCTGCGAAACAGGTTCAGGGACCCTTGAACGCTGTATACAGCGTCACTCTGTCAGCCGTCTACTACGTGGTAAGGTGCGTGACTGATCCTTCGATTCCCGCAAACGCAGGCTGCTTCAAACCCATTCAGGTTACAGCACCATCCGGGACCATTGTAAACGCGGAACCGCCTGCGCCAGTGGCAGGTGGGAATGTGGAAACGTCGACACGAATTGTTGACGTGACTCTCAAGGCCTTCTCTAGTATCACTCCAGAAAGAGTATGTGCTGCTTGTCAAGGAACAATGAACAACGTAACCATGGGAGGAATTGACCCACGGACCGGGAAATACTTCACCTACTATGAGACTATCGCTGGCGGGTTCGGCGCCCGGCACAGCAAAGACGGGGTTGACGGAATTCATAGTCACATGACTAATACATTGAACACGCCTGTAGAAGCCCTGGAATCAGCATATCCCCTGAGGATCAAGAAGTACGAACTGGTACGAGGCTCTGGTGGAAAAGGAAAGTTTCGGGGAGGACTAGGCATCAGGAGAGACACAGAGGTGTTGGCCGGGGAATCTACCATCTCGTTGATGGGAGAGCGACAACGCCACGGACCTTGGGGATTGTCAGGAGGAATGTCAGGATCACCGGGCGCATATGGAATCGTACGGCGAAACCTGATCACCGGTTTGTCTTCAAAGACAACCCTTACTGCAAACAGTGGTGACGTTCTAACTGTGACAACTCCTGGCGGCGGTGGCTACGGAGCATTCAACCGCAGGATGAAAGACAAGATGGAGAAGGATAGAGCTGACGGTAAGACCTGAATCCTAGCACATAGTTACTTTCGCTGCTCCAGCGACGGGTGGGTTCCAGTTGGACGAGTCTTGCGAGTTTGCCGCTTGGTAGAACCAAGCAAGCGTATGATAGGTCGTAAAGTGAATCGCGTCGGCACCAACGCTTGTCGCTATCCACGCCTTAGATTTCTGGCATACAGCCCACAAGCTCCAGAAGTATTGCCCGTTGATATGCACACCGTTTATTCCAGTCACCAGGTGCTCGGAGGTCGGGGGTCCATAATACATGGCTTGAACCTTCGTGATATTATTCGTCAAGTCGTAGAAATTCCAGCTCGAAGGTATGTTGGTCCTGTTAATCCATTGACTAGTTCCATTTCCGTAGTTTATCAGAGTCTCGACCGTGACCGTGGATCCCTGGCAGGGACTTGGGCAAGCGCTGTTCGATTTCTGATAGTAATAGAAAGCGCTACCTTGGACCGCGATGATTATCGCGGCTAATAGAATGATGATTGAAAAGAATACCTTGTGCTGGCTGATGAAACCGACCCTCAATTGAGTCGACCTCTTGCGTGGAATCCTATTCCCATACGTCTAGCTGCAACGATAACAGCAGGCGCCACGGTTGCGAAGAATATTGCATTGCTACCCTCGTGCGCAACTGAGAAGGGGGCACCGATAATGTTGCCTATGATGAAGGCCTGATAGAGAGAAGTGGTCAAGAAGAGCCAGCTTGCAAAGTTTGTGAGCAGATCGTAACCAAAAGTGGCTTGCAAGCCAACCAGCGCGAATACAAGGCTCCGGGTCGGATTCAGTCTTCTAATTCGTCGACCGAGGCTTCGGAAGACGCCAGTTCTTCCCGTAATTCTCGGGCTATCATCAGTCGGTTTCACCTTCGAGAGTTCTTGGCCGACAGAGGTTCGGCTGAGGATAGCTCCGCTGAGGGCGTAGAAACACTCTCCCAGGATCAAGAAAGATAGGATGATGGGACCGTCCACCCCGTTGGGATTGACCAGCCCATAGACGAGCCAAGTAGATACGGCGACTCCGATTCCAAGCCGAACGCCGAAGAGAAATGCAACGATGAAGACCAGAGTGTCCATTAGTTTGACGTTTTGAAAACCGATGAGCGCATAGTTGGTCGCAAGGGAAAGTGCGGTGAAAACTGATACAATCATGGCTTTAGTTGACGGTCGGTCGAAGACCATTGGTGGGCTGAGTTGGTTGCTCAAGGGCGGGAGAAGCGGGCAAAGTTACCCGCCCGTTAAATATATCCTTTCCTAGAACAATGAAGTGAGCTACAAGGTCCGAAAATGAGAATTTGCTCCCTACTCCCCAGCGCCACAGAGATTGCATTCGCTCTCGGTCTTGGAGACCAAGTTGTCGCGGTGTCCCATGAGTGTGACTATCCTCATGAAGCGTCCAATCGGCCGGTTTTGACGAAGTCGGTGATCCACCAGAGGATCCACAGAAGCTTGGAAGTTGACCGGGAAGTGGGACAGCGCGGAGGCGACATTTACGAGATTGATGAGAAGCTTCTTGAGAAGTTGAAGCCGGATCTTATTCTGACTCAGGAACTCTGTCATGTTTGTGCTGTTTCCTATACTAAGGTCAAGGAAGCGGCTCGGGTCTTGAATGCAGATACGAAGATCGTCTCGCTAGAACCGACGAATCTGGAAGAGATTGTCGACAACATCTTGCTGGTTGGCAGGATGACAGGCAGGCTGGGCGAGGCTGAGAAACTGGCTCGGCAGATGCTTCAAAGAATAGACATGGTGAAGGAGAGAGCGCAGACGGTACGACATAGGCCGCGGGTTTTCTTTATGGAGTGGCTTCAGCCTCCCTGGACGGGCGGACACTGGATTCCCGAGATGGTCGATTACGCTGGAGGAGTCGACGGGCTTGGCCGTCTCGGCAAGCCTTCCCACAGAATAGGATGGGACGAAGTTGTTGAGTACCGACCCGAGATAGTCGTACTCTCTCCCTGCGGGTTCGAGACAAGTCAAGTTATGGAAGAGGCCCACGTACTGGCGTCGTACGAAGGATGGGAGAAGATCCCGGCGTTCCAGTCCTCGAGAATCTATGCGGTCAATGCGTCCGCGTATTTCAGCAGGTCAGGCCCCAGGGTGGTAGATGGACTTGAGATCCTAGCTCACATGATACATCCCGAGCTGTTCCCAGAGAACCCACATGCGGAAGCTATGAGGATGGTTCCAAAGGAACTGGTCCATTAGCAAGAGAATTATTGAAACAAAGTTGACGTAGTACGGACGAGTCAACCCAGATGCCCTTGAAGTCTCAAAAGGAAAAAGCAGAGGATTTTCGTGCCCTTCACCATGGGAAACGGATCTTAGTTCTTCCGAACGCGTGGGATGTTCCGAGTGCGCGCGTGTTTGAAGATGCAGGGTTCCCTGCGGTCGCGACGTCTAGCGCGGGCATGCTGGTATCCCTGGGCTATCCTGACGGCGAAGTAATCGACAGGCAGGAATTTGTCTCAGCTGTTGGAAGAATCGCAAGGGTCCTGTCGGTTCCACTTTCTGCCGACATTGTCGCAGGCTTTGGAAAGACCTCCAAAGAAGTATTGGCGACAGCCAAGGCGATTCTCAAAGCTGGAGCCATTGGAGTAAACATCGAGGATTTCATTCATGCAACTAGGAAACTCCACCCGGTCGAGCGACAGATCGCGAACGTCAAGGCTATCAGAAAGGTAGCCGAGACCACGGGAATTCCGCTTGTGATTAATGCTCGGACGGACGCCTTGAGATTTGCCGACGGTGACGAAGAGGCGCGGTTCAAGGAGGCGACTCGTCGAGCCATAGCGTACAGGGATGCAGGGGCTGATTGTGTCTACCCGATGGGTCTCATCGATGGGGCCTCTATCGCGAGATTCGTGAAGGCGCTGGATTTTCCGATCAATGTCATGGTCAGAAAGGGTCTCCCGCCTGTCAGTGAACTACAGAGACTTGGTGTCGCCCGTGTGAGCTTCGGTCCCACCCCATCTTATGCCGCGATGGGCCTCCTGAAACGAGCAGCCAAAGAAGTGCTTGAGAAAGGAACGTACGAAAATCTGGTCGAGGGTGCGATAACATTTGACGAGCTGAACGCGCTCGCTGTCCCTCGAAAGCCGTCATCCAATTGATTTCCGGAAGGTCAACACAGATCGCTTAAATCGTAGAAGATTCATGTTCCTGAATATTCTCTAGCGTCTCTTTCTCGACTTGAAGGGTGACGTGTTCTATTCCGAATGATTCCTTTAGCTTGGCTTCTATCTTCTCCACGATTGTTGAGCCTTGACCGATGCTGTCGGTGCCTACGGTAACGTGTCCGCTGAGCGCGTAGAGACCCGATGTAATGGTCCAAACGTGAAGGTCGTGCACTCCCTTCACCCCGTCGACGCTGCGAATTGTCTTGGCTATGGTCTCTAGTTGCATCTGTCGCGGGGTTGCTTCGAGAAGGATGTTTGTCGAGTCTCTGACGAGGACAAGGGCACTTCGCATAATCAAGACACCGATGATAGCTGCGGCGAGGGGGTCAATTCCAAGGTACCCCGTGAATATCACGATCAGACTGCTAACGATCACGGCTAGGGATGAGAGGACGTCTCCGACCGTGTGGAGGAATACGCCCTTGACATTGAGATTGGACCCTCTCGACTGGGACAACAAGACCGCGCTAGAGAGGTTTCCCAGGAGACCGATTGATGCTATTGCTAGGACGAGCGGTCCTTGGACCGTTGGAGGTTGTCGAAGTCTCAGGTACGCTTCGAAAATTATCAGGAAGGCAGCAGCTATCAGGACAGACCCATTGATCAGGGCCGCGAAAATCTCTGCTCTATGATAGCCGAAGGTCCGTCTTGCAGTATGAGGCTTCCGTCCCAGTCTTAGTGTGAGGATGCCTACACCAACCGCTAGAACGTCGGTTAGGACGTGGCCGGAGTCGCTGACCAATGCGAGGCTCTGGCCCAGAAAACCCCCGGTGAACTCAATGATGGCAATTACTGAGGATATGATGAGAGCGATCCAGAGACGCTTCTCAGCACTACGGGATGATACTGAAAGGTCTAGGCCCAAGAGAGGTAACGCTCCTCGCGCTCTCTTGAAGTTAAGAGTATTAGAAATGGGCTCAGGAACCGGAGCTCTTCGGCTTTCGATTAACCAATAGTACTCCAGCGAAGATAAGGAGGAAGCTGACTGCGGTCCAGGAGCTAAGGCTCTCTCCGAGCAGAAGATACGACGTGAGGACCCCGAATACTGGGACAAGATTCCCAAATATTGCCGACCGTCCTGCTCCGATCTTTGAGACACCTTCAATGTAGAGGAAGTACCCGACGACGGTTGACAATACGGCCAGGTAGATTATTCCCGCCCAAGAGGCGGCATCCCATGTGTAGTCCCAGGGAGCTTCTAGTAACGAGAAGGGTATGAAGAAGAACCATCCGAAGAGGCTGATCCATGAGAGTATCGATAACGAAGAAGGTTGGGAGCCGTGGTTCTCGCTATGGTTGGCCGCAATGAATCTTCTCAGAATTATCGTGTACAGAGCATATGCAGTGGCGCCCCCAAAAACCAAGGTCACTCCTAGCAGTCGGTTGGAAAACCCAGCGCCGGTGTTAGGTGAGAACAGGGAAATCGCGACGATTCCTGCAAGTCCGGAGGCGAATCCCAGAACCTTGGTCCCGGACAGGCGCTCTTTGAGGACGAAACTGGCCATGATGGCTATCAACACTGGACCGAATCCGATAACTAACGAGTCGTCGCTAGCAGCCGCATACTTGACCCCGTAGAGAAAGAAGATCTGATAGAGTGTCGTGTTGAGGACGCCCATTATCACAAGTGTTGGTATCCATGATCTGTCGATTCTGAAGGACCCTTCTCTCAACCAGAGAATAGCGAATAGGATTGGGACGACAATTGTGTATCTTATCGCGGCTATAGAGACTGGTGGGAGATTTGCTATCTCGAGGGCTCGTCCGACAGGCCACGCGAGTCCCCAGATGAACATCGTGAGAACGAGCCCAGAGTATACAGCCCAGGTTCGAGGCTCAACTTGACTCACAGCCGTTTGAACCAGAGCGGCAGCTTCGGTAATCTTTGTCTCCGTAGGCAAGACGAGGCCTGAGTTGACTATGACCTGACCTGTTGAAGTAGTTTGACTCTGAATCTTGCCCTCAATTTCCTCCCGCTTGTAGTTGGCCAACGCAATCACCCGTAAATAGTTCCGAACTCGAGCGCGAGTATCTCGACGTTTGAGTGCACATCTTGAACGAGCCTCGTTCTTCTCATGCGCGCTTGGTGGGGATCGTTGTCTTTCTTCTCGTGCTTGCCCTTGGCGAGCTTTTGGCTCTCATTCTAAATTACCAGAACAATTTCTTCCTCCGACAGTACGTTTCTGACAATTTTGCCCTTACAGTCGAGATGACGGCTGGTCTGCTATTAGTTGCCGCGGGTGTCAGCTATCTTGTCTCGCTGAGAATGGCATCCACGCAACCCAGTGTGGGAGCGCGAGTTCCTATGTTCGGGAGAGTCGGGTCGTTCGTCGGTAGAAGGTGGAAACTGATAATCATATTCTGGATCCTGCTATTCGTTGCAAGTCTGCCACTTTCTCTACAGCTCTCAAAGGTTGTTACCTCCAACACTAGCGGTGGTCAATCCAGCACTTCAGAGTCGGAGAAGGCCGCGAACCTCTTAGCCCAAGAGTTTCCTCAGCCAAAAGCGAATACGAGTGCGATAATTCTCCTCCAGGAGGGGAATGCTAGTGATGATTCAACCAAGGAATTCACTCTCCGACTGGAACAACGTTTCCTTGTCCCAGGCCAGCTCAACAGTGTAGAGAATGTCACCTCGATCTACAGCGTGTTCAGAGCATTTCTTACAGGATGCTACATTGGGAGCGGATCCTCTCCCCCGGCTGCCGCTGTACAGGCGAACCAGACTTTATGGTCCAAGACATTCACCCAGATTCTCGCAACATTATCAAGTTGCCAGATTCCAGTTCCGCTAGTCCAGGGAGTTCTTCAGAATTTCATTAGCCCCGACAAGACCGTCATGTTAGTCCTGGTTGAGTTTTCGAAATCGCCTGGCTCGTTCGCTTCAGCTAGCAACGACCCGATTGTGAAAAACGTGATCACGATGCGGAATATCATTTCCGAGCTGAAATCACAGTACGGAGGACCGTCTCAGACCTACGTTACAGGCGATCTTGCCACTTCTGCCGATTCTTCTCTTGCCAGCGATAGAGATCTGAGCCTCATCGAGCCTGTCACTGTCGGAGCGATACTCATTTTGTCAGGACTGTTCTTCTTCGCAATCGCCACACCCTTTGTCCCATTGACTATTGTCGGAATGGCGTTGATCATAACCGAGGGCGGGCTTTACCTTATGGGAAAATACATCATTCCAATCCAGGACACGACAACGACTTTCCTGTTCACGATAATGCTCGGAGTAGGAACCGACTATTCCATCTTTTTAATGGCCCGTTATCGGGAAGAACGGGTCGAAGGCCGCGACAAAGCGGCGGCTGTCCAGACATCCGTGACCTGGTCAGGGGAAAGCATCGCCACTAGCGCGACCACTGTCATCATCGCCTTTGGAGCGATGACGATAAGCAGCTTCACCCTCCTTCAATCGATAGGCGTCGGCCTCGGCTTCGGCGTCCTAATCGCCCTTCTAGTAAGTCTCACACTGATCCCGTCGTTCATCCTCATCGCGGGTGATAGAATATTCTGGCCTAGATCAGGCAAGCGGTTCGAGAACTATGCCGTCAAGGCGCGGAAGAAGAGATCAGAGAGACCGGGATACTTCAGGCGGGCCGCAAGTTTCAGCGTCAGACGACCGGCCCTAGTCTTGGGACTCACTGTTCTCATATCTATCCCCGCCATCTACATATCACTCACCGGATCCACCTCGTACGATTTCACAGCGGGTCTTACACACACTGAGAGCGTCGATGGTCTCGCTGTTTTGGAAAAGAGCTTCGGCGCGGGTCAGATAGGCCCGACCCAAGTGCTCGTGCAGTTTTCTGGGACAATTCTCGTTGATGGGAATCTAACGAAGTTTGCACAGGCTAGCCTGGAAACGCTGAGCCAGAGCATCGGGAACTTGTCTAATGTGAAGATGGTCACTGGACCCACTCGTCCCAACGGGGTCCTAGTCAACGCGACCAACATGAGAACGCTGACGTCACTGGACAGGCTTGCAATCCTCGGAGATATTGGGAAGGACAATCGGACCGCGTTGGTGACAGTCTTATTCGTTGACGAACCCTTCACGCAGCGGTCTCTCGATACCGTTAGCCACATCCGAAGCCTGGTCAGGACCCTTCGAGCCTTGGAACCGTCCCTTGCCCAGGACACAATACTCGTCGGGGGCGCTTCAGCGTCCACCCTGGATTTTTCCAGCGAAACCGTTGGTCAATTTAACACGATGAGAATTCTGACTGTCTCGGCCATATTCCTGGTATTGTTGGTGGTGCTGGGTTCGTATCCTCTTGCGATAACAGGCATCCTCTCGATCGGATTGAGCATAACCTGGGCCTATGCGGCTACACTTCTCTTCTTCAACAACGTATTGCAATCAGGGGTTCTCTTCATCATCCCGCTAGTACTGTTTCTATTGCTCTACGGGATCGGGATGGACTACAACATCTTCATCCTAACCCGTATCCGAGAGGAAGCTCAGAAGGGCAAGGAGACCCGTCAGGCAGTGGTCGATGCGGTTGACCGAACAGGCGGAATCATAACCGCTCTAGCGCTCATCCTTGCCGGAGCGCTCGGTTCGTTGTTGTTGTCGTCTAACCGTCTTCTCGAAGGGTTCGGTTTCGCGATCGCTTTGGCAGTGGTGCTAGACGCGATGGTTGTGCGGACCTATCTTGTTCCGGCGATCATGTCGATGCTAGGCCAGAGAGCATGGTGGGGTCCAAACCGACTGAGAAGAGTCAGATTCGACAAGAAAAACGAGACACAATCCGCAAACCCTTAGAGGCGCTAGGCAGAGAGTGCTAGTTGCTCAAAATTGGCTGTAGGCCTCTTCTCGATCCTGTTCCTTTTCCTCGTGTCTCTCGGGTCTAACGCGACTCCTTTCTTTGGAGCATCGTACACTCTAATCGCGACAACGGCGCTGCTCGCTGACGGATTCTCGGTCGGCAACTTTGTACTGATCGTTTTCGTCACAGCCGCTGGAGCCTCCTTAGGAAAGCTCGTTCTCTATGCTGGCGGAAAGAGTTTCAGGGGGAAGTTGGCGCAAAACAAGACAGTTCTGGTCCTTGGGAGAATGCTCGAGCGGAAGACGGGCCTCGCGGTCGTTTTTGCCACCGCCCTAATTCCAGCGCTTCCACTTGACGACTACTTGTACGTAGGGGCAGGGGCGAGCAGTTCAAGGCTCACCGGCATGTTCATCGTCACATTCGCAGCGAAAGTTCTGAAGAGCTTCCTCGAAATTGGGATAGAGTATGCGGGGCTCGGAAGGCTGTACACGGCCACGGGTCTGACGGGGCTGTCCCGTCTAGAAACATCCATCCTCTTGTCAGTGGTCTTCTTGATCCTAGGCGTAGTATTCTACAAGATAGACCTAGAGAAGGTCATCTCAAGGCTGAGAACCCTTCGGAAAACCAAATAATGCTGTCTGGTCAAAAGAAAAATTGTGGAAAGAGAGTGGTCAGGCTATGGAGAGGACGTTTGCTGGCTGTTACCGCGTGGTGTGCGTTGGGGGACAGTGATCTGACCGGTCAGCGAGCGCGTCTCTAGCGTTGGCTGATGCTTGGCTTGGAAGAGAGGTTGGATGCGTGAAGGTGCATTGCGCGGTTCCGGGTGAATGGTTGGCGTGCGCGGCGGCTTGGCTTACGCCTGAGGCTAGTGCTATCATTGCTGGCGATGCTGCAGCGACCAATGTGATCGCTAGCAGGGCGAGCATTCTTGATTTCATGCTTTTTCCTATTGAGCCTAGTAGTTCCATGGGATATGAATCAAGGGTTTTGAACGCCCCAGTTTGAACCGATTCACGAGGAAAGCAGCCTACGCGGGACTCCACAGGTATAACATTCAATCCCAAGCTATCACCACATTGACCCGCGCAGAATCGCATCCGGAGAATTTTGCCCCACCAGGGCTTTGATATCGTTACCATCGATTACCCTGAACCGGAGAGACATAAAGGCAAGGAGTTAGCCTCTCGAGGAGGGACCCTAACTCATGCCCAAGCTATTGGTTCTCTACATGTCCAGAGAAGACGAGGATCAGTTCTTAGAATATGCGCGGTCTCTTGGAAACCTGCTGATTCTGCCGGCTACATCTCCGAGTTCTGTTTTTGCGCCGGTGGGCAGTTTTCCCGAACCGTCACAAGACGAGTCTACTAGGAGGTTTTGGTTGCAGTATACGGGGGCCGGGATGCCTCTAGTTACAGAACAGGTCCCGGAGAAGGAATACTATGCGGTTGACGGGTTTCAATCACCTGTTATCGAGTTCTGGCGTTCTTGGACTGTCTCGCAGATCATGCTGCCGGGAGGGATACAGGCCGACATGACCTACATTGACAGCGACAAACATGATCTGGCTAAGAAACCTGCGGAATTCAGGAGATGGTTCGAGTCGATAGATGGCTGGTTACGAAAGAACTACAGAAGGTTGGGAATCTACATCTTCGCAGGCCCAGGTGCTCAAAGGTTCAGAGAAGAAGGAGGAATATTACAAGGACGATAGCGAGAATGGATTATAGTAGGACCGACGCCAGCCATTAGATTTCTTGTACTCTATCGCTTATCCTCACTTTCCAGGATAACCTCTCCTATGGATCGTAGTCTCGAACCCCAGCTGTTCTGCCAGACATGTAACACTCCGACGATTCATGAAACGAGATATCGTTCTGACAACGAGTTCATCGGAAAAATTCTTGTCTGCGAACACTGCGGCGAAACAGTGTTCGAACCGCTAAGAACTGGATGCGCGGACTGTTGATCGGGTTGTCTGACACGCCGTCGATGTTCTCAGACCGAAGGCTTGATGTTCTGGTTCATGTGAAAGAGGTTTTTCGGATCCCACTTGTTTTTCACTTCTACGAGACGCTTCCATACTGCTGGCTTGTAGGCGGCCTGTATTCTGTCGGTCTCCTCTGCGGTCATGAAGTTCACGTATACCCCACCTGTGGAATAGGGTGTGGAGGCTTTGAAGAATGCCTTGGCCCATGAGGTACATTTCTGGTCCTCGTTTGGTGTCTCCCATCGGCCGTGTACGTTTAATACGAACTTGGCGTCCCTCTGGGAATAGGCCGTCTCATCCGCTGTAACCCGCGAGGCCTGGCCTCCAATGAGGCCGATAAAGATCTCGCAATGGGGTGTTGGAAGTTTGCTCGCGTACTCGACCATCGTATCGAGGGCCGGGTCGGTCAAGGTAGAAAAATTGTGCGACTTCCAGTAATTACGGAAGCCAGGGGTGAGCAGGGGGTCGAAGGCGCGTTGCCACATGACATAGGGCTGGGAGCCTACGTGTTCACCGAGGATTTTTGCGAAGTTCCGAATGGGGGCAATCAGTTTCTCGCCCTTGGCCGGATCTCCAGCGTAGAATATAGCGAACACCACGATTTCTTTTCCGTGGACTTCGGCGGGTAGAAATGGCAGGGGTGGCGCCTTTCTCAAGACTACCCAGACGGAGAGATCGTCTGGAATATTTTCGACGAACTCCCGGTATTTCTTCAGGACCGTCTTGGCTTGGTCGAAGGGAAAAACAATCAACCCGCTGAACACAGCGGGACCAACGGGATGCAACTGGAACTCGAAGGATGTGATAACGCCAAAGTTCCCGCCGCCACCGCGTATTCCCCAGAACAGGTCCGGATTCTCACTCGCACTTGCTCGGACCAATTTTCCGTCGGCTGTCACCACGTCCGCTGATACGAGGTTGTCCACTGACATTCCGTATTTTCGACTAAGCCATCCAAAACCGCCGCCGAGGGTGAGCCCGGCCACGCCCGTGGTCGAGTTTATTCCTAGGGGAGTGGCTAGCCCAAAGACCTGGGTGTCGTGATCGAAGTCCGCAAGGGTCGCGCCTGGCTCAACAAATGCACGCTTGTCCCTCAGATTTACCCGTACCGATTTCATCGGCGAGAGGTCGATTACTAGTCCTCCGTCGCATACGGCGTTGCCGGCAATGTTGTGGCCGCCACCGCGTACGGAGACCAGTAGATCGTTCTTTCTAGCAAAATCCACGGCATGTATTACATCTGCAGCTCCAGCACACCGCACAATGATCGCGGGCCGTTTGTCAATCATTGCGTTCCAGATAACTCGCCCCTTGTCATAGCCGGGCGAGTCGGATGTGAGGAGTTCTCCCCGAATGTTTCCCTTCAGTTCTTTGACTGCTGTTTCAGTTATATCGGATCTCCCTCTTGAAGTGACAACCTGCAAGTTTCGAGTCCTCGACGGGAAGCTTCTCGAGTGATAAAACGGTTTCTAAGAATTCGCAGTAAGCGCGAGGAGTTTCGGCCTTCCGTAAGAGACCTAGTCAGATGCTTATGATTCTAGAGCATCGCGCCTGTCGGATACAGCACGTAGTTGGAGAAGTTGGGGAAGGGTTTTGAAGACATGAAGAGGTAGTTGTCCAGTATTCTCATTTTCTGTTCCCCAGTCACAGTTACAGCTCTGGATATATTCCGCTTCCATATTCCATTTCGTCTTGACGGCCAAAGAGGAATCAGAATATTCGCCGGCCGTCATCTGGATATCAGATGATACTTTTGTTCTGCATCGTCAGGCGTTTGGCCCAGTTCAAGAAGGACTCTAGGAGCAGGAGGGGGAAAAATTGGCAGATTTATGTGTGAGAATCGCTGTTTCAGAGCTGGATCTTGCCGTTGTCGATGAGCTTGTAACCGTCCACTACTAGGGTTGGTTTTCTCAGGGTCTCTTCGTGGCCGAATTGCGCCTCGTTGGTTCCGCCGATGCCCTTGTTGCCGCCGATACCGATGCTCACGGTGCCCTGGACGACGCGGTCGTTGAAGAACCCGATCAGTTCTGCTCTCGGATTGAGACCTATTGCGATGTCACCGACGCGGTCCCTGTCGCCGGACGCGTTCTCGTAGAGCCACTTGAAAGAGTCTAGATTATACTGTGCGGTGTATTTTGTTAGTTGCCCGTTCTGGAATTCCAGTTGTAGACCTGACAGGACCTTTCCAGCGAGTGCTGTTGGCTGGTCGAAGAGCACTTTTCCCTGAGCGCTTGTCTCGTCCGGTGCCAGTTCGATTGCTCCGGCAGGTAGTGCTTCGAAGAGTGTTCCTTTGTCAAGATCAGTCTTGTCAATGATACCATCGTGAATGTGTACTGGCCGGTTCTTCAGTTTGAGCTGGAGATCAGTGCCATTTGCTGCGGTTATTCTGAGGTTGGTCGCGTTTCGTAGTTTTGACTCGATCTTCGCGGCTTGGGCCGAGATTTTCTCGTGGTCAACGTCGAGGCTGTTTGTGGTAACGCGTTGCCAGTTTTCATAGTCGAATCCGTATGTTCTCGCTCGTTCAGGTGTTACTAGTCCGACTGGTAGGTTGAGGACGCGGATTTTTCGTTCGAGGAACTTGTCGCCTATGGCTTTTTGTCCTTCGAACATCTTGCCGGTTCTCTCGCCTGCTACTGTCGGGTAGATTGATGGATCCTTTGGTCCTCCCAGCTGGATCATTGCGTCTGTCTGGTCAAGTAGGGAGAGGAAACCCTTCTGTCGGCGGGTGTATTGTTCCTCTGGGACCTCTTTGAGGTATGCCCAATAGAAATCGTTGCCCATGAGGGTCGACGTCGAGATACCGCCCGCATGTTCGACTTCCAGTGCTAGGGCGTTGGCGTATTCGAGGGTGTGGTCCCATGAAGCGATGATTACTTGCTCATTTGGTTGGACTTGTAGGCATTCGTTGACGAGGCGTGTGGCGATCTGTTTGGTTGATTGGGGTTTGGAGAGTTGTTGAGTCATTGTCACTTTACGTTCAAATCCTTGCTTTAGCGTAAAAGTAACGGCTTACTAATAACACTATCCCCTCGGTAAGAATAGGGATTTCAACCCCCAACAAAGCGTCGTTTGACGAGAATGAAACCGGTCAAAATGATCACTGACCCAGTCGCAATGGAGCTTCTGGGAGATGACACGAGGCGACGGATCATCTATTTGCTGCGGGCCCGAGAACTCACCATCAGCCAGATCGCCGAAGAACTCAGAATGACCCCCCAAGCCATCTACCATCATATCAAGAAATTATTGCCTGCGGAGATGGTTGAAATTACGCGAGAAGAGAGAGTTGACAATTTCATCGAAACATACTACCGAGCAACTGCAGAAGTCTTCTCGTTCTCCTGGGGAACAAGCGGCAAAAACCAGGCTCAAGCCGAGCAACGGCTGAGAGACACTCTGATGTCACTCGACAAGCTAGGAATCAAGGTCCGAGTTGAAGAAGGGACCGTGGCACAAATTATCAAGACCCAAGGAAAAATCGAAACCTTTGGCAGCAGACAAGAACTAGAGGAGAGGGTGTCGAAGCTGGATGGCGTCGATTTTCTCGGCAAACAAGAACTGGCAAGCGTCGCCACAATGATATCGCTAACAGACAAACAGTTCCAAGAATGGCTCGGGCTACAAAAGGAACTGAGAAGATTATTGAGAGGACTGCTCACAGCCACGGCCGGAGCTGCAAGACAAAAGACACGTGCTGGAAAATCTTAGTCAGGTCCCTACCTCAGAGGGCCGATTGGAAGTTGCCCCGACCTTTAGTGCTTCGGAGAAGTTTGTAGCAGCCGAGTAGCGCATACGCCCAACTCGTGTAGAATAGTACGTCTAACAAAAGGGCGAACAAATCGAAATAATAACCGCACTGACCGTAAGCTGGGCCTATACTCAAGATTAGCAGACAATTTACCCAGACGAAAGGATAGCCTGACCACAAATGCGCAAAGCCAAGCTCGTACAGAGTAGTTAGCGCAACAATGGGCGCGCCCACTAGATAGATTAGCAGCAGGTAGCGGTCCATGACTTGGAACGGGCTACAGGTCTTCCCTCTTGCTGACCGCGTCTCCTGCTTTGTTCAGGAGGAAGTTGATTGAGAGACCTGTGAAAGCGATCGAGACCGTTACGAGTCCCAGTGCAAGGATTGGAAGGTAGCCTGATCCGAGGATAGTGACGAGAGTTTCTGAGACAAAGACCAGCAGGATTACTGGCGAGACCATAACGAGATTGATGATTGTCTGGAAAAGGAATCTTCGAATGTCCGCTAATTCCTGCTGCTGAGACGACAGGATGTCGTCTGTGGAACTCTGTCCATACTTCGATGCGAAGAACACTCCTCCTGCCATTGTAATGCCAGCTATCTCTAGTGCGCCTGGAAGTGCTAGGATCACGCCTAGTAAGAGCGAGGGCTGGGACAATCCTCCCAGAATCAATGGAACGCCCACTGCAACGATTACTGGGACGAGATAGAGTAGCAAAGGTACGCCGCGGGCCCGATAGACCTCTTTCACGTATCTCCGCATACTGACAGGTGACGACTTCAGGATCCAAAGCCGTTCCTTCTCTATCCATCTAGACGCCGTCCCGGACCCGAATGACCCGATTATGAAGAGGATGAAAAGAAACGAGGTCGGCGAGGATTGGAAAGAACCTGACAAGGCGTAGATGATCATGAAGCCTGAGAGAAAAACGGCGCTGATGAACTGCGCCCTCGCTTCCCGGGTCCGGCTGATCATGATCTTCTCCTTGAGTCTTACGATCGACCAGATCGACTTTCCCTTCGGGTCCAGACGGGAAACCTGGTTGGGTTTGTCGAATTTTTCTCCGCCGGGTACCGAGACTTCGAGGAGGTCGTAAAAGTGCTGGCGCGACATTCTCACACCCAAGATCAATACCCCTCCAAGCCAGGCAAACAACAGCGATACCTCTGCAAGATACGCGAGCCCTCCTGGAGTCCCGCTGACAAGACCAACGCTTACCGCCGCTGCTAGGCCGCTCGGCAGGACCCCAGCGACATCACCTATTCCCGATGGGATTCCGGGAATAAGCAGGGTGATGGGGAGCAAACTGACCACCATGACGAGTACGATGAAGATGTTCCTCCACAGCTTCTTCCTCTCCCCCAACCCATGCCCAAGTGAGAGCGTAATGTCCGCGCTCAGCAGCAATCCGATTACGAGAAAGACCAGGGTCACGAGCCCAGCCAAGACAGCAGCGGACCAAGAGGTGTGATAGTATGAGGAGAATCTCAGGTAGAGTACAATGATCGGGGGAAACCCGAACAGGACGGTGGTAAGTGAATTCATCAGGACCTTGGCCGCGAAAACCTCTCGCGGCGGCACCGGGGAAGTGAACACGTAATCCACATCGCTCCCATTCACCGCTAGCCCGCTTCCGTTGAAACCGCTCTGTATCAAACCGACAAGAAACAATGCGAGGAGAAGACTCAGAGCGACTTCCGAGAGACCGCTCGACAAGCCAACCCTGTTTGAGAAGGAGAGATAGGTGGAGCTACCGAACAGGATGAAGATTATCGAGAACGCTTCCCCGATAACAAGACCGAGAATCGCCCCTCTTGTGAAGCGTCCCTTAATCCAATAGCGGATGAGAGTGCCTATTGTCCCGACTGGGCCAGGGACGCTCAGTGTCGGGTTCGCTCCTCGCCCTTCTCCTCGGTCAACCGTAAGAACACGTCCTCCAATCCTGCATCACTTTTTGTATTCGCAATTTTCCGCAGACTCTCAATGTCTCCCAATGCGACAATCTTCCCGTGATCGATTATGGCGATCCTCCCCGCGTGCGTTTGAGCCACGTCCAAGTCGTGAGTCGACAAGATCGTCGTCACGCCACGCTTTGTCTGGTTACCTATCCAGTCTTTCACCGAGACCCGAGTCTTCGGATCCAACGCCGTCAATGGCTCATCCAAGACAAGAACCTGAGGACTGTGGAGGCTCGTAGCAATCAAGGCCACCTTCTGCTTCATACCCTTCGACAAGCTACCAACCAGACTGTTACGTTTCTCCTCCAATCCGAAGCTCTTGAGAGAGTCGGATACTTCCCGGTCGAGAAGCTCATCTGCGACTCCGCGAATCTTGCCGACGAACTGGAGAAACTCCAGGGTTGTTAGTCCAGTGTAGAGGCTGGGATTCTCCGGCAAATATCCGATCAGTTTCTTCGCTTTCTCGGGGTCCGCCACAATGTCATACTCGCCTATGCGAATGGTCCCGCTTGTTGGTCTGAGAATTCCGACCAGGATCTTGAGAAGGGTGCTCTTGCCTGCCCCATTGGGTCCGAGAAGCCCGAAGACCTCGCCTGAACCTATCTTGAGACTGACATTGTCGAGAGCCACCAGCGTCCCGTAATGCTTCTTTAGATTCTGGACTGATATCTCGACCATGGCGTTGACCCGATCTGGAGAATAGATGACCTAGAGCGGGAAGCGATACTTAACGACCAACTTGCGTCTCGCGATGCCCTTCCCACAGAAACCTCGAGAAGGTGTTGAGGTCGCGTGCCGTGGTCTAGTTTCTTGGCATTGTGAACCGGGTTTTTTCCTTGCCCAGGAGGACTAGTATTGCAAGACTGATTATTACAGCCACAATTGTTCCGCCAATTGAACCTTGCAACGCACCGAGTCTGCGGGCGCACAATTGACTGTAGATAAGGAAGAGACGAAGAGTTCGGTGATTTCTCAGATCGAACAGTTGGAGGGCGTCGTGATCGTGATCAATTTTCACTGCAAGGGTTTGCGAGTAGTATTCTATCACAAGGACGAGCAAGATCTGGATGACAAGATTCAGAAGTTCAAGTTGGTCTGTCAGAGCAAGCAGGCGATTGTTTGGAAGGGTGGTTTTCCGCCGTCTAGTCGGGCACTCAAAGGGACAGATTGGCAAATTGTGAGGGCGTTGAGGAAGGACCCTAGAAGAAGCGCTTCTGAAATAGCAACAGAGGTCGCGGTCTCGACACGGACAGTGAAGAGGCGATTAACGGCATTAACGAAGGGCATGGCTTTCTATCTGTTGCCGATGCTTGACTACGACAAGTATCCAGGCGTTGCCTGTGATTTTCTGATTTTCTGTCCTGATCCGGCAAAGAAGGCGGAAGTCGACAACCTTATGCGTGTCAAGACTGACAGACTCGTGTTTTCGTTTATTGACGCTAAAGGATTTTCGATCGATGCCATGCTCTGCCTGAACATTTCAGAGGCCGAGGATATTCACAATTGGCTCAAGGGCCTTGATGGGGTCGAGAAGGTAACGATGGACACGATGAGAAGCAACACGGTGGTCAGACGCTGGCTCGATGAGGAAATCGAGAAGCATCTACCGAAAAGAACAATTAACATTGTAACCTAGCCTCTCCCTAACGAGAATACAACATCCAAGACCGGCGCTCTCTCAGCCAGCAACGCCCTCCAAATTGGTATCGAGAAAAGTCAGGCAATAACTGGGCGTCTGGGGAACCGGATTGAAAGCAGGAGAGCCAACCCCACTATAGAAGAGGCTGATGCCCATACCAGAATAGGTCCGTAGAAAGAGTAGATCGAGCCAAGCGGTAGAACTACTACATTGAGATTGGCGAGCTCGTTTCCGACCGATAGGTACAGGTTCAAACAAATCCAGACAGATATGAGACCGGCTACGGTCTTTCTGATCGGGTCCATATCTCGCCATTTGAGGGTCGATCGTTCCCCTTTCTGCTGGGAAATGTTGAATCTCACCATCCAGACGATGCAAGCAACCAAGACCAGAATAAGCACACCGTCGAGAACGAGTCTCAAGAGGTCCGCTTTCGCTCCTCCGACTACAGAGATTGGAGGCTCCAAGAATTAAGCGTACCTCGGCAAGGGTCCGAAGGAACAATTAACGGGTGGGGCCCAGTTCCAAGCGATATCCGTAGGCCTCTCAAACTGTCCTGAGACAGGTTGATCGTTGGATTGATGCTCACAAGAAGGATCTGGTTGATCTTACCTGCCGCCTCGTCAGTATTGATACTACTGTTCCT
>Ga0209806_1000021_pt1 | contig 79335 bp, 68 predicted proteins | sample GraSoiAngelo_152_FD_186166 | JGI IMG/M metagenome (GOLD analysis project Ga0209806, IMG submission 186166) | Grasslands soil microbial communities from the Angelo Coastal Reserve, California, USA - 14_1009_12_30cm (SPAdes) (version 2) | ecosystem: Environmental > Terrestrial > Soil > Grasslands ... | reverse complement strand
ATCCTTTCGCTCGTCTGCATTGGACTTTTGCCAAACGTGCAGGCGGTTAGTCCGCCGCCGGACGGAGGCTACCTCGGAGGCAACACGGCAGAAGGGCAAGATGCCCTTCTCAGTCTTACTAGCGGCCTATATAATACGGCAGCTGGTCTTTATTCGCTCAGGGCCCTAACCGGCGGCAGTTTCAACACGGCCATCGGTGCTGGAGCGCTCCTCCTCAACACCGCAAACGAAAATACGGCAATCGGCGCGGGAGCGCTTTTAAACAACACCACCGGCGCCCCCAACACGGCCATCGGTGAGAGTGCGCTCTTTTTCAACACCACCGGCAACGCCAACACGGCCACCGGCGCTAATGCGCTCGTTAACAACGTCAATGGGGATTCCAACACGGCCAACGGTAATGGTGCCCTCGCTAGCAACACTACCGGCAACTTCAACGCGGCCTTCGGTGCCAGCGCGCTTTTGAACAACACCATCGGCGGCCGAAACACGGCCATCGGTCGTAGTGCGCTCAGTCTCAACACCACCGGCAGCTTCAACACGGCCAACGGTTATCAAGCGCTCTTTAACAACACCACCGGCAACTTCAACATCGCGTTGGGCCAGGGTGCAGGGTCACGTCTTACCACAGGCGATAGCAACATCGATATTGGTGCCTTTGGTTTCCCCGGCGAGTCGGCTACGATCCGCATCGGCGAGGGTCAGACCAAAACCTTTATCGACGGCATTAGGGGGGCCACCGTGGTCGGTGGCGTACCGGTAGTGATAGATGGTTCCGGCCAACTGGGCACGATTGTCTCATCGAAGCGGTTTAAGAAAGAGATACAACCGATGGAAAAGGCCAGCGAAGCCATCCTGGCACTCAAGCCCGTAACGTTCCTCTACAAGAGTGACGCCACAAACACGCCGCAATTCGGTTTGATCGCCGAAGAGGTAGCTGAAGTAAATCCTGACCTCGTGGTGCGCGATGAGAACGGCGACATCTACACGGTGCGCTACGATGCAGTGAACGCGATGTTACTCAACGAGTTCCTCAAAGCGCATCGCAAAGCGCAGGAACAAGAAGCGACGATCACAGAGCTAAAGAAGGATTTCCGAGCAACCGTGGCGCAGCTTACTGCGCGTCTCGACGAGCAGGCGACCCAGATCCAGAAAGCCAGGGTCCAAATGGAAGCGAGTAAGGCTGCGCCGCAAACGGTGGCTAACAGTCAGTAGATGATGTAGCTGGAATCGCTGACTCCGGCTCCGCGGTCACGACCGCAGCTACAACCAGCCACGTCAGAGCAAAGGAGGAAGTTAGTGAGTGACGGCCCACGGGGCCGTGGCTACAACGCTTCACTACATTGCGGGTTTCTATTGTGTACGAAGGGCGATCTGCGTGAAGTGTCGAGGCTTTGTCTGATTATTTTCTATCCGTGACATCCGCGTAATCTGCGGTTTTCTTCTGCTCCAAAGCAATGACTGCTAAAAAAGAATCCATCGAAGAACGAATCGAACGGCTACAAGCCGGTGGGGTCATCGATCTGCATTTCGATTTGCCGATGGATTTGTATGAAAAGCGCGACCGTAAGAACGTGCTTAAAACCGAATTCTTACCGGAACTCGAAGCCGGGAATATCGGCGTGGTCGGCGTCGCGATTTACATCGAGGACCGCTATCTGCCAGACGCGGGCCTGCGTGTGGCACTCGATCAAATCGCGCGGCTATATGCTGAGACGCAGCGGTGCCGGCAGTTCACGATCTGTAAGAGCTATCACGAAATCGAGAAAGCACTCAAAGAAGACAAAATCGCGCTGCTCATTACGATGGAGGGAGCAGAGCCACTCGGAACAGACTTAAACCTTCTGCGCATTTTCCACGAGCTCGGAGTCCGCTCAATGGGACTCACCCATGCGCGAAGCAACGCGGCGGGACATGGCGGAATCTTTGCGGCAACCGGTTCGTCACCGAACGGTCTAACTAGCTTTGGGCGCGACGTGGTACGCGAATGCGAGAGGCTCGGCATCATTATTGATCTCGCGCACATCAATCCAGCGGGGTTTGACGAAATTTTCTCGATTACAAAAAAGCCACCCATCGTGTCGCACACGAATGTTCGGCGCTATTACGATATTGAGCGCAACATCAGTGATGCACAGATCAAAATGATCGGCGAACGGCGCGGTGTAATCGGTGTGAATTCCCTGCTGGTGAGCCCGAGAGAAGAAGAAGGCACGATGGATCGTTACATCGATCACATTGAATACATCGCCAATTTGATTGGCATCGACGGAGTCGGGATCGGTTTCGATTTCTTTGAATTCATCTATCGCCAGTGGCCTGAGTCGAGGCAAAAAGAGCTTGCCGCAAAATTCACCAGTCCACATTTCATTCCCGATCTCAGGAACCATTCTCACGCGCGCAATCTCACCCGCAGGTTGATCGAGCACGGATTCAGCGACGAGCAGATCGAAAAGATCCTGCGCGACAACTGGCTACGGATTTTCAAAGAGTGGTAAAGCGTTGAAGCGGAAAAGCGGGGCCGCCGCTTTAACGCGACGACTGACGTAAAAGCCCCTGCCTTGCAAACGGGCGCGCAGCTTGCGGATAACGAATTCCGCTTGACGCCTGAGCAATTTTTTAGCCATCCTCAAACCTTGTGAAGACGGTTCCTAACGTGATCCCCGCGCGGCGGCCTCGTGTAATGGTTGCCGATGATTAAGACTAACATAATATGAATAGCACAAGATTCGAAAAATTTTTGCCACACCGGGCAAAATTTTCCGAAGGAAAAGGTGACAGTCGGAACTGAATTCTCACGTTATGTTTAAGAAAGCCTTCTTCATCCCTATCTTAACCACCTTCATCGTAGGAGAAGAAGCCATTAGTATGCAACAGGAAGCAAGAGGGCCGGTCTATAGAAATGAGAAGTTTGGCTATACAGTTTCATACCCAGACCATTGGTTTACATCCAGACTGCAGTATGCAAATGAATTCGAAATTCGCAATTATGTTTCCGAGGACCCTCAAGTCCCGGCAAGAAATAGGGCACTCGTGCGGATAGTGGACAAAGTAAACGAGAGCGCAGAGGTAACTGACAGATTTTTAGACAGTCTTGTTGCAAGACAAAATACACCGAAGCAAGAGCATCAGACACTAGCTATTGATGGACATCGTGCTGTGAGGGTTCGTGGAAAACTCGCTTACGCGACTGGTTCATCCATTGATAAAACTGCATTCTATTTAGCTATCAGTACCTACATCGCTGATGAAAAGCACACGATCTCTCTTGAAGCGTCTGTTCCCGTGGATGTAGATGAGTCCGTTATACAAGAAATCATCAAAATCGAGGAAAGTGTGAAGTTTGATAAAGGGGGATGAAGATCATGAAAAGATTAACGCAGGTAGGCTTAGCTGTATTGATTGCAGGTTTGGTATTGTTACTAAAGGGAAGTTCACCTTTAGTGACAACAGCGACAGCCCAAACTCAGAACAAGGCACAGCAGCAGGCAAAAGAGTCAACCCGAAGCGCACCGCCGGACACCACGCCCTACACTCGGCCGGCGCTTCCCGAGGATTCGGCCCCACGAGGAGTTAGGGCAATTCCTCTGCTACCCGGGGTTTCATCAATTATCGTTGATGTAGTCGTGAATAACACAGATCCCAACCTGACGAACACCGATACCTTTAACGATGGCGAGACGTCTATAGCGGTGAACCCCGCGAACATAAACGAAATTGTCATCACGGCCTTTTCAGAAAGCTGGGGGGCAAATGCGCCCCTGTGGCGGTCCACCGACGGCGGGAATATTTGGACCAAGCAATTTACAATCCCTGCACCGCCCGGTGTAGCGGCAGCCGGTTGTCCCTGTGATCAGGCCGTCGATTATGGACGGAACAATCAAATGTCTGGCACCTTTCTTATCAGCGACATCTTTAGCGGCACAACCACGGATCCAGCGAGTGCCGCAGCATGGAACTGGCTGGTTATTGCTGGTGTCACGCAAAGGACGAATCACCTTGTCCCATCGAGCTTCGGGGACGCCGATCAGCCCTGGCTCTTGGTAAACCGGGACCCAACGACTCCAACCCAAGACGACGTATACGCCGCTTACGACGACTTCAGCGGCGGGCCCGATATGCGGGTTGCGGTTTCCTTCGGTGTCGACCCACCTAACTTCACGGTTGACAACCAATCCGGAACCTCGACGGGTGGTATCAACCCGGGTCACCGACTGGCCGTCGATCGACAAACTGGCTTTGTCTACAGTCTCTTTCAGAGGTGCGTAGGCAACTGCGGAGGAGACCCGAAGAACATCAACTACATGCTTAACCGATCCACGGATGGCGGAGCCACGTGGATTCTGAACGGGATGCCGGGTGGGATCATCGTGGCGAACGCGGATAGTACACAGCCGCAACCTAAGTTCGGTACCGTTAACGCTCTTCTTGGCGGAGCGGACCACGCTGCCGTGGATCCAAATAACGGGGATGTCTATTACGTTTACGGCAGTCGTGATGCGGGCACCGGCAACGACCGCCTCGCCATCCGCCGAATCTTCGACAACGGAGGGGGCGGCGTGACTGTGGGACCAGAAAACTTCGTGACGGGTCAAGTGGAAGCCGCCATTCCGTCGGTCGCAGTAGCCAGCAACGGGATAGTCGGTGTTTTCTACTACACTTTCGATGGCTTCTCGTCAGGCTTCCCGATCTTCTCGGCCCATCTGGCACAGAGCAGCGATCAGGGTGTTACTTTCAGCGATCAGATGCTGGAGATGTTCCTGTCTTCTGCTGCCGACAACGGTGATCCCAGACAGCGGGTGCTCGGAGACTATATGCAGATGAAGGCGGTTGGTACTTGCTTCTACGGAGCTTTCACGGGAAATGGCGTTCCCTTCGGTCGGCCTTTCTCGAACCACGACCCAATCTTCTTCAGAGCTTGCCCAGCATCTACACGACCTACTCCAACACCAAGGTCCCGTCCGACGCCAGCGCCGCGTCCAACACCGCCGCGGTAAGCGACATCGGTGTTGTAACTGGTAGCCTAAAGACGTGCTGTAGGTGGCCAATTACCGGGGCGGCATAGAAATCGTGTATGTGATCAATGCACAGATCACAACCATCCCGATCATGGCGACGATAAAGATCCCATCTGCAATTCTTTCAAGGCGATGCATTCTGCGCAGACCCCGAGAGCGAAGCGCCCAGTAAGAAAGCAAAGAAGAGATCAGAAACAGCAGTGCATCGGCAGCAAGCAAATCATCCGCCAGAGTGTCTGCGGTTCCGAGCGTAATCACAACGCGGATCAATCCAATAACCGTCAGGCAAACCCCGACCATCGCCGAAGAGACGGTGAAGATGTGGATGCAAATGTCCTGCTCAAGGTGGCTGTTTGCACCGCGTTTCGGAGGCGTTTCTCCTTTCATACGATCGTTATTTAGACTAATCGCGAAAGCGACTGTTCAGAGAATTGCGCGACTGATAGAAGAATTGAAAGGTGCACTAACAAGAACTGCATTTGAAATTCATTAACCTGACACGCCGCACGGAGATTGGTGCGAATTCGTATTACCTCGAGATGGGCCACCATCGATTGGTGCTCGATTGCGGTATGCATCCCAAGGAGACCGGTGAAGATGCGCTGCCGAATTTCAAAGCGATCGCAGGTCGGGAGATCGAGGCGATCCTGGTCTCGCATGCCCACCAGGATCACATAGGCACATTGCCGGTACTCATGCGACGCCTTCCAACCGCGCGCGTTTTCATGACGGAAGCCACAGCTGAGATCGGCAACGTGCTTTTGCACAACTCGGTTAATGTGATGACCCGCCAACGCGAGGAGATTGGTCCCGCCGTCGCGGGGTTATATCCGCTTTTCACGCATCGGGAAACCGATCGCGCATCGGAACGCTGGCGTTGGTGTCCACTCCGTCAACGATTCTCCATCACGGGCGAGCGTGCACCTAAGCGCGAAAAAGACGCGCTGACATTCGAGTTTTTCGACGCAGGACACGTGCTGGGCTCGAGCGGAATTTTGCTGCGCGCGGAGGGGCAAACGGTCTTTTACACTGGGGACGTTAATTTCGACGACCAAACGATCATGGAAGCGGCAGTTTTTCCGGACGAAAAGATTGACGTCCTGATCATGGAATGCACGCGAGGCGACCACGCAAAATCCGCTGGCTGGACACGCCCTGGTGAAGAGCGACGCCTGGCAGATGCGATCGCCACAGCTTTTGAGCGCCGCTCGTGCGTGCTCATACCGGTCTTCGCGCTCGGAAAAACGCAAGAGATCCTGGCTATGCTTTACAAATTCCGTCGTGAATCGCGAACGCTTTCGGGAGAGTTTCCTATTTATATCGGCGGTCTCAGCTCGAAGATGACCGATATCTACGATCGGCGTGCGCACATGACTCGCCGGCAATTGCCGCGTCTGCAATTAATGCGAGAAGCCGCTCCGTTCATTTTGAACGACGAAACAGTGCGTGACGCGCCGCTGCGCCCGGGACGGGTTTACGTGCTCTCCAGTGGAATGATGATACCAAAAACACTCTCCAATGTTCTTGCGCGTCGATTAATCGAGAATCCGCAGCATTCGATCTTTTTTGTTGGCTACGCCAGTCCCGAAACGCCCGCTGGTCTTCTGCGCGACGCGAGAACGAATGGCGAGGTTGCTCTTGATCCCGACAAACCGGCCCAGCGTGTCCGCTGCAATATCGAACTGTTTCAGTTCAGCGCGCACGCGACGCGCGAGTGGCTCATCGATTACGCCAAAAAACTTTCGCCAGGCAAAATTGTTCTTGTACACGGCGATCCACCAGCCGTGGATTGGATGCGCGCAACCTTGTCGGCAGCGCTTCCCCGATCGGAGATCATTGTGCCGGCGCCGGGCATGGAATTAGAATTGTGAACAGTGATCCGAAGCTGAGCCGCCGCCACGACCCAAGCTGTTCACTGATCACCTTCAGAAATGCGCATTGCATCGTGGAACATTAATTCGCTGCGCAAGCGCCAGGACCGCTTATTCGCCTGGCTGGAGGCGAGAAGGCCGGACATTGTTTGTTTGCAGGAGACAAAATGCACGGACGATCAATTTCCGGCGCTCGCTTTACAGGCCGCCGGTTATTACGCGGCTTATCATGGGGAAAAATCGTACAACGGCGTCGCGATTCTGTCGAAAAGTAAACTGGAGGATGTGCGTCCATCGTTGTGTGATGAAGTGATCGATCCGCAGGCGCGCGTCATTGCGGGAACTATTGATCGCGTGAGGGTGTTTTCGATTTACGCGCCCAACGGACAGGCGGTCGGGTCCCCCGCCTACGAATACAAACTGCACTGGTATCGTCGCCTCCGAGATTGCATCGCAAAAGAAAAATCCAACGATGTTGTGGTGTGCGGCGATTTCAATGTCGCACCGGAAGATATCGACGTTTACGATGCCGACCTGTGGCGTGGCGCCATCATGTGTTCCAATCAAGAACGCGCTGCGTTTCAGGAATTGTGTGAAATCGGCTTACGGGACACCCTGCGGATGCATCATAAGGAAGGTGAACTTTTCAGTTGGTGGGATTATCAGATGCGCGCGTTTGAAAGAAATCGCGGCCTGCGCATCGACGCGATTTTGGCCACCCAAAAGCTAGCGAAGCGCTGCAGCGCATCAGGGATTGACCTTGAAATGCGCAAGGGCAAGGAACCATCCGATCATGCGCCGGTGTGGGCGGAGTTTACGAATTAAGAAACACGAACGCCCGACGTCGGAAATTGGACGCCGAATTCAGATTCTGAATTGGACGTTGAAGCGCCCGCCGCGCCGTAGCCTTGCGAAGGCGGGTTGGGCGTTGGACGTTGGGCGCTAATGGCTAACGAATCGCGCCTTCGTGTCTCGAATCCCCCGCCAAAGCCTCTCATGATTTGGGATGGTGACTGTCATTTTTGCAAACGGTGGATCGAACGTTGGCGCGAAATCACCGCAGGCAACGTAGATTATGCTACTTATCAGGAGGCAGCCGCGCGTTTCCCTGAAATTCCAGTCGAACAATTCAAGCGTGCCGTTGCATTCATCGAACCGGATGGCGAAGCCTTCTTTGCCGCGGAAGCCGTGTATCGCTCGTTGCGATATCGATCTTCGAGGAAATGGCTGGCGTGGAGCTACGATCACGTGCCTGGCTTCGCAGCAATTTCCGAGACTGCTTACAAATTCATCGCCCACAATCGAAGTCCCGGATCAACAGTGACTCGATTGCTATGGGGTAACGATGTGCGGCCGCCGACTTATTTTTGGGCGCGGCGCTGGTTTCTCCGCATGCTTGGCCTTATCTATCTCATCGCATTCGTTTCGCTTTGGGTCCAAGTCGATGGGCTTGTTGGCAGCAACGGAATGTCGCCGGTAAGTCAGTTTCTGCCGGCAGTTCGGCAGCAAGTCGGGTCAGACGCCTATTTCCTTTTGCCGACACTTTGCTGGTTCGACTCGAGCAACACGTTTCTACATTTCCTTTGCGGTGGGGGCGTTGTTCTTTCGTTGCTTTTGATTTTCGGCGTCGTTCCTGCGGTTTCCCTTGCCTTGCTGTTTATCTTTTACCTATCACTCACCATTGGTGGACAAGTGTTTTTCAACTTTCAATGGGATGTTCTCCTGCTGGAGGCCGGCTTCTTGTCGATCTTTCTTGCGCCATGGCGACTGTGGCCGCGGGACCTTTTGTGGCGGCCGGGACCGGCGATCCCGACTACAGCAACGACCTCAGCTACGGCGTCTCCGGTCTCACGTGCGGGTTTGTTTCTGCTCAAGTTCCTTCTCTTCAAATTGATGCTTATGTCCGGCGTCGTGAAGCTAACGAGCGGCGACGATTCGTGGGGTTGGGTGAATCATTCGTTTCATTGGAGCGCACTCACAGCGCTTGATTATCATTACTGGTCGCAACCGTTGCCGACAATCTTCAGCTGGTGGGCAGACAAAACTCCGGAATGGTTCAAACACTTCTCAGTCGCATTTTGTCTCGTAGTTGAGATCATCGCGCCATTTTTTATCTGGGCGCCGCGACGCCCGCGGCTGGTCGCTGCGGGATTGATGATCTTCCTTCAAATAGTAATCGCGCTCACCGGCAACTATTGCTTCTTCAATCTGCTGACGATCGCGTTGTGCTTCCTGCTGATCGATGACGCGGCAATCGGGCGAGGCATGGAGGGGCGAGCTCCCGCGAACCCTGCGTCGCAGGAGCTCCGTCCTTCGAATGCGAAATCTATATCGACTCGATGGGCAACGTACGCGGCGATTGCAGTAATTGTTGTCACGTTTCCAATCAACGCCTGGCTCATTTTCAGCGCGTTCAAGCCGCAAAGCCGACCGCCAGGGCGGCTGGCGAACTTCTACGAACAACTGGAAGCATTTCGAATCGTAAATGGCTACGGACTCTTTCGCGTGATGACCAAGGACCGTGGCGAGATAGTGATCGAAGGCAGCGCCGATGGCATTAATTGGGCCCCTTATGAATTCAAGTGGAAACCGGCTGACGTGAAACGCGCCCCGGGTTGGTGCGCACCACACCAACCAAGACTCGACTGGCAGATGTGGTTTGCCGCTCTGGAGACTCCCGAGCAAAATCCATGGTTGATTGGACTGATCGTCAGGCTGCTGGAGGGATCGCGAGATGTGACCGCGTTGCTTGCGCATAACCCGTTCCCGGATAAACCGCCGAACTACATCCGCGCGATGTTTTATCGCTATCGTTTTACAAACAGTGAGGAGCATCGGCAAACCGGCGCGTGGTGGAAACGTCAGGAACTTCGGGAATATTTGCCGACGATCTCGCGCGATCAGCTGCGCCAGTAGCGAGAGGGTGAACGCGTTCTCTGCAATGCGTAGGTAGGTTAGTCGGCGAAATTGTATTTACCGAAACATCGACCGACCGCAGCGGGTCGATCCACCTTGAGCCGCACGTGCACTTGAATATATTCGGCGCGTGTCGAAGGAAGGTCAGATCGTAACGGAAGGCACGGTAACCCAGGTATTGCCGGGAACGATGTTTCGCGTCGATCTACCAGGGCAACGCAATGTGCTTGCACATATCTCGGGTAAGATGCGGAAGCATTTTATTCGAATCGTTCCAGGAGACAAAGTTTCCGTCGAACTGTCACCGTACGATCTGACAAAGGCGCGCATTGTTTTTCGCGAACAATAATCTCTTTCTTTTGGCTGGAATGCGCTAAAACCTCCAAGGCGTTCAAGTGCGATTGGTTTTCGGTGTTTGATGTGCCCTTTAAGTTCGTTAGGAGATTTGTTTGCCCAATTTGTGAAGCACGCGGATAGTTGTAGCTAGAATCAACTGGAGATTACCAATGGCAGAAGAAAACAAAGCAGAACAAAAGGCGCCGGTAGGAGCGGATGCTCGAGATAAGCTGGAGAGCAGTAAACAACATGCGCGCAGAGCAGCTGAAGATTTAAAATCGGCAGCAGGCTCCATAGCTGAAGAATATCGCGGCAAGGCAGAGCAGAAATGGGGCGAAGCACGCGGCAAAGCAGAACAAGCATGGGGGGATGCCAGGGACCGCGCCCGCACGTTCCAGGAAGACGCGGAGCAATACGTGCGCGAAAATCCAACGAAGGCGATCTTTACCGCGCTCGGAATCGGGTTTGTTCTGGGTCTGATCTTCCGGCGTTAACTCCGAAAGCTTCGGAGATGATCAGTGAGAGCCCTCGGTCCAGCAATCCTGCGGGACATGCCGGGTTGCTTGAGAACCTCTTGGCACTCATAAACGCGCTTGCAGCGTTTTTTGAAAGCCGCTTTGCCCTGGTCGCCGAGGAATCAAAAGCGGCCGCAGTGCAATTACTAATACTGGTTGGTTGCTTGATTTTCGCAGTACTCCTGTGTGCGCTGGGTTATGTTTTCCTCATAACAGGCGCCGTTGTCGGGTTAGCTCATCTCGCTGGAATTTCATGGCCATGGATAGCGCTCGCCGCCGCTGCGTTACATTTTATAATCGCGCTGGTGCTGCTGCTGATTGCGCGGAGCCGAATCACCAAGCCGTTTTTCCGCGCCACTTTGGCTGAATTAAAGAAGGATCGTGAATGGCTGAAACACCTGGACGCAACAAATCAATCGACGAGTTGACAGCGGAAATCGTCAGTTCCCGCGAACGCGTGGGTCGCGAGTTGCGTGGCTTGCGTCATGAGCTGGATTTCCCGGCGAAATTTAGAAGATCATTTCGGGAACAAACGGTCTCCTGGATCACAGCCGCAGCCGCGGTCGGTGCACTGATCGCTTTGGCACCGATGCGGAGGAAGAAAATTTACGTGGACGCAAAGAGCAGCCGCAAATCACAGAAGAAACTCGTAGAAACAGGCTTCGCGTTAGCTGCGCTGAAAGTTGCCGCCGGTCTGGCTCGGCCAGTGATTGTAGAGTTTGTCAAAAATCGGCTGACCGGTTTCCCAGGAAAATCCCGCCGCAAAACATGAGGCCGTAATCTAATGTGTCCCATGGGGCGGGCTCGTTTTAGGATTTACGCGCTCGGCCAGGTTGGGTAATGATTGCCCCGGGGCACCCATGATCGCTAAGTCTCCGGAACTTCCCGTAAAATCGCAGACGATGCGGCACGTGGATGATTATCTCGAGGTCGGTCAAAAAGCCGGCGCGTCTGATGTCCATTTAGCCGTGAACGCGCAGCCGATATGGCGGTTGCATGGACGGTTGGAACCGATCTGGCCCGATGCACCGCTGCTAACTGCTGAGCAAACCGCCGCTCTGGCTGAGGCATTTGTTCCCGACGTCTATAAAAACGAACTCAATACGCGCGGCGACTCGGATTTTGCGTATGAAAACGAGTTCGCTCGCTATCGCACCAGCGTGGTTCGTCAGCGGCTTGGGATCGAAATTGTCTTCCGCGTGATCAACAGTCGCATCCGAACCATGGACGAACTGGGGTTACCTGAGCGCCTCAAGCTACTCACCCGTTACCAGAACGGGCTGATCCTGGCGACCGGTTCAGTAGGAACGGGCAAATCGACGACCCTGGCGGCAATGGTCGAGCAGATAAATATGGAGCGCCGCGATCACATCATCACATTGGAAGATCCGATCGAATACATTTTAACGTCGAAAAACTGTCACGTTACCCAACGAGAGATCTTCACTCACAGCGACTCTTTCGCCGCAGCATTGCGTGCTTCACTCCGCGAAGATCCGGACGTAATCATGGTCGGAGAAATGCGCGATTTGGAAACGATCTCGCTCGCAATCACTGCGGCTGAGACCGGCCACCTTGTTTTGGCAACACTGCATACCAGCAGCGCGGCTCGCACGCTTGATCGATTGCTCGACGTGTTTCCGCCTCATCAACAGGAACAAATTCGAGTGATGGTAAGCGAATCCCTGCGGGGCGTTATCAGTCATCAGCTAATACCCCGGGCGGACGGCACCGGACGCGTGCTGGCTTTGGAGATTCTTACGAACACACCCGCGGTCGCCAACGTTATTCGCGAGGCGAAGACGTACATGTTACCGGGCATTATTCAGACTGGCAAAAAGCAAGGCATGCGCTTGATGGATGATACTCTGATCGAACTTTATCAGCGCGGCTTGATCAGCGCTCAGGAGGCCTACGCGCGCGCCGAGCAGAAACAAATGGTGCGCCAACAGGTGGGAAAATAATGAATGACGAATGATGAAACAAATTCGAAACTCGAAACTCGAAACTCGAAACAGATTGGTCTGTGCAAGTTTCGTCATTCGGGTTTCGTCATTTAAGTCATGGCTTACTTAGATCAATTTCTCAGTGTAATCGTCAAACACGGCGGCTCCGATCTGCATTTCGCGGAGGGGCAGCCACCGAAAATGCGCGTGCATGGAGACATCATGCCCATTCGCGCCGAGGCGCTTTCACGTGAGGAGGCCATTCAGATGATGAGCGAAATTTGCGGAGCGCGTAACTGGGAAACCTTTGAACAACGCGGAGACCTGGATTTTGCCTATGAAATGGATGAAGCCTCGCGGTTCCGCAGTAATTACTTCAAGCAATCAAACGGTTACGGCGCGACGTTTCGGCTGATTCCCACCAAGATTGCTACGCTCGAAGACCTGGGCATTCCGGTGGTGGTAAAAGACTTTGCGAATATACGCGGAGGTCTGGTGCTTGTGACCGGTCCTACCGGCTCCGGCAAGACCACCACCCAAGCCGGGTTGATCGACTACATCAATCAGAACTATGCGAAACATGTCGTGACAATCGAGGAGCCAATCGAATTTGTGCATGACAATAAGCGAAGCACTATCACACAGCGCGAAGTGCCAACGGATTCGAGCTCTTTCGCAGCTGGACTAAAAGCCGCGCTGCGCGAAGACACCGACATTGTGCTTGTAGGAGAAATGCGCGACTTGGAAACAGTTTCACTTGCTCTCACCGCAGCGGAGACAGGTCTTCTCGTGTTCGGTACGCTACACACTAACAATGCGCGCAAAACGGTGGACCGAATGGTGGACGTTTTTCCCGCGGACCGTCAACCGCAAGCGCGTGCCATGCTCGCCAATTCACTGCGCGGTGTGGTGGCTCAATTGCTCTTAAAAAGAGCGGATCGACCTGGCCGAATAGCAGTAAACGAAATCCTAATCGCGAATTCCGCGGTTGCCGCAATTATTCGCGAAGGCTCAACGCAGAAACTCCAGGATGTCATCGTGTCAGGCAGAGCGGAGGGGATGCAGTTCATGGACGACGCCATTTGGGCGCTGCTTGAAAAAGGCATTGTCTCCCCGCACGAAGCTTTCATGAAAGCGATCGACAAAAGCCGGTTCAGGCCATTTCTGCCTCCAGAGGAAGAAGCGCTAGGCAACGCTGCTGGTTCCGTCCGAAACGACGAGAAACGGCTTCCCGGCAATCTCGTGAACCCCATCGCCGCTCGCGCGCAAGCCCGGGCGCGGTGAAAAAAGAAGCTGCCCCACGCACAGGCAGCAATTGCAGCCACAGCCCGTAAAGCTGGGGACTGGCCACCTCTAACACGGATGGCACCGCCCGGAAGCAGAATGCCCACGAAACACACCAACTACACGAAAGGAAAAGATGTTGTGCTCAGATTTTCGCGGCGTTTCGCCTGTTTAGTGGACAGGTGAGTCAAAAGATCTTTCACGAGCGCATCGATCGCCCTGATTAGGTTGGGTGCTGCTGGCTTCGAGTGTGGGGTATCTCGCTCCGGTCGGGATGGTCGGCCTTGGAGATTAGGAGAACAGCGGTTCCGCTTAGCTGGCCGGCGCGAAACCGATCAAGCGCGATATTAGCGTCTTCCAACGGGAACGTTTCCGTCTTTGTTTTAACAGGAACGCGCGTCGCGATGTCGAAAAATTCTTCGCCATCGCGACGGGTAAGGTTCGCTACCGAAGTAATGACTCGTTCTTCCCAAAGATCGGCATAGGGAAAAGAAGGGATATCGCTCATGTGAATCCCGCCACAAACGACAATGCCCCCTTTGGCCAGCGCGCGCAGCGCCGCAGGTACGAGCGGGCCGACTGAGGCAAAGATAATCGCTGCATCAAGTTTCTCCGGCGGCATCTCGTCGGAACCGCCGGCCCACTTTGCGCCTAGCGCTTTCGCGCTTTGCTGTGTTTCCATGTCGCCGGGTCGCGTAAACACGAAAAGGTCGCGTCCTTCATAAAGGGCAATCTGCACGATCAGGTACGCGGCATTCCCAAAGCCATACAGGCCGAGCCTGTGTGCATCTCCCACTTTGCGATAGGAACGGTAACCGATCAGCCCCGCACAAAGTAGCGGCGCAACTTCAACATCATCATAACGGTCAGGCAAATGAAAACAGAATCGTCCATCGGCGACAATAAATTCCGCATAACCGCCATCGATGGTGTAGCCGGTAAAGCGCGCTCGATCGCAAAGATTTTCACGGTTCGATCGACAATAAATGCATTCGCCATCGGTCCAGCCTAGCCACGGAATACCGACGCGATCTCCAATCGCGAATGACGAAGGAATGTCCGGGCCTATCTCTTCAACGTACCCGACAATTTGATGACCTGGTATGAGCGGGAGTTTTGGATCCGGCAGTTCGCCATCGACCACGTGAAGATCAGTCCTGCACACCCCGCACGTTGCGATTCGCACAAGCAGCTGGCCCTTGGCCGGTCTTGGTCTCTCTATGTCGCGGAGTTGCAGTGGCTGCCGCGGCTTATCCAAAACCATCGCGCGCATGTTAACCAATATCTTTCTTACCCTGCTCCTGCTCTTGCTCGCGTTCTTTCAGACTAACTTGGAGGCCGAGTAAGAGTACGAATAACAAAAATCAGTGCACGGCCGCAGGTTCGGGTCGCATGTCTCCTCTCGCCGGCTCGCCCTCGTGATGTGTGTGCACGCGGCGCAGGAAGGGTACCTTGTCGAGCACGTGCTCCTGGAACCATTCGAGCCAGAGATAGATCACTGGTGTGACGAAGAGCGTGATCAATTGGGAGAAAATCAGACCGCCTACGATTACCAGCCCTAGTGGACGGCGCGATGCAGCGTCCTGCCCGAACCCGAGCGCAATCGGCACTGCACCCATAAGCGCAGCGAGTGTTGTCATCATAATAGGACGAAACCGTTCCATACTGGCTTCGTGAATAGCCGACCGGAGGTCCCAGCCTTCGTCGATTCGTTGCAAGGCAAAATCAACAACCATGATCCCGTTCTTTTTCACGATGCCTAACAACAGGAAAAGTCCGATCACACTGTAAAGCGAGAGCACTGAGCGAAAGAGATACAAGGTGGCCAGGCCTCCGACTAACGCGGGGACAATCGCCGGGAACAAGACCGTGAAAGGGTGCACATAGCTTTCGTAAAGAATTCCCAGAATCACATACATAACAAAGACCGCGGCGAGCAGCAGCAGAGGCAGCGAGTGGAAGAGTTGCCGGAACACCAGTGTTTCGCCCTGGAAGATGCCCTGGACAGTCGGATGTTGCGGATGGATTTGCGCGAAGGCTTCCTCGATCGCCTTGGTGGCATCGCCAATTGCGACGTTTGGCAACAGGTTGAAGTTGAACGTAACACTGGTGAACTGATTCAAATGGTTCACAGCCTGCGGACCGATAACTTCCTTAGTCGATGTTACAACACGCATCGGGACCAGGTTTGACATGTTACCCGTGGTCGTGGCGATCGTTCCCCCACCCGAGCCGCTCGCGCTGAAATTGCCGCTGGTGTTGCTGCGGACGTAGAGATCGTCCAAGTCGTCAGGGTGCGCCCGCTCCTTGTCTTTGACTTCGAGAATGACTTGGTATTGATCGTCCGGTTCCTTGATGAGATAGACGTAGTTTTGCGAGTAAGCGTTGCGCAACAGGCTTTGGATTGCGGAAGTGGAAACCCCGTAGGTTGCAGCGCGATCCCGATTGATGTCGATCCTAAGATTTGGTGTGTCGTGGTAGTAATCGGAGCGGACACTGGCGAACCCTTTAAACTGCTGCAGTTTTGCCATCAGTTCGTCGGCCACGGCATAAACGTCCTCGGGAACGATACCGCTAATAGTGTAGGCGTACTGGCCCTGGGTCTGGCTCGTGGCGCCGACGCTGATTTGCAAGACCGGGCTGGGCGTTAACACGGCCGTGATGCCAGGAATGGAGCCCATCGATTTTTGCAGTCGCAAAATGATTTGATCAATGGGCGGGCGCTCGCTGCGTGGCTTCAGAAAGAGAAACATCAGGCCCTGCGACAAAGCGCTGCGCGAGGAGAAACCAGCGAGCGTGAAGAATTGCCCGACGGCTGGATCCTCTTGGAGCTTCTTATTGACCTCGCCTTGATACGCCCGCATCTGCGCCGGCGACGAACCTTCCTGCGCGATGAACACGCCGCGAATGAAACCGCTATCGCCCGGGGGCAATAATGTGAATGGCAGATGCGTGAAAAAGAACCAGAGACCGAGGATGCAGACGATCAGGATCGGCACGGTCAGCCACGCCCGGTCCAGAAACCAGTCGAGCGCGCGACCGTACGCAGCGATCACGCGTTGGATGAAATTGGTCGTGTGCCGTTCCATCCAGGCGCGCTTGTGCCCGGCTTTGCGCTCTCCCAAAATGCGCGCGCACATCAAGGGCGTGAGCGTCAGAGACACAAGACCCGAGGCAAGAATGGCCACGATGATCGTGACGGAGAACTCGCGGAAGATGCGGCCAAGAAGTCCAGGGATGAAAACCAACGGAATGAAGACAGCGGCTAACGAAAGGGTCATCGACAGGATAGTGAAAGAAATTTCGCCCGCGCTATTGAACGTTGCTTTCAGGATCGACTCGCCGTGCTCGGCCCGGCGCACGACGTTTTCCAAAAACACAATCGCATCATCGACAAGGAAACCGATGGCCAACGTCAGCGCCATGAGAGTGAGATTGTTGATGGAGAAATTGAGCGCGTACATCACGGCCACCGTGAGCAGCAACGACATTGGCAATGCCACAGCCGGAATTAGGGTGTCCGTGGCGCGGCCGAGAAAAACGTAGATGACTAGCACCACCAGCACGAACGCAATGATGAGCGTCCATTTCACTTCGTCAGCGGAATTGACGATGGTTTGCGACCGGTCGAACACCGGCGTGAATTTGATCGAGCCCGGCAAGCTCGCGCGCAGTTCAGGGAAAAGCGCTTTTACAGAGTTGGCTACCTCCACGGCGTTCGCGCCCGCCTGCCGCGAAACCGCCAGCACCACAACTGATCCGGGTGGATTAAAGCCGCGTACCCAGAAAAAGCGCGAGATGCGTTCGTCCTGCACGCTTTGACGAACATCGGCGACGTCACGAAGATAAACCGGTGCGCCGTTTGGGTTGCGCGCCACGATCAACTCCCGATAGCCCTCGGCCTTGTCGAGCTGTCCATTCGGTTGCAGCACAAAGGTACGGTGCGTGCCATCGAATTGCCCCGCGCCGGAATAGACCGTGCCGGATTTAATCCCGCTGGCGAGATCGTCCATCGTCAGTCCTCGCGCAGCAAGCGCTGAAGGGTCAGCCTTGACCCGAATCGCGCCTTGCACTCCATAAATATTCACTTGTGAGACACCGGGCAGGATGTTGATGCGCTGAGCGACCGCAGTGGAGGCGTACTTGTACAGGTCCCAGTCCGTGAGCGTATCCGACATCAGAGCTAACAAGTAAACTGCCTGATCGTTCGGGTTCGTTTTGGTGAACGTGGGCGGACTCGGCAGATCGAGTGGTAACTTGCCCGTGGCCCGCTGGATCGCAGCCTGCACGTCGGTCGCGGCGTCGACGATACTTTTGCTCAAAACGAACTGCAACGTGAACGATGTGTTGCTCTGCGTGCTATTGCTGGTGATGATGTCGAGTCCGGGAATTTGCAGAAATTGTTTCTCCAGGGGCGTGGCAATATTATTGGCCATCGTGGTGGGGTCGGCGCCGGGATACGAACAACTTACCTGGATGACTGGATAATCGACTGCCGGCAAATCGTTGACCGCGAGCTTCCCATAAGTCGCAAGACCGGCGACGATCACCGACAACGTCAGCAATACGGTCATTACGGGCCGGCGAATGAACGGTCCGGAGAGCCCCGAGCCTTCGATTGGAACTAACTTTGCCGTGGGCTCCGGCGGTTTCCCGGCAAAGGACCTCGATCTAAGGCGATCCTTATCTTTTACTTCGCGTTCGCCGTCATGTTCGTCAGCGTCGTTCATGTCACATTCCGCTTTTTGAAGAGGCAGACTGCGGAGCGTTCCCGGGGCTTTGAGGTACGTATGGTTGTGGCGCTACTTTCGCTCCAGGCGCAAGCGCAAGCTGGCCGGTCACCACGACGGTCTCATCGGGTTTCACGCCGCTCTCAACCACAGTGAGATCGCCTTCTTGCCGTTGGCCGGGCTTGACAGGGCGAAGATCGACGGTGTTATCAGGTTTCACCACGAAAACAAACGGCCCACTCTGGCTAACCTGGACGGCCTGTGCCGGGACGAGTGTGGCGTTCTTGAGCGTGTCCAGGATGAAACGAACCCGCACAAATTCTGAGGGCCACAGGGCGCGATCGGGATTCGGCGTGACCCCGCGGGCTTTCACGGTTCCAGAGCCTGGCTGCACTGCATTGTCGATGAAGTAAAGATCGCCAGTGCGTGGCATGATCGAACCATCTTGCAGGTAGGTTTGCACCTTGATGTTCGGCCCACCTAGATATTTTCGCACCAGCGGAAGATCGTTCTCGGCCACAGTGAAGTCGGTGTAAATCGGGTCCAGACCTAAAATGGTGACCAGCGGGGTAGTCGAGGGACCAACCAGGTTGCCAACGTCAACATTGCGCAGACCGACTCGTCCGTTGATGGGCGACTTTATGTAGCACCAGTCGAGGTTCACCTGGGCAGCCTCGGTCGCGGCCTGAGACTTCTGCGCGTTCGCCACGGCCGTGTCGTAGTCCTGCTGCGATATGACCTTTCTAGCACGCAGGTCCTCTTGTCGCTTCAGAATCACCTGATCCAACTCGGCTTGCGCTTTCGCCTGGTCGAGAGCGGCTTGAAACGGGCGCGGATCGATTGTGAAAAGCAAGTCGCCTTTCTTCACGTCGGAGCCATCCTGAAAATTACGCGTGATGATTACACCACTGACCTGCGCCTGCACCAGCACAGTCTCGTAAGCCGCACATGTGCCGATTTCATCGAGGTAAAGCGGTACATCTTTTGCAACGACCTTGGCCACGGCCACAGGACGTGCCGGCGCCTGCGCCGGCTTCAACGTGTCGACACCGCGTTGAAAGGTGCGAAACAGAACCAAAACAGCTAATACAGCAAAAAGCACGTAGGCCCAGCGCGGAATGGATTGCACCCCCGCCCGTCGAAATTTTGCTGGCTTGGGCGCTCTATGCGCGACGCGACGCTCTTCCTCTTGCACGATGTTCATTTTCTTACAGTAGACGTTATCGCGGACCGGACTTTCGCCGGCGTGCCACTTCCGTTTTTCTTTTCCGCTTTTTCGTAAATCTGCGTGAGCACACGCATGCAAATACGCAGGTCCCCTACCGAAATATTTTTCAGTAGTTCGTGGCGAAGTTTTTCGGCTTCAGCGCTGATTTGAGAAATCACGTCCTGCGCTCGTCGGCCGAGCAGCACCATTTTGCAGCGGCGATCGTGTGGTGAACCCTTGCGGACGATCCAGCCTTCTTCTTCCAGCCGGTGCAACAACGTCACAACGGTAGGCTCTTCCACGCCCAGCCGAGCGGCAATCTCTGTCTGAGTAAGCGCGTCTCCTGCCAGCGACAGATGCAGCAGGGTGCGCCACCTGGCCTGGCTCAGACCCATTGGCTTGAGTCGTTCGTCCAACTTCAGTCGCCAGGCACGAGCAGTCCCGTGGAGCAGCGGCCCAAATGTTTCGTCATCGGACATGTGACGCAGATTAAATTGGTTAGCATGCTAACCAATTCCAATCTATCAGCCTGTCAATGTTCATTTGGAGACTGTGGAATAGTCTCCTAGGGGCCAACTTCGAAGAGGAGCAGCTCGCGTTTGCGATAATCCCGGACACGAGCACGCAGATGCGCACGTCGCGGTACCCATCGTGGCGTGGTTGTCGCTTCGGCTTCTTTGTCAGCTTGAACAAGAAAATAACGCGTCTCAGCCGGCAGTTCCTGAACGTAACTCACGTATTCCAGCGGCGCCTTCACGTAAAAAAATACCGGCTGATATTCTGGATCCACCGCATAAAGCGTCTCATTCAGCGGAACGAGAGCATTAATTTCCGCCGCGGCCTTCTTCACTTGTTGCCTGTTTCTCAGGACTACCGCTGTGAGCGGATAACCAATCCCTCCAACTACGAGTCCAACTCCGACAAAAAGCGCGACTATTTTTGCCCATGTTCGCTCGTCCGACGTCCCTTTTTCCCAGGGCCACTGCAATGCCTGTCCGGTACAGCTCATCGCCAGCAACCACGAAGCTGGTGCTATTACCGGCATGCTGTATCGCGGCAAGGCACCGGGAACGAGGTTTAGGGCGAGGAACGGTACAGCTATTCCCCAAGCGAGACCGCGCGCCAGCCGTTGCTTAGCGTCATCGTGAAACCTTGAAAACCTAACGAAAGGGAACAAAAGAACCCAAGGCAGAAAATAGATAAGACCGCGCGGGATATTTTGAATCCAACTGATTAACTTGAAATCGATGCCTTGGAGCCTGCCTGTGAACTGATTTGACCACTTCACTGCCGCCACGTGTGTCGGCGTGGTATGCAAGAACGGAATAGCCCACACCGCGAAGATCCCCAGCATGATCGCTAGCCCGGCGAAATGCGCAGGGTGAATAAGAAGCCGCCACTCTTTCAGATGCCAAACCACGGCAAACACGATGGCGTAGAAAAATATGAGATGGGTTGGACCTTTCGCCAAAAGCCCAAGCCCTAGAAAAATGGATGCCGGAACCCAAATGAGCCACGGAGATTTCCGTTGAACGAAAAAGCTCAGCCAAAAAATAATCGCAAGTCCACAAAGAGAGACATACAGCGCTTCGATTTCAATTAACCGGCCTTTTTCCATCATCCCGATGTTTGTCATCCAAATGAGAGCCGCGATGATCGATCCTCCTGGGCCCAGACCGGCACGCGCCACGGTGACAAATGCGACGGCCACTGCCAGCACAACGACAGCCGATGGCAGACGTGCTGTCCATTCGTTGCGAACTCCAAAAATTCGGAAGGATGCGGCTACCAGCCAGTTCACGAGGGGCGGCTTTCGGAAATATGGATTCCCTCCAACTTCCGGGACGATGTAGTTACCCGTCTGGAGCATCCCTATCGCCGGCAAAATTCGTCGTCCTTCTTCTCCTTTGATTGCAATAGAACCAAGCGCTGGTAAATAAATCACCGCCCACACGAGAAGGACGACAAGAACGGCTGCTATGCGCGAATTCATTGGGTGCTGCACGTTCGATATTGGGCGTTGAACGTCAAATCTAACCAACGGGTATCTTGACGAGAAGGCCTTAAGACGGTAACCTAAGTGTCGAGTCCGCGCGTTGATCAGAGTGGGAACTGGCGTCCCACTCTTTTTAGTCTGCGGGCTACATGTTTTATGAACGCAGAATTTATTGCCATGCTCGATTACCTGGAGCGGGAACGCGGGATTAAACGCGAAATCCTCCTCGAAGCGGTGTCGAATGCCTTGCTCTCAGCCTCGAAGAAGAGCGTGAGCGCTTCACGCGAGCTGCGGATCGACATCAATCCAAAGACTGGAGAAATCCGGGCGCTGGCAAACCTCGTGGTCGTGGACGAAGTCGCCAATCCGCAGGATGAGATCGAACTGTCGAAAGCGCGCAAGATTAAACCGGATGCAAACGCCGGCGACACAATCGAAGTGGAAGTAACGCCGAAAAATTTCGGACGGATCGCGGCGCAGACAGCAAAACAAGCCATGATGCAACGGATTCGCCAGGCTGAGAAAGAAATGATCTATGAGGAGTTCAAAGACCGCGCCGGCGAAATCGTCAGCGGAACGGTGCGGCGCTTCGACCGTTCGGATGTCATTCTCGATCTTGGAAAATTCGAGGCCATCATGCCGCAGCGCGAGCGAGTGGTGGTAGAAGATTACAACGTGGGCGACCGGCTCCGCGCGTACGTCGTCGCAGTGGAAAATGGTATCCGCGGGCCGGAGATCATTGTCTCACGCAGCCACCCTAATTTTGTGCGCAGGCTTTTCGAGTTGGAAGTAAGCGAAATCGCGGATGGCACCGTGGAGATTCGCGGTATCGCGCGAGAAGCGGGCTATCGCACCAAAATCGCAGTCTGGAGCGCGAACGAAAAAGTGGATCCCGTGGGCGCGTGTGTTGGCATGCGCGGCTCGCGCGTCAAAAATATCGTCCGCGAGCTGAACAACGAAAAGGTCGATATCATTCGCTGGAGCTCCGATCCAAAGGAATACGTTCTGGAAGCGCTCAAGCCGGCAAAAGTAAAGAAACTCGCTTTCGATACGGAGAAGAAAAGTGTGCAGATTTCCGTCGATGAAGATCAGCTTTCGCTCGCGATCGGAAAGAAGGGACAGAATGCGCGATTGACTTCCCGATTGACCGGCTGGGAGATCAATATCGGCAAGGACACATCCGCGACGACCGTGGTAGAACAAAAGGTGGCGCAAGCAGCTCAGACCCTTGCTGGCGCGCTGCCCATTAGTGAAGAACAGGCGCTCGCGCTGGTAAAATCCGGCTTTACGAACCTGGAGGGATTGCGCGATGCAGACGTGCAGGATTTAGTAGATATTCTCGCGGTCGATGAAACAAAGGCGCGCGAGATTTACGAGGCCGTCCATCGGCAGGAACTCGTACAATAACATGGCTCTGGTTTAGGGAAGCTCGGGCCATGAGCGAAATTTTTAAAGAACAACAATGGCAACGAAGACGAGCAGCAAAACTGCAACGCGCAAACAGGCCGCGCGTGGGACTGCTGCTGCTCGCAAGCCAGCAGCCGCGGCCAAGACAAAACTTCCAAAGCAAAAGGTAAAGCAGGAGGTTGCGCCCGGAGCAAAGCCGCGCACCCCTCTGCCCTCAAAGTCCGCACCGGAGGCCGCTCGACCCCCTGGCCACGAAGCAGAGAGTGTTTCACTCATTGATCGAAAAAAACCGAGCAAGAAGGCCGAACAAGGCGAGCCAAAACCGAAGCGCGACGTTTTACCTCCTATTTCACGCATAAGGGCTTCTCTGGAAACGCCCGCAAAGCCAGCGTCGCCTACAATGAGCGCGCCTGTGGAATCGGTTACAGTTGATGCGCCAAGCATCGCCGATGCAAAAACTGCGCCTGACGCAACGGAGCCGCCGCCCGTTGAGGAGGAAACCGCGGCGCAGAAGATCATTCTTATCAAGCCCCCAATTATCGTTAAGCAACTGGCGACTGAGTTAGGCTTGAAGCCGCATCAACTCATTGCGGAGCTGATGAATTACAACATTTTCGCCAACGTTAACCAGACAGTCGAGCCGGACATCGCTTCGAAGATCGCGGAAAGCCATGGCTTTGTTCTGGAAAAGGAGCGCCGCGAAAAAGGCGGCGGTGTCCACAAGGTTGAACAGGTGGTCGTCGCACCCCCGCCGCCGGTCATTAAAAAGAAAGAAGAACTCAAGCTGCGGGCACCGATTATCACGTTCATGGGACATGTTGATCATGGCAAGACAACGTTGATGGACGCCATTCGCAAAACCCGTGTCGCGGCGGGCGAAGCCGGCGGCATTACTCAGCATATCGGCGCCTATAGCGTTGATCACAATGGCGCGACACTTACCTTTATCGACACGCCGGGGCACGCTGCCTTTACGGCGATGCGCGCGCGGGGGGCGAATGTCACCGATATCGTTGTGCTCGTTGTCGCAGCCGACGATGGCCTCATGCCGCAAACCATTGAAGCCATTAATCACGCCAAAGCCGCGCCGCGCGTAAAGATAATGGTTGCGATCAATAAGATCGATCTTCCTTCGGCAAATATCGATAGAGTAAAGAAACAACTGCAGGAGCGTGGCCTTAGCCCGGAAGATTGGGGAGGTGAAACGATTGTTTGTCCCGTCTCCGCGACGAAAGGCACAGGAATCGATCACCTGCTTGAAATGATCGCGTTGCAGGCCGAAGTAATGGAACTTAAGGCGTCGCCTACTGCTACCCCGCGCGGGACAGTGATCGAAGCGCAAGTCGAAGCCGGGCGCGGTCCCACTGCTACCGTTATTGTGCAGATGGGGACACTGAAGATTGGCGACCCGTTCATTTGTGGTGATTACAGCGGCAAAGTGAAATCGCTTCTGGACGACCGCGGCAAGCCAGTCAAGGAGGCTGTTCCCTCTATGCCGGCGAAGGTGCTTGGGTTTACCGGGCTACCCAATGCCGGCGATGAACTGCTCGTAATGGATTCCGAGCGTTCGGCAAAGACGTTGAGCGAGGAGCGCGTGGTGGCCAAACGCTCCGATAAATTGACCATTCCGAAACGGGCCACCCTTGAGAGCCTGCTCGAAGCTGCCGGAGGGAAAAAAGTCCTGCGGATCGTGCTAAAGTGCGACGCACAAGGCTCGCTGGAAGCATTGGTTGGAGCGTTGAAACAGATCGAGAGCAAGAAAGTCGATCTTGAAATCATTCATTCCGCTGTGGGGCCGATTTCGGAATCGGACATTCTACTGGCGAGCGCTTCGAATGCTGTAGTGGTCGGTTTCAATGTGAAGGTGGAGAACATGGCCGTTTCCGCTGCAAAAAGCGAAGGAGTCCAGGTCAAACTTTACAGCATCATTTATGAGCTGCTCGATCAGATGAAAGAAGCGATGGCTGGTTTGCTCGAGCCCGAACACCGGGAAACAGTCATCGGACACGCCGAAGTGAAGCAGGTATTCCACCTTACCAGAGGCATTGTTGCCGGATGCCTCGTGACTGACGGCCGCATAGCTCGCGTGGCTCGGGCCCGCGTACTCCGTAAACGGCAACCTGTTTATGACGGCGGGCTTTCGACGCTGCGCCGTTTCCAGGACGATGTGAAGGAGGTGCGTTCCGGACTGGAATGCGGAATCAAGCTAGGCGATTTCAGCGAATATCAAGTTGGCGACGTGATCGAGTGCTATCAACTTGAAGCTTTCGCGCAAAAATTGTGACGGCAGTCATTCCGAGCGAAGTCGAGGAGTCCCGTGGCGCAACCAAAGATGATTTCACGGAATCCTTCGACTCCGCTTCGCTCCGCTCAGAATTAACAGCGAAAGGCTACTATGAAACATCGAATGTTGCGTGTTAACGAAGTTGTGAAGCGGGAGCTAAGCGGGATCATCGCGCGAGAAATGAGCTTCGAAGGCGCCCTGGTCAGCATCAATCATGTGGACGTAACACCCGACTTAAAAAACGCGCACGTGTTTGTGAGCGTTCTTGGAACACAGGCCCGCGAGAGCGTGATGAGCAAGCTAACGTCTCATCGTCCCGCGTTACAGGCAGAACTTGCTCGTCATGTTACTATGAAGTATACGCCGCACCTTATTTTTCATCTCGATACCTCCATCGAGCGCGGGACCAGGGTCATAGAAATCATGCAAGAGATCGAAGCGGCTCAAGGCGACAAGAAGTGAAGATTGTAGCTACGGCCCTGTGGCCCTTCTATCATAGCGAGCCGCCGTCCTTTTTCGCGATCACTTATCCACCTACGCCGAGAGGCTGTAGCGGGACAAAGACCGCGGCGACTACATGATGAGCACTTCCAAATTCCAGGACATTGGCCAGATATTACGCGACCATCAGCGTTTCGCCATCTTGGGTCACGTTCGTCCGGACGGCGACGCGTTGGGCAGCCAGCTCGCACTGGCGCTTTCCCTTCAAGCACTCGGGAAAGAAGTGCGTGTGTGGAATGAAGACGGAATGTTGGAGAAGTATTCCTTCCTTCCCCGCGCTGAGTTGCTCACCAAGCCGCCTTCTACTCCGGAGGATTTCGATGTTGCCATCGCACTTGATACCGCAATTCAAAACCGCCTTGGCACTGCTCTGGTGGCAATCCGGTCGTCGAAAATTTGGATTAACATTGACCACCACCCGAGCAATCCCGGTTATGGCGACGTGGCTCATATCGATTCGTCTGCGCCTGCCACGGCGGAAATCGTTTTTCATCTGATCAAGAGCCAGGGTCTGCCGTTCAATCGAGATATCGCAGAAAATCTTTACGCCGCGATATCCACTGACACGGGCTCGTTTCAGTATCCACAGACCAGCGCCCACACTTTCGAGATCGCGGCGGAACTCATTCGGACAGGTCTCGACGTTGGACGCTTGAGTCAGCAGCTCTATGAGAATTATCCCCGGCGTCGTCTGGAACTTTTGCGCGAACTCCTGCGCACCATGCGTTTCCAGCAAGAAGGTCGCGTCGCAAGTTTTGGTCTTACGTTGAAAACAGCTGCCGAGCTTGGCGTCCTTCCCGAGGATAACGAGGGGCTGATCGATCACCTGCGCGCCGTTCGCGGCGTTATCGTTGCCGTCTTTTTCGAAGAACTGTCCGATGGCAAAGTGCGCGTGAGCATGCGTTCCAAAAGTGATGCTGTTGATGTTTGCGCTATCTGCCAGAAGTTCGGCGGAGGAGGCCATGCGCTTGCCGCCGGTGCGCGCGTGCGCGGAACGCTTCCGGAAGTACAAGAGCGAGTTTTGGCAGAAGTTCGCGCTAAGATTGACTCGCTAAAGGCGGCAGCCGCTCCAATGACTTAACGTTTCAACGCTTCAACGTTGTAACTGTGCAATCTTCTTGTCGTCATGTCTTATCCCGTAACTCCTGACGGCGTCCTGCTCGTGGACAAGGCTGAAGGGATGACTTCACACGACGTCGTCGCGCTGGTTCGTCGAAATCTCCAGGTCAGAAAAGTCGGTCACTGCGGCACGCTTGATCCCATAGCGACCGGCTTGCTTTTAATCACTGTGGGACGGGGCACAAAGGTCCAGGATTTACTCATGAGCGAAGACAAGGAATACGCCGGAACATTCGTGCTCGGTGTGACAACCGATACACAAGATCGGCAGGGAGAAGTCATCCAGCAGCGACCGGTTCCTGCGCTAGACGAAAATCAAATTCGCGCTGCGTTTGAAAAGTTCAGGGGCGATTTTTACCAAATACCGCCGATGGTCTCGGCGAAAAAACATGGTGGAATTCCGCTGTACAAACTGGCACGTCAAGGGAAAGTGGTCGAACGGGAACCTCGCCTGGTGCATGTCTATCGCTACACAATTGATCGAATAGTTCTTCCCGAGATCGATTTTAGTGTTTTGTGCAGTAAGGGTTTCTATGTTCGCACTTATGTCCACGAGATCGGCGAGAGTCTCGGCTGCGGGGCGCATCTAAAGTCGCTGCGGCGCACGAAATCCGGACGCTTCGACGTTGCTAATGCCATTAGTGTCACTCAAATCAAGGATGCGCCACGCGAGGAAATTTTGAGCAGGCTCCTAAGCCTTCCAGACGTGTCGCGCATGCGGGGAGCTTGAGAATATGACGAAGCTCGAATGACGAATGACGAAAGAATGACGAAGCAGGAAACACGAATACTTGCTCGCCAACGTGTTCGGTATTCGTCATTCGGATTTCCTTCGGCATTCGTCATTCGGCATTGGTCATTCGATTGATGGAAACACTCCATTCTATATCCGAGCTAGCTCGTTTGCCTGGTTCGCTTTTCCTCGCGATCGGGGTCTTCGATGGTGTGCACCTCGGTCATCAAGCCGTCATTTCCACCTCAGCCGAGCACGCCCGATCGGCAAAGGGCACTCCGGTGGTCGTTACTTTTGATCCGCATCCGATGAAAGTGCTTCGCCCCAACGACGCACCCCATTTGCTCACGGCCACGCAACACAAGATCAAACTGATTCGCAACCTCGGAGTACGGCATCTGCTCGTCCTCAAATTCGACAAGGCATTTGCCGCAACTGCGCCGGAAGACTTTGTGCAGCAACTAGTGACGCATTCAAAACCGCTGCGTGAAATCTGCGTGGGTCATGAATGGTCATTTGGAAAAGGCCGGCGCGGCAATCTTGCTCTCCTCCGGAAGCTGGGCGCGCAATTCGACTTTGAGGTCGTTGGAATTCCCCCTGTAACACTCGGGAACGGTGAGCTCGTAAGCAGTACAGCGATTCGTCATGCAGTCGAAACAGGCGACCTGGCGAAAGCCGCTGAAATGCTGGGCCGTGAGTACACGATCCTGGGGACGGTCGTGCGGGGTGATGACTTAGGGAAAAGGATCGGATTCCCGACAGCGAATCTGAGCGCTCATAGCGAGCAGTTTCCTCCAAACGGGGTTTATTTCGCGGAGGCCATGCTGGAAGGAAGCGTCTATCCTGGCGTGGTAAATCTCGGCTACCGCCCCACTGTGAGCACTAGTAAATCCGAGCGCGTGCTCGAAATTCATCTGTTCGATTTTGATCGCGATATCTACGGCCAGGACGTCGAAGTGCGTTTTATCCGGTATCTCAGGCCCGAACAGAAGTTCGAAAATGTGGATGCGTTAGTCCGGCAGATTGAACTCGACGTACACCAAGCCCGTAAACTTTGCGTGGATTAGCCGAATTTGCGGGCTGTTTCTTGGACGAGTTAAGTTAGCGAGGCCCGGCTTCTGGATATTGCGGCCGTAGCGCCAGCAGCTGCCATAACCAACCCGCTGGCGAGAGCCAGCACAAAGACCCATAACGCGGGCAAGGCCGCGAGACGCTCAAGAGTCACACTGATAAAGCGACCGCCATCCGAAACGACATAGGTAAGCACGCTCGCCAGGAAAGCCGTTCCCAGAAGAATGACAGCACGCAAAAGATCCTGACGGCGCCGGGGCGGCGGTAACTGTTGCAACACTCGGACAGTAAATCCCTCGTCGTCGATATAGGGCGCCGCATCGCGCAATTCTCGATCAAGCCAATGTTCCTGGTTCATTTGCTCATATCCTCTTTACCTAATTTGGACCCCAGTCGGCAAGCATTCGTTTCAATTTCTCGCGGCCTCTAAGGACATTCGTTTTCACTGTACCAAGAGGGATGTCGAGAACACGAGCAGCTTCATCGTGGGAAAGACCGTTCTGGCAACAAAGTAAAATCGCGGAGCGTTCATTCAAGGGAAGTAGATTTAGTGCCCGCATAAGGTCATGTCTTAAACCAGGATCGGCAGCCTGAGGATCGTGTTGGGTTTGGAGTTGTTCTTCATCGATTCCCACGAGTTCCTTCCGGCGGCGCGCATCTTCTCGAAAACAATTATAGGCGATCCGATAAAGCCATGTGGAAAAGCGCGCTTCGCCGCGAAAATTCCGGATGTTCTTGTAGGCGCGCAGGAAAGCTTGCTGGGCCAGATCGTCGGCGAGAGCGACGTCGGTGCGGGTAAGCTGGCGTAGTAAACCACGCACACTGGATTGATGCCGCCGAACCAGTTCGCCGAAAGCGTGCTGGTCCTCATCGACAAGAACTCGCGCGACGAGGTCTGCATCGGTCAGCTCCACGGCCGCAGATTACGGTAATGGCGGCGGGTTGTCCTTCTTTGTGTCCAGCTTCCATACAAGCAAATAGCCAGCGCCGATCAGGAAAGGAATGAGGCCCAAGGTCCACGCACCGCCCTCCCAATCGTTCACGGCGCCGAAAAACACCATTAGTCCCAAGCCGACCATCGTCAGCACAACACCGCGACGCAGATCGGAACGTTTCCGCTGGGCTGGTGGTGGGGGAGCAAGCAACGCTTCCGGGACTGGCTGGCCCTTCTCCACCATCATTCGCACTGTCTTGTGGAGAGCGCGCGATTTGGAGAAGCCAAAATACAAAATCAGGCCGACGATCAGCACCGGCGCACCGAAGATGGTCAGGAAAACGATTCCAACCAGTGGAATCACCATTGCGGGAATATCCTTCGACTTTTCGAAGTCGGTGTCGTGATCGTCGATTGTGAAATTGAAATGCTTCTTCTGTTTCTTCCTGACCGACTGCTCGACCTTGCTTTGAGGCGTTGAAGTTGGCGAAATGGCAGTCGTTGCCGCAGGCGTGTTTGTGAGTGGCGAGGCTGTCGGCGCCTGCGCAAATGAGCTTATCGCCACCGCGAGGGAACAAGTGTAGATGAGGATGAATCTGTTCATAGTGAATGATTTGACCGTAGGATGCGTTTAGCGCCCTGTTTGGATTCAACTATTTCAACCCCCTGGCGACAATTAAAAGGTTGCGCGTTGCAGACGGCTGGACATTATTTGTTTCCCCTCAAAACTGCGGGTGTAGCTCAGTGGTAGAGCACCTCCTTGCCAAGGAGGACGTCGCGAGTTCGACCCTCGTCACCCGCTCCAGTCTTCGCTTGAAGCGTAGCGTAACGTGAAGGCCGAAAACGGCTCAAAGATCCGTAATGAATCGCGCGCTAGAGGCGCTCCCGGAAGTGATGTATCTGTGGCGAAAAATTGCTGAGCCGCGCTGGCTGAGTGCGCACGAAAACATTTTGCAAGCGCTTTCAGGTGGCAGACTTGCGATCATCTCAAGACCCGGGCGGAAGCGGCGGCAACTCCAAATTGCGTGCACATCACGCAATGATTCCCGAAAACTGGTCGAAGAATTTGGCGGACGCACCGAGAAATTGCCGCCCAATTGGCTCAAGCGATTCGCAGACGCGGAAAAGAGGAAGCCTATCAGGATTGGCGCGCGGCTAGTGATCGCCAGGAGCAAGGTGCGGGCACAATGCTGTAGTGTCCGCTGTCCTCAGCGGATCTACACTCACCGAGCTCGACCACATGCGCTGAGGACAGTGCATACCACAGCGCGGGTCAAGAAACCGCGGCTCCTCGTCATTCCCGCTTCCGCGGCGTTTGGAACAGGACAACATACCACGACGGCAATGTCCCTTCGTCTCCTGGAGCGCTTGACTCGCGAATGGAAGAATAGCTGGTCGCTTGCTGACCTTGGAACCGGGAGCGGAATTCTCGCTCTCGCGGCGGAACGCTTCGGCGCAGGACGCGTGGTTGGCATTGATATCGATCCGAAAGCGATTTCCGTAGCGAAAGCAAACGCACGTCTTAACAAAATCGATAATGTCGATTTTAAGTTGGGCGATCTGCGCAAATGGAAGTCCCGGGCGGGAAGGGACGTCGTTGCTGCGAATCTTTACAGCCGGTTGTTGATCGAAATTCTCCCGAAACTAAGACGTGCTCATTGGCTAATTCTTTCCGGCGTGCTTCGCATGCAAGAAAACAAACTCCTTCATGCTCTGAGACGGAACAAGATTGAGATCGTGAAAGTAAACCGTCGCGGGAAATGGATCGCCATGCTGGCGAAAACACGGCATGCGTCCCGCTTGCGAAGTAGCCCAAGGTCAGATTAGAAGTCTACGCGACTTTGGATTTGCGCGAGTAAACTCTGACAGATAGGTTCTTTCAGCCTTGGCGGCTTCGGTTTCTCTGCATTCCACGCGGTTTAAACACGAGCCGCGGCTGAAACAGACAGCATGCAGAACGAACAACTCGCCTATGTCGCCGTCACGCCGTACTCGATGCGCAAATCGCGCACCGGCGGCATCGTTGGCCGGCTGATTTCCCGCACAGGACTCGATCTGGTAGGCGGACGCATGTTTGCACCGGGTCTGGAGTTAACCAAACGCTACGCCGAGGCGATCGTGACGGAAACCCATCCGCGTCATCGCGCGACACAAGAGCTGATTCGCGAGTACGTTCTGAAGAATTTCACAAGCGAGAAAAACGGACATCGCCCGCGCGTTTTGTTCCTTGTTTTTCGCGGCCCGGAAGCGGTCGAAAAGATTCGCGGCACGGTTGGTCATATCGTGCACGAGCGCACCAGCGGCGAAACGATTCGCGACACCTACGGAGATTACATCACGGATGATTCAGGGAAGGTAACTTACTTTGAGCCCGGAGTATTGGCCACTTTCGATCCAAAAGCAGTTGAGCACGATTTGAAGCTCTGGGCGGAATTTTCCGATTCTGACGGCGGAATTTTGGATCGAGTCGTCCCCTTCCCCGCCAACGCACAAGTCGAAAAGACCCTCGTCCTGATCAAACCCGACAATTTCAGGTTTCCAAATCTCCGGCCGGGCGGTGTCATTGAAGTATTTTCCCGCTCTGGGCTCTCCATCATTGGATTCAAAGTTCATCAGATGAGCGTTGGGCAAGCGCAGGAATTTTACGGCCCTGTGCTGCCGGTTCTTGAGAAAAAACTTGGCCCACAGAGCGGCCGCGAAAACTGGGAAAGCATTGTCGAATTCATGGCCGGGCGAAAGCCAAGCGAATGTCCGCCTGAAGAACGCGGTGCTCCCGGAACGGAAAAATCGATCGCGATTGTTTATCAAGGCGTGGATGCGGTCCGTAAGATTCGCGACGTGCTGGGCCCAACCGATCCAGCCAAGGCGCCGCCAGGGTCGATCCGGAGAGAATTTGGCCAGACCATCATGATCAACGCCGCGCACGCCTCGGATTCTCGTGAGAACGCCAAACGCGAAATGGGAATCATTCGAATCGACGAGAATAATTTCAAACCTCTCATTGAAAACTTCTACCGGCGCTCATAGTTTGCGCTCCATTTTGAACCATCCCACAACCAGTCCTATTACCATGGAAATTTCCGAACGCGCCGCTCAACTCAGCCCTTCGCTTACTCTATCGATCGATAGCAAGGCCAAAGCCATGAAGGCCGAGGGCATAGATGTCTGCGGCTTTGGCGCAGGCGAACCGGATTTCGACACGCCCGAACATATTAAAAAGGCTGCGATCGATGCATTGGAAGCCGGCTTTACAAAATACACGCCCAGCGCCGGCATCCCGGAATTGCGTCAGGCAATCGCAGAAAAATTGGCTGCCGATAACGGCCTGAATTATCGCGCTGCGCAGGTTATCGTGAGTAACGGCGCAAAGCACGCGTGCTACAACGCGATCCTCGCTACATGCCAGCCTGGCGATGAAGTCATAATTCCCGCGCCCTATTGGGTCAGCTATCCGGAAATGGTCAGATTGGCCGGCGCTGATCCCGTGATCGTGCCGACCAGTGAGCGCAACTGCTGGAAAATGCGGGCCGAAGACTTCGAAAATGCAATGACCCCGCGCACGAAGATGTTGATCATGAACAGTCCCTGTAATCCGACCGGCTCTGTTTATACGCGAGAAGAATTGCAGGCGATTGTCGATGTTGCGGCTGAGGAAGACATTTACATTTTGTCAGACGAAATCTACGAGAAGCTCGTTTACGACGATACAAAACATGTGAGCATCGCCTCGCTCTCCGAGGCGGCTCACGATCTGACGATCACAATCAACGGCTTTAGCAAAACGTACGCGATGACAGGCTGGCGGCTTGGTTATCTGGCAGCTCCGGAGGCGGTGGCTAAAGCGGTCGATTCCATTCAAAGCCATACCGCATCTAATCCTTCTTCTTTCTCGCAGTACGGCGCAGTCGCCGCTTTAAAGGGCGATCAACAACCGATAATCGATATGCGAGAAGAGTTCGATATGCGCCGCAATTACATGTTCGACCGCATCTCAAAAATTTCGAACGTTACTGCTGTCAAACCGGAGGGCGCATTTTACGTCCTGGTGAATATTAGTCAGCTCGGTCTAACTTCGCAAAATTTCGCCGATCGACTGTTAAGTAAAGCCAACGTTGCGGTCGTTCCCGGAGCCGCCTTCGGCGACGATCGTACTGTCCGGCTCAGTTACGCGACCAGTATCGACGTCATCAAAAAAGGGTTGGATCGCTTCCAAGACTTTTGCCGCACTCTGTGATCCGTCATCCCGAGTCGCGCAGACGATGAGGGACCTCGCAATCGCACGTTGCGGAATCTTGCAGTTTCAAAGCCAGCGCGCACGCTGATGCCACGCGCGTCTTTTCTTGTGTGCCGAGAGCGTTTTTGAGAGGTTCCTCGCTTCGCTCGGAATGACACGCTAATTGTCTTTCAATGGCCGGTTCTCTCGCGCTCATTCTTCACGCGCATCTGCCGTTCGTTCGCCATCCCGAGCACGAGCATTTTCTGGAAGAAGACTGGTTCTTCGAAGCAATAACGGAATGTTATGTCCCGCTGGTGCGCATGATGCAGCGCCTGGTCGATGATCATGTGGCGTTTAAGCTTGCCATGTCGCTCACGCCGACGCTCTGCGCGATGCTGCAGGATAAGCTGCTTTGCGAGCGTTACGTGCGGCATCTCGATTCGCTGATCGATCTCGCGACGCGTGAACGGAAACGAAATCGCAATCACCCGGCACTCTGCGAGCTCGCGGACTTTTATTTCAAAATCTTTGGCGAAGCCCGGCGCTTCTTTGTCGATGAATGCAAATGCGATTTGCTTGCCACTTTTCGTGAACTGCGGGAAAGCGGCGGACTTGAAATCGTTGCCTCGGCGGCCACGCATGGCTTGCTACCCCTGCTCCAGGAGCCGGTTATAGCCGGGAGCGGTGACATCGGCGCTCCAGCGTTTGCCTGGTCCACGCGGCCACGGTCAACGCCCGCGGCTAAAGCAGCCCGGGCCCAGATTTTGATAGGACGCGATGTTTATGTGGATCTTTTCGGCGTCGAGCCTCGCGGGTTTTGGCTGCCTGAATGCGCTTACGGTGCAGGTCTGGAATCCATCCTGCGAGAGGCAAATATTCGTTGGTTCGTTCTCGACACACACGGCCTGTTATTTGGAAAGCCGCGTCCGCGTCGCTCGATTTATGCACCTTGTTACACGCCGGCCGGGCTGGCGGCATTTGCGCGCGATCGTGATTCAAGCCGACAGGTTTGGAGCGCACAGGGAGGTTATCCTGGTGACCCCGCGTACCGGGAGTTTTATCGCGACGCCGGATTCGACCTTCCACTGGAACATTTGGGACCAGTTACTCACGGCACCCGGAAATTCTCCGGCGTGAAGTATCACCGCATCACCGGAGCCAGTGACCAGAAGGAGCTATACGATCCCGTCGCTGCAGAAAAAGTGGCCGAGACACAAGCCCGTCATTTTGTTTCGGAACGCCGGCGCCAGATCCGTGAAGTCGCCGCGGCGGGGTTTGATCCGATTGTGGTCGTTCCCTTCGATGCCGAGCTCTTCGGGCATTGGTGGTTTGAAGGTCCCCGTTTCCTCGAACAATTCATTCGCCAGGCAGCAATCGAGCGCGATTTCTGTCTCTCCACGCCGAGCGAATATCTGGCCGCCAATCCGACGCAGCAAATCATTGAGCCAGCAACTTCAACATGGGGCGAGAACGGCTATTTTGAAGTTTGGCTGAATCCTAGCAACGCGTGGATTTATCCACAGCTGCATGTTGCGGCACAGCAAATGAGTGAAGTCGCGCGTAGGGCTGCAAACGAGTGTAGCCCACTCGCTGACCGCGTCCTCAAGCAACTCGCGCGTGAACTCTTACTCGCTCAGTCCAGCGATTGGGCGTTCTTGATTAAAACCGGGGCAGCACCTGATTACGCGACCAAGCGCACCATCGGTCATCTCGCTCGCTTCACCCGATTATACGATCAACTCGTCACGAATACGGTGGATGAGGAATTTCTACGGGGGTGCGAATGGCGCGATAATCTTTTTCCAAACGTGAACTGGCGTTACTACATCTAGTCACTTGTCATTCCGAGCGAAGTCGCTTGCCCCGCCGTAGCTTTATGCGAAGGCTGGGAGGAATCTCTATTTCTCGTTATCAATTAATTCGAGATGTCTCGGCTCCGCTCGACATGACAACAAAGGTCAAAACAGCGATTCTGACAGTGTTCTTGGCTTATGCCGCTCTGGCACAAGAATCGCAAACGCCGACTTCTTCGGCGATGCCGGAGGAATCTCCTTCTTTGTCGCCCGTTCCGATAGAATCCCTCACGCCGACGCCTGCGTCAGAGCAGACGCCTTCACCTTCCCCCGCGCGAAGCATCCGCATCAGTTTTGTACCACCACCGTTGGAAGGCCGGATCAGCCTCGGAATTTACGATGCACAAGGAAAGCTACTGCGCGTTTTGCACCACGAAGCGGACCTCAACGAATTCAAAATAGGTGCGGACTCGCTCGTGACGCAATGGGACGGGAAAAATGACAATGGCGAAGATTTGCCCGCTGGAAGATATCACGCTCGTGGTTATCTCGTCGGTTCTCTCAAGGTGGAAGATCTCAATCAGGCCGCAGCTTCCCCTCCCGAAAACAAATCGAATGCGAGCGTTAAAATGACCCTGATGCCAAATCCGCTGGCAAACGACAAGCGAACACTCGTCGAACTCGCCACGGGGTTTGACAATGACAGAAGCTACTTGAAAACAAACGACGGCCTTCGGTTGTTCACGATAAGTGAGTCGCGGAATCTGAGTCGTGTATCGATCATAAGGAAGGGCGATAAATCGGTCGATGTTTGGCAAACCGATGGCACTGTTTTTCACCAATTCCGCATCTCGAACGTGGACCAGATGATGGCGTTCGATTGCGGGGAATTCGAATTGAAGTGAGCAACTCCCATTAACACCTCACTTCAGCGAGATGTGATCCGGATACTGCATTAAGTAAACCGCTGTAGCGGTTTCTCGAGGAACGTGAGGGAAACCGCTCAAGCGGTTGAGAGGCTCATGCCGGGGCCCTGCCACCCCGCTGAAGCAGAGTGTTAATGAGATTCCATGGATTGATCTGCACTCGTCGACAACCGCTGGTCACGAGGCAAAATCTCTGCTAGTTAAAACGCCGATGCCTGCTCCTGAGTTTCAACATACAGTTGGTAAGACCGCCAGCTTTAGCGGTACGGCGCTGCATACGGGTGACAAAGTCACTCTGAAACTGCATCCGGCGCCGATAGATCATGGCATCAAATTCAAGCGTAAAGATCTGCAGGATGAGCCGACCATCGATGCGAAGATCGAGAATCTCAAAACGGTCGAGCGCGCCACGACCATCGGTGAAGGGTCGGTGCGAGTGCACACAGTGGAGCATATTCTGGCCGCGCTCTCGGCAATGGGCGTGGACAACGCCATCGTCGAGATGGATGCAAACGAGCCGCCAATCGGAGACGGCAGCGCACAGCCTTACGTTGATCTCATCAAGAAAGCCGGTGTAATGGCCCAGGAGGAACGGAGAAAATTCTTCGACGTGCGTGAGCCGATGCACGTGGAAGCGAAAACGGGCGCGCTGCTCGTTTTACTGCCGGATGACAAATTTCGCATCTCTTGCACACAAGCTGGACCGAACAATCGCTTCGCGCAGTTTCTATCGATGGAAATCACCCCCACGGGCTTCGAGTGCGAGATCGCACCGGCACGAACGTTTGTTTACTACGAGGATGTTGAGCCACTCATGGAGAAGAACTTGATCAAGGGCGGCAGCCTCGAAAATGCGATTGTCGTACGCGGCGAGGCGGTCTTAAGCAAGGAACCATTGCGTTTCCCAGACGAATTCGTACGGCACAAAATCATCGATATTATCGGCGATCTGGCGCTAGTCGGCCGGCGTATCCGCGGTCACGTCGTGGCGGTGAAACCCGGACATGCTGCGAATGCGGAATTGGCTCGTGCGCTCGCTCGCGAGCAGACGCGGAGAAGCGCGATGAGCACACCGCGCGCGATCCCAATAGGCGATTCCGGGCTGGACACTGGCGAAGTGATGAACATCCTTCCGCATCGCTACCCTTTTTTGATGGTTGACCGGGTCATCGGCTTCGAGGGCGAAAATAAAATTACGGCCATAAAATCCATCACGATTAACGAGCCGTTTTTTCAGGGGCATTTTCCCGGTCACCCAGTCATGCCTGGAGTAATGCAAGTAGAAGCGATGGCGCAAGTGGCCAGTATTCTATTGTTCAAATTGACGAAGACTTCGAGTCGTGTCGGCTATTTCATGAGTGCGGACCAGGTGAAATTTCGCAAACCGGTTTTTCCGGGCGACACGATTTTCATTCACGCCGAGCTGACAAGAGCGCGTGGCAATCGCATGGCGAAAACGAAGTGCTACTGCGTAGTGAACGACGCAATCGTTTCGGAAGCTGAACTGATGTTCACGTTTCTCGACAAATGAGCGACGGGCGGATTCATCCGACCGCCATTATCGATCCAGGCGCCGAAATCGGTGCAGGAACGATCGTAGGGCCCTACTGTGTTATTGACCACGACGTTGTGGTCGGCCCAAACTGCTGGCTCCAACATCACGTCACGCTCTGCGGGCCGATGAAGGCTGGAGCAAAGAACAGGTTCTACGCGTACTGCTCCATCGGCCAGCAAACGCAGGATTTAAAGTATCGCGGCGAACCGACTTATCTGGAAATCGGCGACGAAAATACGTTTCGTGAATTCGTGACGGCGCATCGCAGCACAACGAGCGAAGGCAAAACGCGAATCGGTAATCGCGGAAACTTCCTCGCCTACAGCCATATCGGTCACGATTGCACCGTGGGCGACGGCGTCATCTTTTCGAATAACGGCACGTTGGGTGGCCACGTTCAAGTAGGAGATCACGCGGTGATGGGCGGGCTTACGGCCGTGCATCAATACTGCCGGATCGGCCGATTCGCGATTACCGGTGGCTGTTCCAAAATTGTGCAGGACGTTCCGCCGTTTATGATCGCCGATGGTAACCCCGCGGAAATTCGCGGGATTAATCTCATCGGATTGGAACGCAAGAATTTTCCGCCCGAAAGTGTGAAACTGATCAAAGAGGCGTTTCGCGTGATTTACCGCTCTAAATACAACACCCGCCAGGCAATCGAAGCGATGCAGAAGGAATTGCCGCAGACCGAAGAAATCACCGAAATCATTCAATTCATCGAACAAAGCGAGCGGGGAATTATTCGGTGAGATTTCTACCGCCGCCGCGGACTCGATATTAGAATTTGAGCTTCAATCCGTCGTACGCGATGTGCGCGCCAGCGGGAAGCCGGGATTCTGCAGACTGCGGAAGATCGTGGCAGATGTGCGTAAAGTAAGTCGATTCAGGCTTTACGCGCGTTGCCGCATCCAGGGCCTGCCCAACGCTCAGGTGTGTCGGATGCGGTCTATCCCGCAGCGCATCGATGATTAAAACTCTTACACCAGAGATAAGATCGACAATCGCATCTGGCACTGCGCTGCAGTCGCTTAAGTAGGCGACGAGTTTTCGATTCGCGCGTGAGAAAAGATAGCCGTTCACCATGGAGTCGCCATGAGGCACCGACAGTGGTGTGACGAGGGTCTCACCCAGTTTAAAGGGGCCGTGAATTATATGCGGCTCCGGCTTTAGATAATATGGAGCCGGATTCCTGGTGTTGAACGCAAATTGAAATACCCGCTTCAAATCACGCATTGTTTCAGGCGATGCATAGACCGGCATGGAGCCTCGCGCGTGCGAAAAGCGTCGGAGATCGTCAAAGCCCATGATATGATCGGTGTGCGAATGCGTGAAAACGACTGCATCTACTCGGCGAATGCCTTCTCGGAGCGCCTGTGTTCGAAAATCGGTTCCGGTATCCACTACCCAGGCACATTCCGGCGTTTCGATATAGATCGACGAGCGCAGCCGCTGGTCGCGGGGGTCGGGCGACCGGCAGACATCGCAATCGCAGCCAATCATCGGCACGCCTTGTGACGTTCCGGTCCCAAGGAATGTGACCGCAAGTTGGGAGTTGAAAGTTGGTTGTTGAGAGTTTGAAATCTTCAGAGTCGTAACTCTCAGCTCTCAACTAATAACACTCAACTTTCCCATGCCTGCTGTCCTCAGCTTACTGCGAATCAAAAACCTCGCGCTCGTGGAGGAGCTCGAGTGGCAAATGACGCCGGGCTTTGTCGCCGTGACTGGAGAAACCGGCGCGGGCAAATCGATCATCATCGGCGCACTACAGCTTTTGCTGGGAGAGCGTGCGGATAAATCGTTGATTCGCACCGGCGCCGATCTTTGCACAGTGGAAGCGGTCTTTACAGGTCGCGACCTGCAAAAACTAAATCCAGAACTTGTCGAGGCGGGAATCGAGCCGTGTGAGGATGACCTAATCATCAAGCGGAGTTTCTCGGCAGCCGGCGGCACGCGTCAGTTCATCAACGGTTCGCCAACGACGTTGTCGATCTTGAAAAAGCTCGGCGACGAGCTTGTCGATCTTCATGGGCCCCACGATCACCAATCGTTGCTCTCGCCCGAGACGCAATTGAGCTTGCTTGATTCGTTCGCGCGGGCTGAAGAGGAGCTTGAGGAATATCGGAAGCATTATCGGCAATTACAGGCACTGCTGGCGGAACATGCTGCGTTGGACACGGCGGAAACCGCGCGTGAACAGGAGCTTGATCTTGTTCGTCATCAGGTTGCCGAAATCAACTCTGCGAATTTGGTCGCAGATGAAGAGGAAGAAATCGAAAAGCGCTACAAGCTCGCGAGCAGTAGCAAGCGGCTGATTGAACTGGCCAGCGCGATCGCCAACAAACTTTCCGAAGCAGATGATTCTGTTCTTTCTCAACTCTCCGAAACGCAGCGGCTGCTCCGCGAATTGGAAAAGATCGATAGTTCAATCGCGCATTTGTCTTCGGCACATACTGCAAGTGTGGTTGAACTTTCCGAAATCGCCCGCGCTCTTTCCGCGTACGCCGAAAAACTTGATCTCGATCCACAACAACTCGCCTCACTGGAGCAACGCGTTTCGCTCTTTGAAACTCTGAAGCGCAAATATGGTGGCTCGATTGCCGACGTGATCGCGTTCGGCGAGCGCGCGGCGGAACGAATGCGAAAAATCGAAGGTCGAGACGTCGAGCTGGAGCGTCTTGCAAAAGAAATCGAAAACATTCGCAAGCACATGAATCGCGCCGGTGAAGCGCTCCGAAAGTTGCGCGCAAAAGCCGCGCCAAAACTTTCCGAGAACATCCGGCGCAACCTGCGGGATCTCGGATTTCGCCAATCTGAATTCGAAGCGAAACTTATCCCGCTCGATGAACCACGCCCGAATGGATTCGATTCGGTAGAATTACTTTTCTCGCCCAATCCAGGCGAACCGCTCAAATCGCTGCGCGCCATCGCGTCGAGTGGCGAAATCTCGCGCCTGATGCTGGCGATTAAATCTGCGCTGGCCGCGCATGATGCGATTCCCCTCCTCGTGTTCGATGAAATCGACACGAATGTAGGCGGCGAAATTGCGCACGCAGTTGGCGCGAAGATGCAAACGCTGGGGCGCGATCATCAGGTGATTTGCATCACGCATCTGCCGCAAGTCGCTGCGACAGCATCTTCACACTTCGTTGTGACCAAGGACGTCGCGCGCGGGCGCACATTTTCCAATTTGCGCGAAGTGACTGGGAAAGATCGCCAGGAAGAGATCGCGCGAATGCTCGGCGGCAAAGGCGAATCGGCGCTCAAGCTCGCTGCGAGTTTGCTAGGTAGGGGCGATTGACCTCAATCGCCCGGGGCGGTTCGCTGAACCGCCCCTACCTGATCGCAGTCAAAGGCAATTATTTCATCACGGACCCGAGCGGAAGTACAGTTTTACCGAAAATTTCGTTCAGCACCTGGGCGAGTCCGGCGTAGATCGCGGAGAAACCGCAGAAGATCCCTTCGTAACCGGTGAAATGTTTGAAGCCCACGCTCGCATTCGTGTAGTCGCCGATCGCGAGCAAGAAGAAAAGAATCGTCAGCGAACCAAACACGATCTGCCCTGCGACGTGCAGTCGCAACGTGCCGATAAACATAACGGCCGTGAACAAGCCCCACATGGCGAGATAAGCGGCCATGGCCGTGTCATTAGAAGGCGAAACCCATCCTAGCTTCGCAAGAATGATCAACGTTACGAGCGAGAACCAGAACAATCCGTAAGAAAGAAACGCAGTAGTGGCGAATGTGTTGCCCTTCCTCCACTCCATCGTTCCGGCGATAATCTGCGCAGCGCCGCCATAGCAAATTCCCATTGCCAAAATCATGCTGTTTAACTCGTAAAAACCGGCGTTGTGCAGGTTCAACAGCACAGTTGTCATACCAAAACCCAGAAGCCCTAGGGGAGCAGGATTTCCGGTTGTGTCTTTGATTTGAGTGACAGATTCATTCATGGCGCGAACAGTCTGGCGAAAGAAGGTTCGACAGCGCAATAACAATATCGGGCATCCCAAAAACGTGCGGTCCCTAACGATTTAACTTGTCGGCACACCAGCGCCGAAATTATGGTGCCTGTTCGCATATGATTCAGCGCGACTATCTCATCATCGGCGGCGGCATCGGCGGGGCCAGCGCCTGCGAAGGAGTTCGCCGCCACGACAAGCGCGGGAGCGTGACGCTGGTCGGCGCCGAAGCGTTTCCACCTTACAAACGCTGGATTCTATCGAAGGACTTTTTGCGCGAGAAGGATCCACAGCCCAGGAAATTACTCGAGCCCAACGAGGCCTGGTACGAGAAGCACAAGATCGAGACACGATTTGGGGCAGTGGTAACACAGTTTAACATCGATCGGCGCCTGGCAGTGCTGGCCAACGGCGAAAGTATTGAGTTCAACAAGGCGTGCCTGGCGATGGGCAGCCGTCCGGTGCGTCCAATAGTAGCCGGAACCAGCCTCGGCAATGTGATTTATCTGCGAACGATTCGCGATGCGCTTGCGCTAAAAGAGATGGCAACCCTGGAGAAAGGCATCATGGTCGTAGGCGGCGGATTGCTCGCATGCGAGGCGGCCGCCAGTCTTCGGATGATGAAACTGAAGGTCGGTCTCATGCATCGGGATTCCTATTTGTTGAACCGATATATCGATCCGGACACCGGCAGGTGGCTCACCGACTACTTTGCAAAACACGGAGTGACCTTGTCGATGGGCGAAAGCCTCAATGGCTTTGAGGGCAAAACTGTCCTGCGCAATATCCAGACAAAAAGCGGCAATCGATTTCCGGTTGGCCTCGCAGTGGTTGCCTGTGGCGCCGAACCAAATCTCGACCTGGTCCGCAACACGCCGCTGGCCGGACCACACGGGTCGCCGGTGACCGAATATCTCGAGACGGAAGAAAAAGGGATCTATGCGGTAGGCGATCTGGCATTTTATCCCGATCGGCTAATGGGCGGCGTCCGACGCCAGACGCATTGGGACAACGCACGGAGCCAGGGTTTGGTTGCAGGCGCCAATATGACCGGCAAAAAGCGCATCCGCTACGAGCAGGTCCCCTACTTTTGGACCGAAATCTTCGATTTGCGGATGGATTTTATTGGCGATTTCAGCGTGTTGCCCACACGTGTTGATGTTCAGGGCACGTACGCAAAGAAAAAATTCACTGCGCGCTACTATCAGGGAGATAAACTCCGCGGGATTCTGCTTTGCCAGCAACCGCCGCGCGACGTCGAAACTGCCAAGAGTCAATTGCGCCAGGCGCAGGGTAAATGATGTGTAGCGGCGCTCTATGAGCCCGAACGCCCAGAGTTGCGCCGTCAATACACATCTGCCGGAATTTCAAACGCCGGATTACTTACTCGCGCGAGCTTCCAATCCCATGGCGTGCCCGAGAGATGATGCCACTCTAGTTCAAAGGGAGACGGTAACGAATTGACGCGTTGGTCGAGCCCCTCCATCACGTCGTCGTCGGAGCTGTAGAGCGCAATTTTGCCCCTCCACACCGCGCGCGGGTTTTCAACCTGCACACTCGGATTGGACGCGATGATTCGTGGACCGCGCACATATCGAAAGCCTTTGCGAAGGCGTTCCAGGACACGCACGCGGTTGTCGCCCCATTGATCCTGATAATCCGCTGCAACGAAATCGGCCGCGGCGTCCCAGTTCTTACGCTCAATCGCGCGGAAAAAGTTCTCGGTGTGACGCCTCACCTGCCGCTCTGGCTGCCACAGCCAAATGAGATAGACCCCTGCACAAAGAGCGATGACCAACCCGCCACAAAAACCTTCGCGAAACGAAATCATCACAGAGGATTGTCCCTTCCGGCAACTCACGCGAGCCGGCCAGCAGAGCCGGTTATGATTTCTTCGAAGACGACTCGACCGGCTCCTTTACTGTTCGATCTCGCTCCCAGCCTTCGTTTTCCAACTTGATATGCTCGATAGCGATCGCATTCGCGTTGGCATCCAGGTTGGGCAGGATTTCGTATTCCGAAACCCAACAACGATAGACCTTGTAAGCGAGCACGAGTTGTCCAGCCTCATTATAAAGCTCAAGAACAATGTCTTTGCGGAAGTCTTTCAGCGAAACTTCCGCACCACGCCCCGCACCGAGGCTCCACACTTTATTGGCCCAGTTCTCGAATTCCGGATCGTGCGTGACACCGCGCTCCAGCGTGATCGCCGCGAACTCGGTGTGCCCAGGAGACTTACGGCTGGTGATGGGATCGCCTCCTTCGCGATGTTGAATAACTTCCGTTGTGCGTCGCAGTCCGCTTATTTTGCTCACGCCTGCAACGTGACGGCCATCCCACTTAATGCGGAATTTAAAGTTTTTGTAAGGATCAAAACGCGTCGGATTGACGGAAAATTCAGCCATACTTCGGGATATCTGTTCGGGCGAATGAAAGCCGCGTGATACAAAACCGCGCCGCTCCTGTCAATCCGCCTCAGTGCTATCCCTCCAGCGAGACTGAGCCCGCATCGCGCGCGTACCAATCTACTTTGCGCGTCACGTACATTACGATCGCCAGCACGATGAAGAGTGCGATCGAGCCCATGAGCAGTGCGTAATCTTGCTGGCGCAAAGTGATGTAGAGAAATGTGTAAACGCCGGCGAGACCTGCGCCAATCATTAGCGTGCGAGCCCCGCCGCCAAGGAAAAATCTGCAATACCATGTAATCAACCCGGTCGATGCGACCCCCGCGATCAGGTACGCCCAGCTGAATCCGATAAATTCTGAAATGGACAATAGCAGCAGATAAAACAAGCAAAGCGCAGCGCCGACCATCAGATATTGAAATGGATGAATTTTCTGTCGCGCCGTGACCTCAAAGAGAAAGAAAGTTGTAAAAACCAGCACAAGAAACAGCACACCGTATTTGATCGAGCGTTCAACGTAGCGATATGCGTCCAGAATCGACAAAAGCTGAACACCGAAACGGGAATTCGTAACGGAAAGAACACTGAAACGCTCATTGCCGTTGCGACTCGTCCACGATTGCGGATAATCGCGACCGTAATAGGACACCTTCCATTTCGCATCGAATCCGTCAGGGCGCACCGACCGGTCCGCAGGCAAAAACGCGCCGCGAAAGGCCGGATCAGGCCAGTTCGATTTTAAGGTCGCCTCGTTCTGCACCCCAAAAGGAGCGAAATATATTCCTTCGCTCCCATTGAAATCGAGTGGAATGGAGAATTCGGTTTCGCTTGCAATCGGTTGATCGGTACCTAGCGATGCAGTCGCACCGGTTGTGTATCCGGGAACCTGCGAGCCCGGCAGCAACGGGTGCTTGGTGCCCCCCCAGTCGAGCATGAGTGCTTCCCGTGTTCCTCGCAAATCGTTCACTGCGATAGCGACAAACGCATCTTTCCATTGCAGATCCTTTACATCGATCTTAAGCGGCCCAAAATCCGGCGGCGCAAACTTGCCCGAGAGCGTAACCTGCGCGCGAAAAACTGCCGCATCGTAGATGCCGCGATGTAACATCTGCGTCTGGACGTCACCGGTAATGTGTAGCGTTTCGGAAAGAAAATATGCAATCGCTGTACCGTTTTCTTCCACTTCGCGTCGCTCCATCTTCCCATCAGGTGCCGGCACTTCTTTGACCACCTTAAACTTGTATTGATAAGGGATCCCAAGCACCGGCCCGATCACATTTTGTTCGCCACCCCACGACGATGTAATGTCGGCGACCGCTTCATTGCGCCGCTGCAATCGCTCCCGCAACACGCCAGTAATCATCGCAAGCGGAATCAAGAGAATCAGAACGAGCGCGCCGACCCCGAGCAACTTGATCATGGTGCCGTAGCGCTTTCCAAATGAAGGCTGCGATTTTGCTAACGGCGGCGGCGCTGTTTGGCCTTCAGGCATGCCGAGATGTTGAATGAAGGCGATCCATTAGGCAATAAGGTTAATTGGTCGCCTATTGCACTTTCTCCATGCAGCTCATGGCGTACAATTCGTTAGGTTTGTGTTCGCGATTGCCGGCGAATTCGCGCCGCTTCGCGCATGAACCGCGGATTTCGAACTATCTTCGTCGAGGTATTCTCAGTTGAACCGTCTCGCTCAAACAGCGACAAGCAATCAATCAAACGCCTCCCGCGCCAGTTAATCAATTCCTGGCTGATGCAGTTTAGCCCAGTGCGGGCGCATAAGGACCGAAAAACATCAGCGCTCATCGTCGGATTACGGTGATGTTCCCAATCGAGGATCTTTATTTTGCGAAGAACTTTGCGCAACGGTTCCGGAACGCGTTCCGATAGCGAGTCAGCATACGCGCCGAGATTAGAATGATGAATAAATCCTTTGCCGCCGATCTTCAGCGTCCTTCGCAGCTCGTTGAGGTAGCCCGCGACAATTTCGCGCGGCAAATGCACGAATGAATCGAAACTGAACGCGAAGTCGACCGAGGCATCAGGAATCATCGACAGTGAGCGGCCATCGTTGAGGTAACAGTGCACATGCGACTCAGCCGCGAAACGCCGGGAACACGCTTCGACACACTCACTGGAGGCGTCAACAGCCGAGAGTTCCTGACAATAATCTTTAAGGTAATGCGTCCATCGCCCAAAGCCGGGCGCGATCTCCAGGATTGTGCCAGTTGGGAGGCAATCTCGAATACGCGGCAGGACCGTGCCGGACCATTGCGCGGCGGAACTGCCCCACGGCTCGGACCATTCCTCACCCGCGTCTTTCCAATCGTATTTCGTTGAATGGCTCGGCATACTTGGCCAATACGTGGCTGGGGCCGGAATCGAACCGGCGACACGTGGATTTTCAGTCCACTGCTCTACCAACTGAGCTACCCAGCCTTTGCAGTTTGCGATGCGTCGTGCGAACCACGACGCCCGCTCACTAAAGCAGAAAACGCCGAACGCTCAACACGCCTTCGTCGATCCGATGAGCCGAGACGCAGCAATCAGTGGCGAGACGCCGTCGCAGTTCGCGCCTGCCTAGAATTCCCGTGGCAATTCCACTGCTTTACGCAGGAGGCGCAGGTAATAGTCTCGCGAAATTTCGATACCGCCAAATTGTTGCAGGTGTGGGGTGAGCCATTGCGTGTCAAGCAAGGCAAACTTTCGAGCGCGCAAATGCTCTACCAGAGCCACCAACGCGATTTTCGAGGCATCCGTCACGTGGTGGAACATCGATTCGCCAAAAAAAACGCCACCGACGGCAACGCCGTAGAGTCCACCAGCGAGCTTGCCTTGCTTCCAGGCTTCGACGGAATGCGCGCAACCGAGCTGATGCAATCGCATGTAGCTTTCAATAATTTCGAGATTGATCCACGTATCCTCGCGTTTCGCGCACGCCTCGATGACTTTCGAAAATGCGTTATTTATCGTCGTTGCAAAAACTTTTTTGCTCACGAGACGCCGCAGCGCGTGTGGCACATGAAAATCTTCCAAGGGCAAAATTGCGCGCGGATCGGGCGAAAACCATTGGATAGAGTCGTCCTCCATCGCCATGGGAAAAACGCCGAGCCGATAACCCTGCAGCAAGAGTTCGGGATCGATCATGGCGGACGAAGTTAAAACGCTAAAAGGTTACAACGGAAGGGCATGACCGTTTCAACTATTTAACCTTTTAACCAATCACTTGGTGTTGTTCCGCAATCGGCAATTGCAATGCCCCGCGGTCTTCATAAAATACGTAGATGAAACGCATGTCGATCCTGATCGCGATCGCATGCCTGGCTGTGGCTGGCTGCGCCGACCCGCTCGAACAACGCTCCACGCAAGAAGTTCAGGGACAATTTGAACGAGGAGTGAGGGGTCAGGGAACGGTCGGCCCATTGGAGCGATCTCCGGGCGACCCAGCCGCTGAGCATGGCGTCCCACAGACTCATCCGTAGCGTGTGCTGAAGATGTCCGACAAATCCACGCACTCAAAAATTCTCATCCTAGATTTCGGCTCGCAGTACACGCAAGTCATAGCGCGCCGAATCCGTGAGTGCCAGGTGTATTCGGAGATTATTCGTTTCGACACAGCCGCCGCTGACGTAGCCGCGTCGAAGCCGAAGGGGCTGATCCTTTCCGGTGGGCCCGCCAGTGTTTACGACAAGGGAGCACCGCAAATCGACCCAAAGATTTTTTCGCTCGGCGTTCCCGTACTCGGAATTTGTTACGGGCTGATGTTAATGGCGAATCATCTTGGCGGCCGCGTCGTATTCTCCGGACGACGCGAGTATGGCGCGGGTGTCCTGCACATCAAGAACGGTTCAGAACTTTTAGGCGGTTTAGGCGAGCACCTTGATGTCTGGAACAGTCACGGCGACGAGGTGACGGCGTTACCGAAAGGCTTTCGCATCGCAGGGACTACGGAAGGTTGCGATTTCGCCGCGGTGGAAGATCCACAGCGGAAGCTGTACGGATTGCAATTTCATCCCGAAGTCGCACACACGCCGCGTGGCCGGGAGATTCTTCAGAATTTTCTGTTTCACATCTGCCATTGCGCGATGGACTGGACAATGGGCTCCTTCATAGAAGAAGCTTGCGATCGCGTCAGGAAACAAGTCGGCAATCAAAAGGTTGTGCTCGGTTTGAGCGGCGGCGTCGATTCTTCAGTCACCGCTGCGCTTCTGCACAAGGCAATCGGCAACCAACTCACCTGCATTTTTGTCAATAATGGGCTGCTCCGCGCGCGAGAAGAAGAAGTCGTGCAGCGCGTTTTCGGCGAGAATTTTCACGTGCGTCTAAAATATGTGGACGCCAGCGATCGCTTTCTCTCGCTGCTCAAAGGAGTGACTGATCCCGAAACGAAGCGCAAGCTGATCGGAAATGAATTCATCAAAGTATTTCAACACGCCACCGAGGAGCTGCTCGAGGATGATCAGAGCAATGGCGAACGCAAACACGGCGGCTACAAATTCCTGGCGCAAGGAACTCTTTATCCCGATGTGATTGAGAGCGTATCGATCCAGGGCAATCCCGCGCAAGTGATCAAAAGTCATCATAACGTTGGCGGATTGCCTGAGAAAATGCATTTCGAGCTCGTCGAGCCGGTGCGCCAGTTGTTCAAAGACGAAGTGCGTCAGGCAGGATTGCAGCTCGGGTTGCCAAAGGAAATCGTATATCGTCAGCCTTTCCCGGGTCCTGGTCTTGCCGTTCGGATTCTCGGAGAAGTTACGCCCGAACGTTTATCAATTTTGCGCGAGGCGGACACGATCGTGCAGAGTGAAATGGAGGCGGCTGATTGGTATTACAAAGTCTGGCAGTCATTTGCTGTCTTGCTTCCGGTGCAATCGGTTGGCGTGATGGGCGACCAGCGCACCTACGAAAATACGATTGTCCTTCGTATCGTCGAAAGCCAGGACGGCATGACTGCTGACTGGGTACGGCTTCCCTATGAATTGCTGGCGCGAATTTCCAATCGAATCAGCAACGAAGTCAAAGGCGTCAACAGGGTTTGTTACGACATCTCAAGTAAACCACCGAGCACGATCGAGTGGGAGTGACACATTTTAGAGTGGCGACTTCCGATTCTGGTTCGACGTAGCTCAGCCGCCGCGGAAACCACTCGACTCGCGTCGCGACAATCTCGATGAAAACGCTACCAAAGACTCTATGAATGACGCAGGGCTCAAAGCATTCATCGCGCTGATTCCAGTGTGCGGGCTGTTTGCTGGCTCAGTGGTCATCCGGCTAAGAAGAAAGAGCACGTCCTCGTTTTTGCAGTTCCTTGGTGCAGCATGTTTGGTCGTCGTCGTTCTTACTCATGTGTTCGAAGCGCTTCGCGTGTTTCCCTGGACGCGTTGGGGATCCAAAGGTAGCGTTGGCCATTATCTCGATTTGTTGTGCGCCATCGTAGGTGTCGCCCTGTTTTCTATTGGATATCTGATTCACGCGGTGAAGATGCCGATCGATAAGAAGATGAAGTAAGAATGTAGCCAGTCGCCATAGCCAACGCGACCCGGCCCGGCCGGGTGTCCGGCTTAGCCAATCTGCTCGATCGCACTGAGGAACTCGGAGAAATCCTTGCCGTTGCGCGCGGCGTGATTGAGCGCATCCAAGCGGGCGTTCATTGCTGCTTCTGGCAGCGACACCCGGAATGAATGCGCTCCATTTGTGAAAACGATCTCGTCCCACTGAATTGAGGAAATCTCGTCGTTGAACCGTGCTACGGCGCGTCCGCGAAAGAACGCTCGCGTTGTTTCCGGAGGATTGAAGATGGACGCCTTGATTTCCTCCTCGTTTGTGACGCGGCGCATCAAGCCTTTGCGAAGTAGCTCATAGTATAATCCCTGATCGAGATCGAGATCGTGATATTCAAGGTCGATGGATTGCAGCCACGGGTCGCTCCAAGAAAGTTTTTCCTCGTCCTGTAATGCATCCAGTAAGAATTTCTTTGCTGTCCAATCGATTCGGTCTCGCGTCGACATGACATCGCGCTGGAGATCGTTGAGTACATTTTCCCACTCGCGTAATATCCATTGTCGATCTTCGCTCGAGTCGTTGTTGAGTTTGCTGGCGGCGCGTAAGTAAATCCGTTGCACATCGATTGCAGAGATCTTGCGCCCGTCTTTGAGCTCGATGATCCAATTATAAGTCTGATCGCGGCTGATCGATTTGTTCGCATCAACGGGTTGCGCGATTTCGAGCTGCGGCGCTTCCCCGTGCTCAATCAAGTCCAGGATGAGCGACGTGGTCCCAACCTTCATGGCGGTCGCCCATTCGCTCATATTTGAATCGCCAAGAATAACATGGAACCGGCGATAACGGCTTGCATCCACATGCGGCTCATCGCGCGTGTTGATCAGGGGGCGCCGATTCATCGTATCGATGCTCACAACTACGCTGAAGAAATCAGCGCGCTGCGAGATCTGATAGACGCCGGGCTCGCCCTGGGCACTCTCAGCTTCGATGCCCATCTTGCCCGCCCCCGCGAAAATCTGGCGAGTTATGAGAAACGGCAGCATTCCAGCGACAATCCGGTCCCACGCGATATCGCGTCTCATCAGGTAATTGTCGTGGCAACCGTAACTGTGCCCGGCAAAGTCGGTATTGTTTTTGTAAAGACGAACTTCAAATCCGGCGGGCAACTTCTGATTTCGACGTCGCGCGCACTCTGCCAGAATGCGTTCCCCTGCTTTGTCCTGTGCAACGATCTGCCGAAGCGTAGTGCACTCCGGCGTAGAATATTCCGGGTGTGCGTGATCGTTGTAAAAGCGCGCGCCATTTGATAGCACCAGATCGCTTTTTATTTCCTCAAAACTGAGGGGCCGGCTTTTATCGATCTCGTAATAGGCCGATTCGTCGGTGTCCTGAAGTAATTCTCGCGCGCGAAACCCTCGTGCATCGAGGTGCGGATCCTCCAGTTCGTAATCCCATTTCATCAGCGCACCGTTCTCGGTATAACGCCGGACCAGTTCGATCGACTCGGCCACGACATCGACACTCTCCGCACCGCTGAGCGTGATGCCATACTCCGTCTCCAGCCCAAAGACGCGTTTCATCGGGTCCTGCTCTTTTCCGATGTCAGCCGGCCAAGGCACAGATTGAAATCGAGCTAAAGCGGAGTGACGCAGTGGTCATTGTCTCTTCGCAGCTCAGATCACGCCGACGGTTGCACGCGCTCGCGCTTCGGAAACCGGTCTAACAGGCGAAATTTTGACGACGTTCTCCGGATCGTAATCAATCAACTTGAGCCAATCTTCAGTGATGTCGGTGGTCGGAAAAATATCGTTCTCCATGTACTCGGCGTTAAATGCGAGCTGCAAATCCGTTTCGCGAATTCCTTGCTCTTGCTGGGTGGCAATGGCCCGCTTAATCGCCATCGCTTTTGCCCGCTCCACAATCGAGGCGATGATCGCGCCACTGATCAGATCGCTGCGGTAAAGCGTCTCCTTGCGCCCACTGCGCAGCGTTACTTCCAGGAATTTGTTCTCGTCGCGGCGCGTAAACTGCCAGTCGACGAAACGCTCAATCAGACGCTCGATCGACGCGCCCAGACCATCGGCTTCCTTGGCAAGAACACCGTCGTAAGGAAGATCGTCGGTGAGATAGATGCGGTAGACTTCTCGCGCGCCATCTTTATCTGGCCTGTTAACTTTTATCTTTCGATCGATTCGGCCCGGGCGCAAAATTGCCGGATCGATCAGATCGGCGCGATTGGAAGCAAGAATAATGACAACGTCGTTGAGTGAATCGATCCCATCCATCTCCGAGCAAAACATCGGAACCAGCGTCGAAAGAATGTTCGAATGACGCGATGCGCGGCGCGTGCCCAGAATCGATTCGGCTTCATCGATAAATAGAAACGGCATAAAACCCTCGCTGCGTTTCTCGCGAGCAGTGGCAAAAATCTCGCGCACCATTCGCTCCGATTCGCCGACCCACATGTTCAGTATCTCGGGGCCCTTGACGTGCATGAAATATTCCTGCATCTCAGCGCCCGTTTTTTCGCGAAGCTGTTTAGTCAAATTATAAGCAGTCGCCTTTCCAATCAGCGTCTTCCCGCACCCCGGTGGACCGTAAAGCAGAAAACCTTTCGGAGTAGCGTGGTGAAATTTCTGGAAAAGATCAGCGTGTAAAAGCGGGAGCTCGATCGCGTCCTTGATCGCCTGCAGCGCGGTCTCCTGACCGCCGACCTTTTCCCACGGCAACTCGGGTACGTTGTCGAGATAATGTTCGTGCGATTTGGGACTCGAGAGCATTTCCAACGCCATCCGGTAGTTTGAATCAACGCGGACGTCGTCGCCGGATTTCAAGGTCGAGCCGGCAAGATCGGCGGAACGCTGCAAAACCATCGATTGCAACCCGTGCTCCGAACCGACCCGGAGCCTGTCTTTGCCGAGAACCTCGGTGATTTTTGTCACCGGGCCCGCCGTTTCGAATCCGAGATCGCCAACGATGACGAACGCTTCGTTCACCAGGACGCGCGTTCCCTTTTTCAGTTTCGCAAGTGGAATGCGCGGATCGACGTTGCAGTAATAATCGGCACCGCCCACTACGATATGCGCCGTATCCTTTGAAGTGGCTCCGAGAAATGTGCCGATCCGGTTCGCAGGCGAGGTCACTTTCTTGACGACTTCTTCCAGCTTCTCGATCATTCGGCGCGCTTCGACCATCGTCTCCTGTTGGTCGAAAATCTGCGGCCGCAGTTCCAATAGATCGCGTCGCACCGGATCGCCCGGAGGCAACGAGGCGATCACTTGATCAAATGAATCGAGGAGATTGTCCGGACCCGAGTCCCCAACCCCGCCCTGAAGTCCCTCGCTGCGCTCGTCACTCATTTATGGTTTGGGTCAATCCGCCGAACCGTGTCTCATTATAGCGTTATCAAGCGTCTCTGCAATGTTCACTCGCGAAATCTTTCGGGGTTCGACGCTGCCATATACAAAATGTTCAACCATGAGGTCGATTTGATGTTGCTCAAAAGTCTCTTTTTCCTCTTGCTCGTGCTCTTGTTCTTACTCTTACTCGAAACAAAAGAGTATGAGGAAGAGTAAGAGAGAGAAAAACGACGAACAGTTGCGACTGAAGAGAGCTGCCTCTACAGTTTCTCCTTCCCAAGGGAGTCTTAGCTCAATTGGTTAGAGCGCCGCCCTGTCACGGCGGAGGTTGCGGGTTCGAGCCCCGTAGACTCCGGATTGTTTTCATTCGTTTAACGCGATGCGGTCGGCCATTGAGACCTGGCCCTTCCCCGCATTAAGGCGGCGTCGAACGACCACCGCCCAGCGCCGACGATTAGCAGAAAGAGCAGACCAAGCCACATCGAGAAATCCGTACGCGCCTCGTGCATCATGCTCCAGAAACCATATCGCGGCAGTTTCACCAGCGAAAATCCCCAGAAACCGTGACCCAGAAGAACGGGAATTTTGGTCGAAACAATTGCAACACTAATGTCGATCAGCAGCACAATCGCTGCGAGGCGGGTTAACAATCCAACGATCAGCAGCGCACCAAAGACGACTTCGCATCCGCCGACAAACGGACCGATGATCTCGGGCGCGGGAATGCCTATTTTGGTGAAACGTCCGGCGGCAAGATCTTCTGGATAAAGAAATTTCTGAATTCCTTCGGACAGGAACACGCTACCGGCCATAATTCGCACAAGAACAGTCGCCGCAGGCGCATCGGTAACGAAAAGTTCGCGCATGGCCCTTACATCTTCGGCGTAAACTGGGCGAGGTCGTAAATGCCCAATCGCTGTTCGATTCCTGCAACCTGATCGACCACTTTCTCAAATCCGTCTTCGCCGAAAAGCTCGTCTTCTTTCTTCTCGAAATCTTCGCCTAAGGCATCGAACTCATGCGGGGAAACGATCTTTCGAAAAGCGGGGAAGAGGACCGTGTCTTCGCGCGCCTCGTGGGGATTGTACATACGGATGAACTGCTGCATTGACGCGATGAGCTGGCCCCGTTCGGATTCATTCTTTAGCGATTGCAGGTTTGCGAAGCGCATCGTGACATCAGTGACCTGCCGCCCCGCCTGATGCTGTGCGCGCAGCACTTTTACCAGATCGACGAGCAGATTGGCTTTTTCGAAACGCGGGAAGAGAAAATCTTCCTCAAGTTTCTCATGATAATCCTCAACAAAGTTGCGAATGATTCGCGCAGCGTCAGCCAGCGTTTCGGGCGGAAAATCTTGCTTTGAATCGATACGACGCAACACTTCGCCGTAAACTAAAAGCACGCGCTTCAAAACACCGTGTTCCCGCATCAAATCTTCAGGCGGCCCGACTTCGGTTTCTTTTTCTTCATCTTTGTTTTTCGTTCCAGCGCCACGCAGCAGCGCAGAGCTCGCTAACACGGCTCCGGTAAAAATGACGCCGCTTCTGAGAAAAACTCTGCGCTCAAACGGTTTCCCTTCCTGATTTCGATCGTGCATGTTTCGACAGATAATCGGGTTCAGCTCGCGCACTGAGCGCATTTTCAGATTCAACGTCGCATGATATGAATGGCGAGAATGCGACTCTGGTGACGCGCAAGCAGGTAATCGATGAAATCGCCGATGATTGAATTGGGTTTGTTGCCAAGCTTTGTCACAACCCGGCAGATGAGCGTGCTGCTGCGCGCGTGCCACTCCAGATTAATTGCGCCGTGAAGATCTCGAGCGCTGTGTATCTTCGCCCAGCCGTGCGGACGGCTCGGTTGTTTGTGCCAGACTTTGATGAAACCGAATTTTTTCTCCAGTTGCGGATCGCTCATGATTTTGTTCCGTAACGATCCGCGGCCGGTCGCGATTACCTGAATCACCGTTTGCATTTAACTCGAGTCAATTAGCCAATTCGGCCTAACGAACGCAAAACGCAAACCAAAAACGAAATCCATTCTTCGTTCGCAGTTACCAATGTTCGGGCTACAGACGCGAGCGAAACATAACGTACACATCGACATATCCTTTTTCGGGATGATGAAATGCGCCCGGCAAAGTGCCGACGATGTTGAAACCGAGTTTTTGCCAAAGGCGCACTGCGGAGTCGTTGGTTGAAACAACGAAATTAAACTGCATTGCGCGAAAACCGAGGAGGCGTGCTTCGCTTAGGCAATGCTCGGCCATCGCGCGACCAATTCCCTGGCCACGCGCATCCGGAGCGACCATGAAAGCCGCATTCGCGACGTGCGACCCGCCTCCCGACTGGTTAGGCCGCAGAATATAAGTGCCGAGAATGCGTCCCCTGCTTTCTGCAACGTAAGTCCGTGTATCCGCCTGGAACCAATATCCCAAGGCATCGTGGCGCGACATTCCCGGATCGAAAGCATACGTGTCCCTGGCAGTCACCACCTCGCGAAAAATATCCCAGATCGCGTCCCGATCCCCGGCAGTTGCTTCGCGTATCTCAATCATGAACTCGACGCCTTAGCGTCCTTTCGCGATCGCGCTTTTCCGCGCGCGCACGTGTTGGCAACTCATCGAAGGTGGAGGTATCCGGCTAATCATCTCGCGACCGGGGAGCTCAGGCGAACGAACTCTGCCAGTAAGCGAGACAACAGCTGCCCAGCGGGATTGACTTGAAAATCGAGAGCCGCGTTTTCGAATCTCACCTTGTTTGAAATGTAACTGGAACCGTTGCCGCCCAATCCCCGCCGGGAGCAGATTTCCATTGGCGGAGGGTGCTGATCGCCGCCCTATCCAACGCTTCGTTTCCGGTCGATTGAACGATTTGGACCTTGGTCACATTTCCTCTTGAATCGAAGCTCAGGCTGAATCGGCCCGACCATGCTACGCCCGGCCGGACATGAGCGTCCCGCGGAAAGGCTGGTGCGGGCGCATAAACTAATCGCGGCTTCGGCGTCGGCCGGGGCGCGGGTGTAGGTGTAGAAACCGTTTGAACAGTTTCCGCCCATCGAGGTTTCGCGTCTGATGCAATTCGATCCAGCAATGAGCCCACACTCTTCGAAGGTCGAGCGGTCGCTTTGTCACCACCGGATATGACGATCCCAACAACTTCGCCGTTCGCGTCCACAATTGGCGACCCGATCGAATCGGGCGATACCGTTGCCGCGATTTCCGCCTCGTCGGGTTGCTGCGTTGAGATAGTTGTTTCTCGAGCGGCTTCGGCGGAGCCCGCCAGCGCGCTTCCCACAACTCCAACATGCGTGCCAGGCTCCGGGTTCGCGGTCTTGTTTAACGTCAAAAATGGCACCCGTTTCACATCGGCTTGAAGAATAGCAAGATCGAGCGTTGCCGAAGAGGCGAGGATGCCATCGACATTATGAATTTCCCCATCAGCCATTTTCGCCACAGCATTGACTCCATCCTCAATCGCATGCGCGGTCGTAATGAATCTGCCGTCTGCCGAAATAAAAAAAGCAGTCTCAGTCCGCAGCAATTTGCCAGATGAATCAAACACTGTGATCCAAAAGATTGCGGGGCGGACGCTGTTCTCCAACCGCGACAAATCGAGCGTTGGTATCTGCTTAGTCTGTGACTGCGGCGTCGGACTTGGCGACGGAGATGAACCAGGAGATGAGATCGGGGTGGAGACTCCAGACGGTGAAGGCGACTGCGCCGGCGATTCACCCACCAGTTGACCGTTCGATTTTCGCCTGCATCCTGCCGTCGCAAAGACAGCCAGACAAAGCGAGCATTCAAGGGTGAGCCGGAATAATCTCATCGGGCGCTATGCCCATAGTGTGGAACACAGAGCGTCATCCAAATCAAGCCGACAATAATTGATCGCGGTGAAAACAACGCGACCATCTTCGTACCGTAGCAATTCGAGAAGCGTACGGGACTAATGCCGCTTGAAATACTGAACCGCGCGCTCGTGTTTTTGGGCTGCCGCCTTTGTCTTGAAGGTGCCCAAATTCCGGCGCTTTCCTGTCTTCGGATCTTTCTTCCGCGAATACAGCCGATATTTACCGGACTTGAGCTTCCTGATCATGCTGTCTTGATATCAAAATTCATGACATGGGCGTTGGTGAAGCATTCGCACGCGCTCGGGCAACGCTGCAGTAGCAAAGGGCAGCCAAAGCGGTGAGGATCCCCAAATCCAGAGCGAGGTGCGCCGGGAAGCTCCAGTTCTGGCTCGCGTGACCGAAACAGCCGCATGTGATGTCGAGACCGCGAACTTTTGCACCGATCGCGGCAACGAGGAAGACCACAACGAGCGCAGTCAAAATCGATAATGCGCCGCGATAGAACAGGCGGAAAATGAGGGCGACGCCGCAAAAAATTTCCAACCACGGCAGATAAAACGCCAGCCCCACTCCGATGGTCCACGGTAGAATTTTGTAATGATCGATATCGTGGGCGAACTGGACCGGATCGATTACTTTAAGTACGCCGGCGTAAATGAAAACGGCGGCAATGACAAGGTCGAGAATCCGCCAGACGAACGATTTAACCATTTAACGATTTAACGATTCTTCTTCACCCAGGCTTCCCAGCCGCCGTCGAGCACAAACACGTCAAGAAGCTGCGCTTCCTTCCGCAGCCGCTCGGCTACTTCGCGGGCCAGATCGCAGCTTTGCGCACTACAATAAACAATTACCTTTTTTCCAGGCGACCACACTGCCAAAAACTGTGGTAACAAATCGTTCCAGCGATCTTCGTTCAACGAAATCGCTCCAGGCACGTGATCACGAGCAAACTCGTCATCCGGGCGAGCATCGATCCAGATGGTGCTGTCACCCCAAGCGCGCGCCTGATCGGCGCTCACCATTTCCGAAGGTGGAATTGGTGATTGCCACGAGATCTTGTCGCGAAAATAAATCGCTTGCCCTACGCCGGGAAGAAGCGCGATCGCTGCAAGAATGAGCGCCTGGCGTGGCGGTGAAAATTTCAATGTGTTTAACTACCTGGCGCAGGCGGACGAGCCGGGGCGGTCGGGGCCGGCGCAGCCGGAGCTTTCTGACCAGCCGGAGCAACCGGTGCAACCGGTGCACCCGGAGCAGTCGTGATACGCGCAGTGGCGTAAAATGTCTTTGGCGAATTCTCGGATTGGATCGTCAAGGTCGAAGCAATAAGCCGACTGGTTTCCTTCGGTTGAACGTCAACTTTGAACTGTCCTTCGCCGGCTTCCTCGACTTTGGTCTGAAAATCCGGACTCGATGAAGTGACCTTGATATTTTTCACGCTAAAATCCTTCCCGGCGTGAACCGTGATCGTCTTCGGATCCGGCTTTTCGCCTTGTTTCCAAAACACAAAAGTCGGACTGATCTCTAATTCCTGCGGGATAATAGCCTTGAGGGTCAGGACTGTTTTCTGATTCGCGGCCTCGTCAGTTTCTACTGTCACGGTTTTGACCTGAGTGCCTGTCCGGTCGCCAATGTTAAAGGTGGCCGTGATCTCGCCGTTTTCCCCGGGCCCAACCTGATCCTTTTGCGATTGCGCAGCCGTGCAACCGCATGAGGCATGGACCGACTTAAAATGAATGGGGGTCTTGCCGGCGTTCTGATATTTGAAATGACCGATCGCCTGTTTGTCACCACGCGCCGGGTGCAGCTCAACGGCAGTTTGCTCCCATTTCAATTCGGCGCGCGCGGCCAGGCAAAAAATGAACGATAATGTTAGAGTAAGAATGTGGGTTTTCATTTTTTAGAATAGAAGCGCGTAATATAATCAGAGACGGCTTCGCGCCAAGTGCGAGGTGATATCCCCGTCAACTTCGTGTATTTCCTGCTGGAAAGCACAGAATAAATAGGGCGACGAGCGATCCAGTTGGTCATGTCTCGTAATTCCCGCTCGCCAATCGTCTTTGCTTTGAGAGGCAACCCGCCATCATGGCAGCAATCCACTGCCCATTGCGCGTATTCCCGCCAACTGCATTGCCCCGCGTTCGCGAAATGCAAGATCCCTCCTTCAACGTTTGCGTCAAAAAACTGGGGGAGCATCGCGGCAATATCCAGCGTGTATGAAGGCGTTGAAAATTTGTCTGCCACGGCATCGACTTCGTCATTTTCCTGCGCCTGTTGGATCATTGCGTCGATAAAACTCGGACGATCCGGTCCAAAGACCCAGGAGACGCGCACAACAAGATTCTGACTCTTCGCGGCCAGGACATTATTCTCTCCGGCCAGCTTCGACTCACCGTAAACGCTGATTGGATCAGCTTGATCTTCTTCGGTGTACGGTTCGCGCCTGTCGCCACCGAACACATAATCGGTGCTGAAGTGAATCAGTCTGGCATTCTTCTCATAGCAAATCTCTGCAACCACACGCGGCGCCTCTGCGTTGATCAGAAAGGCACGGTCCGGTTGCGTTTCGCAAAGGTCGACCTTTGTGAAACCCGCTGCGTTGATCAGAATATCAAATCTGATATTCCGCAGTTTCTCGCGCACGGCACCTAAATCCGAAAGATTGAGTTGCGTGTGATTAAAACCAGCGACGTCGAATTTGTCGCGATATTCGCGCAGAAGCGCTGCGCCAAGTCGTCCGCCCGAGCCAAGAATTACAATTTTCATGCTTGCCTATATAAGAACAGCCATGCGCCGGTGCCTCCCGCATCGAGTAATTGAGAAGCGATCAGTACCTTCCAGCACGTTCAAGCAAAGGTTGCCACCACGACGAGTTCTCGATGTACCACTGGATCGTTTCGTCGAGGCCTTCCTTGAAATTGTGGCGCGGTTTCCAGTTCAGCTCGCGCAGCGCAAACGACGAGTCAATCGCGTACCGGCGGTCATGACCGAGTCTGTCGGTCACAAATGAAATCAGGCTGTGCGGCTTGCCCAGTTTATCAAGAATCATTTTTACAAGATCGATGTTCACCATCTCCCCGTCGCCGCCGAAATTATAAATCTGGCCAGGTTTGCCCTCGAAAAGTGCGGCGACAATGGCGGCGCAATGATCTGTGACATGGATCCAATCGCGCACATTCAGGCCGTCACCATAAACCGGCAGTGGTTCGTCACGCAGCGCCTTGATAATCATGAGGGGAATCAGTTTTTCGGGGAACTGATACGGCCCGTAGTTGTTCGAACAACGTGTCACCAGCACTTCCTGGCCGTAGGTCTTGAAACAGGCAAGCGCGAGCAGATCGGCACCGGCTTTGCTCGCCGAATAGGGCGAACTTGGATCGAGCGGCGATTGTTCGGCGAATTTGCCCGCAGGTCCAAGCGAGCCATAGACTTCATCCGTCGAGACTTGAACAAAGCGCTGGACACCGTGCCGGCGTGCGCAATCGAGCAGGACGGTTGTGCCGATGACATTTGTGTGAATGAAATTGAGCGGATCGTTGATGCTGCGGTCGACGTGCGATTCAGCTGCGAAATTGATGACCGCATAGAATTGATGCTCGGTCATGAGCGCGTCCATTTGATCGGCGTTCGCGATATCGGCTTTGAAAAACTCGTAGCGTTCGCCATGTTCTTCGACCACGCCATCCAGATTGGCGAGGTTGCCCGCGTAAGTGAGGACATCCACGTTGGTCACGTACGCGGGCTTGTAATGTTGCAAAATATACCGAATAAAGTTGCTCCCGATGAATCCACAGCCACCGGTTACAAGGATGCGCATGGCAGCGCGTACTAGCAGCGCCGAAGGCGACGCGCCAGCAGAATATTCTTCCGCCGCGGGAGTGCGCGATCAGCTGGAAATGTGGAAAGCCCGCCTGGCACAGACTAGTTGGACTCCCTGGTTAATCCTGGGGCTGGCTGCGTTCCTGCGTTTGTTTCTGCTGGGTATCAAGCCGCCGCATTTCGATGAAGGCATCAATGGCTGGTTTGTGGATCAGGTCATACATAACGGCTTTTACAGATACGATCCGACGAATTACCACGGGCCCCTGCACTTTTACGTCCTGCTGCTGTCGGAAAGTTTGCTCGGCCGGAATCTCTGGGCGCTGCGGCTGCCTGTTGTTCTGGTGAGCATTGGTTGCGTTTGGCTGACCTTGAAATTCGAGCCATTGGTCGGGCGAAACGTAAGTCGAATAGCAGCCTTGGCCATGGCGGTTTCCCCCGGATTTGTTTTCTATGGGCGATACGCCATCCACGAAGTGTGGCTGCAATTCTTCTCGACGATGTTCATCCTGGGACTGCTCGGCCTTTGGAAATCCGGGAGGTTGAATTACCTCTGGTATGCAGGGATGGGAATGGCCGGGATGATTCTGACCAAGGAAACCTACGCGATTCATCTCGCCTGCGCCGTTATTGCCATCCCAGTGCTGATGGTTTCCTGCGCATTAAGCCGCGTCCCTGACGCCAAGCCAGCGAAGCAAACGTGGCGGTACATCGACCTTGCGATGGTCCTCGGTGTGGGCGCGGCCGCGATCATCGTTTTCTATTCGGGAACTTTTCTTAACTGGAATGGCGTTAAAGGTCTGTACCAAGCGTTTAAGGCCTGGACCGAAACTGGCGCCGCCGGTCACGGTCATGAAAAACCGTGGGATTATTGGTTGAAATTGATGGGGCCATCGTTGGAACGCGGCCGAGCTGATTTTCTCGGCTACGAACTGCCAATGCTGGCCGGATTAATTCTTTGCGTGTTTTGCCAAAAGTTTAAGAATCTCAGTCTTCGTTATCTGGCGATTTACGGAGTGGGGACCCTGATTGCCTATAGTTACGTCAAATACAAAACGCCCTGGTGCATCATCAGCTTTGGGTGGCCATTCCTGTTTATCTTTGGCGCGGTGGTTCTGCTGGTTCGTCCAAAACACCTGCAGCTCGCGTATCGCGCCGTAGGCGTCCTTTTGTGCATTTCGCTCGGCTCATCCGTTTGGCTAAACTACTTCCGCTGCAGCTCGCCGGACGAGCCTTACGCGTACGTCCAGACTTACAACGACATCTTTAAACTAACCGAACCGCTTCTTACATTGGCAAAACGGAATCCGGCCTACTATCACCTGACTGGCCACCTCATTCGCACCAGCACTTATCCGCTTCCGTGGATGCTTGGAGACTTCGATCGAGTCGGCTACTACGAAGGAGGAAACATGCCAGGAAATGTCGACGGCGATTTTCTCCTCGTGCAGCAAGACAAAATCAAAGACGTCGAATCAAAGTTAAAAGGCAAGTATTACACCGACACAGTTACCATTCGTAACTACCAGGATCCATCGAAGCTTTACTTCAAGGCGGAGGTCTTCAAAGAATTTTTCCCAGGCAAGGCGCCGGATTTTGCGGGGAAGCCGCCTACTGCTAAGCCCACAGTGACGCCAGGACCGGGCTAGACAACGCGCATTCGATGAAGTGGCTTTCGGCAGGTCTAACTTTTGTCAATTTGTCGGTTGTTTGCGGCCTCCTTCTGGGAATGGTCGGCCACGGCCTGAATGTATTGAGCGCGGCTCTCGCGCTGGTATGCGGTGCTGCCTTTGCCGTTGCTGCCTGGCTGGGAACTTCTGACCCCGATAAACCAGGCGGTCCCAAGGCACAGTCTTCCAAGGCTACAGTGCGTTACAGAAAATTCTGGTTCTGGGTGGTGGCCGCATTTTTCGCTTTGTTTGCCGTGCGATCGTTTTGCTGGCTGCTCTACATCGACGGCGGAGAGTGGAAAATTCAATCACCCAATAACCTGGGTGACCTCTCGCTCCACATCACCTTGATCAGGAATTTCGCGAATGGCGTCCACCTTTGGCCGGACAGCCCGATCTACGCTTTGAGCAAACTAAGGTATCCGGCTGGGATCGATTTGTTCAACGCTTTGCTTTGCCTTGTCCACGTCGATCTAATGCGCGGACTGGTTTGGACCGGATTGCTTGGTTCGCTCGCAACATTTTATGCCTTTTTCCGATGGGGCGGCACCTTCGGTGTAGCGGGTTTTCTGTTCAATGGCGGAATAGCCGGCTTCCAATTTTTAAAGACGCTAAAGTTTTTGGATTACCAGGGCGGAAACAAAATCGCCTGGAAGAGCATTCCGCTTTCCATGTTCGTAACTCAGCGCGGATGGCTTTACGCAATCCCGGCGGCGCTGGTACTGCTGTGGCACTGGCGGGAGAAATATTTTCGTGAGACTCCCATAGTCCCGACCGGTCGGGACTTGTCCGCACCAGACGCCGCCTCAGCTGAAGCGGCTGCGAAGACTGGGGCAAAAGAGGATGACTCCGAAGCTCGGCCTCCGGTTGCGGCCGATGATGTCGGTCAAGCCACCGCAGTCAATGCCCGCAGCAACAGCAGGGGCCCCCTGCCCTTCTGGGTCGAACTATCCCTTTACGCATCGATGCCGCTTTTTCACGTCCATACCTTTATCGCTCTGACGATCGTGCTCGTTATCGCGCTTTTCTTCGAGCGGCTAACGTGGCCGAAAATTTTCAGTGAAGCGCCGATGCGCAGACACGCCACCAAACTGCTCGGTGCTGCTTTAATTCCTGCAACCTTTTTCGTCTGGCTGGTTACCGACCAGTTCCATGCGAAATCAATGGTGAAATGGCACCCCGGCTGGGTGCAAGATTCGGCGGACTTCGGCGCTCCCTTCTTTCGGATGGGTGGCGCTGCAAATTTTGGGTCTGCCACGGCGTTCGGCTCACTGTTGCAAAAGACGTGGAACGGCGTAATCGCACCGTTCTTTCAGTTCTGGCTAACGAACTTTGGCTTATGGGTCCTGCTTGCGCTGGCATTGGTAGGTCTATGCGGCTGGCGCGCTTGGAAAGCCGGCTGGCGCTGGGGTACGAAACCGCCCGCGGACGTCGCGTTCGTGCTGCCCGCGGTTGTGATCTTTGCCATCGGGTACTTCGTTCAAACCGCGCCGTGGGACTGGGATAATCTCAAGCTGATGGTTTGGGGTTACTTTCTCATTCTCCCGTTTTTATGGAGCGATTTGATTGGCCGCTGGGCGTTTCCGGAACGGGCAGTTACCTGCGTCGCACTCTTCGCTTCAGGTTTTATCACGCTGCTGGGCGGTTTGGCTGCCGGGCACCCAGGTTTTGGACTGATGGACCGCGCGAGACTCGATGCGATCGGCACGGCGGTTCGGCCTTTGCCCGTTGAGGCTCGTTTCGCTGCCTACCCGACCTACAATCATCCGCTCTTGCTTCAAGGCCGTAAAGTCGTTCTGGGATATCCAGGCCATCTGTGGACGGAAGGATTCGATTACGACAAACCCAATAGGGAGTTAGCGTCCTTAATGCGTGGAGCGCCCAACTGGCGCGAAGCTGCTCAGGCTCTGGGCGTCCGCTACATTTTCTGGGGTCGCGACGAAACGGCGAATTATCAAGGGAGCACTCGACCATGGGAAACGACCGCGCGGCGCACAGCCTCGGGCGACTGGGGCGCGATCTACGACCTGTCACCTGAATCGCCTTAGGAGCCTGTAGATTGTCCCCTGGAAGCCGCGAGCTTCCTACGCACTCGAAATGGATGCGCAAGGAAAACAAAGTAGATCGCGCTCATAAGATCGGTAAGACTGCACGCAGGACTCGTTAGGCGCAGCGGGCCACTGCGCAAGGCGGCGAAAACATTTTCGGCGGTCAGCGCAGAGGGCTTGGGAATACTCGTGTAATGGCGGCCAAACGCGTGCAGCCGATGCGCGTCGGACGTGGCGATTAATGGCTTGTTAAAGCGCGACGCAACCCTTTTCGCGCGGCGATTCGGATTAAACAGGCCTACGTGAAAATGGCAAAACTCGATCGCGTCGAAGCAATCTATTTCTCGAAATAATCGCGATCCAATCGAGCCGCCGAATTTATAAAAAGGGTGTGGCGCAATTGTAAAAATTGAGTCGCCGCGCTCCGCCCGGAGCCGACGCAGGTCATCAAAGCCCTTCAGTTCCGCCATTTCCTCGGCGGTCACATTTAGCACGATGACGTCTGCGCCGTGCAGACGCATCTCTGCGGCAGGGAGAAGTAAAATTCCCATGGCCGCCGCATCCGCAAATACTTCCTGTCGACCAAAGACTGCGTCGTGCAAAGTGATCGCAAGAACTCGAAAACCGAGTGTGCGCGCGCGTTCGAGCAATTCATGCGCGGAGTAATCCACCGCGTCTTTGGGGTCGTCGTGCGTATGAATGTGCAAGTCGATTTTGATCCATTCTTCGGTCTCACTCTTGCTCGTGCTCGTGCTCATGCTCGCTTGCCACGCCGTAGCTCGCCTTCGGCGACCGAAGGCGGGTGCTCGAACCTTAGCCAAGAATCGCAAGGTTTTCATTCTCCTGTCAATATCGCGCACCTGGGGCCGCTCTCTCTCATTTTCGATTACGAGCATGAGCAAGAGTAAAAACCTGCACGACAAAGCGCTTGCGAGCCTCGCTCCGCCATTTAACGTTCACGATCCACTTTCTCAAGCTCGGGTGGTGGAATGGCAGACACGTACGTTTGAGGGGCGTATGCCGAAAGGCATGCGGGTTCAAGTCCCGCCCCGAGCACCAAACCGCGAGGTCAACTTCGTTCGCTGGCCAGTTGTTCGACCTGGCTTTTATCGCTTACGGGTTCTGTTCGCTTTTCCAAGAAATCACAAGCCATCGCGGCAAGAAACGCTTTGCCTCCCAAATTCCACAGGTCCACAAGGAACCATCGGATAGCATTTTCACGATTTCCAAGGTCGGGCATTAGACTCTTAAGAACCATGCCCTGAGGCGTGCCCTGCCGAATAGCTGCGACTACTTTTCGAGCGAGCTGAATGCGGACGATCAAATGCAAATGTTCACGGTGTGTCAGAGCGGGCCAGGAGCTTTCCCGGATAAACGCGGCCACCGCCTTTTCTATCGCAGGCTTCGCCAATCCTTGATCAATTCGAAGAAACGCGACGTTTTTCACAGCAACGTGTCTGTGGTCGATGTGCTTAGCGACGCACGCATCAAAGTAAACATTCTGCGCAGCTAACCGGTTGTCCCACGCTTCGAGTAGAGGTTCCTCGAATCCTGTGACGTTAGCCGACTGATACCACACCTGCCACTCTTGAAGCGTGTGCATTGGAGCAAATGTCGAGATATCTAACGAGTCCCTGGCAAAAGCGAAATCATGAGAATTGCGCTTTTATCGAAAAGGGCGCCGTAAAGCGAGCAAAAACTGACCGCTTCTCGAACCAGGCCTTCTAGAGGTGGATCGGCTTCTATGAAGATGATGGCAGATTAGGCTCGCCGAAGGCGCAGATATCCAGCTGCAAAGCGAATGCGATTTGCCAATGCGTTGAGCCGCCTTTGCATCGCTACGGCGTGCCAAGAGACAACGCGTTCCACTAATTAGAACTTTCCGCGTTGTTTCGGTTCCGATAATCTCCGCTGCAATATGGAATCGCTTTATCTTGTCGGCATCGCAGTGCTAGCGCTGTTCGCGTTCGTGCTGGCGGTTGTTCTTTTCAACTTTTTTGGTCTCTGGCTTCGGGCACGGATTGCAAATGCGCCGGTGAGTCTGGGTAAGATGGTTGGAATGAGGCTGCGGAAAGTGCCGGTTGGTTTAATCGTAGACAATCGCATCACGGCAGTGAAAGCAGGTCTGGATGTTCGGAGTGATCCCCTGGAAGCTCACTACCTGGCAGGCGGCGATGTGAGCCATGTTGTGCTCGCGTTAATTGCTGCTGATAAGGCAGGCATCACGCTCGATTTCAACCGGGCCTGCGCCATCGATCTTGCCACCAAGGGAACTGGCAAGACGGTTTTGGAAGCAGTGCGCACGAGCATCAATCCGAAGGTGATCGACGCGCCGAGCCCAAACATGGGCCGCACGACGATTGACGGAGTCGCACAAGACGGTATCGGCGTGAAGGTCAAAGCGCGTGTTACCGTACGTTCACATCTCGATCGGTTCGTAGGTGGCGCAACTGAAGAAACGATCATCGCGCGCGTGGGCGAAGGCATCGTGAGCGCGATTGGTTCAGCGCATTCCTATAAGGAAGTGCTTGAGAATCCCGATCGCATCTCAAAAACAGTGTTGGCCAAGGGTCTCGATAGCAACACCGCATTTGAAATTCTCTCGATCGATATTGCCGATGTCGATGTCGGCGATAACATCGGCGCGAAATTACAGACCGAACAAGCTGAGGCCGACAAGCGCGTTGCCCAGGCGAAAGCCGAAGTGCGCCGCGCGGCCGCCGTGGCTGTCGAGCAAGAGATGCGAGCCAGGACCCAGGAAATGCGAGCCAAAGTGGTGGAAGCCGAATCGCTCGTACCCCAGGCAATGGCAGACGCGTTTCGCTCGGGTAACCTTGGGGTAATGGATTACGTCCGGATGAAAAACGTGCAGGCGGATACATCGATGCGCGAATCAATTGCAGGCGGCGAAAAGCCGCGGACTGAGGGAACGTGATTCGTTGAAGGGTTACTGCGTAGAAGCGGACAACGTAGTCATGTCATGTTGCGCGAAGCGGAAAATCTCAGATTGCGGTCCTACGGTTTGTGGGAAGAAATTGATCAGAGGTTCTTCGCTTCCGCTCAGAATGACAATATCTCCTGACACCGCTTTAACGTTTCAACGTTTCAACGTTTCAACGTTTCAACGAGCACTTAACCAATGATTGCAGCGCATCTCGATAGTCTGCTTTTCTTCTTGCTTGTCGCGGTCGCCGTCTTGTTCCAGTTTCTGGCGAAGACAGCAGGCAAAACAGGCAAAGATCAGTCAAAGCGAATATCGACGCCGACTCCCAGGACGCCTACGCCAATGCGACGCGTGCCGGCCGAGTCTGACGAAGACCGGATTCGCAAATTATTGGAAGCCCTTGGCCAACCTCCGACCTCAAAACCGCCGCCGCCCGTGGTGCCTCGGACAAATATTCCGCCCCGCCCACTTGCACCGGTGCAGCCGCCGATTTCACCGTTTTCGCAACTAAGACGAGAAAAGTCGCATAAGCGCGAGATAATCACGAAAGAAATTCCTCCGCCACGACCGATTGGGGGTGCGGAGAAAATGGTTCCACCCGCCTTTGAAGTTCAGGAACGATCGTTCCCGATTGCCCCGCCGGCGATCTTCAAAGCGCCTGCGGAAACTCACGCGGGAGTGACGCCGACAATTGCCAAGGCCGAGGAACGAAGAACAGACCTCGCCACGTTGCTTGCATCGGTGTCCGGTTTGCGCGACGCGATGATTCTTCGCGAAATTCTCGGACCGCCGCGCGGTTTGCGAATACAGATGGACATTGACGACGGGATCTTGCGATCCAACGCCTCAAGCGAGCACCGCGTGAGTTGAAGCTGCTTTCCCCGTGGGAATTACCATCACTTATATCTTGCCACGGGGGGGTCGTCAGTCTTATTTTCGTTAATCCCCGTGAAAACAGCGCCGGTTCCTCCGCGTCGGGAACCAGAAGGCCGCGACGAACTATTCGCCTCGACCCGTTGGACGATTGTCCTCGAAGCGGGCAATTCCGCGACGGTTTCCGCTCACGCATTCAACGCGCTGTCGGAACTGTGCCAAATTTATTGGCGCCCGCTGTATTCCTTCTTACGCAAACAAGGATATGGCCCTGAGGATGCACGGGATTTGACCCAAGGCTTTTTTGCTGACCTGATAGAGAGTCGTGCATATGCCCGCGCCGACCGCGAGAAGGGACGGTTTCGTTCCTTTCTCCTTGGCACACTGAAACATTTTATTGCGGACGTGCGCGATCGTGGACGGGCTTTGAAACGTGGCGGCGGAATGATTCTGCAGAACCTGGACGATAAAGCCACCGCAGAGGCCGAGGCGCAAATTGCGCGAGCAACAAAATGGCAGGCCGAGGAAGTCTATGACCGTGAATGGGCGGCGTTGCTTTTGCGGCAAGCGCTGGATCGGCTCGCGCAAGAGTGCGCGCTCGCTGCTAAAACAGAGCTTCTCAACCATTTGATGCCGTATCTTTCGGCGACCGAAGAATCGAACATCCCCTACGAAGAGATGGCGCGGCGGGCGCATCGCCCAGTCACGACGTTGCGCAGCGATGTTGCCCGATTGCGCAAGCGTTATCGCGCAATTCTACGCGAAGTAGTGCGCGACACGGTCTTTGAAGCCGCAGAGGTGGACGAAGAATTGCGATACCTATGCCGGGTGTTAACCGTAGTAAACTAGTAGATGCAACCCGCTTCCCCGGTAGCCTCGACCTGTCCGAACTGTGGCGGGGCACTCGTAGAAACATCCGGTGGCGGACTCGGCTGCATGATTTGTTTGTTGCGCGCTGGAATCGGCAGCGAAGAAGAATTGCAGCAGGATTCAACGCACGAAGCGTTGGAGGGCGATGGACATTTCGGAGTTTATGAGATTGATCGGCGTGAGGACGGAGACCTTTACGAGCTTGGTCGCGGAGCGATGGGCGTTACCTATCGCGCTACCGACACGACGCTGCAGCGCAAAGTCGCCTTAAAGATCATTAAAATCGACGTCGGTGAGAGAAGCGCCGACGCCCGCGAACGTTTTATGCGCGAAGCCCGCGCCGCCGCAGCGCTGCGACACGAGAACATCGCCACTGTCTACCAATTCGGAATTCGCGAAGAGACAGGCCAGTATTTTTACGCGATGGAACTGATCGAGGGAGAGACCCTTGAGGAACGCGTTCACCGCACCGGGCCACTCGATGCGCGCACCACTATCAGCATCGCACAGCAAGTCACGTCGGCACTGGCCGCAGCGGAAAAGCACGGACTAGTCCACCGCGATTTAAAGCCGGCAAACCTGATGCTCGTCGAGCCGGACGAACCCGAAGTGGTAGGGCGCGACCGCCGGGCGCGCCGCAAACGGACGGCGCAGCGCGCCAGCTCTACCGTAAAAATAATCGACTTCGGTGTAGCTAAGGCGCTTCACGCTCAAACTGGTCCGCTGTCGCTGACTCATGAGAGATTTGTCGGTACGCCGGCATTCGCCAGCCCGGAACAATTTGAACATTCCGCTCTCGACGTGCGCTCCGATATCTACTCGCTGGGCGAAACGCTGTGGTTCGCGCTTACAGGAAAAGCGCCATTTGCAGGCCGTAGCGTAGATGAGATTCACCGCGCTCAACAATCAAATGTGCTTCCCATCGAACAACTGAAAGCAGCGCACGTTTCGTCCCGCCTCGGGTCGTTGCTCAAATCGATGCTCGCACTCGAGCCAGCCTCCCGACCCGGCACCCGCGCATTGGCAGCGCGTCTGCAGCGTTGCTCCCCAGAGGCACGCAGCAAGCGACGCACGCGCGTCGCTCTCGCAGCCGCCGCGATCCTGATTCTCGGCGCGTCTGCGCTTTTGGTCTTTCAGCCACCGCGTATCCAACAAAATGCGCCTTTGAGTCCCGCACCGGACAAAAGTATTGCGGTGCTTCCGTTTGAAAACCTGAGTCGCGATCCGGACAATGTCTACTTCGCCGATGGCGTGCAGGACGAAATTCTAACCCGTCTTGCCAGCCTCGCCGATCTGAAGGTGATCAACCGTACCTCGGTGATGCAATACAAAAGCGGGTCCGCGCGAGATCTACGTAAAATCGGCCACCAACTAGGTGTTGCGCGTGTAGTGGAAGGAAGCGTCCAGCGAGCGGGCAACCGGGTGCGCGTCAACGCCCAATTAATTGATGTGTCCACCAATCTGGCGCTATGGGGGCAGACTTATGACCGCGACCTTGCGGACGTTTTCGCGATTCAAAGTGAAATTGCGACCTCGATTGCCCGCCAATTGCAGGCCAGCCTTTCGGCACGCGAAAAGACTGCGATTGAACAAGCCCCCACAAATGACATCACCGCCTTCGAACTCTACGCTCGAGCCAAAGATCTTCTTGCGAGCAGGAATGCGAAAGCGAATTTGCTGGAGGCGGCTGATCTGCTGAACCAGGCTGTCGCGCGTGATCCATCATTTTTTAAAGCGTATTGCCTGCTCGCTTGGACTCACGACCTCCTTTATTTTTTCGGTCACGACCATACGCCCGCGCGGCTGGCATTAGCTGAAGCGGCAATTGAGACGGCATTTCGGCTCCATCCAGATGCGGGTGAAGCACACCTCGCGCGCGCCCGGAACCTTTATGAAGGATACCTCGATTATGACGCTGCTCTGGCCGAATTAGAAGTTGCCGCCAAGACCTTGCCCAATAGTGCCAGTGTTTTCGAGCTCAAGGGTTACATCGAGCGTCGCCAAGGCAAACAAGAAGAGGCGGTGCGTAGCCTGGAGCGCGCCATTGATCTGGATCCGCGGAACAGCTACATGCTGCAGCAGATTGCGCTCAGTTATCGTCTTCTGCACCGTTTCGCTGAGCAAAAATCGGTTTTAGATCGCGCGTTGGCTATTGATCCGAATAATGTCGATATCCAACTCGAGCGCGCGGCCGTGTATTTCTATTGGAAAGCGGATTCCCGCCCCCTGCATCAAATGGTCGATTCAATTCGGACCACAAATCCCGCTGCTACTCAAGACATCGCCGAGTATTGGCTTTTTTACGCATTGGCCGAACGCGATGCTGCTGCTGCAAGAAATGCCGTGATCGCAGCAGGCGAAAATCCAGCCTTGACCGACGAGACCGTTAATTTCAGTCGGTCGTTCATGGAAGGTGTTATCGCCCGCATGACGAAAGATGATGCAGAAGCACGTGCGGCTTTCACTGCGGCGCGCATGGAGCAGCAGAAGGTCCTTCAATCTCCCGAAAGCTACGGGCCGGCGCTCTGCGTGCTGGGTTTAATCGACGCTGGGCTGGGACGGAAAGAAGAAGCGCTGCGGGAAGGCCGGCGTGCAGTTGAGCTTCTTCCCGTGGAAAAAGATGCAATTCACGGAATCGGTATGGTCGAATACTTCGCGATGATCGCTGCGTGGGCTGGTGATAAAGATCTCGCCTGCCAGCAGCTTGCAATCGCCATCCGTCCGCCGAGCCCACTCAACTACGGCCACTTGAAACTGCTGCCGTTTTGGGACCCGTTGCGAGGCGATCCGCGTTTTGAAAAAATCGTCGCCTCCCTCGCACCGAAGTGAGGTTTAAGCTTAGACTCTTCACGAATCGGTAAAGAGGTAAAGGTCGAAGGCTATCGCGTGGGAAATGAACTGCGCTATGTCTCTGCAAGGGAGATCAGGCGATCTCGGAGGAGAGTCCGTACCGACGAAAGAAATTGGGCGTAGTGATCGTTCCGCTAACTCGTGGGAGGCGGAGTAGGAGTAGGCTTATTGGGCTTTGGCCCTGGAGAAGGTACAGGGGCTTCTGTACTCGACCTCTTGTTCTTTTGCGTTCGGGCAGTTGTGGGAGCAGGAGTAGGGCTGTTGGGCTTTGGCCCTGGCGTCCACGGTGAGTAACAACTCACGAAAAGCGAGGCGCCAGCCAGGATGCAGATATATTTTTTCGTAATCATAGAGTCATCTTGAGTTCCTGAGTCAACGTGAGCAAGACATTTGTCAGGCATTCAGGATTCGCAAGTTTTGTTCGAGAAGTGCGTGATGATCGCGGAGTAAGCGTGGGTTCGTTTTGAAATCATGCGCTTCGACTATGGTCTGTGGTGCGGCCTTTCGGTCCGGCGCGGCGTCTTTACCTTGCGGTACCTAGTTTCCTCACTCGTGTTTCTGGTCGGCTGAATTTTGGGCCGCATTCATCTCCTTGATTTTTCGGTGAAGGGTTCCCCGCTTGGTCCCGTCCGCGCGTTTCGTAGCCGGCAGTAAGGATTTTAACAACCTTTTTGCCACGCGGGGCGAAATTTTCCGAAGGAACAGGGTAAATGGCTAAACCGATCCAAAGAGGAGTTGAAATGCAAAAGCTGAACCCTGAGATACCTTTTACGTCTGCACGGAAGGACGAAGCAAACGAGGGAGCATGTATCTCTATCAGAGATCCGGACACGATCCTCACCACGATTGTGCTTCTACTTGCCTGCCTGGCCCTCGCGGTCCTGGCGCATGCAGTCATTTAGCAACGCGTCAGGACAACCCCAGGGGTATCTGCTTGGTCCCAACACACGTCGTTCTAACGACGCCGGCAGCAACAACGTGGCAGCGGGAGCTTAAAGTCCTTTTCAGCAACACGGGGTACCTTCCGCATCGCTGTTGGCTGAGATGTGTCCGATAGCGCCGACACTGGTCACAGCGACTTAGCCATCGGTCACGGAGGTTGCTTGGCCCGCTTTAACCTCCCACTCTCTCTGCCGCACCTATCTTGGCTATCCGTCCTATCGCTGTAATGCGCGGTCGGCCGGAAAGATTTTTAAACTTTTTTGCTACGCCGGGCAAAAGCTTCCGAAGGAAATAAGTAAACCGCCAGAACTGGATTCTCCTAAAGAAATCAGAGAAGGCCAACACAATGAAAGTTTAATAGGAAAGGAATTTTTAAATGAAAATCTTTATCGTTTATGATTTAGATTCAAAAATGCCCGTTGCTGTTGGCGAACAAGTGAGCGCGGAAACGGCGCGATGTTGTGCAAGCGCGGCAACCGGAATCTTCCACGCAAATCTTTTTGCAGAAGAAATTGATTTAGGAAAACAATTACCTATATCACCGGAGTCAGGCACCGTAGCCAGTGCTTAGACGCAGCTTTATTCTCCCCAGTTTTTCGCTCAAGCGTTTGGCGCGTTCCGCCCCTTGCGCGACCCGTGTTATGCGTACTCGGCCCCAAGGGATTTTCAAACTTTTTTGCCACGCTGTGCAAAAAGTTCCGAAGGAACAGGTAAAACCAGCAAATCGCCAAACGCCGAATGAAAACGAAAATCACACAGAGCATTAACTCCGCCGCGATTGCCATAGCGCTGTTTTGCGCCGTTGCAATCCTGTCGCCTTCACCCACGAGCATAAATACCACGATCAATGACCGCGCAGCCGATGCATTGCGCCATATCATTATTAGGTAGGCTGGTAGCACGCCCGGCTCAGCTGCTATGACAAGGCGTTGCAACTACATTGCAACCCATACAAAGTTGTAGTTTCTTCTGGCTTTGGCCAAATAATCCAGCTAAAGCTGTAAGCAAGCCGTCACGTTAGGTCGTGACGGCTTCTTTGTCTCCTTTGGGTTTCATATAGCACTCACCACAGCATACAGGTGAGCAGGAAGGCACAAATCCATTCGTTAGATAACATAGAGGTCAAGTCTCCTTTTTGTTCTTGGCTTTTCTAAAAGGGTTCCGGCTGGTATGTTATGTTCGCCGGGCCGGTTACTCGCGGCCGGTGGTAGCTATGCGATTTCGAGAAACAAGGTCTGTCCGCATTCTTTTTGCCACGCCGGCGAAAACTTTCCGAAGGAACAGGCATGAAAACAATATGCCTGAGTCAAACACGATGCCTGACCGCAGTCTCCTTGATGCTTGTAGGTGTGTTACTAACCTGTTACGGCGTCATAGTGAACTTGCGTCACGGCGGTATACAGGATATCGAGAACGTGGCTGACGTTGTACCTGCGGAGGAGGATGGGGATGCCGAGTATCTGGAAAAGCGTCATGAATTCTTGGACCGGTTCTTCGGGACCGGGCCAGGAGGCGTGTCGCCTAGTGCTTACATGGCCGCGCTCGCCGCGGCGCGCTCGCTGCCTCCAAGCCCGCTTTTGCAAGGCGGGAAGTTCGTGTCGCCCGAAGCGCCGGAGGTCACGTCGCCATGGACTTCTCCAATAGCGCCTCCCATGCAGAACAGTTACGGCGGAAACGCAAGCGCGAGGGTCCATGCGTTAGCTATTGATCCGGTCAACGCCAACGTCGTTTATACAGGAACCTTCGGCGGGCTCGCCAAGACAACCGACGGCGGCGTCACTTGGCGGTATTTGTCTGACTCGTGGGCTTCACAGAGTGTCAGCGCAATCGCCGTCAATCCTGGCGCGTCTAATGACGTCTACGTTGGCACGGGCAGAGAAGGCAGTGGCGCTGCCTCTTATGAGGTCGGCCTCTACCGCTCATTCGACGGAGGGTCAACCTGGAGTAGCGCCTTGGGAAAGGCCCAGTTTGAAGGTACGTACATCAGGACGATTGCTATCGACCCGAACACCTCGAGCTCGCAATTGACCACGACCGTATACGCCGCCAACGGCGGCACAAACACTTGCGGATTGTGGCGCTCAACTGATAGCGGCGTCACTTGGTTGCAGTTGTACCAGGTCGACAACGGCGTTTATGATGTAGCCATAGACGCCGCGACTCATCCTTCCACCCTTTACATCACTGAGGACAACGGGACGTTTAAGAGCACCGATTCCGGCCGATCCTGGACACTCATACACAGTGTTCTCGAGCATTCCCGCAATCGGTTAAGCGTGGCTAACTCCACGCTTTACCTTTTGGGGCCGAGCGATCCGGACCATAACCTCTACAAGTCCATGGACGGCGGAGCGACTTGGATTCAAATACCAACCCGTTGCCCCTGCGCTCCTGACGTTTGCGCAAACGACAACCCGCCTGGCCCTCCGATCTGTGCCGACAGCTGCGCCAGCCGCTGCGGTAATATCGGCTTTTCCGTGTTCGCCGTGGACCCCGTCGACCCACAGATCATTCTCGGAGGCAACCAGGCTCTTTACCGCACGGATAACGAAGGCGCGACTTGGACCGAAATAGGAAACAAGTGGGGCAACGATCCCGATCCAGCCCGCCGCATCCATACCGACCAACGAGCGATCGTCTTCTCGCGGACAGCTCCTAATGTCGTGTACGAGGGCAACGACGGAGGCATCGTAAGATCGAGGGACGCGGGGCTGCACTGGACGAACCTTAATCAAAACTTTCCAGGTGCGTTGCTCTACGGCGTGGCCTTAAGCGCGGACGGCAATATGGTCGCGGGAACCCAGGACAACGGCGTGGTCTTCAGCGGCGCGAGTGCACCTTGGGATATGATCTTTGGCGGCGATTCCGCCCACAATCTCATCGATCCGGTCGATGGGACGGTTGGGTACTTCACGATGTATCGCGATTATGTCTTTAGAAGATTCAACACGGCAACGCCGCACACCTCGGTCAATGTTCGCCCGTCTCAATTTGATGACGATGCAAGCTGCAACTTCTTTCCGACGTTTAGCATGAATCCATCTTCTCCAACTCATATCATCGCCGCTTGCCAGCAGGTGGTCCGAACCCTTGACGGCCCGACGGTTACGCCTGAGAGCTGGACGACGATCGGGCAGCCGTTTGCGGATCCTGTTACTGCAACCTACGAAGCACCGAATAATTCTAACGTCATTTACGCCGTCGCCGCTCATGGGGAGGTTTGGATGACTACGAACGCGAACGCCGGGACCGCGGCTGTCTGGAGGAATGTCACCCGAGACTTACCGGGGGGGATCTGGACCATCGCCGTTCATCCCACCGACCCGCAAACGGCATATCTCGCGTGCGATTCAGGCATGTATAAAACCACCGACATGGGAACAACCTGGATGCAACAGGGAGTCCAAAACCTGATCTATCGTGATGTAGCCATCGATCCACTGAATCCTCAACATATCTTTGCAGCTTCTAATGCAGGAGTTTTTGCCAGCACCGATGGCGGGCTCAGCTGGGGAAACATGAGCGACGGCATACCGGCAGGATTGGTGGTTACTGCGCTCTCCTTTAATGCCAGTAGTCGGCAGCTTGCCGCTTCCACCTTTGGGCGTGGAGTTTACATGCTTCATCTGGATCCGCCTCCGCGGCCGCGTCCCACTCCGCGGCCCAGGCCATGATTTCAAGAGGATGAGTATGTTCGATTCAATTTTGATAGCGCCACTCTCGTGATGTTCCGGTTTCACAAGTCAAAATCAGCGATCTCTTCCAAATGAAAACGGGTAGTTTGTTTGCAGAATTGAAGCGGCGCAAAGTTTACAGAGTTGCGGTTGCGTACGCTCTCATGGGATGGGCGCTGGCTCAGGGGATCGCGCAGGTTTTCCCGGTGTTCGAGGTTCCGAACTGCATACTGCGCTTGATCATGGTTCTTATTCCGTTCGGATTTCCGATTGCGCTGGTTCTTGCGTGGCTGTTTGAACTGACGCCGGAAGGCTTGAAACGAACGGTAGACATACCGCCGGATAAAGTCCCTGACATCGTTCGGCAGCTTGAGGCGCACGCGCGGCAACAATTCGTCCGCGGCTATTTATGTGCCTTAATTTACGCCGGATTGGGCGACAAAACGAAAGCGATCGATTACCTTAAGCGGGGATATCTCAATCACGACAATATCGACGTTACAGGGGTTCGAGTCGATCCCATGCTCGATGCGTTGCGCAGCGATCATCGGTTCGAAACGCTCGCGGACGAAGCCTCCAACATACACGAGCACGTCGGCCCATGTTAAGCTCAACCTAAGTCGCTGAGAACCCGGCTGTCCGTCTTATCGACGACTGAAGATCAGCGCATCGAAATCAGATCGATGCAGCGATGATCAGAGCGAAGGTGGATCAATGCTGTGGCGGTGGCCCCCGTGCGGTGCCGGAAGTCAAATGCCGGCACCTCAGTCTCAGCGCCCCGCAGAGCCGGCACAGGTCGGAAGCTGCTTGAGCTTCCTTTGTAGCTTTGTACTTTCAAGCCTCCAATGCCGGCGTGGCGGAATTGGCAGACGCGCTGGACTCAAAATCCAGTGATCGCAAGATCGTGTGGGTTCGAGCCCCTCCGCCGGCAAACCGTCTAACCCTATCTCTTGCGAGAGAGAATTAATCAGTTATCGCACCGGCAAACTTCGCATCCGCGCGAAGGCAGGCAACTGCGGTGGCGCGACGTATTCACCGTTTATTGCTTGTATAGAAGAGCGAGAACCCACATGTTCTCTCGTGAACGGGAAGGCTGGCGACCGGGGTGAAGATGGACCTGGCGAGTTTGTAACTACCCGCTGGAGCCTTATCCTTTCCGCCGCCAACGGAAGCGAAGAACAAAAGGCGCGCGACGCGCTGGCCGAGCTTTGCCGAACTTATTGGCGACCCGTTTTCTCGTTCGTCTGCAGACACGGCTATTCCACACAGGACGCGCAGGACCTTACGCAGGATTTTTTTATGACCATTCTGAAGAAAAATTGGTTGCACCACGCCGATCGAAGTCGCGGTCGGTTCCGCTCGCTGTTGCTCAAGTCGCTCCAAAATTTTCTTGTTAACGCCACCGAGAAATCACATGCCCACAAACGCGGCGGCGGCGCGGAATTTATTTCCTGGGACGATTGGATGGCGGAAGCGCAGTCGCAATTGTCCATCCCAATTCAAGCACTCGACTCCGCGCCGCCGGAGCGCATCTTCGACCTCGCTTGGGCGACGACGGTTGTGGAACACGCGTTTCAACGCCTGCGGGAAGAATGCGAGAGCAGAGGCAAGCTCTGGCTTTTCCAAGCACTAAGCTCCCATCTTACTGATGAACGCGATGAACTGTCATATGCCAATCTATCTGCGGAATTGGAAATGGCGGAGACGGCCGTGAAAAAACAGCTGCACAACATGCGCCAGCGTTACCGCAGTCTGCTGCGCGATGAAGTCTCACGCACGGTCCAAAATCCTGCCGACGTAGATGACGAGATCCGGTATCTGTGTGCAGCGCTCGCAGGAAGAACCGCGTAACTTTGATGAAGACTTCCGACCACCGGTCTGATTCACTCCCGAGCGCGAGTAAAGGCACCGCAAAATGCGAGAAGTGCGGCGCAACCATGCGACTCGACACCGGAGTTTGTGTTAGCTGCCTCTTGCTCGAGGGACTGGAAACTGGTGGCGACGTATCCAAGGCGGTTTATGAAAGCGTACTCGACGAGGTGGACGCGTCGCACAAGCCTTGGTTCTTAGGCAACTACGAAATTCTCGAGCAGATCGGTTGCGGCGGCATGGGCGTGATCTATCGCGCCAGGCAACGACATTCCCGGCGCATCGTCGCGGTAAAGCGCGTCCTTAGTTATCGCGCTGATTCACACGGAGCGCTGCAGCGTTTC
>Ga0209806_1000019_pt1 | contig 81307 bp, 73 predicted proteins | sample GraSoiAngelo_152_FD_186166 | JGI IMG/M metagenome (GOLD analysis project Ga0209806, IMG submission 186166) | Grasslands soil microbial communities from the Angelo Coastal Reserve, California, USA - 14_1009_12_30cm (SPAdes) (version 2) | ecosystem: Environmental > Terrestrial > Soil > Grasslands ... | reverse complement strand
GGACTGACTGACAGGTAGGCGAGAACGCCTAACAGCCCGACCGTCCGACCGTCCGACCGTCCGACGATCATGCCCCTACCGACGCCGGCTCGGCGACGCGGCGCCCGATCACCTCGGCGATCACCCGCACCTCGCGCATCAGCTGCGCGAACTGGTCCGGGAAGAGCGACTGCGCCCCGTCCGACAGCGCCGCCTCGGGGTTGGGGTGCACCTCGACCATGATGCCGTCCGCGCCCGCGGCCACGGCCGCGCGCGCCATCGGGATCACTTTCTCGCGCAACCCCGTGCCGTGCGAGGGGTCCGCAATGATCGGGAGGTGCGACAACTTGTGGACCACCGGAATCGCGGTCAGGTCGAACAGGTTGCGCGTCTCAGTGTCAAAACTGCGCACGCCCCGCTCGCACAAGATCACTTGGTGGTTGCCCTCGGCGAGCACGTATTCGGCGGAGAGCAGCAGCTCGGTGATCGTCGCCGCGATGCCGCGCTTGAGGAGCACCGGCTTGCCGCAGCGGCCGGCCGCTTTGAGCAGTGAGTAGTTCTGCATGTTGCGGGCGCCGATCTGCACGATGTCCGCCATCTCCGCGACCCATTGCACCGCCTCGGCGTCCATCGCTTCGGTGCAGATCAGCAGCCCCGTTTCCTCTCGGGCCTTGGCCAGGAAACGCAACGCCGGACGCCCCAGCCCCTGGAACGAGTAGGGCGAGCTCCGCGGCTTGAACGCGCCGCCGCGCAGGATCACCGCGCCGGCGTCCTTCACCAGGCGGGCGGCCTCGACGATCTGCTTCTCCGATTCCACCGAGCACGGCCCCGCGATCACGGCCACCTCGACGCCCCCGATCGCGACACCGCCCGGAAGCGCCACGACCGTGGGCTCCCCCTTCCACTCCCGGCTCACCTGCTTGTACGGCTTGCTGACGTGAATGACGTCTTGGACGCCGGGGAGGCCCTCCAGCCGCGACGCGTCGACGCGACCGTCGTTGCCCACCAGCCCGACGGCCGTGCGCTGGGTGCCCGGCATAGGACGTGCCTGGTAGCCCATCTCCTCGATGACGCGAACGACCCGCTGCACCTCCTGGTCGGTCGCCCCGTGACGCATCACGATCAGCACGACGCCCGTCCTCCTCCCCCTCCGATGGTGAACCGGTCCCCGTCCTTCGCGGCGGTCACCGGGCCGCCGAAGGCGGCGGCGGCCCGCCGGGCCGGGTCCGTAGCTTCGACCGGGGGATAGAAGTGCGTCAAGACGAGGCGCCGGGTGCCGGCCTCGCGGGCCAGCTCCCCCGCGCGCGTCGGCGTCAGGTGCATGTCCAGCGGCTGGTCGTCGGGGAGCGAGCATTCGGCCAGCAGCAGATCGCAGCCGCTCGCCCAGCGGGCGAGTTGGACCGAAGGGCCCGTGTCGCCGGTGTAGACGAGCCGGCCTTCGGGGGCGGTGAGGCTCACCGCGACGCTCTCCGGCGTGTGGGGGACGGGGAACGTCTCGAGGTTCACATCGGCGTCGAGCGGAAACGGCTCCCCGTCCTGGACGTCCAGGAAGCCGATCGGAAACCCGGGGTCGAGGAGCCACTCCCCGTACGCGGGGGCGAGGGTCTTGAGCAGGCGCACCACGCCCGGCGGCCCCAGGACCACGAGCGGGTCGCGGCGCGGCGGGACGGTCGTGTATTTGAGCGCGTACACGAGCATCGGCAGCTCGCCCCAGTGATCGGGGTGGAAGTGGGAGACGATCACGTGTGAGACCTGGTGCCACGGCAGGCCGAGCGCGGCGAGGCGGTGCAGGCTGCCCGCGCCGCAATCGAGCAGGATGCGCAGACCGCCCCGGGCCACGTAGTGGCAGGGCGCGGTGCGGTGGGCCGAGGGGGCGACCGTGCCGGTGCCGACGGTGACGAGCTCCACTTACGGAATCCTTCCGCGAAAGACGATCCGCTTGAAGAGAATTACGTCGCCCACCTTGAGCTTGTACAGGTACACCCCGGCCGGCACCAGGTCCCCGCCGTCGTCGCGGCCGTCCCAGGAGAGTCGCGGGTCGCACGTCGGGCCGCCGGGCCCGCCGCGACCGTAGCGACCGGCGTCGAGCACGCCGGGGAAGGCTGGCCCCGGCACGAAGTGGCGCACGGGGTTGCCGCGCAGATCGAAGACGGCGAGCTCGGTGCGGCTGGTCGTGGCGAGGTCGAACCACAGGCACGTCGCCCCCTGAGCGCCCGTGGGAAACGGATTGGGGAAGTTCTGGTACAGGATCGTCGCGCCCGGAACGGACGGATCGAGCACGAGGAACGGGCCGCGACTATCGGTGACGGAGGAGTCCGGGCCGAGGTGCGCGACCACCTTCCAGCGGTACTGGACGTTGCGCTCGAGCGGCTCGGTGATCGTGAAGGTGGTGTCAACGAGCCCGCCGACGCCGTATGTCGGGAACGGCTGTCCCAGCCGGATCACGAACATGTCGTATCGGAACGGCCCCGGGGGGGCGGCGACAGCCGGTGAGCGCCAGGTAAACGTCGGCTGGATGTCGGGCGTAGCCGTGCCCTGCGGGTTGTCCAGCGTCGTGAGGGTGATCCACGCCGGTACCGCGATCGGCCCCACGTGGCCGGTCGACGCCGTAACGGCCATGGCGTCGGTGGCGTCCACGCGCCAGAAGATCGGCCCGTAGGGCTTGATGGGCCGCCGCAGCGCGTAGCTGGTCTGGTCGGTGAGGGTGGTGTCGAGGAACGGGGCGGCGAGCGTGGAGTCGCGCGCGACGCGGAGCCGGTAGGTCACGGGCGGCGTGAAGCCGGTCGCCGACCACTCAAAGTCCGGAGTGACGGACGCGAGCGCCGGAGGCAGCGGCGCGACCGCCGTGAGCCCGGCGAAGCGGGACGGCGTGGCTCCTCCCCCCGCCGCCCCGGCGAGGCCGAGCACCAGGGCGGCCCAGCCGGGGGGGGGACGCCGCATGCGGTCAGACGGGATTGAGCTGGCCGAGGCGGACGCCGACGATCGTCGAGACGCCCGGCTCCTGCATCGTGACCCCGTAGACCGCGTCGGCCGCCTGCATGGTGCGCGGATTGTGGGTGATCACGATGAACTGCGTTTGATCCTTGAACTCCGACAGCAGGCGCACGTAGCGCCCCACGTTCGCGTCGTCGAGCGGGGCGTCCACCTCGTCGAGCAGGCAGAACGGGCTGGGGCGCGCGAGGAAGATGGCGAACAGCAGCGACACCGCCACGAGGGTCCGCTCGCCGGACGACAGCAGGTGGATGCGCTGCGTGCGCTTGCCGCGCGGCGCCGCGTGGATCTCGATCTCGCTGGTGAGCGGCTCGTCTTCGTTGGCGAGGCGCACGTCGCATTCGCCGCCCCCGAACAGCGTCTGGAACACGGCGCGGAAGTTCTCCCGTACCTTCCCGAAGGAATCGAGAAACAGCTGCTTCGCGGTCTGGTCGATCTCCCGGGCCGCCTGCTGGAGCGAGCTGCGGGCCGCGACGAGGTCGTCCCGCTGGGTCATCAGGAATTCGAGGCGTTTTACTTCGTCGGCGTGTTCCTCGACCGCGAGGGCGTTGACCGGCCCCACGGCCTCGATGGCGGTGCGCAGCCGTTCGTTCTCCTCGCGCAACCATTCGACGTCGCCCGCCACCTCGGGGGCTTCGGCGAGCAGGCGCTCCAGCGGTTTGCGCCACTCCGCCTCGACACGCTCGGTCGCCGCGCGCTTGCGGCCCTCGATCTGGCTGCGTTCCAGCTGCAAGCGGTGCTGTTCATCCCCCAGGGTGTCCAGCGCGGCGCGCGCCGCCTCGACCGCCGCCTCCGCGTCGGCCACTGCGGCCTCGGCGGCAGTGACCTGCGCCTCGGCGTCCTGAGCGGCGGCGGCCAGCTCCTGGAGCGTGACGCGACGCTCTTGGAGGCCGTCCTGCCACTGGGCGCGCTGGCTCGTGAGGGTGCCCGTGTCCCGGTCGATCTGGGCGATCTCGGCGCCGAGCGCGACGGCGTGCCCGACGGCGGCCTCGGCATCGGCGGCGGCGCGCTGAGTCCGCTCCCGCGCCGCTCCCAGCCGGGCTTCGACCTGCGCCGCCTCGACCTGCCAATGCACGCGCTGTTCGCGTGCCGCTTCCTGGTGACCTTCGAGCTCGGCGAGGCGCGCTCGCTCGGCGCCGAGGCGCTCGTCGAAGCGGACCCGTTCGACCTCCTGAGCCCGCAGCTCCGCGCCCAGGCTCGTGAGCCGCTGCTCCACGGCGGCAAGCCGCTTGCTGAGCCGCTCGACCTGGCTGGCGGCGTCCGTGGCTTCGCGCCGCGCGTGCGCCGCCGCCCGCTCGGCGTCTCCCTTGCGCGCCGCCGACTCCAGCTCGCGGTGGCGCGCCTGCTCCGCCGCTTCGCCGGCCGCCGCGAACGCCTCCTCCGCCTGCGCCAGCTCCGCGGTCGTGCCGCGCAGCTCCGTGCCGGCGCGCTCGCGGGCGCCCTCGGCACCCGCCAGATCCTGCCCGATCGCCTCCAGCTCCGCCCGCCGCTGCAGGGGACCGCCGGACGTGGCGCCGTCGAGAAACACCGCGCCGTTGGCGCGGCGCAGCGCGCGACCGCCCTCGAGCACCTCGTGGCCGGTGAGCAGCGCCCGCACCCACGCGGCCGCGGGGCCGTCTACCCGCAGGGCGGCCGGCAGCGGCTCTCCGTCCGCCGCGAGGCGGGGACCCGGGAGGCACGGGAGCAGCACCAGCGGTCCGGGGTGCACCTCTTCGTGCCAGCGGCGGATCTCCCCGACTGCGGACTCGTCGCGCACTAGCACCGCGTGGAGCCACTCTCCCAGCAACCGCTCGGCGAGCTCCGCGTCGCGGCGACCCGTCCGCACGAAATCGGACAGCGGGCCGATCACCGCGTCGCCGAAGCGCGTCTTCACCTTGAGCAGGGCCTGAGCGGCCGGTGCGAGGCCGACGCGCTCGCGGTCCAGCTCGGCGAGGGCATCGCGGCGCGCCGCCAGCTGCGCTACCACCTCCTCGGCCTGGCGCAGACCCGCCCGCGCGTGCGCCTCGCGCTCGCGCAGCTCGGCGACCCGGCGCCGCGCCCGCTCCACCGCGGCGGCTGCCTCCGCGGCGCCGCGCGTTTCCGCCGCCGCGCGCTCCTCGGCGGTCGTGACGTCTCGTCCCGCCGCGCGTTCGGCGGCCTCACGGCGCTCCCGTTCGGTCGCGGCGCCGCTCAACTGCTGGCGCAGCTCGCCCTGCTCGCGCTCCAACGCCGCGCGCTCACCCTCGAGCGCCCGGTGTGCCTCGGCGCGCTGCTGCAGCTCGGTCTCCAGCTCCCGCACGGCGGCCCGCTGCGCCACCAGACGCTCGCGCACCTCCTGCTCTTGGGCCGTGCGTCGCTCCAGCTCGGCCTGCACTGCGGCGAGGTCGCGTTCGGCGGCGCCGCGCTCGCCCTCCGCCGCTTCGCGCTCGCGCCCGGCCTGCGCGGCGCGCCGCTCGTTCTCGCCCCGCTCCTCGCCGGCCTTGGTGCGCCGCTGGGCGGAGTTGGCGAGCCGTTCCGCCGCGAGGGCGAGGTCCCCCTCCAACCGGCCGGCTTCGATCCGCGCGTCCGCGAGGCGACGCTCGATCTCGGTGCGCCGCACCTCCGCCGTGTGCCGCGCCTGAACCCGCGCCTCCCGCTCGCGCTCGGCGTCCGCGAACCGGGTGCGCGCGCCGGGCAGCGTCTCGCCCAGCTCCCGCGTGCGCACGCCGAGCGCGCCGAGCGCCAGGTCGAAGTCCTCCAGCTCGCGTCGCAGCAGCGTCACGGCCACGCCGTAGCGCTCGTCGATCATCTTGGTGAAGCGCTCGGCGCGCCCGCGCTGGCGCGCGAGGCTGCGGACCTGCGTCTGTACTTCCGCGACGAGGTCCTCCAGGCGGGCCAGGTCGGCGGCGGTCTCTTCCAGCCGGCGCTCGTAGCTCTGCTTGCGGTTCCGGTACAGGCCGATGCCGGCAGCTTCCTCGAACAGGGCGCGCCGCTCCTCCGCCTTCTCGGACAGCAGCGCGTCGATCATCTTCGCTTCCATCACAACCGCCGCGTCGGCGCCCAACCCCGTGCCGCGCAGCAGGTCCTGGATGTCCCGCAGGCGGACCGATTGGCGGTTCAGCAGGTACTCGCTCTGCCCCGAGCGTGACAGCCGCCGTGTGATCAGGACCTCCTGGTAGGCGATCGGGAGGGTGCCGTCCGCGTTGTCGAACACCAGCGAGACCTCCGCCACGTTGACGGGCCGCCGGCCGGTCGACCCCTGGAAGATCACGTCTTCCATCTTCCCGCCGCGCAGCAGGCGCGGTGACTGTTCGCCGAGCACCCAGCGGACGGCGTCCGAGATGTTGGATTTGCCGCACCCATTGGGGCCGACGATCGCCGTCACGCCCGCTTCGAACGGCAGCTCCACCGTCCCGGCGAACGACTTGAAGCCCGACAGCTCCAGCCGGCTCAGTCTCATGCCCGGAGGTCTCTCACGGTTGGGGTTGCGGCTGATAGATCCAGTAGGGGCGGCCGAGTTTGCGGCCGATCCCTTCGGCGACCTCGCGCGTCGGGTAGGGCCCCAGCACCACGCGGTACCCTTCGTCGGTCGTCGCCGGCGCCAGCACTTTCGCCGGCAGCCCGGCGCGCCCCAGCTCCTGCGCGAGCCGCTGCGACCAATCCTGGTTCTGGGACACCGACACCTGTACGTACAGCGGCCCTTCGGGCCCCACCGAGTCGCCTGCGGCGGCGGCGATGGGAGCGGCCTGCGCCGTGTAGCGCAAGCCACCGCGCGGCAGCCAGCTGGTCACCGCCCACAGGTCGGCGGCTCCGCCGGCCACCCGGCCCCGCGGCGCCAGCGAGTCGGGAGTCACCGCGACCACGTCCGGTCCCTGGCGCGCGAGCAGCGAGCCGTTCGGGGTTACGACGGGGAGGTCGAGCCGCCAGGTGGTCGCGAACCCGCCGGCGAGCCGCTTGATGGGCAGGTCCACGACCCACGCCGTGTCGCCGACGGGCGGCCGCGCGAGCAGCCAGCGCCCCAACGGATCGATGCGGATCGTCGCCGCCGCCGACGGCAGGGCGATGCCGTCGAGTTCCTCGTGGGCGTAGCGGTCGATGACCGCGAGTCCCAACCCGCCGCGCAGCGCCACGTAGATGCGGTGCCCGGAGGGAGAGAACGCGAGGGCGCGCGGGTGGTCGGCGATCGGGACGAAGGCCACGCCGCGGCGGCCCAGCGGGTCGATGAGCGTGACGCCGGAGTCGCTCGCGACGGCGACCAGGTCGCCCCAGCGCGTAGCCGCGACGTCGCCGCCGAGCTCGAGGGTCCGGCTCGCGGGCGGCTGATCGGCCCCGGCGGTGATGAGGCGCGGCGGGTCCTGCGCCACGACCGCGACGATGCGCTGGTCGGCGGCGCCGAACAGATCGCGCGGCACGCCGCCCAGCGGCTGCGGCCATGCGAGGCGGGCGCGGCGCGCGAGGGAGACCACCTTTTTCTTCGCGTCCACGGCGAACAGCGTCCCGTCGGGGCCGAGCGTCGCCTGCTCGACGTCGGTCGCCACCGTGTCGGCGCGGCTGCTCTCCAGGTCGAGGGCGAGGAGCTCGTGCTTGGCGGTGCGGACGTAAAGGAACGCCGCCTCGGGGTCGACACCCACCACGCGCTCGACGGGGGGGAGTCGCCCGCGCAGCGCGTCCGGGACCTCGGTCAAGCTGGGGAGACGATAGAGCCTGGGAATGCCGCCCCGGGCGGCGAGGCGGATAGCGATCGCGGGCACCCGGCCAACGGGACCACCCGATGTCCTAACTGCTTGTGAATCATTTGCTTGTGAGGTAGCTCCGCCGGGCGCTTGGGAGCTGCAGCCCCAGAGCGCGAAGCTCAGGAGGAGAATCGGGCGTCGCATTGTGAGCAAGGGGCCTCGCCGGAACAAGATAGGAAACCGGCGAGGCCCAGACAAGTGGTTGGACGATGCGAAGTTAGAACGTCGGGCCGAGGCTCACCGTCCAGTAGGAGCCCTTGCGCGGCCGGTCGAGCGGCTTGGCGTAGTCGAGCCGCAAGATTACGAACCCCAGCAGGTTCATGCGAATCGAGCCGCCCCAGCTGTGCACCGGGGTGCGGACGTCGGTGAGGGTCTCCCCCGCGCGGCGGTGCCACTTCACGGTGCTGTTTTCGTTCCAGGCGAGACCGATGTCGTAGAAGAGGGCGCCCTCGATCGGCGGGAAGCCGAGCGGCAGGAAGCCGAGCACGAGGCTGCGGGTGAGCGGGAAGCGCAGCTCGACGTTGCCGACGGCGACGCGGGAGCCGACCAACTGATCGAACTCGGCGCAGCCGCTGAAGGACTTGGCGCCGACGGGGGCGACGCACTCGTTCTGGCGGAACGAGCCGCTGGTGTAGCCGCGGATGAGCTCGGTCGAGCCCAGGTACACCGGGAACAGATCGGCGTCGCGGCCGATGCGCCCGAAGAACTCGCCGCGCACGGCGACGGTGAACGGCCGGAAGAAGAAGTAGCGCCGCCAGTCGGCGAGCCCCATCGTGAACTTCCACGTCCCGAAGGTGGGCGACGCCTGCAGCCGCCAGCGCCCGCCGGAGAAGGGACCCACCCAGCCGGGTAACGAGTTGTCGTGCACCAGCGCGACGGACGGCTGCAGGTAACCGATCGACTGGTTGTGGAAGGTGTTGAAGTCGGAAGTTCTGTAGATGCCGTACCGGTCGTAGAAATCGCGCAATTCGTACGTATCGTCGCTGATGTTCACGGCGTGCATCGACAGCTCGACGCGATCGAACTGGTTGAACGGGTAGTACGCCTCGCCGAACACGTCGCGCAGCACGAGCCGCCGCAGCGACTGGATGACCACGGTGCCCGTGTCCCCCGTGGCTAAGCAGTCGGGGCACCGCGCATAGCCGAAGGACACCGGGAAGTAAATCGGGTCCTGCGAGAATCCCGCCACCCAGAAGAGCCGGTGCACCTGGTTGATGTAGGCGGCGAGGACCTGGGCCTCGCTGATGCGGCCGTTCACTGCCCCCGAGAAGATGAGGGTGTGGTTGCCGAGCATGTCGGACAGGGCGATCGCGGTGCCGCCGAAGATCCCTCGCCCGAAGTTGTCGCGCTCGTACCCGATGGTCGGCCGCGCGATGTAGTCGGCGCTGAAGCGGACGTGGTACGGTTTGAAGGTGAACTCGCTGGTGTCGGGGAGGCCGCTGCCCGCGGAGTCGATCAAGGTGCGAACGGAAACCGGACGCCCGGCGGAGTCGGTGGGCACCGGCGCGGTGGCCGAGGGCCGCAACCCCTGCGGCGTGCGGTACACCGACGCTGTGGCGCTCGGCTGCTGCGCGGGGGTCGTTGTGGGCGCGGGCGGCGCCGTCGTCGTGTCGCGCCGCACGGACGCGAGCAGCGTCGGCGGCGGGGGCGCGGGCCGGTCGGGGGCGGGCTGCCGCTTCAGCGAGCGCGGGTTGTCCACGCTGTAGACGTCCCAGCGCTGGTCCTCGTAGTAGACGAACGCGAGGCGGTCCGCCTGGTGCGCCCACGACAGCACCGGGGAGAGCATGGTGATGCCCTCCGCCCCGGTGTACAAGTCGGTCAACTGGTAGACGTTGCCATCCCCGAAATCGTACAGGTAAACGTTGCTGATCCCGGTGCGATCGGAGACAAACGCCAGCGAGCGACCGTCCGGGGCCCACACGGGGTTGATGTTCTTCCCCGCGCCCATGTGGGGCAGGACCTCGATCGCCCCGCCGTCGAGGTGATAGAGCGCGATGCGCGTGTTCCCGATCCTGAGCTGGCCGAAATCGGTGTCCGGGCCGCGATCGGTCGCGAACGCGATCGTCTTGCCGTCCGGCGACCAGGACGGCTGCAAGTCGGCGTACTTGTCGTTGGTGAGACGCCGCAGGTTCGTGCCGTCGGCGTTGATGATGAACAAATCGGAGAGCCCGCCATCGTAGCCGGTGAAGACCAGCTGGCTCCCGTCGGGCGACCACGACGGCGTGGTGAGCCCGTTGAGGGCGATCTGGATGCGGCGCACCTCACGGCCGCGGCGCGCGTCGATGATAACGAGGTCGTCCCGGTCCCGGTGCTTCACCGCGATGGCGAACAGACGCCCATCGGGCGAGTAACTGCCGGCCGAAGTGATGAACCGCAGGCTCTCGTAGTTGCTCGACAGCGACGACTTGACCAGGCGGCGGCGCACCCGCCCCGTCTCGGCATCCGCGAGGTAGAGGTCCACGAAGAAGCTGTTCTTCTCGCTGAGATAGACGATGTCGCGGCCATCCGGCGACAGCGCGGGCGCCACGTGCAGGGTGCCGTCGGAGCGCTTCTCGGTCAGTAGCGGCTGGGCCATGCGCCGGGCGCGATAATGCTCCGAGAGCTGGGGCAGGTAGGTCGTCTGCACGGCGTCCCGCCACTCGTCGGAAAGCTCGTCGAGGCTGAGGCCGAGCGCGCGGTGAAAGGCCTGTTCGACGCCGGAATTGGCGGTGGCCTGCAGGATCTCCCCGATGACCTCGTCGCCCCACTTCTCCCCGATGAAGGCCCACAACGCCTGGCCGAAGCGGTACGGGAAGATGCGCGGATCGTACGTCATCTGCTCGATGGTGGGGAGGTGACCTTCGAGGGCGGCGTCGCGCAACCACATCGCCGTCTCGGGGTCGATGGGCTCCCGGGAGAGGTACGCGGCCATCCCTTCCATGAACCATCCCGGTGGGTTCACGGTCATGAGGGTCTGCACCCCACCGCCGATGCGCCCGCGACTGAACACGTCGAACTGGAACTGGTGCGTCATCTCGTGCTGGATGACCTCTTCCAGGTCGGCGTAGGAGCCGGTGAAGGGGAGCACCATGCGGTGCTTGAAGAACTCCGTGACGCCGCCGGTCCCTTCGCCGCCGACGCTGGTGACGTTCGTCTCCTGGAACTCGCTGCTCGACGCGTAGAGGATGATCGGCTTGCGGCCCTGGAACTGGTGGTTCAGGAGGCGCGACAGCCGGGCGTAGGAGCGCTCGGCGATGCGCGCGGCGTCCAGCGCGGCGGTGCGCTCGGCCGGATAATAGTAGACGTCGAAGTGCTCGGTCTCGATGATCCGGAAGTCGAAGGTGCGGTATTGCACCTTGTTCTGCCCGAAATACTGCGCGGCCCCAGGTCGCGGGGCCGCCGCCAGCAGCGCCCCCGCCATCGCAAGGGCCACCGCGCCAACGTGTGACGACCGTCGCATTGTCCTCATCCTTTCAGCTCCGGATCCCCCACTGCGACCACCGGGGCGTCCCCCCACAGCCGCTCCAGCTCGTAGAACGCCCGCAGCTCGGGGTGGAACAAGTGCACGACGAAATCGACGTAATCGAGCAGCACCCAGCGGCCTTGCGCCAGCCCCTCGACATGGTGGGGCCGCCCGCCGCTGGGCGCCAGCGCCTCCACCAAATGCTCGGCCATGCCGCGCACGTGCGCGTCGGAAGTTCCCGAGACAATGAGGAAGTAATCGGTCGCCGACGCCAGCCCCCGCAGGTCCAGGACCAGCGGGTCGACCGCCTTGCGGTTTTGCAGGATCTCCATCGCCCGGCGCACCGGCGCCGGCGTCCCGCGCCGCCGTCCCGCGCGGGCGCGCCCGCGTCCTGTATTCATAGCGCGCGCCTCACGGGTTTGTTCCGTCCTCGATCTGGTAAAACACGCCCCACGCGCCGAGCCCGGTGTGCGCCGCGATCACCGGCGTGATTGGGCTCACGAGGCACTGCTTGGGGTGATACCGCGCCACCAGTTCGGCGCGCAGCTCCTCGGCGAACGCCGGGGCCCCGCAGTGCACCACGCCGATACGCAACTCGGCGGGGCGCCGGGCTCCCAGCGCCGCCTCGAGGAGGGCGAGCACGCGGCGGCGCGCCTCCCCCTTGCCGCGCACCCGCCCGGCGGGCTCGACCGTCCCTTTGGCTGAGATGGCCATCACCGGCTTGACGTTAAGCCGCGTGCCCAGCCACGCGACGACCCGGCCCACCCGTCCCGACCGCACCAGGCGCTCGAAGTTGTCGACCGCGAAATACCCCGCGGACTGGTCCCGGACGCGGACCAGCTCCCGCGCGATGGCCTCCGGGGTCCACCCGGCGCGGGCCAGCTCCAGCCCGCGCAGCACCAGGAGCCCTTCGCCCAGCGACGCGGAGCGGCTGTCCACGACCGTCACCCGCCCGTCGCCGACCGCGCGCGCCGCCGCTTCCGCGTTGGCCCAGGTGCCCGAAAGCGCCCGGGAGACGACCACGGCGACCACCGTTTCGGCCCCGCGCAGCGCGTCCGCGTAGGCATCGCGGAAGTCCTGGGGCGCGGGTTGGGACGTACTGGCGTCCACGCCTGCCCGCAGCCGCACCAGGAACTCGTCGGCCGTGAGCTCGAGGCGATCCTTGTACACGCGGTCGCCAATGATCAACTGCGTCGGCACGAGGCCGATGCCGTTTTCGAAGACCGCGGCATCCGGGAGGTCGCAGGCGGTATCGGCGACGAACGCCACCGCGCGCCTGGCAGAGTCGCCGAGGTTCCGGTGCTGGGTCCGCATGTCCTCGGCTTTGGTCGACTCGACCGTCCCCCACGTGGCGCCGAGCTGAAACACCTCCTCCGGCGTGTCGGTGTGCACGTGAGCCTTGAGCAGGCCGCCGGTTTCGAGGACCACGATGGAGCCGCCGAAGCGACGCAGCGCCTGACGCACCGCGGCCGAGGCGGGGAGGCGCTCGCCCCGGATCAACAGCTCGGTGCAGAAGCGGTAGTCGCGCTCGGCTGCCACGTCGGCCTGCGCGGCGGCGTTTGGCACCAGTCGGTCCACCGCGCCTGCGGCGACGGTGCCTTCTTCAATCAAGCGCCTGATGCCGTCGAGGAGGCGCACGAACCCCTTCGCCCCGGCGTCCACTACGCCCGCCCGCTTGAGCACGGCGAGCAGCTCCGGCGTCCGCTGGAGCGACGCTTCAGCGCGCTGGACGACGCGACGGACGAACACCCGCAGGTCGCGCTCGCCGACGGCTTGGTCGGCCTCGGCGGCGGTGTCGCGCGCCACCGTGAGGATGGTGCCCTCGACGGGCTCGTCGAGCGCGCCGAGCAGGCGCTCGAAGCCCGTGCGGAGGCCACGGGCGAGGTCCCGGGCACCGGCGCTGAGTCGGTTGCCGATGCCCTCCTGGACGCCCAGCAGGAACTGGGACAGCATCATGCCCGAATTGCCGCGAGCGCCGCGCACGCTCGCCTGGGCCATCGCCGCGGTGACGTCGGGGAGGGGGGCGTCCCCCAGGCGGCGCAGGGCCTGCGCGACGGCCCGCAACGTGAGACACAGGTTGGTGCCGGTGTCGCCGTCCGGCACTGGAAAGACGTTGAGACGGTTCAGCTCCTCGCGGCCCGCGGCGACCCAGTCCGCCGCGGCCAGCAGGGAGCGGCGGAGGCGGGGCCCGTCCACGTACGCGATGCCGACGCCCACCGGCGGGTCCGTCCTACTCCTTGACGACGGTAACGGCGATCTCGGGCCGGACCTCCGGATGGATTTTGATGCCCACCCGGAATTCGCCCAGCGCACGGATCGGCTCGGGGAGGTCGACCTTCCGCTTATCGACGTGGATCCCCTGCTCCTCGAGTTTGCGCTGGATGTCGCCCGCGGTCACCGACCCGTACAGGCGGTCCTCCTCGCCGACCTTGACGGCGAAGGTGAGATGAACACCGTCGAGCTTGCCTGCTTCGCCCTGGGCGGCCTCGCGCTCGACGGCGCGCTTCTTGGCGATCCGGTCCGCTTCGAAGGCGATCCGCTTCTTGTTGCCTTCGGTGGCGGGATAGGCGAGCCCCTGGGGGAGCAGAAAGTTGCGAGCGTAGCCGTCCTTCACTTTGACGACCTCTCCTGCCTTGCCAAGGTGTTGCACGTCTTCGCGGAGAATGATTTCCATCGCAGCCCTCACGTGTGGTTTGGCACAACCGGGCTTCCCGGTTGTGCGCTCAAGGAGGCGTCGCGCGCTTCCGTCGCCGGCGCGGCCAGCCGGTGGAGCGCTGCGAGCAGGGCGGAGGCGAGGCGTGCGTGCCAGTGCCAGGCCAGCGCTAGGCCCAGCACGGTCTTCAGCGCCAGCGCTACCGGCGGCAGGTCGCTCAGGAGCCGGATCAGCGACTCCATGGCGGTGAACGCACTTGGCACGAACGCGATCGCAGAGAACACGGCCACCGTCGCGTTGCGGGTGGCTTCCCAGTGCAGCTCGCTCCAGGGGATGCCGCCCCAGGCGGCCCAGGCGAGCGCGGCCGTCGCCGCGCCGGCCCAGAGCAGCGCTCGCACCGCCTGCCGCCACAGGCCGACGGGCGCGAGCAGGGCGCCGGCCGCGAACGCGACGGCGGCGCACAGAGCGAACGCCGCTTGCAGCGTGGCGAGTCGATCGCCGGACGCCGGGAACAGGGTCCAGGCGCCGAGCCCGGCGAGCCCCAGAGCGAGCCCCCAGACGACGCCGGGCGCCGGCCTGGTCGCGACGAGCAACGCCGCAAGCGGCAGGGCCACGAACCCGATCGGCACGACGAGCGAGAACGCGGCGGTGCCGAGCACCAGCCGCCACCAGCCGCGCCGCACCCCCAGCTCAGCCGGCGTAGCCGCGGATATACGGCATCAACGCCAGCTGGCGCGCCCGCTTCACCGCGGTCGCGAGCTGGCGCTGGTGGCGCGCGCACATACCGGACAGCCGGCTCGGCAGGATCTTGCCGCGCTCGGTTAGGAACCGGGAGAGCGTGCGCTCGTCCTTGTAATCGAGCACCCGGACCCCGGACTCGCACACGGGGCAGGTCTTGGCGGGGCGCTTCACGCTTCCTCCTCCTCCAGCTCGTCGACTTCCGCCGCGATCACGGGGGCCGGCTCCGGCTTGGCCTGGAAGCCCTCGTTGACCACCACGAGGAAGCGCAGCACGCCCTCGTCGAGCTTGACGAGGCGCTCGTATTCGGGGAGCAGGTCGGGAGCGGCCTCGAACTGCGCCACCACGTAATAGCCCGTTTCTTTCTTCTTTACGGTGTAGGCCAGGGTGCGCTTGCCCCAATGGGCGACGTTGGAAATCGTGCCCTTGCCCTCGCGGGTCAGGAGCGCGTGAAACTTCTCGAGCTTTTCGTTGACAGCAGGCTCTTCGAGGGCACTATCGAAAATGTAGACCGTCTCGTAGCGACGAGGCATGCCACCTCCCTTTGGACGATTGAACGACCCGGCAGCGGTGGGCCGCCGAGTAGGGGATTTGTGAGGGAGGAAACTAGGCGGTGGGGCGGTCGGGCGGTAGGGCGGTCCGGAACAGCCTCTTGGTCAAGCGGCACGGTATTACGGTATTAAGGAAAGGCTGGCTCGAGCGACTCAGACGTTGAATCGGAACAACAGGATGTCTCCGTCTTTCACCAGGTACTCCCGACCCTCGCTGCGCACCAATCCCTGCTCGCGCGCCACCTTGTAAGACCCGGCGCGCACGAACTCCTCGAACCCGACCGTCTCAGCGCGGATGAAGCCGCGCTGGAAGTCGGAGTGGATCTCCCCGGCGGCGTCGTAGGCGGTGGCGCCGCGGTGCATCGTCCAGGCGCGCACCTCGTTCTCCCCGACCGTGAAAAACGTCTGCAGCCCGAGCAGCCGGTAGCCCGCGTGGATCAGCCGGTCGAGCCCCGGCTCGGCGACACCCGACGTCTTCAGGTACTCCTCGCGCTCGGGCGGCGCGAGCTCGGCGAGCTCCGCCTCGAGCCTCGCGGAGAAGAGGACGATATCGGCTTCCTCGTGATGGGCCTGGACGGCGGCGCGCAGCGCGCCAAGCCATCGGCCCCCGCCCGTCGCCAGATCCTCCTCGGTCACGTTGGCGGCGTAGAGAATCGGCTTCGCGGTGAGCAGGCCCAGCTGGCGGAGGAAGCGGATCGCCTCGTCGCTTTCACCGGCCTCGCGCGCGCCGCGCCCCGCGTTCAGCTCGGCGATGACGCGGTCCAGCACCGCGACTTCCGCCTGCGCGTCTTTGTCGCCCGCGCGCGCCGTCTTGCGGGCCTTGTCCAGCCGCCGCTCGACGACGGCGAGGTCCGCGAGCGCCAGCTCGCTCGTGATCACGTCGTGGTCCCGGACCGGGTCGACCGGCCCCATCACGTGCACGACGTCCGGATCCTCGAAGCAGCGGATCACGTGGACGATCGCGTCCACTTCGCGGATGTGCGACAGGAACTGGTTCCCGAGTCCCTCGCCCTGCGACGCACCCTTCACCAGCCCGGCGATGTCCACGAACTCGACCACGGCGGGGACCTTCTTCTTGGGCCGCACGATCGCGTTGAGCCGCTCGAGGCGCGGGTCCGGCACTTCCACGACGCCGACGTTGGGTTCGACGGTGCAGAACGGGTAGTTCTCCGCCGCCGCGGCCTTCGACGACGTGAGCGCGTTGAAGAGGGTGGACTTGCCGACGTTGGGGAGGCCGACGATGCCAAGACGCAGCACGCTAGTGGACGCCCTCGCGCACCCAGCCGGCCACCGCCTCGAGGAGTGTCGGCTGCAGGGCTTCGAGCTGCTCGCGCTCTGCGGCCGTGAACGGCGCGAGCACGTAGTCTTCCCAGGCGATGTCCGGCGGCAGCGGGCCGACGCCGATGCGCAGGCGCGCGTACTGCTGGGACTGCAGGGCGCCCTCGATGCTCTTCAGGCCGTTGTGGCCGCCGGCCGAGCCGTCGGCGCGCAGCCGGAAGGTGCCGCCGGGGATGTTGAAGTCGTCGACGAGGATGAGCAGGTCGCGCGCCGGGTCGAACGCGGGATCGGCGCGCAGCGAGGCGAGCGCCGCGCCGCTGCGGTTCATGTAGGTCGTGGGTTTGAGAATGCGAACGGGGACTCCGTCCACTTCGCCTGCGGTCGCGACGGCGCGCTCCGCGCGGCGGAACGGCGGCAGGCCCCACCGCGCGGCCACCGCGTCGGCCAGCCAAAAGCCCGCGTTGTGGCGCGTCGCCGCGTAGTCCGGGCCGGGGTTGCCGAGGCCGACGACGGCGCGCAGGGCTGCTAGCCCTTCTTTTCCTTGGGCTTGGGTTCCGCCGGTGCCTTCGCCGGGGGCGCCTTCCCCTCCGGCGCCTTGGTCCCCTCCGGGGCTTCGCCTTCGGCCCCCGCTTCGCCCTCCTCTTCACGCGGCTTGCGGATGAGCTCGGGCTCGGCCACCTCGGTCGTGGCTTCCGGCGTCGGGGCGGCCACTTCCTCGGCCCGCGGCGGCACCACCGTCGCGATCGTGAGATCGGCGCCCGAGAGGATCGTGACGTTGGGAATCTGCAAGTCCCGCACATGGCGCGAATGGCCGATGGCGAGCGGCGTGACGTCGAGCTCGACGCGATCGGGGATGTGCTCGGGGAGCACCTCGATCTCGACTTCCCGCATCACCTGGTCGAGCACGCCGCCCGCGTTGCGCACGCCGTCGGGCGTTCCGACGAGGTGCACGGGGATCTTGAGCCGGATCTTCTCGTCCGCGTGGATCTCGTAAAAGTCCACGTGGATGATGTCGGGCCGGATGGCGTGGCGCTGGATCTCGCGGATCAGCACCTTGGTCTTCTTGCCGTCGACGGCGAGCTCGATGACCGTGCTCGCGGGCTCGACGCCGGCGAGCGCTTTCTCGAGCGCCAGCGCGTCCACGGTGAGCGGTTGCGTCGGCCGGCCGTGGCCGTAGATCACCGCCGGGACCTTCTTCTCCCGTCGAGTCTGTCGGGCGGGGCCTTTGCCGGTGCCGGACCGCGCCTCGGCGGCGAGAGCAATCACCTGTGCCATGCTTGGACCTCAGACATCAGACGTCAGACTTCAATCGAACAACGCGCTTACCGACTGATTCGAGTGCTCGTACCCGATCGCCTTGGCCATCAGGCCCGCGATGGACAGCACCTTCAACTTTTCGAACTTCCGCTCCTCGGGGAGGTGGATCGTGTTCGTCACCGTGACTTCCTCGAGCGGCGCGGCGCGCAGCCGCTCCACCGCCGGCCCCGACAGCAGGGCGTGCGTGGCGAACGCGAAGATGCGCCGCGCCCCGAGGCGCTTCAGCGCCGCCGCCGCCTCGGTGATCGTCCCCGCCGTGTCGATCATGTCGTCGGGGATCAGGCAGTCCCGCCCTTCCACTTCGCCCACGACGTTGACGACCTCGGCGATGTTCGCCGACGGCCGCCGCTTGTCGATGATGGCCAGGGAGGCATCGAGCCGCTTCGCGAACCCGCGGGCCATCCGCGCCGACCCCACGTCGGGCGCCACCACGACCGGCTGCTGCAGCCCCTTCTGCCGGAAGTGCTGCACGAATACCGGCGCCGCGTACAGGTGGTCCACGGGAATGTCGAAGAATCCCTGCACCTGGTGGGAATGGAAGTCCATCCCCAGCACGCGATCGGCGCCGGCGTGCGTAATCAGGTTCGCCATCAACTTCGCGCTGATCGCCACGCGCGGCTGATCCTTGCGATCCTGACGCGCATAGCCGAAGTAGGGCAGCACCGCCGTGACCCGCGCCGCGCTCGCCCGCCGCGCCGCATCGATCAGCAGCAGCAGCTCCAGATAATTCTCGGCCGGCGGGTTGGTGGGCTCGATGATGAACACGTCGCGCCCGCGCACGTTCTCGTCGATCTTGACGAAGATCTCGCCGTCCGCGAAACGGCGCAGCGTCACCGCGCACAGCGGCTGCCCCAAGTGCTCGGCCATCTCCTCGGCCAACGGCCGGTTCGCCGTCCCGGCGAGGAGCAGCAGCTGGCTGCGCGAGATTGACAGGTCGGCCATGCGAGCCCCCCAAAGTAGCCGGTAACCTGTACCAAGAGAAGGGGTTGGGAACGTGCGCTGGCGGGCCGGGAGTCGCGCCGTATCGTACGCTGGCGTGGCGAATGACCTTCGTGCCCGCCTGCAGGCCGCCCTGGCCGACCGCTACACGATCGAGCGCGAGCTCGGTCGCGGCGGGATGGCGATCGTCTTCCTGGCCCACGACCTCCGCCATGGCCGCGTCGTCGCGCTCAAGGGGCTGCGTCCCGAGCTCGCCGCCACCCTGGGCACCGACCGGTTCCTGCGCGAGATCCGGCTCGCCGCGGGGCTCGCCCACCCCCACATCCTCCCGCTCCACGACTCCGGCGACGCCGACGGCTGCCTGTATTACGTCATGCCGTACGTCGCCGGTGAGTCGCTGCGCGACCGCCTGGAGCGTGAGCCCCGGCTGACGGTCGCCGAGGCGGTCGGGATCGCGCGCGAGGTGGCGGATGCGCTCGACTACGCCCACCGCCACGGCGTGGTGCACCGCGACATCAAGCCCGAGAACATCCTGCTCCAAGAGGGCCACGCGGTCGTCGCGGACTTCGGCATCGCGCGGGCGATCAGCGCCGCCGCCGGGAGCCGGGTGACGGAGGTCGGCATCGCCGTCGGCACGCCGGACTACATGAGCCCAGAGCAGGCGAGCGCCGACCAGGCTGTCGATGGCCGCAGCGACGTCTACAGCCTGGGGTGCGTGCTGCACGAGATGCTGACCGGCCACCCGCCGCGCCACAACGGCACGGCCATGGAGGACGAGCTCCCGGCGCGCACGCCGCCCGAGGTCCGGGCGGCGCTCGCGGGCGCGCTGGCGACGGACACCGCCGCCCGGTTCGCCACGGCGGGCGCGCTCGCCGCCGCCCTCGCCCCCGCCGGCCGCGGCCGACCGCGGCACTGGGCCGCGACGCTTGTGGGTGCGGCGGTGGTGGGGGCCGTTCTCGTCGTGGCGCTGCCTGGCCTGTTTCGTGCCCGTCTCGATCCGAAGCTCTACCTCGTCGCACCGTTCGCCGTGACCGGGGCGGCTCCGCCGGGGCTCGGGGGCGACGAGTCCGAGGTGGCCTTGTACGATGCCGTGAGCCGCTGGAAGGACGTGCGGCTCGTGGATCGGCTCCACGTCCGCGATCTCGTGGCACGCCGCGGGGGAACGATCGCGCGGCTCGCCGATGCATTGGACATCGCGCGTTCGGCCGGCGCGGGACGGCTGCTCTGGGCGGAGGTCGTGCCGCGGCGCGATTCCGTCGAGATCACAGCCGGCGTGTACGACGTGCGCCGGCGCGGAGCGGCGCTGCGAAGCCGCATGGTGCGCGTCCCGGCGAGCCCCGCCGATCTGGATGCGCGCTTCCGCGAGTTGGCCGACTCGCTGCTGCTGGCGGGAGTCGGCTCTCACGCGAGCGGCACACCGCGCACGGATCGGCTGGAGGCCCTCCTGGCCTACGACTCAGGCCAAATCGCGCTCGGCGCCTGGGACCTGTCCAGGGCCGCGGACGGCTTCCGTCACGCCGTCGCCGTGGACGCGGACTTTCCCGACGCGAACTTCTGGCTCGCGCAGGTGCTGGTGTGGAGCGGCGCGTCCGCTGAAGACTGGAACCCCGTCGCGGTTCGTGCGCTGACCTCGCCGCGGGGGCTCGCTCCCCGAGACCACCGCCTCGCCGAGGCTCTCGTGGCGATGGCCGGTGGCCGGTTCCCGGCGGCGTGTGATTCCTACCGCGAGGTGCTGCGCCGGGACCCGTTGAGCTTCGCGGCCCGGTTCGGGCTCGCCGAGTGCAACGCCAGGGACAAGGTGGTCGTCCCCGACCGGGCAAGTCCGTCGGGGTGGCGGTTCCGCGGGAGCCTGCAGACGGCGTTCACAGAGTACAGCGGCGCGCTGGGGATCAATCCCTCGGCGAACCGGGCGTTCTTCCGTCAGCTGCGGCGCTTGTTCTTCGTCGACGCGAACCTGATCTACGAGGGCCGCGCGTTGCCGCCGGATACCGGCCATTTCGGAGCGTGGCTGGGGCTCGCGGGTGACACGCTGGCCGCCGTGCCATACCCGTACGCCGACGTAGTGGGTGGCTCACCCCGAACCGTCGTTCCGACGAACCCGGCGGCCCGCCGGCACCTGCAGCAAACCGTCCGACAGATCGCGAGCGACTGGGTCCAGGCGTTCCCGGAGGACGCGGGCGCACGCGAGGAACTGGCGCTGCTGCTCGAATCGCAGGGCGCCGTGGCGCCCGCGGCCGTCGAGCAACGCTCGGCCCTCTCGTCGCTGCGGCACGCGCGCGCCCTCACGAAAGACCCGGACTCGGGGCTGCGGCTCGCGATCGCGGAAACCCGGTTGCTGATCAAGCTTGAGGATGCGGTCGCGGCGAAGCAGCTGGCGGATTCGTTACTCCGTGCACACCAGACCCCCGGGCCAGCGGAAGCCGCCCAGCTCGCCGGGCTCGCGGCGCTCATCGGCCAGGCGGGTCTCACCGCCGAGCTGCTACGACGCTCGGCGGCCGTGGACTCACAGCAAGCCAGCACCGGTGAGATTTTCACCGGGGACTCCGTGCTGCACGCGGCGGCCCTGACGCTCGTCGCCAACGCCGCGCTCGGGAGCCCGGCTGACAGTGTGTCGCGGCTCGCGGCCCGCGTGGAGCACCTGATCGCGGGCCGGGTGCGTCCCGACCGGCAGACGGCGGCGCGGTCCGCGTTCCTGGCGCCGGGGGCGGTGCTGGCGTTCCCGGTGGTCGGCGCTTCCCGCTTGCATGGGAGCGATATCCCCGGCGGGTACTTGCTCGACATGCAGCGTGCCCTCGCGCGCGGCGACACCGCCGCGGCCCGCGCCCGCTATGCGCGGGTCCGCGCAGTGCGCCACGCGCGGCCCCCCACCGACGTCGATATCAGCAGCACCTACGGCGAGGCGTGGGTGTTCCTCGGTCTGCGCGACACCGCGGCGGCGGTCGCGGTCCTGGATTCTTCGTTGAACAACCTGACCGGCTTGGGTGGCAATCTGTTGGATTTCGTCCCGCAGGCAGCCGGCCTGGTGCGCGCCATGGCGCTCCGCGCCGACCTCGCTGCGGCTGCCGGGGACACGAGTCATGCCCGCTGGTGGGCGCAACGCGTGACCATCCTGTGGCGGGACGCGGATCGTCCGCTCAAGCCGCTGGTGCAGCGCATGCGCGCGATCGCGGGGGCGACATAACCCTGTAGCGCCCGGAGGCGGAGACCATGTCGATCGAAAGGGAAGGGGGGCGTTCGCCCCTGCCGATCCTCGTACTCGTTGTGGTGGTCGCGGTGGCGGTGTGGTTCTTGAGGCCCGTCATTTACACGGGAGGGACGCCTACCGGGCTGACGCCGACGGCGGCGCCCACGGCGTTCTTCCGCGGGTCGGTGGATTCCGCGCCCAGGAGCGCGGTGCTGAATTACGCGCGCAGTCTGGATTACGACTCCACCCATGGCGTGGGCGATTACCGACGCCTGATGTTGGGAAGCTGTCCGCGCTGCGCGTATGGCCCGCACGTGTTTCTGCGTCCCGAGCGTGGCGCGGCCACGCTGCAAACCGACATGCTGGCCGAAGGCCGTGTGGTCGCGCGACTGATCAACCACGACTCCACCGGCTACGCCAAGTTCAACCTGGCGCCTCACGACACGGTGTATTGGTGGGTGGACCGCCGCGGTGGCACGTGGCGGTCGGTGTACGTATCGTCCGACCCGGCCCGGCCGCTCCAGCAGGACACGTTGATCGTCACCGCCTACCATGGCACTCGATGGGACCGCAGCTGGGCCCGGTTCCTGTGGCGCGACACGGATGAAGCGCTGTGGGTGGCGTGTGACATGACCGGGTGTTGCCGGTCATCGGGCGCCGACATCTACTGAGCCGCGGATCAACCGCGCCGTGAACATCGGATGAGGGCCGGGCGTACAACTAGCGAACCCGTTTCCAACGGAGCGATTCACCATGCACCGCCGCATACTCACGTTGTTCCTGGCTGTAACGTCTGCTGCTGTCCTGCGCGCGCAGGGCGGCGGGATGGGAGGCGGCCAGTTCCAGCCGCCGCCGGATCACTGGCTCACGATGGACTCGCTGGCGCAGGCCGTCGGCTTGACCGCCGACCAGCGCGCCAAGGTCGCCCCGCACTACGCCGAGCTGAACGCGGCCGTGAAGAAAGCCGCCGACCGCCGCGCGGCGTTCCGGGCGTCCATGGGCGGCAGCATGGCCCAGATGACGCCCGAGCAGCGCCAGGCGATGCGACCCAAGATGGATTCGGTGCGAACGGAGATGGACGTGCTGCAGCAGGAGGCCGACACGCACTACGGCGCGATCCGCGCGCTGCTGACGCCGGAGCAGCAGGCGAAGTTCGACGCCTTGCCGAAGCCGCGCGTGGCGATGCGGCGTCCGGGGGCTCCCGGGCAGTAGGGGAAGGGAAAACGACCGGCGCGTCGCTTGTGGGGACGCGCCGGTCGAAGTCTGGACCTCATCGACTCCGTCGCCGCGCCGGACGGATTGGCCCCCCAGGGCTCGAACCTGGATTCCCGGATCCAAAGTCCGGTGTCCTGCCATTGGACGAGGGGCCAGCGACCGGCCTAATTTAACACCGCTCACCGCTCCACCGGCGCCGACGCCGGCACGCGCCGCGTCATCGTAGTGATCACCTCCTGCTCCCGGCTCCCCAGCTGCTGCGCCGCGTCGTCGCGATCGCGCTCGCTCTTGTAGACCGCTGCCACCGCGCTCCCCGATCCGCACAGGCGCACCCAATACGGATGCGTCCCGGCGAGCCGCTCGAACAGCGCCCGCAGCGCGGGCTGCTTGCCGAACACCGGCAGCTCGAAGTCGTTGCCTCCCAGCCGGCCCACGCTCCCCCAACTCGCCAGTGCCTCGGCGTCGAGCGCCACGGCGCCGCGCGCGGCGGCGTCGGGATGCATCTCATCCCACCACCGGTAGGCGTCGGCCGTCGCGACCCCGGCTGGCGGAACCGCGATGAGCGCGGGCGCGGCGGGGAGCGGCGCGAGCCGGAACAACCGCTCGCCGCGGCCCCACGCCAGCGCCGCCGGCGCGCCGGTCGCGAAGAACGCCACGTCCGCCCCCAGCTTCGCCGCGAACTGCAGCAGCTCGGCGCGGGGCACGGCGTTGCCCGCGAGCGCGTTCACGGCGTGCAGCGCCGCAGCCGCATCACTCGAGCCGCCGCCCAGTCCGGCGCGCACGGGGATGCGCTTGGTGAGCGTGAGCGCCACGCCGAAGCGGTGCCCGGTCGCAGCGAGCACGGCGCGCGCGGCGCGCACGGCGAGATTCTCCTCGACGGGTCCCAGGTCGGGGCCGTGGACCGTCAGGGTCACCGCGCCCGGAGCGCCGGTCCGGGCGGCGACGAGTTCGTCCGCCAACTCGAGCAGCGCGAACGCGGTCTCGATCTGGTGATGGCCGCCGCCGCCGCCCTCCCCGTGCTCGCGCGCGAGGATCCGCAGGAACAGGTTGACCTTGGCGTGGGCTGCGATCCGGATCTGCTCCGCCGTCGGGGTCACGCTTCCTGGCCTGCGGCCTGCAGGGTGCCGAGGGGGACGTGCACGCGCCGCAGCGAGTAGAGCCCGAGCAACGTGATCGGCAGGAAGGTGGTGAGGTGGTAGGTGAGGGCATAGCTGACGGCGAGGTCGGGCGCGATGCCGTACACCTCGAGCGTGTACTTCGTGGCGAGCTCGAACACGCCCACGAATCCGGGCGACGACGGCAGCGCCACGCCGAAGCCGATGATCGCCTGGAGGAGCAGGGCGCCCGCGGCGGGCACGGGCATGCCGAAGGCGCGGAAGCAGACGGCAAAGGCGGCCGCGTTCACCAGCCACAACAGCAGCGACCACCCCACCACCGCGGCAAAGCGACCCGGACGACGCAGCACCTCCAGCCCACCGATCAACCCCTCGGCGAGCCGCACCAGGCGGTCGGCGAAGCGGGTGGGGAGGACGGCGTGCAGGACTCTATTAAAGAAGGAAAGCCAGGGGGCGGGGCGGTGCACCACCGCGAGGGCCACCAGCAGCGCCGCGCCGAACAGCATCGCCGCCCCGGTCGCCAGGTGGCTGACCGAGGCCGTGCCGATCCGCGCGTGCCGCGGGAACGACGGCACGGCGATCGCCACGGCCATCAACCCCACCATCACGAGCCCATCCATCACCCGCTCGACGCCGATGGAGGCGAGCGCGGTGGTGAAGCGCACCGGGAGCTGTCGTTTGGCGACATAGGCGCGGGCGAATTCGCCGGCGCGGGCGGGGAGCAGGTTGTTCGCCATGAAGCCGACCGCCGTCGCATGCCACAGCGGGAGGAACGGGAGCCGGCGGTCGTCGTCGCCGCGCAGCATTAGCTGCCAGCGCCAGGTGCGGATCGGGAAGGTAAGCGTCGCGAGGGCGACGGTCGCGACGAGGAGCCACAGGTTCGCGCGCCCCGCGTGCGCGAGGATCGCGCGCGGCTGTACGTCGTGCAGCGTCCACGCGAGCAGGCCGGCGGAGACCGCCAGGCCGATGAGCCAGGCCCAGCGGGTGGCGCGGCTACTCGGGCTCGATGGCGAGGGCAACGAGGTCGCAGACCTCGTCGACGAGCGCGCGCAGGCGCTCGCCGGAGGCCGTCCGGGCTTCCTGGCGCAGCTCCTGGGCGCGCTGCTGCGCGCGCTGGCCGCGGTAGAGCAGCGTGCGGATGTCCACGACGGCTGGCTCGGGCGCGGCCGCCCGGCGCGGCGCTGTGGCGGCGGGCGGCGGCACGGGCCGGGCGGTGTCCGCCGACGGGGCGGCGATCAGCTCCGCGAGCGAGGCGGGGCCGATGCCACCCGCCACCAAGCGGGCGTAGGTGGCCCACGAGCCGACGAGGTCCGGCGTCTCGGCGATCGGTGCGTCGGCGGCCGGCGCTCGCGACGCCGCGGCGGGGGGGGGAGCAAGCGACTCGATTGGTACGACGGCGCCCGTGCCGCGGATTGCGGACATATTTCGCGTCACCGCTTCGAGTTCCACCGCGAGCTCGGTTTCGTCGGCTTCGGACGAGCGGCTGAGGATGTCGCCGGCGCGGCGCAGCTGCGCGGCGAAGGCGGCAGCGTTCGCGACCGCGGCGCCGCTGGTGACCGCTTCGCGGCCGGCGAGCGCGAACTCCGCGACCCGTTCCGCGAGGGGGCCGCCGCCCGCCCCCGCCAGGGCCCGGAACGTCCCGGCCAGCGTGTGCGCGCGCAGCTCGCGCTGCGTCTGGCTGGGCGCGCGCTCCAGCGAGTCGGCGACCTGCTTCAGGTGCTCCCCGTGACTGACCAGCTCGACGCGGCCCAGGACCGCGGGGCGCGCGGCCGACGTGCCGCGCCGCACGATGTGCGGCCCTGAGTCGTCGAAATACAGCGCGCCGATGGGCACGACGCCGCCTTCCCCCTGATCCGCCTCGAGGAACTTCACCAGAACGCCGGCGAAGCTCCGGAACTCCGCGCTCTCGGGATCGGGGCGGCCGCGCTCGGCGACCTCGCGCGCGGCGCGCGCGATGGCGGCCGCGGCCGCCTGGAAGAGGTCGGGACCGTCGGGCGTGGGAGCTGAGGAGGCTCGCGCGCGCTCCAGCTCGCCGATCGACCGCTCGATGCCCTCGAGCAGGTCCGGCAGCGGCGGCAGGTCGTTCAGCGCCGCGAGGCCGCGCAGCGGCTGCAGCGCCTTGAGGATGTGCTGCAGCGGGTCGTGCGCCAGCGGGTTGGCGCGCAGCGCCTTGGCGGCGCGGTCGAGCGCGCTGGCGATCGCCGCGCCTTCCCGGGCCACGAAGGCGCGCGCTCCGGCGTCGAGGCCGAGCGCCTCGGCGGCGCGCACCTGCGCCGACGGTCGCCCCCCCATCTGCTCGAGCTGCGCCGCCAGCGCCTCGGCTTTCGCCGTGTCCGCGTCGGTCCACGCGGCGACGCGGCGCACGAAGATCTTGAGGTCGTCGACGGCCCGCACCGCCATCTGCTTGATCCCCGGCTCCCAGGGCCGCCGCCCCTCGCGGATCGCGCGCGCCAGCGACTCCAGCCCCGCCGCCGCCCGCGCGATCGCCGGCCGGCTCGCCATCAGCGCACTGCCGCGCAGGGCGCGCGCCAGCCGCACGAACTCGTCCGCCAGCGGCGCGGTGCCCTCAGCCGGGTGCAGCACGGCATCGAGCCGCTCGAGGTATTCGCCGGCCTCGAGGGCGAAGAAGTCCGTCATGCCGAGCGGTTTGCCCGGCGGTGTCGGCTGGGTCATGGCGCACCCAAACTACTATTCTCGCGCATCATCAACCAGCTTCCGCATCCGTCTCACGGCGTCTTCCAGCCCCCAGTACAACGCGTTGCTCACGATGCTGTGCCCGATGTTCAGCTCCTCGAGCTCCGGGATCGCGGCCACGGGCCGCACGTTTTGGTAGGTGAGGCCGTGGCCCGCGTGCACCGCGAGCCCCAGCTTCTTGGCGCGCGCGGCGGCGTCGCGCAGTTGCCGCAGGGCGGCGTCGCCGCGGCGCCAGCCGTGCGCGTAGCGTCCGGTGTGCAGCTCCACGGCCGGCACGCCCAGGTCGGCGGCCCGCGCCACCGCGTCGCGCGTGGGGTCGATGAACAGGCTGACTCGGATGCCGGCATCCTGGAGCCGACGCACGGCGCCCTGCAGCCGGCGGCCGCCGCGGGCGAGGTCCAAGCCGCCCTCGGTCGTGATCTCGCGGCGGTTCTCGGGGACGAGCGTCGCCTGGTGAGGTTTGACGCCGGCGGCGATGCGGACGATGGCGGGGGAGGCCGCGAGCTCCAGGTTCAGCACGGTGCCGAGCCGGCGCGCCAGCGCGCGCACGTCGGCGTCCTGGATGTGGCGGCGGTCCTCGCGCAGGTGCACGGTGATGCCGTCGGCGCCGCCGCGTTCGGCGAGCTCGGCCGCGCGCAGGGGATCGGGCTCATCGGTGCGTCGCGCCTCCCGCACGGTGGCGACGTGATCAATGTTGACGTAGAGCCGCATGTCTTCTTACCTTCGGGACGTCCCGCTTCTCCAGGGTGGCTTCGTGATGCGACGGTTCGCGCGACTTGTCCCCCTGCTGGCCCTGGCGTGCGGTGGCGCCCAGCGCCCGTCCCCGCCGGCCCCGCAGTCGATCAACGCCGCGCTCGATCAGTTTCTCGGGGCCGTCAAGAGCAACAACCTGGAGCGCATGGGCCAGCTGTGGGGCACGGCGCGCGGCCCCGCCGTCTCGTATATGAAGCCCGAAGAGCTCCGGATGCGGCTCACGGTCATTCAAAAGTACCTGAATCATGTCGGCTACCGCGTCGTCGAGGGCCCGATCGTTTCGCCCGCCAATCCGAACATCCGCTCGTATCGCATCGAGCTGCAACGTCAGAATTGCAACCACGTGCAGCCTCTCGATCTCATCCACACGCGAAGCGGCGGATGGCTGGTCTACGACGTGCACCTCGAGTCCTCGGGGAATCCCGCGGCGCCGTGCCAGCCGACCACCGGAACGGGAACCGGCCCGTAGGCGCGGGCGTTTTTTATTCGGTCAGCTCGAGCAGGATGCCCGCCGTCGCTTTGGGATGCACGAACGCGATGCGCCGGCCGCCGGCGCCGCGGCGGGGCGTGTCGTCCACGAGCCGGTAGCCCGCCGCGCGGCACCGGGCGAGCGCCGCGTCGAGATCCGGGACGCGATAGCAGACGTGGTGGATCCCCGGACCCCGTTTGGCGAGAAACTTCGCGACGGGGCTCGCGGGATCGCGGGGCTCGAGCAGCTCGACGATGGTGTCGCCGAAGGGCAGGCTGACGATGGCGGCGCCGTCCGCGGTTTCCGGGCGGCCGGTCGGCTCGAGGCCCAGGACATCGCGGTAGAACCGCAACGCCTCGGCGAGGCTCGGTACGGCGATCCCGACATGGGCGAGGCGGGCGGCCATTGCAGGTGAACTTAATGATTGCCCGATAAGGAGCGGTAGGTCATGGCAGGCAAGAACACGGTGGCGGTCACGGACGACAGCTTCGGTGCGGAGATCGAGCAGCACAAGGGACTCGCCCTGGTGGATTTCTGGGCGACCTGGTGCGGCCCGTGCCACATGGTGGCACCGATCGTCGAGCAGCTGGCTGCCGAATACAACGGCAAGCTCAAGGTCGCCAAGATGGACGTGGACCAGAACCTGCGCACATCCATGCGCTTCAACGTGCGCTCGATTCCCAGTATTCTATTCTTCAAGGACGGCGTCCACGTGGATACCCTCGTCGGCGCCTACCCCAAGCCCGCGTTCGACGAGAAGATCAAGAAGCTCTTGGCGCCGTAAAGCCGGAGGACGATGCGCGCGAGCACGGCTCGCCTGACGAACACCCCGGTTCGCCTCGCGGATCTGCAGTTCCCGCAGGCGGGCCAGCTGATTCACCGCACCCGGCTCGCGTTCATCCATCTCGACAACCTCCTCACGTTCGCCAAACGCGACCGTGACGGTCGGGTGGACGGGTTCATCAGCGCGTACCTCCCCGACGAATGCCTGTTGCTGTTCTTCCGAAAAGGCGAGGCCGTCAACGCGGCCTCGCTGCACACCGCGGGGCGCCAGGTCATCACGATCACGGAGGCGCTGCGGCGCATGCACGCCGAGGTCGAGCGCGGCGAGCTGTGCTACTGCATCGCACCGATGGAGCAGCTCGCCTGGATGTACCAGGGGTGCGCCGCCCCCGCCCAGCCGCGCTTCGTGGATCCGCAGCAGCCCGCGGCGATGTTCCCCGTGCTCCACGAGGAGAAGCTCACCGGCGTGCTCGAGCTGATCTCCAACGGCCGCATCTCCTACCTGCGCCTCGACCAGGGCAAGTACAAGAGCGGCTACTTCTGCGACAAGCCCGACAACGTGGCGGTGCCCCAATACGTGGAGGCGCTGTTCCAGCCGGGCGGCGACGGCAACCTCCCCGCGATGTCGGCCGCCGTGTTCCCGGCGGTGGCCGAGCTGCCGGCGCAGGCCCCGACGGCGCTGGTGAACACCTACCGCGAGTTGTATTGGCGCATTGTGGACGCGGTCGAGCTGGAGCTGCCCGGCGACGCGAAGCGCCGGGCGCAGAAGGTGTCTGAAGCGATGCTCAAGACGCACCAGGCCCTGGGCCTGATGAGCGTGCCGCGGGGCGGAGATATGCCCGACGCCGTCGTGCAGCCCGAGGAGCTGTCACACGCGCTCACCGATTGGGCGCTGCAGCTGCTCGAAGGCGTGGAGATCGTCATGCCGGGCACGGCCCCCAAGGTGCTCAAGGACGCCACGCGGGAGCACCGCTACGTCCTGCAGGCGGCCGGCTTCTACGGGCGCCTGCCGTGGCCGGTGTCGTGGTGACGTGGCCGGCACGCTCTACGTCGTCGCCACCCCGCTCGGCAACCTCGGCGACCTCTCGCCGCGCGCGGCCGAGACGCTGAAACGCGCGGCGGTCGTCGCCGCCGAGGATACGCGCCGCACCAAGACGCTGCTCCACCACGTCGGCTCGCCCGCCGACCTCCTGAGCTTTCACGCCCATTCCCCCGCGAGCGCGCCGCGCAAGATCCTCGAGCTGCTGCACGCCGGGTCGGACGTCGCGCTCGTCACCGACGCCGGCACGCCGACCGTAAGCGACCCCGGCGCGGGCCTCGTCGCCGAGGCGCGCGCCCGGGGGATCCCCGTCGTGACCATCCCCGGTCCCACGGCCGTCGCCGCCGCGCTCGCCGTCTCCGGCCTCGCCGCCGACCGCTACGTGTTTCTGGGGTTCCTCCCGCGCAAGGGCGGCGATCGCCGCCGCCTCCTCGAGGTGGTCGCGGAGTCGGAGTGGACCGTGGTGCTGTTTGAAGCCCCCAACCGCGTGGCCGGGCTGCTCCGTGACCTCGCCGCGGCGTGCGGCGCCGGGCGCCGCGCCGCCGTGGCGCGCGAGCTCACCAAAGTCTTCGAAGAGACGCGCGACGGCACTCTCGCAGAATTGGCGGGTTACTATGCGGAAGCGCCGGCCCGCGGCGAGGTGACGGTGATCGTGGCGGGAACCGGCAAAGCCAAAGCGCCGGAGCCACCGCCCGATGCCCAAGCGCGTGCCCGAGCGCTGCTCGCGCAGGGGCTGACGCGCAAGGATGTGGCGGAGCAGCTCGCGGAGGAGACAGGGATTTCGCGGAACACAGCGTATCGATTGGTCAACGAGTTATGAAGCCCCTGGCTGTTCTCTTGTGCTTGACAACGCTCGGGTTCGCCGGCCGGCCCGAATGCGGAATGCGGAACGCGGAATGCGGAACATTGGCGGCGGGGTCATTCCGCACTCCGCATTCCGCATTCCGCATTGAGATGACCGTCGGCCGCCTCCATTACGACGGCGGCGGGGACTGGTACGCGAACCCCTCCGCGCTGCCGAACCTGCTCACCGCCCTGCGCCAGCGCACGGCGCTGCGCGTCGCCGCCCGCGAGCGCGTGGTCACGCTCACCGGCGACGAGCTGTGGGACGTCCCCTACCTGTACATGACGGGACACGGCAACGTGCATTTCTCCGACGAGGAGCTGCGCAACCTGCGGCGCTACCTCGAGCAGGGCGGGTTCCTCCACGCCGACGATAACTACGGCATGGACCAATCGTTCCGCCGGGAGATCGCGCGCGTGTTCCCCGATCACCCCCTGGTGGAGGTCCCGCTTTCCCACCCCATCTACCACCTCGTGTACGACTTCCCGAAGGGCATCCCCAAGATCCACGAGCACGATGGGCTGCCGGCTCAGGGTTTCGGGATCTTTTTGGGGGACCGCCTGGTGGTGTACTATTCATATCAATCCGACCTCGGAAACGGCTGGGAAGACCCCGAGGTCTACCACGATCCCCCGGAGCTCCACGAGGCGGCCCTGCGCATGGGCGTCAACCTCTTCACTTACGCGGTGAGCGCGACGCGATGACCGAGACGGCGCGGCGCCTGCGACGGCTCGGCGCTCCGCACGCGCGCGCCCGCGCGCTCGCGGCGGCCCTCGCCGGCGTGGGGGCGGCGCTCGCCGTCGCGGCGGCGGGGGTGCAGCTCGCCCCGGCAGCGATCGCGGTGACGCTCGCCTGGATCGTGATGGTGGCGGTCGCCGCGATGGCGCTGCGACTCGCGGCGCGCGCCGCCCGGGCGGTAGCCGACGGCCTGGTGGGCCGCCTCGTCGAGCGGTACGCCGGCGCGCGCGCGGGGAGCGTCGTGGGACTGCTCGCGCCGCGGGCGGGCGGCAGCGCCGACTTGCTGGCGGCGGCCGACGCGCGCGCCGCGAGTGTCGTGGGCGCAACCGCTCCCGCGGTGCGACGGGCGCTCGCGGAGGGGACGTGGCGCGGGCTCGCTGCGGCGGCGGGAGTCGTGGCGCTGGGCGCCGTGCTCTTCGTGGCGGCGGCTCCGGCCTCGGGGCGCGCGGCAGCGTTCTGGCATCCGCTGCGCACGCTCGCCGACGCGCGGGCGCCCGTGCGGGTCAGCGTCGACCGGTCGGCGGTGCGCCGCGGGGACAGCGTGACGGTCTCGATCGTCGCGCCCGGGGCGGCGCGCGCGACGCTGTGGCGGCGCGGCCCGGGGGAGACGTGGCGCGCCGAAGTCGTGCCGCTCGGCGCGCAGGGACGCGCGGCGCGGCGCCTAGGCCCGCTCGAGCACGACCTGTTCCTGCGCGCCTCGAGCGGCGGCCGTCGCAGCGCCGAGGTGCGCGTCGCCGTGGCGCTGCCGGCGTTTCTCGCCGCGTTGGAACTCACTGCGCGCTTCCCGCCGTACCTGGATCGCCCCGATGAGCCAGTGCTTACCGGCGCGGACACGGTCACGGTCCCCGAGGGGACGACCCTGGTCACGCGCGGCGCGGCGAGCGTGTTGTTGCGCGCCGCCGCCTGGACGGCGGGGCCGTCGGTCGTCGCGCTGCGCGTCGATGGGTCGGCGTTCGCCGGCTCGCTCACCCCGCGCGCCGGCGGCGCCTGGCGGCTCGCGCTCGCCACCGTCGATGGCGCGCCGCTCGAAGGTGACGCCGTGACGTTCGTCGTGCGCGTGATCTCCGATTCGGCGCCGACGGTCGCCGTGCCGGTGCCCGGCGACGACACGACCCTGCCGCTGTCGCTGCGGCAACCGTTGGTGATCGACGTGCGGGACGATCACGGCGTCGCCCGGCTCGCGGTGGTGAGCTGGCGGGTGAGTCAGACGGGGAAGGTCGGGGACCCGGTGCGCGACTCCCTGGACGTGAGCGGCGTCGGCGACCGAGCGATCCTCCAGGCCGAGCTCGATGCGCGGCAGCGCGGCCTGCTGCCGGGCGACACGCTGCGCTTCCGCGTGGAGGCGTGGGACAACGCTCCGGTGCCGCACGCCGGTCGCAGCCGCGAGTTCGCGCTGCGGTTGCTGAGCCGCGAGGAGCTGCGGGCGGCGGCGCGTGAGGCGACGCAGGCGCTCGCGTCCGCGGCGGACTCGGTGAGCGCGGAGCAGCGCCGCCTCGCCGACCGCACCGCGGACCTCGCGCAGCAGCGCTCGCGGGAGTCGCCGGAGGGCGGAGATGGCCGCGAGACGGCGGGCCGCCAGTCAGGGGCGCTGCCGTTCGAGGCGTCGCAGCGGGCGGAGGCGCTGGCGCGCCAGCAGGCGGCGGTGAGCGACAAAGTCCGCGAGCTGGCGCAGGCGGTGGAGGAGGTGGCGCGCGCCGCCGCCGCCGCGGGGGTCACCGACTCGGCGTTCCAGGCGCGGCTCGCGGAAGTGCGCGAGATGCTACAGCGGGCGATCACGCCGGAGTTAGAGCAACGGCTGCGCGAGCTGCAGGAGGCGCTGTCCCGGCTCGATCCGGAAGCGACCCGCCGGGCGCTGCAGCGGCTCGCCGAGGCGCAGCAGCAATTGCGCCAGGAGTTGGAGCGCAGCCGCGAGCTGTTCCGCCGCGCGGCGGTGGAGGGCGCGCTGTCCTCCCTGGCCGCCGACGCCGAAGATCTGCGGCGTCGCCAGGACGAGTGGAACCGGGACGACGCCCGCCGCGCCGACTCGGCCGCGGCCGCGGCGGAGCGGGACCTCGCGGCCGGGGCGGACTCGCTCGCACGGGATCTGGAGCGCACGGGCCACGACCTCGTCCCGCCGGGAAGCGATCGGCTCCCCGCCGCGCTGCAGCCGCCCCGGGCGGCGCTGAGCCGGGCCCGCGCGGCGATGGGCCGCGCGGCCCAGGCGGCCGGACAACGCGACGCCGCCGGCGCTGAGCAGTCGGGGCGCGAGGCCGAAGACGCGCTCGACGATCTGCCCGAGATGCTGCGCGCCCGGCGCGATTCGCTGGCGGGGGAGTGGCGCCGGGAGACGCTCGAGGCGCTCGATCGCGCGATGAGCGAGGCGGCCGCCCTCGCCCAGCGCCAGGAGCAGGTCGCCGACGGGCTGCGCCAGCCGACCGGGACCGCGGGCATCCGCGCCCAGGAGGCCTCCATCGAAGAGGGCGCGGAGGCCATCGCCCGCCAGGTGCGCGAGGCCGCCGGCAAACACGCCCTGGTGTCGCCGGGCCTCGAGAGCGCGATCGGATTCGCCCAGCGGCAGATGCGCGCCGCCCGCGAGCAGCTCGAGCAGGCGCAGCCCAACGTCTCGGCCGCGCAGGCGCTCGCCGAGGACGCGCTCGATGCACTCAACGCCACGGTGTACGCGCTGGCGCGCAGCCGCGAAGCCGTGTCGGGGGCGCGCTCGGGCTCGGGCTTTCAGGAGGCGGTCGAGCAGCTCGCCCGGATGGCCGGCCAGCAGCAGGGGCTCGCCGGCGACGCGCAGGGGCTGTTGCCGCTGATGGGGATGGGCGGGCCGGAGCTGCTGCAGCAGATGCGGGCGCTCGCCGCGCGCCAGCGCGCCCTCGCCGAACAGCTGGAGCGGCTGCGCGCGGAAGGGGCATCGGGGGCCGCCGGCCCGCTGGCGCAGGAAGCGCGCGACCTGGCACGCCAGCTCGATGCCGGCCGCCTCGACCGCCAGACGGTCGAACGGCAGCAGCGGCTGTACCGCCGGCTGCTCGACGCGGGCCGCACGCTGACCGGCCCCGAGCCCGACGAAAACCGCCAGCGCACCAGCCGTCCGGCGATCGGCGACAGCGTGCACCTGCCCGGCGTGTTGGCTCCGGGGGCGACGGGCGCGAGGCCGCGACTCCAGTATCCCACGTGGGAAGAGCTGACCGGTCTGACGCCGGAGCAGCGCCGCCTCGTTCTCGAATACTTCCGCCGGCTCAATGCGCCTGCTGCGTCCCCTGCGCGTCCGTAGCGCGCTCTTCGTCCTCTTCCTCACGGGGGCGGGCGCGGTGCCGCTCGCCGCGCAGGCGATCGGCCAGGGGTTCGAGCTGGAGCGCCAGGGGCGACTCAGCGACGCCGCGACCGTCTACTTGACGACGCTGCGGGGGGAGCCGGCGAATCTCGCCGCGCTGCTCGGGTTGGAGCGGGTGCTCCCCGGGCTGGGCCGCCTCGCCGAGCTGCTGCCCCTGGTGCGACGGGCGGAGGTCGTGGACACCGCCAGCATGTTGTTACGCGCCGTGGAGCTGCGCGTGTACGCGGGGCTCGACCAGACCGACAGCGTGCGGGCCGCCGCCGAACGCTGGATCGCCCGCGCCCCCGGCGATGAGTCTCCGTGGCGCGAGTGGGCCGTGGCGCTCGAGGACCAGCGCCAATTCGTCGATGCGCGCGTGGTGCTGCAGCGCGGACGTCGCGCGCTGGGCCGGGCGACGGCGCTGGCATTCGAGCTCGCCGACCTGGCGCAGCGGACCGGCGATTGGGAGGCCGCGGCGACCGAATGGGGAACTCTCGTCGTCAGCAACCCCGCCCAAGCCGCGAACGCGGTCGCGCAGCTCGCGGATGCGCCGGAGGACCAGCACGACAAGATGATCCGCGCGCTCACTGGACCGGCCGCGCCCGCCGCCACGCGGCGGCTCGGCGCCGAGCTGGTGCTGGGGTGGGGCGATCCGATGCGGGCGTGGACGCTGTTCGCGCCGACGGTGGCAACGCCGTCGCAGGACGCGGTGCTGGCGCTGCGGCGCTTCGCGGATCGCGCCACCACCGTTCCCGGGCCCGAGGCGAAGCGGGTGCGCGGGCTGGCCCTGAGCCGCTTCGCCGATTTCGTGCCCGGCGCCCTCGCCGTCCAGGCCCGCGCGACCGCGGCCCGCGCCTTGCTCGACGCGGGCGACCGAGTGGGCGCGCGCGCGGCTCTGGAACGGGTCGCGGCCGACCCCGCGGCCGCCGCCGACGCGCAGGCGCTGGCCAAGGCCACGTTGGTGGAAATCCTCATCGGCGACGGACTGCTGGACTCGGCGGCGGCGACCCTGGCGGCGACGGGCGATCGGCTGAGCGGCGAGGACCGCCAAGCGTTGCGCTACGCGCTGGTGCGGGCGCGCCTGGCGCGCGGGGAGCTGGACCGCGCCGAGCAGCTGCTCGCCTCCGATTCGAGCGTCGACGCCCTCGCCCTGAAGGGGTGGGTTGCCCTGTATCGCGGCGACCTGAAGCGCGCCGGCGACCTGTTCCGGGAGGCCGGGCCCTACGCGGGCGAGCGCCGCGGCGCGACGGAGCGCGCGGCGATGCTGGCGCTGCTCCAGCAGATCGGCGCCGCGCAGAACCGCGATCTCGGCGCGGCGCTGCTGCTCCTGGCGCGTGGCGATTCGGCGGCGGCCGTCGGGGCGCTGCGGCGGGCGGCGGGCGGCCTGCCCGCCGGGAGCGGTCGCGTCGACGTCCTGCTCGTCGCGGGGCAGATCGCCATGGCGCTGGGCGGCACGCACGACACCACCGCGGCGGAGCTGTTCGCCGAGATCGTCTCGGGGAGCGCCGGCGGCGCCGGCGGCGCCGGCGGTGACCGCGGTGACCGCGGTGACCGCGGGGCCGCGCCGCCCGCCGCCGAGCTGGCGTGGGCGCGACTGCTGCTGCGCCGCGGCAAGGCCGAGGACGCCGTCGCGCACCTGGAGCACCTGATCCTCACGTATCCCGGGAGCGCCGTGGTGCCCGAAGCGCGCCGTGAGCTGGAGCGGGCGAAGGGAGCGATTCCCCGGTCGTGAAGCGGCGAGAATTCCTTCGGGCGGTCGGGCGGTACGGCGGCATGGCGGTAGGGGCGCGAGTGGCCGCACTCTTACCACCCTACCGCCTGACCACCTTACCATCGCTTCTCGTCCCTATGGACGAATCCCAGAGCGACCACCTCAAGGCGTACGGGGTCGCCTATCGAGCGATCCAGGCCGGTCTCAAAGCCGAGTGGCTGCTGAACTACCGCGGCGGGTCGTTTCTCCTCCCCGACGGTCCCGCGCTGCGCCGCGAGGCGGCGCTGGCGGGCGTCGGCGTAGAGCCGGTGGACGATGCGCGGGTGACGGCGATCCGCGGGGAGATCGAAGGCGCGAACGCCGACGCGGTGCCGCTCGAGAAGGCGCCGCGCGTCGCCGTGTACGTGCCGCCCAACGTGCCGCCGTGGGACGACGCGGTCACGATGGCGCTGCAGTACGCCGGCATCCCGTTCAGCAAGATCTGGGATCCGGAAGTCGTGGGCGGCGGGCTCAAGGACTACGACTGGCTGCACCTGCACCACGAGGACTTCACCGGGCAGTACTCGAAGTTCTACTTGATCTATGCCGGGGCGTCGTGGCTCGCCGAGATGGTGCGCTACAACCAGACGGCGGCGCGACAGCTGGGGTTCGCGAGCGTGCCGGACCTCAAGAAGTCCGTGGCGCGCCACATCCGCGACTACGTGGGCAACGGGGGGTTTCTGTTCGCCATGTGCACGGCGACCGAGACGCTGGATCTCGCACTCGCCGCCGAGCGGGTGGACATCGCCGCCTCCTACGCCGACGGCACGCCCCCCGATCCCCAGGCCGACGCCAAACTCGACTGGAGCCAGGCGCTGGCGTTCACCGGCGGGCACGTCGAGCCGGATCCGACGGTGGCGAGCTTCTCCGACATCGACGGGCACCAGGTGAACGCGCCGGGCCGCCGCCAGCCGTTGGGCGCGTTCAAGCTGTTCAACTTCAGCGCGAAGATCGACCCGGTGCCGGCGATGCTGGTGCAGAACCACCGCCAGGTGATCCCCGATTTCTACGGGCTGACCACGTCGTTCGTGCGGGAGCGGTTGAAGCCGGGCGACACCGTGCTCGGCGACGAAGAGGGCGCGCCGTGGGTGAAGTACATCCACGGCGACCACGGGAAGGGCACCTGGACCTTCTTCGGCGGCCACGACCCGGAGGACCCGCAGCATCAGATCGGCGATCCGCCGACCGATCTGTCGCTGCACCCGCATTCGCCAGGCTATCGTCTGGTCCTCAACAACGTGCTGTTTCCGGCGGCCAAGAAGCGCGAGCTCAAGACGTGAGTGCGGAGCGGCTCGCCCCGGCCGTTCGCGAGCTGCTGCGCGCGGAGATCCGCGGGGCGCACGGCCGTGAAGTGTCGTTCGTCGCCGGGCTCGACGGGAACGGCGCGATCGTGACGGCGCGCGTGGCCGCCCGCGGCACCGTGGACGCGGTGCTCGCGCTCCCGGGCATTGCCCAGCGCGGCGAGCTGCTCCTCCACAACCACCCCAGCGGCGTGCTCGAGCCCTCGGGCGCGGACCTCTCCGTCGCGGCGCGCCTGCACGACGGCGGCGTCGGCTTCGGCATCGTGGACAACGAGGTGACCGAGCTCTACGTCGTCGTCGAGGTGCCGCGGCCGCGGGCGGCGGCGCGCCTCGATGCCGTGGCGATCGCCGGCCTGCTGTCGCCGCGCGGGGCGGCGGCGCAGGCGCTGGGCACGTTCGAGGACCGCCCCAGCCAGCGCGACATGGCCGCGTACATCGCCGACGCCTACAACGACGGCGGCGTGGCGCTGCTCGAAGCGGGCACCGGCGTGGGGAAGTCGTTCGCCTACCTGGTGCCCGCGCTCGCGTGGGCGCGCGCCAACGGCGAGCGCACGGTCGTCTCGACCAACACGATCAATCTCCAGGAGCAGCTGGTCGGCAAGGACCTCCCCGCGCTGGCGCGGGCGCTCGCGACCGGCGAGCACACGCCGACGTTCGCGTTGCTCAAGGGCTGGCGGAACTACGTGTGCCTCGCGCGGCTCGAGCAGGCGCGCGGCGCGGCGGGCTCGCTGTTCGAGACCGACGCGGCGGCCGAGCTCGAGGCGGTAGCGGCGTGGGCGGGTCGCAGCGCCGACGGCAGCCTGTCGGACCTGGCCGACGAGCCGTCCGACGACGTGTGGGACGCGGTGGCCGCCGAGTCGGACCTGTGCACGCGACTCAAGTGCCCGCACTTCGAGCGTTGCTTCGTGTTCCAGGCGCGGCGCCGCGCCGCCGAGGCGGACGTCGTCGTCGTGAATCACCACCTCCTCGCCTCCGACCTCGCCGTGCGGCTGGCCTCGGACAACTGGCTGGAAGCCGCGGTGCTGCCGCCGTACCGCCGGCTCATTCTCGACGAGGCGCACCACCTCGAGGACGTCGCCGCCCGGCACCTCGGCGCGCAGGTGAGTCAGGTCGGCGTGCAGCGACTGCTGGGGCGCCTGGAGCGCGGCGGGCGCGGCCTGCTCCCCACGCTGACGCGCGAGCTGGCCGAGCGCGAGGACCTGCTCAGCGCCGCGAGCCGCGACCTCGTCACCAAGGGCCTCGGCGAGGCGTTGCGCTCGGCGCGCCGCTGGGCCGATGAGCTATTCGCGCACCTGGCGCGGCGCACCGAGTCGGAGAGCCCGCTGCGGCTCACCGAGGCGTTCGCCGAAGATCCGGTGTGGGCCGAAGGGCTCGGGGTCGCGCTCGACAACCTGCTCGTGGCCTTCGATCGGTTGCGGGACGGCGTCGAAACCGTCGCCGACCGGCTGGCGCTCGACGATCCCGCCGAGCGCAGGGCGCAGCTCCTGGGCGAGCTGCGGGGCGTGGTGCGGCGCCTCGCGGCGGCGGCCCAGGGCCTCACCGCCGCGCTCCGTCCCGCGCCGGGCGGCGGACCGGCGGTGCGCTGGCTCGAGCGCCGCGGTCGACGTCAAGCGAATATCCTGGCGGCGGCGGTGCCGCTCGACCTCGCCCCGCTGCTCAAGGAATCCCTGTTCGACCGCGTCGAGACGGTGGTGCTGACGAGCGCGACGCTCGCCGCGGGACGCGAGTTCACGTTCCTCGAGGAGCGGTTGGGCCTCGACCGGCCGCCGTCGCGGGTCACCGTGCGGGAGATCCTCGCGTCGCCGTTCGACTTCCCCGCGCAGTGCGTGTTCGGGATTCCGACCGACTTCCCTGAGCCCCGCGACGACGAGTCGGGGCACGATGCGGGAGTCGCCCGGGCGCTCCTGGATCTCGCGCACGCGTCCGACGGGGGGCTGTTCTGCCTGTTCACGAGCCACGCGGCGCTCAAGCGCACGACCCAGGCGATCGACGGGCGCATCGGCGGCCGGTGGCCGCTGCTGGTCCAGGGCACCGCGCCGCGCGATCTCCTGCTGCGGCGCTTCCGCGAGCTCGGCTCGGCGATCCTTTTGGGGACCGATTCGTTCTGGGAAGGGGTAGATGTTCCGGGGCGGGCGCTGCGCGTGCTGATTCTCGCCAAACTGCCGTTCCGGGTGCCGACGGAGCCGCTAACAGCGGCGCGGCTCGAGCGTCTCAGCGAGCAAGGGCTCGACGGCTTCACGCACTATCTGGTGCCGCACGCCGCCCTGAAGCTCAAGCAGGGATTCGGGCGCCTGATCCGCAGCAAGAGCGACGTGGGCGCCGTAGTCCTGTTGGACCGGCGCGTCATCACGAAACGCTACGGCGCGATGATTCTCGAGGGCCTCCCGCGCGCGAGCCGCGTGGTCGGCCCGTGGCAGGAGGTACTCGAGACGTGCGAGGAGTTCTTCGCGCGTCACGGGATCGGCGCTCCCGCCTGAAACGTCGAATTCCGGAGGGCACCACGATGGGGCGGTATTGGTGGGGACTCGGCGCGATGCTGGCGGCGGGGTGCATGACCGCGGGGCCGCCCGATCGGCTGGGCGGGCCCACGCCGGACCGGCGCTACATCAACCCCGGGACGATGGCCGGGCTCGACGGGTTCACCCACGCCGTGAAGGTGGGCACGACTGTGTACGTCTCGGGCGAGGTGGCCCTCGACAGCCTCGGCCACCTCGTCGGTCCGGGCGATCTCAAGGCGCAGGCCGCGCAGGCGTTCGCCAACCTGACCCAGGTGCTGCGCATCGCCGGCGCGACCCCGGCCGACGTCACCAAACTCACCGTGTACGTGGTGAACCTCCACCCCGCCGACCTGCAGGCGATCCGCGACGCCGGCCCCGCGTACTTCCCGCCGCGCAACCCGCCGGCGGGCACCGTGGTGGGGGTGCAGACGCTGCCGCGCGACGGGCTGCTGATCGCGGTCGATGCCATCGCATACGCCCCCGGGATGTTCCTGCCGCGGGCGGGGCTCCCACGTTAGTGACAAGGTGTAGATTCCAGAAGCGAAAACGTAGAGAGAGCGGCGTAGAGGGAAGGCGTAGAGGGACAACGTAGAGGGGAGACGTGACCGAGTTCTCCAAGCGACTCGCGGCGCTGCCGGGGTACCCGATGGCCGAGCTGCCCGCGATCAAGCGCCGGCTGCTCCAGCAGGGCGTCGACTTGATCGACGTCGGCGCGGGCGACGCGGACTTCCCCCCGCCGCGCGTGGCCGTCGCGGCGCTGACCCAGGCCATCCAGAACCCGGCGATGAGCCGCTATCCGTTCCAGATCGGCCTGCCGGCGTTCCGGGAGGCGGCTGCGGCGTACCTCAAGCGGCGTTTCGGGCTGACGTTCGATCCGTTCGCGGAGCTGCACCCGCTGCTCGGCTCGAAGGAGGGCATCGCCCACTTCGCGGCGGCGGTGCTCGACCCCGGCGACGTCGCCATCGTGCCGGATCCCGGGTACGCCGTCTATCACGGCGGTACGGTGCTGGCGGGGGCGGAGCCGTACCTGTACGCGCTCACCGCGCGCACGCAGTTCCTGCTCGAGATGGAGGAGATTCCCAAGGACGTCGTGCGGCGCACCAAGCTCGTCTACCTCAATTACCCCAACAACCCTACCGCGGCCGTCGCCCCGCGCGATTACCTCGAGCGCACGGTCGAGTTCTGCGGGCGCCACGACATCCTGATCGCCTACGACAACCCGTACTGCGAGATCACCTTTGACGGGTACGTCGCGCCGAGCATCTTCGAGATCCCCGGCGCGCGCGAGGTCGCGGTCGAGTTCCATTCGCTCTCGAAGAGCTTCTGCATGACGGGGTGGCGGCTGGGGTGGGCGGTGGGGAAGCACGAGCTCATCGCCGCGATGGCGAAAGTGAAGAATTACGTGGACACGGGCGCGTTCCTCGCGGTGCAGGCGGCGGGCGCCGCCGTGCTCGGTGACGCGGAGGAGATCATCCGCGGCTACGTGGCGCAGTTCCGGGAGCGGCGGGACGCGATGGTGCCGGCGCTGGCGGCGAGCGGCTTCGACGCCGAGGTCCCGCGCGCGACGCTGTACGTGTGGGTGCCGCTGCCGGAGGGACTCGGTTCGGGGGCGTTCCAGCGCCGCGCGATCGAGGAGGCCGGCGTCGTGGTGCTGCCGGGCAGCGCGTTCGGCCCCGGGGCGGAAGGATTCTTCCGCGTCGCCTTGACGGTGGGGACGGCGCGACTGCGCGAGGCCGCCGAGCGCCTCGGGAAGGTGCTGGCCGCTGTTTGAGTTCCGGCAGGTCTCGTCGCTCCGGTCGCGGACCGGCTGGGTGGTCGCCGCGGCGCTGCACGCGGTCGCGGCGGTGGTGTTCCTGCGCGCGACGCTGAGCTTCAAGGGCTCCGAGCACGCCCGGTTCATCACCGTGCCGCACGAGGTGGACCTGCCCCCCTACGGCGCCGCGCGGCCGACCGCGACCCGCAAGACGGGTGGGTATGGGCGGCCCGCGCCGGCGACGCCGGTCGCAGGCCTCAAGGTCTCGCCGCCCGGCAGGCCGGATACCGCGGTGGTGGCGCGGTCGCCGGTGCTGGGCCCGCGCTCGTTCATCCCGGGCCCGACGCTGGGCGACGGGCATCTGTGGGTCAGTCCGCGGCCGGCGCTGCCCGCCGACGTGGCGGAGGAGATCTACGGCGATTCGACGTCGCGCGACTCGGTGGTGGTGCGGCGGCTGCGGGCGATGGTGGATTCGCTCAACGACATCTACGACGAAGAACAGCGCGAGCGGCGCCGCCCGTCGTGGACGACGGACGTAGCGGGGAAGACCTTCGGCATCGACTCGGCGTACATCCACATCGCGGGGATCAAGATTCCCACGGCGGCGCTCGCGTTGCTGCCGCTGCGCCTGCCGCAGGGGAACTACGACGAAGCGCTGCGGTCGCGGCACCTCGAAGAGATGCGGCAGGACATCATGCGCGCCGCGGCGCGGGCGCAGACCTACCAGGACTTCCGGCGCTACGTCCGCGAGCTGCGAGCCCGCAAAGACGCCGAGCGCGAGTTCCAGCGGCGCCAGAAGCAGCCGGCCGACACCGTCAAGGCGATCCCGTAGCGGCCGCCGCGAGTCGCTTCAGCGCAGCGTCCTTCCCCACGACGTAAAGCAGCTCGTTCACCGGCTCGCTGACCGTGCCGCCCGTCAGGGCGATGCGGATCGGCTGGAAGATCTTGCCGCTCGCGACTCCGCGGCGCTCGGCCAGCTCGCGCAGCGCCCGCTCCAGCGTTTCCGGCTTCCAGTCCGCGTCCTTCAATACCGCCAACGCCGCTTGCAGCGCGGCCACGTGGCCGGCGGGGTCCTTGGCGATCTCCCGCTTCGCCTTGTCGTCGACCTCGACGAACTTCGCGTCCAGCCGCACCGCCACCTGCCGGGCGACGTCCAGCGTCGTGCGCGAGCGGGTCTTCACGGCGGTGATCGCCTTGAGCACCGCCTCCTGGTTGCCATTCAGGCCCAGCTTCTCGAGCTGTGGTGCGACCAGGGGGTACAGGTCCTGGGCCGAGGCCATCGAGAGATACTGGCCGTTCATCCACTCGAGCTTCGTCATGTCGAACACCGCGGGCTTCTTGAGGATGCTCTCGACGGAGAACAGCCGGATCATCTCGTCCAGCGTCATGATCTCCTGGTCGCCGCCGGGGCTCCAGCCGAGCAGGGCGAGGAAGTTGCGCAGCGCCGCCGGCAGGATGCCGAGGTGCTGGTAGTCGCCGACGGCGGTCGCCCCGTGGCGCTTGGAGAGCTTCTTGCCGTCGGGGCCGTTGATCATCGGCACGTGGCCGAAGCGCGGAGGCGGGACACTCAGCGCGCGGTACACGGCGAGCTGCTTGGGCGTGTTGGAGATGTGATCGTCGCCGCGGAGCACGAGGGTGATCCGCATGTCGAGGTCGTCGACGACGACCGCGAAGTTGTAGAGGGGGCTGCGATCCGAGCGCAGAATCACGAAATCCTTGATGTCCTCGCCCTGGAAGCTGATGCGGCCGTGCACCGCGTCGTCCCAGGCGATCTCGCCGGGCGGGACGCGCAGGCGGATCACCCCCTCCTCGAGGTACGCCTTCCCCTCGGCGAGGAGCTTGTCGGCCACCTCCTGGTGGCGCGCCAGCCGCGCGCCCTGGAACGTGAGCTCCTCGTCCCAATCGAGCCCCAGCCATTTGAGCCCGTCGAGGATCACCTGGGTGTGTTCGTCGGTGGAACGCTGTTTGTCGGTGTCTTCGATGCGCAACAGGAACGTGCCGCCCGTGCGCCGGGCGTAGAGCCAGTTGAACAGGGCGGTGCGGGCGCCGCCGACGTGCAGGTACCCGGTGGGGGATGGGGCGAAGCGGACGCGGTCGGTCATCGCGGCTGAAGTATCCGCAGCATCGGGGGCGCGAACAAGGGCGGGTGGCGGCTGCGCGGGCGGCCGTTTAGTTTCGCGGGCCGGAGGATGCATGGCCAGCCAGCGCGACATCGATTTCACCTACACCCTGATCGACAAGATCTTCCGGCTGAGCATCGGCGAGACCGGAGACTTCAGCGGCGCCAAGTACGACGGCGACTTCTCGCTCACTTTGGAGGAGGCGCAGCGCCGCAAACACGCGTTCGTCTGGGAGCAGCTGCGGCTCGTCCCCGGGCAGCGCGCGCTCGACATGGGGTGCGGCTGGGGTGGGCTGCTGCGGTATGTGAAAGCGCGTGGCGGGATCGGAGTGGGCGTGACGCTGTCGCGGGGTCAGTGGGCCGCGTGCCGCCGCAACGGCCTGGACGTGCATCTCCACGACTGCCGCACGATCACGCGCGACACTTTCGGTGGCTTCGATGGCGTCGCCAGCATCGGCGCCTTCGAGCACTTCTGCTCGCCCGCGGAGTTCCGGGCCGGAAAGCAGGATGAGGTCTACCGCCAGGTGTTTCGCGCCGCCGCCAGCGTCCTCCCCCGCGGCAGCCGGCTATTCCTCCAGACGATGGTGTTCGGCCGCAATATGATCCGGCCGGACGCGATCGACGCCCATGCGCCGCGCGACTCGGACGCGTGGGCGCTGGGCTTGATGACCAAGACGTTTCCGGGGTCGTGGCTGCCGTTCGGGTCGGAGCAGGTGGAGCGCAACGCTGCGCCGGAGTTCCGGCTGTTGCACAAGGAGAGCGGCCGCCTCGATTACATCGAAACGATCCGGCAGTGGCGGAAGCGGTTCGCGACGCCCTCCTGGCGCAAGCGCCTGCTCAAGATCACGCTCATTCCGCGCTATCTGTTCAGCGAAGACTTCCGACTGGCGTTCGTCTCAGGGGTCAGTGCCAACACGATCTGCTTCGAGCGGGAGCTGCTGGACCACTTCCGGATGGTGTACGAGCGGGTGTAGTTCGTTGTGATCAGGGCGCCTCCGGCCACCCCTTGTCGGGGCGCGCCGGCGGCGGCTGATCGGGGCCGAGGTTCTCGGCCGAAATCCTGGCGAACACGAAGTTCTCGGGCGGCACGGGCGAGCCCGACAACCGGCGCAGCAGCGCGAGCTGGCCGGCGTGGGTCATCGCGTCCGCGAACGGGCCCTGGAGCAGCTGCTCCGCAGTGATGCCCTGCAGTGGCGTGCCGCGCACCAGGTGCGCGGAGAGGTCGGCGAGCACCTCGTGGAAGCGGGCTACCTCGGCGTCGAAAGACGGGAGGGGCTCGGGCCGGTACGAGCCACCGGTGAAGAAGGTGCGCGCGTACCCCAAGACGCTGGTCATGTGGCGGACGAGCTCGTGGGGAGTGCGGACTTTGTCGCCGGCGCGGAACGCCGCGAAGGACAGTGGGGCGCCGCGCAGGGCTTTCTGGGTGCGGTAGGCGAGCGCCGCCAGGAAGTGGCGGAGCAGGGGGCGGGTGTCGTCCATCGAAACGGAGAGGGGGGGATTCGAACCCCCGATAGGGCGTTTAGTCCCTATAACGGTTTAGCAAACCGCCGCCTTCAGCCACTCGGCCACCTCTCCCGGACCAGCAACCTCGCAAGTGATCTGGGCTTCTGCAACCCCCTCGGCCGGTCGTATCGTTGGGGAGACTCCGCGAGGAAACCCCGTGGCCCGCCGCGATCCAGACGCCGTTCTGCTCAGCGCGTATTCATCGAGCGCGCGCATCAACCAGTATCTCGTCGAACAGTTGGCCCCCGCTGTGTGGCGCGCCCGACCGCCGGGCGGGGAACGGGTGCGGACCATCGCCGCGCTCGTCGCGCACCTGCACAACTGCGGGCTGCGCTACCTCGAGCGCACCGATCCCAGCGCCCGCGTTCCTGCCGAGCTCGACCGCGCCCGCGTGACGCCGGCGCAGGCCGCGCGCGCGCTCGGCGCCAAGCGCAAGGCCGTCCTGCGCGTCGTGGGCGCGGCGATCGCCCAGGGGCGGCGCATCGTGGGATTTCCGCACGACGCCACGAGCTACCTGCTGTACTACATGGCGCACGACAACCATCACCGTGGGCAGATCGTGATGCTCGCCCGGCAACTGGGCCACCCGGTGAGTCGCAAGACGATGGTCGGCATGTGGCAGTGGAGCGCCCGGGCTGAGGAACCCGCTTGACGCCGGCTTGAGGCTGCCGCGCCATCCTTCCCCCGTCACCTCACTGGGGGAACCGATGCTTACGCCGCTCTTCGCCCTAATCCTCATGCAGGCCCCAGCCGCCGTGCCAACCCTCGAGCCCGGCGCCGTTGTGCGCGTCGTCGCGCCGCAGGTCGCCGCCGCGCCCATCGTCGGCCGGGTGCAGATCGCTGACGGCGACGGGTTGTGGATCGAAGCGCCGGCGGGGGCAGGGCCGGTGCGGGTGCCGTGGTCCGCCGTGACGGCCCTCGAGGTGCGACACCGGCGCGACGGCATCGCCACGGGATTCGTCGCCGGGGGGATCGTGGGCGGGCTCGTCACCATCGGCGTGCTGCAGCGGGAGCTGCGTCACGATAGCGGCTCTCAGCCTATCCGAGCGGTCAAGGGCGAGCTGAAAAGCGTCCTCTGGGGGACGGTCGGCGCGAGCGCCGGCGGGCTGCTCGGCGCGGCGATCGGCTCCCGGTTCCACAGTGACCGGTGGCAGTCGCTGCACGTGGGGATCGCACCCGTCGCTCTCGATTCGCGGCGTATAGGGCTCGGCGCAGGGGTGCGCGTCGCCTTCTGACGGGGGCTCCTTGACGGTGCCCGGCCCATCCCTACGATAGAGCATGGGCCGGACCCCGCTATCCCGCCCGCTCGCCCTGCTCGGCGCCGCCGCCATCGTCGGCGGTGTTCTCTTCGCCTGCCGGGCCGGCACCGAGCCCAACCTCGCGGACATCAGCGGCACCTGGCAGTACACGGAGACCTTCACCGACGTGTCGCACAGCATCACGTGCCAGGACGTCGGCACGTACTCGCTCCTGCAAGCCGGGGCGAGTTTCGTCGGTTCCTACGGTCAGGTGGGAGTGTGCCACACCCCCCAGGGGGACAAGTACAACAATGACAGCGGCCCGGTGACGCGCGGGCACGTGGTTGGCCACACACTCCGTTTCAGCGCCCCGAATTGCGAATACGACGGTTCGGTCGATACGGACTCCGGCGCGAGCATCACCGGGCGCGTGGTGTGCGCGCTGAGCGATACCACCCGGCAGTTCAACTTTTCGGGAACCTGGCAGGCGAGCCGGTAGGCCATCCCTCAATGGCGAAGTTGATCGACGCTGCTGACACGGAGTGGGTGAGCGCCCCGATACTGATGAGCTGCGCCCCGGCCCGCGCGTAGGCCGCCGCGGTCTCCGCCACGATGCCGCCGGAGGCCTGGATGGTGACGCCGGGTCCCGCGCGGCGCACCCAGGCGGCAACCCGCTCGGGCGACTGGTTGTCGGCGAGGATGTGGGTGACTCCGGCGGCGAGCGCCTCTTCCAGCTGCGCCTCGGTCTCCACCTCGACGACGATCGGCAGTCCCGGCGGCGCCCCGCTCAGGACGTCGCGCAGCCTCCGGCCGGCGTGTCCGACCAAAGCCCAGTGGTTGTCCTTCCAGAGCACGGCGTCGGCGAGCGAGGCGCGATTCTCGACGCCGCCCCCCACGCGCACCGCGTAGCGCTCGAGCGCCCGCAGGCCGGGCGTGGTCTTGCGGGTGTGTGTGATGCGCGCGCCCGTGCCCGCGACGGCGTCCACCGCGCGGCGAGTCACGGTCGCGATTCCGGAGAGGTGCTGCAGGAAGTTCAAGGCGACGCGCTCTCCGGCGAGCAGGGTCTGCCCCGACGCGGCGGCGACGGCGAGCACATCACCACTCCGAGCCCAGGATCCTTCTGCCGTGCTCACGTCCAGGCACGCCCCCGGCTCCAGCTCCCGCAGCACGGTGGCGACGACGGGGAGGCCGGCCACGACGAACTCGCCGCCGGCGACAAAGCGGCCCGCCGCGCCGTCACTCGCGGCGGCGCCAAGCAGGCGCGTGGTGACGTCCTGGTCGGCGGCGTCTTCGGCGAGGGCGCGGCGGACGGCTTCGAGACCGAGGGGTTCAGCCAATTGCGAGCATCCGATCGATGGCGCGGCGGGCGCGGGCGGCGATCTCGGGTGCGACCGTCACCTCGTGCTTCAGGTCGCGCAGCGAGTCCCGCAGGTTCTCGAGCGTGATCATCTTCATGTAGCGGCACTCGGCGGTCTCGGCCGCGGCGACAAACTGCTTCTCGGGGTTCTCACGGCGCAGACGATGCAGCACGCCAGTCTCCGTCGCCACGACGAAGCGTCGCGCCGGCGAAGTTCTGGCGCGAGTCATCATCTGCTCCGTCGACACGATGCGGGTGCGGCCCGCCGCGACGTCGCCGTCGGCTTCGGCATAATACAGCGCGCTCGTCACACACCCGCACTCGGGGTGCACCAGGAACTCGGCGTCGGGATACTCGGCGCGGCGCTGCTCGATGATGCGTGGGGTGAGGGCCGCGTGCACGTGGCACTCACCGAGCCACACGTCGATGGCGCGGCCGGTGATCTTGCGCAGGTAGTTGCCCAGAAAGAAATCGGGGAGGAACAACACGGGGACGCCGGCTGGCAGCGCTTCGATGACGGCCACCGCGTTCCCCGAGGTGCAGCAGTAGTCCGCCTCCGCCTTCACCGCCGCGCTGGTGTTCACGTACGCGACCACGAGCCCGTCGGCGTGCTCGGCGCGCCAACGGCGCACATCGGCCGCCTGGATCGTGTCGGCGAGGGAGCAGCCCGCGCCGGGGTCGGGAATGAGCACGCGCTTCGTCGGATTCGCGATCGCGGCGGTCTCGGCCATGAAGTGCACGCCGCACACGACGATCACCGGCGCGTCGCTCTCCGTCGCGCGCCGCGCCATCCGCAGCGAGTCGGCCACCACGTCGGCGAGATCCTGGATCTCGGGACGCTGATAGTTGTGCGCGATGATCAAGGCGCCACGCTGGGCCTTGAGAGTCAGGATTTCGGCGGTGAGGGAGCGCATCTAAGGTGAAATCTAAGCGAGACAGCCTTAAGGCTGCAGTTGCCAGGAACCGCTACGGCTAGATGTACAGACGTGTCGTGGGGATGAGGGTCTAGAGTCTGGCGAAACCCTAATGCCCACTTCCCGCGATACGTCCATACACCTAGCCGTGGCTTGTTCGATTCACTCTGATCTGGACACTATCAGGCTGTTGGTGGGTCTCGGCCGCGGCTCCATCTTCCTGAGCGTTGCCAGATTGTGCGCGAAGCGCGCCACCAGCAGCGCCAGCATCCCCGCCGTGATTAACCCCAAGCCCCAGTTGGCGAGCACGGCCGGAGCGGGCAGCCACGGTCCGCCGCGGTGCAGGGCGAGCCCCGTATTCGCGAGAATCAGGATCACGCGCACTTCCGTCGGCCCGATGCGGCCGTAGGCGAGCTTGAACGCGCCGAACACCATCGACTCGAGGTACACATTGATGGCGAGGATGTGGTACAGCACCACCGCGCCGAGCGCGACCCCCAGGTCCACGTACGGCGAGAGCCCCAGTCCCAGGCCGATCACGGTCACCGAGTAGGCGTCGACGATGTGGTCCAGGTAGTAGCCGTAGCGGGGCCGCTCGGTGTGACGCACGCGCGCCAGCGTGCCGTCGAGGCTGTCGCCGAACCATTGCACCACGAGCAGCGCGCTGGCGACGAACAGCCACGCGGAGCCGTGGTTGGTGAGCGCGTAGGCGATCCCCACGCCGGTCGCGGCGAGGACGCCGAGGGCGGTCAGGTGGTTGGGCCGCAGGGCCGGCGGGATGCGCGCGGCGATGAGCCGCAGCAGCCGCCGCTCCGGCTCGGCCAGCAAGAACGTCATTTCACGTCGTGCCGTGGCCATAGAAGCGTCCTCAGAGTTGGGATCAGGGGGATGAGCAGCAGCACGAACACCAGGACGAGCAGCCACGCGGGGAGGCGGACGGCGTAGCCGAGCCACGCGAGCAGCAGGTAGCGGGGCAGGCGCCCGACGGCGATCGCCGCGAGGTACTTGCCGAGCGGATAGCGCGCCGCGAAGGCGAGCGCCTTGAACGGGAAGAACGGCAACGGGGTGACGCCGGAGATCGCGAGCACTGCGAAGGGGGCGCGGGTGAACCACCCACCCAGAGGCGGCGCGCCGCGACGCGCCTGCAGGCGCGTGACCAGCGGGACGAAGACGCGGTGGTCGACCCAGGAGGCGAGCACGGTGCCCGCGGTCGCGACGACGGCGGTGGTCCAGATGCCGAGGCGGGCGCCCGCCCACACGATCGCCGGCTCGTGGGGAACGACGGCGAGGGCGACGTTCGAGATGAACGCATACCCGAACAGCGCGAGCGCGAGGACCGGCGCGTTGCCGGTCGCGGCCGACAGCGGGGCAGGGGACATCGTTGGAAGCGGGTGCAAGAACGAGGCCGCGCGGGGCTACCGCGCCTCGCGCCCGAAACGAGTGTGGAGTGCGCGAACGACGCACGGGAGCGACACGGCTTTGTACCCCTGGCGCATGCAGCGCTCGAACGGCACCGTCTCTCGGTCGTTCTTTCGAAGCGCCCCAGTCGGGAGGTCCTATGCATCGACTCGCCCTTGCCGTCCTCGTGCCACTCGCGCTCGCCTTCCCCCGCGTCGCTTCCGCCCAGGACACCATTGTCGTGCAGTATGCGGCGAAGCTGCTGTGCGGCGTGTCGAATCGGGCGGGCGTCGCTCCGGGCCGGTACTTCACGGCCGTCAACGTCCACAATCCGGCTCGCGACTCGGTGCTGTTTCGCTACAAGTTCGCGTTGACGCGACCCAACGTTCAGCCCGGACCGATCACACCCTGGACCGGGGCGGTGCTGCTCAGGGATCAGGCGCTCGAGATCGAATGCACGGACAGTCTCATCCGGCTGGGACGCGGGTTCGCGAAGGGATTCGTGGTGGTGGAGACACAGCGAGAGTTGGACGTCGTTGGGGTGTATACAGCCGTGAGCACGACCACCCGCGTGCAAACGATGGCAATCGATCGCGTCCCGCCGCGACGCACCATCCTGCTGCCGTAGACCAGAGGCTAATCGCCGCCTTCAAGCACGGCGAGGATATTGCCGGCCGGGTCTTTGAACCAGGCGATATCCGGGCCGCGCTTGCTGGCGATGCCGCGGAGGATCCCTCTTGAGTCAGCGGGGATGCCGGCGTAGCGCTCGAACGTCACGCCGCGGCTGGTGAGATCGTCCACCGCCGCATCAATGTCGTCGACCGTGAAGTTCAAAATGGTGAAGGTGGCCGGTTGGTGATTGGCTTTTGGATACGCCCACACCATACCACCACCAGGCAACCGGATGTGGACGCCCCCCACGCCATCTTCCACCTGAAGGCCGAGGGTCTTGGTGTAGAACTCTTTGGCCTTGGCCAGATCATTCACTGAAAAGCCGCTGAAGGCTCCTTTGGCTTTGAACATTCTTGCGCTCGCAATTCCGTGGTGGGTACAGCGGAGGGCGCAGGACTCGAACCTGCAAGGGCTTTCACCCGCCGGTTTTCAAGACCGGTGCCTTACCATTCGGCCAGCCCTCCCGACTGCGGCTAACCTAGCGGGCTGACTTGACGGCGGTCAACGCACCTCGCCCGGCGGCTGGGAGCTCAGCGTCGTGTTCTTGAAGATCGAATCCGCAATCACCAGCGCCCGGCTCGCGATCGTCGGGTTCGTGCGCCGCACCGCCTCCGACAACGCTGTGTACATCAGGCCGTACGTCTGCAGGATCCCCTCCGACGGCCGGTCCACCCACCCCCGCGGCCGCGGCCGCGCCGCGCCGGAGATGTGGTACACATCGAACAACAACGTCGTGGATCGCGGAATGTTCACGTAGCCGAGCTGTCCCACCGGCTGGATCGAATCCGACGGCGTGATCGGCTGGCCGTGCAGCCTGCGCGCGAACCCCTGGCCCTCGAGATAGCCCGTCAAGCTGAACTGGTCGGCGTACAACCCCACCGTGCGCGAGAAGTAAATCGGCCGCTTGGCGAGGTTGTCCTTGATCGCCTCGAGCACGACGATGTCGGCGCGCTCGATCCATTCGCGGCCCAGCATCTGCGGATCCAGCGTGACGTTCACCCCGGCGAGGTTCAACCCCTGCCGCTGATTGAGCGGGTAATACTGCGGCAGGCTGTCGACCTGCTGCGCGGTGAAGTTGAGCAGCGGTCCCGTCGGCTTGGGCCAGACGTGTCCGCGGTAGATCGCCGGCCCCGCCGCGGAGTCGTACGTCACGATGGGACGCCGCTGCATCTGGCGCACGTACCAGTCGGTGTTGGCGAGCGACAGGTTCACCACCGTCACGTCTGGCCGGACGCCATCGACCTCCTGCGCGAACCACAGCGGGAAGGTATCGTTGTCGCCGGCGGTGACGAGGACGCCGTAGGGTTCGACCGAGTTCAAGAGGTCGTACGCGAAATCGCGGGCCAGGGTCTCGCGCGCGCGCGAGGCGGTGAGGTGGTTGGTGTATAGCGGCACGCAGGCGAGCACCAGCACCGGCGTCGCCCACGCCCAGCGCCGCGCCGGCTCGGGGATCGCCGTGCGCAGCGCGTCCTGGATCCATTCCATGAGCGTGGCGAGCCCCATGCCCACCCACACGCCCCACAGCGCGAACGAAGCCACGAAGAAGTAGTCGCGCTCGCGCACCTCGCGCAGCAGTTGCGGCTTGTCGAGGTACTGCGAGTACCCGTACTTGAAGTTCAGGTAGAAGATGAGCAGCAGCGTGAACGTCACCATCATCACCGTCATCGCCAGCGCCCGCCGCCGGTCGGCGAGCCAGTGCCGCCAGGCGCCCAGCAAGCCGAGAAACCCGAACAGCACGCCGAGCAGCGCCTGCCAGCGCTCGGCCAGGTCGTGGCCCCACTGCCACGAGAAGTACTGGCCCCACATGAGCAGCTGCGCGAAGAAGCTCGCCTGGCGCTGCGTCACGGGCGGCTTGCCATACTGGGCGCGCGTGAGCACGTCGTAGAGCGCCCGCCAGTTCGTGGGTTCGCCCTCGTTGATCGCCGGGTAGTGCGCCGCGCGGATCGGCAGGAACACGTACACCGACACGCCGAGCACGACCACGGCGAGCGCCAGCAGCGCGAAGCGCCAGTTGTTGGCGTGCCACCACGCGAACAGCAGCGCGCTCACGTAGAACAGGCTCGCCGCCGCAAGCGGCTTCCAGCTCTCCAGCCCCGACGCCACGATCATCGCGTACACGGCGCAGAACACCCACCACTGCGTCCACTCGACGCGCCGCTCCTCGCCGCTCGTCGTACTACCGTCCTTGAGTGGCGGGAACAGCAGCACCGCCACCACCGGCCCGACCAGCACGCCCATCATGTGGTTGGTGGAGGTGAGCGCCAGCAGGTAGAGGATGAGCAGCAGGTAGTGGTCGTGCGCGGTGCCGGGGTGCTGGTCGTCCCAGCGCAGGATGAACCACAGGATCAGCGCGATCGACAACAGGCTCAGCGTGTACACCTTCTCGTTCACGACCGACTGGTTCCAGACCGTGAACGCGGTCGCGGCGCACACCGCGCCGGCGAGCGCGGCGAGGCGCCGCGGCCACGTCGCGGGCACGATATCGCGCAGGAACCGCTCGCCGATCAGGAACCAGCACCCTGCCGCCACGGCGCTCGTCACCGCGGCGAACAGGTTGATGCGCACCGCGTAGCTCGCCGACCAGGGGATCATCCCGAACGTGTGGGCGAGCAGCGTGAACAGCGGGTTCCCGGGCGGGTGCGGGATGCCGAGCACTTTCGCGGCGGCGATGTACTCGGAGGTGTCCCAGAACTGGGTCGTGGGCGCGAGCGTCGCGACGTACAGCAGCAGCGTGCCCAGGGCGACGAACGCCGCCATCAGGTACGGCGGCCGCTCCGGCGCCGCCACGTCGACAGGGAGCGCCGGCTTCGGTGCGGAGCGCTTCGGGGACGCCACTGCGAGATCGGTCATGGTCGCTCGTCTAGTGTCGGAACTGCCGCATACCCGTGAACACCATCGCCAGCCCGCGCTCGTCCGCCGCGGCGATCACCTCGGCGTCGCGCACCGAGCCGCCCGGCTGGATGATCGCCGTGACGCCCGCCTGCGCCGCTTCGTCCACCCCGTCGCGGAACGGAAAGAACGCGTCGCTCGCCAGGACCGCACCCGCGGGATCGAAGCCCTGCTGGTGCGCCTTGTGGACGGCGAGGAACGACGCGTCCACCCGCGACATCTGCCCCGCGCCGATCCCGATCGCCGCCTCGCCTTTGGCGAGGAGGATCGCGTTCGACTTGACCGCCGCCACGGCGGCCCAGGCGAACCGCAGATCGCGCCATTCTACCCCGGACGGTTCCCGTTTGGTCACGACCTTCCACGCCGCCTCCGCGGCCTCGCCGCCCGGGTGGAAGCGGTCCTGCACGAGGAAGCCGCCGCGGATGCGCTTGAAGTCCCAGGCGGGCTCCGCCGCGGGGCGGGGGAGCTCGACCACCCGCAGGTTCTTCTTCTCGCGATAGACCGGCAGGGCGTCGTCGTGATAGCGTGGGGCGACGACCACCTCGACGAATAGCTCGCGCATCGCTTCGGCGGCCGCCCGGTCCACCACCGTGTTGAATGCGACGACCGACCCGAACGCCGACGTGCGGTCGGTGTCGAGGGCGCGCGTGTACGCCTCGGCGGGGGTGGCGCCCAAGGCGATGCCGCACGGCGTCGTGTGCTTAATGATGACGCAGGCGGGGCGGTCGTCCCAGGGCACGAGCGCCGACACCGCGGCGTCCACGTCGAGGAGGTTGTTGAACGACAGCTCCTTGCCGTGGTGCTGCACCAGCTCGCGGATGCCGCGCGCCTCGTCGGTCGCGTACAGGGCGGCGCGCTGGTGCGGGTTCTCGCCGTAGCGCAGCGCCTGGCGCCGCTCGAGGATCAGGGTCAACGCGGCGGGCAGCTCCTCGCCGGTGCGGGTCAGGTAGTTGACGATCGTCGCGTCGTACGCGGCCGTGTGCGCGAACACTTTGGCGGCCAGATCTCTACGCAACCCCGGGGACCCCGGGCTTTCGCCCGGGATTAGTGAACCCGACCGCAAAGCGGCTATGACTTTCGGATAATCGTCGGGGTCGACCACCACCACCACGCTCTCGTGGTTCTTCGCCGCCGAGCGCAGCATCGAGGGACCGCCGATGTCGATGTGCTCGATCGCCTGCTCGAAGGTCGTCTCCGGCTTTGCGACCGTCTCGCGAAACGGATAGAGATTGACGGCGACGAGCTCGATGGGCGTGATGCCGTGCTCCTTGAGGGCGCGCTCGTCGCCCGCGTGGCCGCGGCGCGCCAGCAGCCCGCCGTGCACCTTGGGATGCAGCGTCTTCACGCGGCCGTCCATCATCTCGGGGAAGCCGGTCACCCGCTCGATGGGGACGACGGCGACGCCGCCCTGCCGCAGTGCCTCGGCGGTGCCGCCGGTGGACACGATCTCGTAGCCCAGGGCGACCAGCGCCCGCGCGAACTCGACGATGCCACGTTTGTCGGAGACGGAGAGCAGCGCCCTCACCAGATCTCCGCGATGGCCTGGACCAGGTCGCCGAGGCTCGCCACGTCCTTCAAGTCCACGACCTCGGCCGGGGAGTGCGAGTAGCGCAGTGGCCAGCCGAGCGCGACGTCCACGACGCCGTACGGAGTGAATGTGGAGCCGTCGTTGCCGCCGTTGGTGGTGCCGAACTGCAGCGCGATGCCGCGGGCGCGGGCCACGGCCCGCAGCGAGTCCAGGTACGCCGGCGGCGTGACGGCCGAGTTGTCGAGCGCCCGGGCCACGGGGCCCCGGCCGATCGGCGCCACCGCGAAGGTCTGGAGCTCGAGCGGGGAATCGGCCGAGACGAAGGTGTCGATGGCGTGCACGCGCTTGGGCGACGTGCCGAGCGCCGCGGCGACGGCGGCGGCGCCTTCCAGCCCGATCTCCTCGCGCGTGCTCCACACGAAGATCACCTGGTGCTTGAGCTTGGTCGGGTCGAGGTGGCGCACGGCGAGGATCTGGGCCGCGTCGCCGACGCGGTCGTCCATGGCGCGGCCGGTGGCGCGCGAGCCGGCGAGCCGCACGAAGCGCTTCGGCATCGTGATGGTGCTGCCCACGGCGACCCCGAGCGCCTGCGTGGCCGCGCGCGTCGTCGCGCCGACGCTGACGCGCAGCGGTGGCGGCGTGCGGCGCGCAGGGCTGGAATCGCGCGACGGTTCGCGGGGGAGGAAGATGCCGGACACGTCGCCGGTGGTGGTGTGCACCAGCGCCGGCTGCGCCTCGAACAGCGAGGAGAAGAAGCCGCCGCGGGTGCGCAGGTGCAGCGAGCCGTCGTCGAGGATCGAGTCGACCGTGAAGCCGATCTCGTCCAGGTGCGCGACGAACACGATCAGCGGCTCGCCCTGGCCGACGCGCAGCCACAGGTTGCCGGCGGTGTCGGTCTCGGGCTTCGCCCACGCGGGGAGCAGGCGCTTCACCGTTTCCCGCACGGGCGCTTCCATCCCCGAGACGCCGTAGCTCTCGATCAGGGGTCCGAGGACGGAGGCGGCCTCGGCGATGCGACTCGTGTCCTGGGCGGACAGTCGGACTGTCGGACTGACGGACAACAACGCTGCCAGCGCCGCGGCGGCCTTCATCGCGCACCTCCCATCCACTCCACGATCCGTTGCATCGCCGCGCGCGCGTCGGCCAGCGCCACCGTCTCGACGGGCGTGCCCTCGAACTGGGACGACACCGCGACGACGCTCACCTCGGTGAACGGGCCCGCGAGCCGCTTCACCGACTCGAGCCCGGCGTTCGAGGTCTGGAGGCTCTGCACCGTGAACGCCACCACCACCGTGCCGGTGACGCGGGGCTTGGCTTGCACGGCGGCGGCGAGGGCGGCGCACGCGGCGCGCCGTCCGGCGACCGGCGCGGCGAGCAGTCCGCCGCGGTCACCGCGGTCACCGCCGTCACCGCCACTGCCGCCGTAGGCGTGCGGTTGCTTGAGCGCGGCGACGGGAGTGAGCACGGGCAGCCCCAGCGCTTCCACCTCGGCGGGCCCCGTGGCGCCGACGTCCACGTAGGCGTTGTCGACGGTGAACGCGGCTTCGACTAGCGCCGGCCGGCCGCGGGTCAGGTGCGTGGAGCGCACGGCGGTCACGCCGGGTACCGGCCCCTTGAGGCCGAACAGGGTGACGCGATGGCCCTCGAGATTCTGCTGATCGAACAGCGGCTGCGTGACGCGCCCCACCCGGCGCAACGTGAGATAGCCCTCGTCGGTCACGTTGCCGACCACGTAGCCGGGCTCGTCGAGCGGGCAGGCGACGAGCCGCTTCGGCGCGCCGCGTCCCAGCGTCAGCACCACGTTGCCGACGCGGTCCTTGGCCGCTTGGCCGGGGAACAGCGCCACCAGCGAGTCGGCCATCGCCTGCTCGTAGCCGGAGACGGCGGTCATCGCCGAGAACCGGATCGCGAGTTGGGATACCTTCTCCTGGCCGGACAGTCGGACGGTCGGACTGACGGACAGTACAACCGCCAGCGCATAACCGACCGACCGTCCGACCCCTCGCTCCGCTCGGGGCAGGCTCGTCAGACGGTCCGACGCCTTAGGGTTCATCGTCGATCTCCACGTCGAGATGCTTGAGGTGCAGCCGCACCGGCTTCGTCCATTCTCCCCGTACCGCCAGCGCCCGCACCACCCGCGGCAAGAGCTGGTGTTCGGCCGCGAGGACCCGAGCGGCGAGCGCCGCCGCCGTGTCATCCGGGCGGACCGGCACCGGCCACTGCGCGATGATCGGGCCGCGGTCGTACTGCTCGTCCACGTAGTGGACCGTAGCGCCCGACAGCGCGGCGCCGCTCGCCAGCACGGCCTCGTGCACTCTGGGGCCGTACATGCCGGGGCCGCCGAACGCCGGCAGCAAGGCGGGATGGATATTAATCATCCGCCAGCGAAACCGCGCCACCGCCGCGGCGGGCACGAGCTTCAGGTACCCGGCGAGCACGACCAAGTCCGCGCCTTCGAGGGCGCCCAGCAGCTCGGCGGGGTCCGCGGGATCCCGCAGGACGGTGGTGGGGACGCCGGCGCGCCGGGCCCGGTCCAGGGCGCCGGCGTCCGGCCGGCTGGAGACGACGCGAGCGATCGCGACCGGGGCGGCGTGGTCGAGCAGACCCTGGAGGTTCGTGCCGCCGCCCGAAACGAGCACGGCGGCGCGGACCGGGGTCACTGATCGCGGCGGCAGCGCGCGAGGGACTTGGGCTTGGCGCCGTTGGTCACGCTGAGCGTGAACGCGCCCGTCGCGTACTTCCCATCGGTGTTGACGACGACCTGGTAGTCGCCGCTCTGCGGGAACGTCATTGTCAGCCGCGCGTTGCAGTTCCCCCCCGAATCGTTGTCCTGGTTGGAGCGGGCGATGCCCGGCCCCATGACGAACAGATACGAGTCGAAGTCGTCCGATTCGAGGTCGATCGTCACCGTCTGGCCGGCGGTGGCTCGCAGCGTCCAGCTCTGGGCGTAGGTGCTGTCGATCTCGCGGAACACGTCCTGCCGGGTGAGCCGGCCCTGGACCGTCTGGCCGATCGTGATCGTCGGCAGGCCGGTTTCGCGGATCAGCGGCTCCTGCGCGCCGCTGGGCGGCGAGCACGCGTCCTCGATCTTGTCGCGTTGCCCGTCCATCACTGAGAGCCGGAACGCGCCCGTCGCGCGGCGCACCGTCGTGGTGGTATTCACCTTGATTGTGTACTGCGCGGACTTGGGGAAGACACGCGAGATCCGCGCCGCGCACCCCACTCCCCCGTGCATGTTGCCCTGGAACTCGGTAATCCCCGGGCCCTCCACCATCAGGTACGGCTCGAAGTCGTCGGAGGCGAGGTCGATAGTGTAAGCGCGGCCGGAATCGGCCTTGAACGTCCAGCGTTGCAGGTACGTGGTGTCAGGGAACAGCTCGTCGTTGGCGGTGAGCTGGCCGGTCATCGTCTGGCCCGACGCGATCGTGCGGGCCGCTCCCCCCCCGCCGCCGCCACCGCCCCCACCGCCCCCGCCCCCAGTAGGCCGCTGCGACGGGGAGCAGTCGCCTTCGATCTTCGGCAGGCTGTCCTTGATGACCGACAGCGTGAAGCGGCCGGTCTGGCGCAACGGGTGCGTCGTCGTGTTCACGCGGATGCGGTAGGGCCCGGCTTGCGGGAAGATCGCGGCGATGCGCGCGGCGCAGCCCTGGCCGCTGTGCAGGTCGCCGTCGTTGACGCCGGGGCCGTCCACCATCAGATACGGGTCGAATTCGTCGGACGCGAGGTCCACGGTGTACTTGCTCCCCGGGACCGCGGTGAGCGTCCAGGTCTGGATATACGTCGTGTCGATCCACAGCTCGTCGGCGGTCGTGATCCGGCCGGTGACGGTCTGGCCCGGCGCGATCGCGTGATCGCTGCCGGTTGTCGGGGTGGAGACCGGCAGGAGGCTCGTGGCCCCCCCGCCGCCGCCGACCGGCCGGGCGGCCACGGCCGCGTTGCTGAACCGGCAGTTGCCCTTGGGCGAGGTCGGCGACACGCCGTCCGACACGCGCAGCGTGTAGGTCCCCTGCTGGTTCTTGCTCGCGGTCATGGCGATGATGCGCAGCGGCCGGTCGTCGGTGGTGCTGTAGACGATGCGCGCGTTGCAGCCGCCGCCGCCGTCGTCGTTCTCGACGATGAGGTCGCGGTGCCCGCGCTCGAGCCGCAGGAACGGGTCGAGGTCATCCGACATCATGTCGATGGTGAACGTCTGGTTCGCCTGGACCGGCAGGATCCAGCGCGCGAAGTAGATCGAATCGGTGAACTTCGCCCCGCTGTCGTTCAGCGCCCCCGAGATGTTCTGGCCCACCTTGATCATCCCGGCGACCCGGCCGAAGCCGACGCACGAGGTGTCGGCGGGCGCGGGCCGCGAGCCCTTCACCACCGTCAGCCGGAAGCTGCCCAGCTCGGAGCGGTAGGAGGAGTTCGCGTAGATGCGGTAATTGGCGGCGTCGGGGAGCCGGTAGGTCACGCGCGCGTTGCACTTGCCGTCGGAATCGTCGTCCGAGGCGAGGCGGTTGCCGTTGACGTCGGTGAGGATCAGGTTCGCGTCGAAGTCGTCGGAGGTGAGCTCCGCCGTGATCGTGTCGCCGCGGTTCCCCACGAAGGCGTACAGCTTGTAGTGCGTGCTGTCGGGGAACGTCGGATCCGAGGGCAGCAAGCGACCGGTGGCGGGGCGCCCTACCATGAGGGGGACCTGGGCGGCGAGCGTCGCCCGCAGGGCGGCGGGGGCGGCGGGGGCGGCGAGAGCGAGAACGAGCAGGCAGCGAGAGGCGGACACAGCGACTCCTTGTCGGGGTGCGGGATCGCAGGGCGCGCGGGGAGTAAGATGCAAAGATGGGCGAGACGACACAATCGCGAGCGGGGGGATCACTCGCGCCCGCAGGGGGGGAGGCTCGCGGACGCCACCGGCGTTCCGATTCTCACCGCCAGGAGGAACGGCCCCGTCGCCCGGGGCTGGACGATGAGGGATCTCATGGGCGGCTCAGAATCTCTCGCACCGCCGCCGCCAGGTCTGCGACCACCGTCACACCGAGCACCCGAGCCTGATCCCGATGGTGCCCCCCCTCGCCGGTCAACACCAGGAACCCCGTGCCGCCGAGGGTCCGGGCGGGCCCCACGTCGGACAGCCGGTCCCCGATAAAGAAGGAACGGGCGAAATCGATTCCCAGCGCGGCGCGGGCCTCCTCGAACAGCCGCGTGCCCGGCTTACGACAGTCACACGGGCCGGTCACGTCGGGGCGGTGCGGGCAGAAGTACGCGCCGTCGAGGTGCGCCTGATAGGGCGGGGCCGCGAGCAGCTCCGCGAGGCGACGTTGCACCGCGTGGTAGTCCGCGGCGGTGTACAGCCCGCGCGCGATCCCGGACTGATTGCTGACCGTGACCACGAGGACCCCGGCGTCGTTGAGCCGGCGCACCGCCGCGCCGGCGCCGGGGAGCAGCCGCGCCTTCCCGGGCTGATGCAGAAAGCCCGGGTCCTCGAGAATGGTGCCGTCGCGATCCAGGAACGCCGCGCGCCGGCCGGCGTCAGCCATCGAGCGCGACGCGGGCGGCGTGGGCGGCGGCGCTCACCTGGTCGGGGAAGATGGTGCGCGGATCGAGGACGACGCGGGCTTCGTGGATGCGGGGGATGAGCGGCGGGTCCCCGGCTCGCAACCGGGCCGCCAGGACGTCCACCTTCAGATGGTCAGACGTCAAACTCACCAGCCAGGTCTTGAGCGTCGTGCCCGGGAACGCTCCCCCTCCGACTTCGGACTCCCCTTCCATCAGGGACGCCTCTCCCCCTACGCCTTCTCGCAACGCTTCTCCTCGACGCCTTACGCTTTCTAGATCTTCCGTCAGCATCCGGAGAACGGGGATCTCGCGTCTCGCTCGATCCGCATCCCGATACAGCGCCAGCGTCGCTTCGAGCGCGGCGAGGGTGAACTTGTCCGAGCGCACCGCGCGGGCGAGCGGGTCCTGGCGGCACGCGGCGATCGCCGCCGCGCGGCCCACGAGGATGCCGGCCTGCGGCCCGCCGAGCAGCTTGTCGCCGCTGCAGACGACGAGGTCCACGCCGCTGGCGACGGCCGCGGGCACCGTGGGCTCGCCGGCGAGCCCCCACGCCGCCAGATCGATCAGTAACCCGCTGCCCACGTCGTAGACGCTCGCCGCGCCGCCGGCGCGCGCCAGCTGCGCGATCTCCGCCGCCTCCACCTCGGCGGTGAAGCCGGAGAGCTGGAAGTTCGAGCGGTGGACCTTGAGCAGCACGCGCGTCTGGTGCGTCAGGGCCTGCTCGTAGTCCTTCAGGTGCGTGCGGTTGGTCGTGCCGACCTCTACCAGCCGCGCGCCCGAGCGGGCCATCACGTCGGGGATGCGGAACGACCCGCCGATTTCGACCAGCTCGCCGCGCGACACGATCGCTTCGCCGTCGCGGGCGAGCGCGGCGAGCGCGAGCAGCACGCCGCCGGCGGCGTTGTTCACGACGATCGCGTCCTCGGCGCCGGTCAGCTCGACCAGCAGATCGCGGCAGTGGCGGTGGCGCGAGCCGCGGGCCCCACGCCCGATGTCGTACTCCAGCGTCGAATAGCCCTCCGCCGCCCGGCACATCGCCTCGATCGCCGGTCCGGCGAGCGTGGCGCGTCCCAGATTCGTGTGCAGGACGACGCCCGTCGCATTGATGACGGGGACGAACGACGGGGCCGCGGCCCGCGCCAGGCGTCCCGCCACCGCGCCGGACCAGCCTTCGTCGGGCTCGGCGCCGCCCGCGCCGCGCGCCTGGTCGAGCGCGTCACGCACCGCGCGCACCACGAGGCTGCGGGGATGCGGGCCGATCAGCGCGGCGATCTCCGGCTGGACGAGCAGGGTGTCCACCGAGGGGAGGCGGCGGCGCGGATCGGTCACGGTTTGGGTGGGCGGGCGGGCGCCGCTTTGGTCGTGTCGCGCGGCACGGGCTTCGGCGTCGTGAGCACGGTGCCGCCATCGGCCGCCGCTCCGTTCAGATTGCGCACGCCGCGCACGCGCACGAAGAACCGGCTCGCCGGCGCCAGCGGCCGGGCGGTGCGCACCACGAGCTTGTCCGTGGGGACGGGTCGCTGCCGCAGCAGGATGCGCCACGTGGTATCGGCGGGAGCGGGCGCGGCGACGCCCGGCGCGCGCGCCCGCGGTGGCGTGGGGTGCTGGGTCGTGTCGGGGCGTGCGGCGTGGGTGGTGTCGGCCGCGCGGCGCGCGGAGTCGAGGGCCGCGCGCTCCCGCGCCGCGAGCGAGTCGTAGGCGGCCGGGGTCAGCACGGCGGCGACCGGCACGGGCGTGGAGTCCGGCAACGCGAGCACCGCGAGCCGGGCCCCGGTGGGTGACGGAGCGGGGATCGTCGCCGGATCGAGCGGTTGGCTGAACGTAAGCCGGAAGGTGATCGAGTCCACAGGGTCGGCGGCGCGCAGGCGCGGGCCGGCCGAATCGTGGACGAACGTCCACAGCACCGCCGTCGCTGCGGTGTCGAGCGTCACCAGCGCCGAGTCGTAGGGCTCGCGGCGATCGAGGCGCCGGTTGCCGTTCTGGTCCTGGATGGCGTACACCACGTAGCGGCCGGGCGGCACGGCGTCGATGCGGAAACGGCCGGTGGAGTCGGTGAGGGTGACGTAGGCGAGGGCGGTGTCGCCGGCGAGAACGGCGCGGATAGCGCCCGCGATGAGCAGGCGCTGCTCGATCCACTGCAACGCGGTGCCGGAGAGCGCCGCCGCCGGCAGGGCGGGGCCCGTTGAGAAGATCACCGTGCGACCGGTCTTCAGGGCGTTGCGTCGCAGGTCGATGATCCCCGGCAGCAGCTGGAGGTGATAGACGCGGCCCGGCTTCCAGCCTTCGGCAGGCTTCAGATGAATCGCGGAGCGGTGCCAGGAGACCTTTACCTCGCCGGCGACGGGCGAGAGGATGATCTGCTTGGCGATTCCGGTGATGCCGCCCCCGCCACCGCCGCCACCGCCGCCGCCCCCCGCGCCGGCCATCTCGTCGATCACCTCGTCGAACTGGATGACGGCGTCGCCCTTCCAGGCGGGGACGACCGCGCCCGAGTCGGGGCGTACTGCCACGATTTTGGGCGGGAGGGTATCCGGCGGGCCTCCCGGGGGCGGGCCGAGGTTCGCGCACCCGAGTCCCGCGGCCGTGGCCGCGAGGCTCAGGAGCAGCCCAGCGCCTTGAGTTTTTCGGCGAGCACGCCGCGCTGGTTGCGCCACGCCTGCTCCTTGTCGCGCTCGCGCGCGACGACCTCAGCCGGCGCGCGCGCGACGAAGTTTTCGTTGGTGAGCTTGGCCGCAAGCGCGGCCAGCTGCTGGTCGAGCCGGGTCGCCTCACTGGAGAGGCGGCGGCACTCCTGCTGCACGTCGATGGCGCCGCCGAGCGGCACGAACACCGCGCTGCCGTCGCGCAGCACCGCGTGGCCGCCGGGGGCCCCGGGGTCACCGCCGCCGGCCTTGCCGTCGAGCGACAGCTCGGCGAGCTGGGCGAGCCGCAGGATCGTCTCCCGCTCGCCCACGAGCACGCGCCGCGCGGCGTCGTTGCGGGTGGTGACGGTCGCCGCGATCCGCGCCTTGGGTGCCACGCGGTACTCCGCCCGGATGTTGCGGATCGCCGAGATCACTTCCTGGACGCGGGCGAACTGCGTGTCGGCCGTGGCGTTCGCCAGCTCGGCGCGCGGGCGGGGCCAAGCGGCCGCCGCGAGCAGCTCATCCGCCGCCCGGCCCGGCAGTTTCTGCCACAGCTCCTCGGTGATGAACGGCACCACGGGGTGCAACAGCCGCAGCGCCGAGTCAAAGCAATATGCCAGCACGGCCTGGGCGGCTTCGGCGTCCGCGCCGCGCGCCGCGAGGCGCGGCTTCACGGCTTCGACGTACCAGTCGGCCAGTTCCTTCCAGGCGAACTCGTAGCACACCTTCGCCGCCTCGTCGAGCCGGAACTGCTCGAGCTGCGCGGTGGCCTCCCCGATCGTGCGCTGCAGACGCGACAGGATCCAGCGGTCCGCGAGGGGCCGCGCCGGGGCGTCGAGCGCTTCGATCGGTGGCACGCGCTCGGGCAGCTGGCTCAGCATGAAGCGCCCGATGTTCCACAACTTGTTGGCGAAGTTGCGGCCCGGGGCGAACGCGGTCTCGAGGTCGGCGGGGTCGAGGATCACGTCGGCGCCGAGCGAGCTGCCGGCGATCAACGTCCAGCGCAGCGCGTCCGCGCCGAAGAGGCGCACGACGTCGAGCGGGTCGATGCCGTTGCCGAGCGACTTGGACATCTTGCGATGCTGGGTGTCGCGCACCGTGCCGTGCAGGTATACCGTGGCGAAGGGCAGCCGGCGATCCATGAAGTGGTAGCCGGACATCAGCATCCGCGCGACCCAGAAGAACAGAATCTCGGGGGCGGTGACGAGGGTGTGCCCCGGGTAGAACCGCGCCAGGTCGGCGGTGCGCTCCGGCCAGCCAAGCGTGGCGAAGGGCCACAGCCACGAGGAGAACCAGGTGTCGAGCACGTCCGGGTCCTGCTCGACGGGGCCGCCGCACTTGGGGCACGCCTTCGGGTCCTCGCGGTCCGCCCAAGTGTGCTTGCACTTCGTGCAGGTGAATACCGGAATCCGGTGCCCCCACCACAGCTGCCGGGAGATGTTCCAGTCCCGGATGTTCTCCATCCAGTGCTCGAAGGTCGCGTGCCAGCGCTCCGGCACGATCGTGAACCTCGCGTCCCGATACGCCGCGAGCACCGGCTCGGCGAGGGGTTTCATCTTCACGAACCACTGGTCGCTGAGTCGCGGCTCGACCACTGTGCCGCATCGGTAGCAGTGGCGCACCGCGTGCTGGTGCGGCTCCACCTTCTCGAGCAGCCCCTGCGCCTTGAGCATCGCGACGATCTTCTTGCGCGCCTCGAACCGATCGACTCCCTGCAACTCCTGTGGGACTCTCGGTCCGACGGTCCGACCGTCCGACTGTCCGACGGGCTCGCCCATCCGACCGTCCTCGGTCATCACCAAAGGCATGGCGAGCCCATGCCGCAGCCCGATCTCGAAGTCGTTGGGGTCGTGGGCGGGCGTGACCTTGACGAATCCGGTGCCGAACTTCGGATCGACCGCGTCGTCCGCCACAATGGGGATAGCGAGGTTGGTCAGCGGCAGCCGCGCCGTCTTGCCGACGAAGCCCCGGTGGCGCTTGTCCTTGGGACTCACCGCCACCGCGGTGTCGCCGAGCAGCGTTTCGGGCCGGGTGGTCGCGACCGTGAGGAACGGCGCGGGTCCCCCTTCCACGGGATACCGGATGTAGTACAGGTTGCCGGTGATCTCCTTGGATTCGGCTTCCTCATCCGAGAGCGCCGTCAGGCAGCGCGGGCACCAGTGGATCACGCGGTGGCCCCGATAGATGAGCTGCTGCTCCCACAGCGTCACGAACACCTCGCGCACCGCGCGCGAGTACGCTTCATCGAATGTGAACCGGGTGCGACTCCAGTCGCACGAGCTGCCGATGACCTTGAGCTGCTCGAGGATCGTGGTCCCCGTCTCGCGCACGAACGCCCACACCCGTTCGACGAACTTCTCGCGGCCGAGGTCGAACCGGGTCGTTCCTTCTTTCGCGACCAGACGCTCGACGACATTCTGCGTGGCGATGCCGGCGTGGTCGGTGCCGGGGAGCCACAGGGTGGCCCGGCCGCGCATGCGCTCGAAGCGGATCAGCACGTCCTGGATCACGTTGTTGAGCCCCTGGCCCGTGTGGAGGACCGCCGTGATGTTGGGCGGGGGCATGACAATCACGTACGGCTCCCCGTCGGCCCGAGGCGCGAACAGGCCGCTCTCGACCCAGCGCGCGTACAGCGGGGCCTCGACCTCCCGGGGACGGTACTGGGGCGCGAGCTCGAAGGTGGGCTGCGGCATTCCTTATTATAGATAGGACGGGGAGGGTCGGCTCCCCCGTCCTTCTCTGTCCTGCTAGTTTCCAGCCCATGGCCGACGAATCCACCGAGATGTCGACCTCCCGGCTGGTGCTCTGGGGCGCGGTCGGCGTGGTGCTCGTGCTCGCGATCGCGGCCTACTTCCGCAGCGGTACTCGCGTCCCGCCCTTCGACTCGACGCCGGCCGCTGCGCCCGCCCCCGCCCCCGCGCGCCCGGCCCGTTGACCTGATGGTCGCCGCCGAGATTCGCGTCACCCTCCCCGATGGGAGCCAGAAGACGCTGCCCAAGGGCAGCACCGCCGCCGACCTGGCCAAGGCCATCGGGCCGGGGCTCGCCAAGGCCGCCCTGGCGGCGCGGGTGAACGGCGAGGTGCGCGATCTCGCGCGGCCGCTCCCCGACGGCGCCACGGTCGAGATCCTCACCGACAAGCACCCGCAGGCGCTCGACGTGCTGCGGCATTCGGCCGCGCACGTGCTCGCCACGGCGGTGCGCCAGCTGTTCCCGCACGCCGCGATCGGCTTCGGGCCGCCGATCGAGGACGGGTTCTATTACGACTTCGAGGTGCCGCGGCCGTTCACGCCGGAGGACCTGCAGCAGATCGAGGTGAAGATGCAGGAGGTGGTCGCCGCCGATCATCCGTTCGTCCGCGAAGAAGTGAGCCGCGACGACGCGAAGCGGCGCTTCACCGACGACCCGCTCAAGCTGGAGCGCATCGCCGACCTCGGGGCGAACGAGGTGATCTCCGTCTATACCGACGGGCCGTTCGTGGACCTGTGCCGCGGTCCCCACGTGCCGAGCACCGGGCGGATCAAGCACTTCAAGCTGCTGCACGCCGCCGGCGCGTACTGGCGCGGCGACGAGCGCCGCCAGATGCTGCAGCGCATCTACGGCACGGCGTGGTTCAGCAAGGACGACCTCGAGGGGTACCTGCGCCGGCTCGAGGAGGCGAAGAAGCGCGACCATCGCGTCATCGGCAAGCAGCTCGATCTGTTCTCGATCCAGGAAGCCGTGGGGCCGGGGCTCATCTTCTGGCACCCCAAGGGCGCCATGCTGAACTTCCAGCTGCGCCGCTTCATCGAGGACGTGATCCTGGAGCGCGGCTACCAGCTGGTGTACACGCCCCACGTGACGCGGGAGGAGCTGTTCCTGCGCTCGGGCCATCTGCCGCTGTATGCCGACAACCAGTTCCCACCGATGGCCGCGGGGGAGGGGGAAGCCGAGGACGTGCGCTATCGGGTGAAGCCGATGAACTGCCCGATGCACATCCTCGTCTACGCGTCGCAGCAGCGCAGCTACCGTGACCTGCCCCTGCGCCTGGCCGAAATCGCCAACGTGTATCGCAACGAGCGCTCGGGCACGCTCCACGGCATGCTGCGCGTGCGCGGGCTCTCGATGGACGACGCCCACATCTTCCTGCGCGAGGACCAGATCGAAGAGGAGATCTTCCGCTTGCTGGACATCGTCGATTTGGTGATGGGGAAGACGTTTGGCTTGCAGTACCGGCTCGACCTCGCGACGCGGCCCGACAAGAAGCTCGGTGACGACGCGACATGGGAGGTGGCGGAGCGGGCGCTCGAGGGGGCGCTGAAGCGGCGCGGCGTCACCTACCGCCTCGACCAGGGCGGCGGCGCGTTCTACGGCCCGAAGATCGACATCAAGTTCAACGACGCCATCGGGCGGGAATGGCAGGGAGCCACGATCCAGCTCGACTACGAGCAGCCCGAGCGGTTCCGGCTCGAGTACACCGGCGCGGACAACAAGCCGCACCGCCCCGTGATGATCCACCGCGCCATTTTCGGCACGCTGGAGCGGTTCGTCGGCTTCCTGATCGAGCATTTCGCCGGCGCGTTTCCGCTGTGGCTGTCCCCGGAGCAGGTGCGCGTCCTTCCCATCGCCGACACCCAGGTGGACGCCGCGCGCGCGCTCGCCGGCCGGCTCCAGGGGGCGGGGATCCGCACGCACCTGGACGACCGCAGCGAGACCCTGAACTACAAGATCCGCGACGCCGAGACGCACAAGGTGCCGTACATGGCGGTCGTGGGGCAGCGCGAGGCGGACGCGGGGACGGTCGCCGTGCGGGTGCGTGGGGAAGGGAAGAAGCAGGTGCTGCTGCCGGTAGAGGAGTTCGTGGCGAAACTGGGCGAAGAAGTTCGCACCAGGGCGCTCAGGCCGCTAATTTGAGATTGGTGACTCCCCGGGCTTGCGCCCGGGGTCAGACCAACCCCGGACGAAAGCGAAACCAGGCACGAGATGGGAACTGATCAGACAACCCCAGTCATCGTCAGCGCGGTCCGCACCCCCGTCGGGAAATTCCTGGGGGGGCTGGCCCCGCTACCCGCGCCGCGGCTCGGCGCGCTGGTAATAAAGGAAGCCGTGCGGCGGGCGGGTGCGGACGCCGCGGCGGTCGACGAAGTCATCATGGGCAACGTCCTCCAGGGCGGCGTGGGCCAGGCGCCGGCGCGCCAGGCCGCGATCCACGCGGGGCTCCCGGGGACGATTCCCTCGCTCACCGTGAACAAAGTGTGCGGCTCGGGGCTCAAAGCCGTGATGCTCGCGGCGCAGGCGATCAAGGCCGGCGATGCGCAGTGCATCGTGGCCGGCGGCATGGAGTCGATGTCCAACGCGCCGCATTACGTCTTCGGCATGCGCGCGGGTGTCAAGGCGGGCAACCAGACCCTCGTCGACGGCATGATCTACGACGGATTGTGGGACTCCTTCTCCAACTCCCATATGGGGAGCCTCGCCGAGTACACGGCGAAGAAGGCTGGCGTCTCGCGCGCCGAGCAGGACCGCTTCGCACTCGAGAGCCACCGCAAAGCGGTCGCCGCAATGACGGCGTGCCACTTCAAGGCTGAGACCGTGGCGGTCGAGATCCCCGGCAAGAAGGGCCCGACGGTGATCGACAAGGACGAGGGGCCGCGCGCCGACACGACGCTCGACGTCCTGGCCGCCTTGAAGCCGGCGTTCGAGAAGGACGGCACGGTCACCCCCGGGAACGCACCGGGGTTGAACGACGGTGCCAGCGCGCTCGTCGTCACGTCGCTCGCGTTCGCCAAGGCCCACGGCGTGAAGCCGCTCGCGCGCGTCACCGCATACGCGACCGGTGGCGGGGAGCCGAAGGACCTGTTCTTCGCGCCGATCGTCGCCGTGCAGAACCTGATGAAGAAAGCCGGCACGAAGATCGGCGACTACGACCTGATCGAGGCGAACGAGGCGTTCGCCGTCCAGGCCCTCGCCGACGGCCAGGCACTCGGCTGGGATTGGAGCCGCGTCAACGTGCACGGCGGCGCCATCGCGTTGGGCCACCCGATCGGCGCCTCGGGCGCGCGCGTGCTCACGACGCTCCTATACGCCCTGCAACAGCACCGAAAAGCGACCGGCCTCGCCACGCTGTGCCTGGGCGGCGGGAACGCGGTCGCCTTGAGCGTGGAGGTGATGGGATGAACGTCCAGAGTCAGACGGCCGTCGTTTCGAGCTCGCAGCTCGTGTGGCGGCGCGTCGCCGCCGTGACGCTGGGAACGGCGCTCGTCGCCGCGGCGGCGCAGGTGACCGGCGTGATCCCCGGCACTCCCGTGCCGTTCACGCTGCAGCCGCTCGCGGTGCTGATCGTGGGGGGCTTGCTCGGCCCGTCGCTCGGCGCCTCCAGCCTGATCCTCTATCTGGCGCTCGGTGCGGCGGGGCTGCCGGTGTTCACCCCTGTCGGGTTGCCGGGGGCCGCGCGACTCATCGGGCCGACGGGAGGCTACCTGCTCGCCTATCCGGTGGCGGCGTACGCCGTGGGGCGCCTCGTCGGCGACGGCACGCGCGCGCTGCGGGTCGCGCTCGCGGGGCTCGCGGGGCTCGCTCTGATCCATCTGGGCGGACTCGCGCAGCTCGTGATCCTGACGGGGAGCGCGGCGCAGGCGGCGCGCCTCGGCACGCTGCCGTTCGTCGCCGGCGACTTGGGCAAGCTCGCCATCGCGGTTCTGGTCCTTCGACCGACAGTGAGTGCCTTCCGCGCGCGCCTATGACGGCGCGCGTTTCGTTTGTGGAGCGGGCGAAGCAGCTGGCGATTGCCGTGCTATGGATCGCCCTGTTCGCCGGCGTGGCTCTCGGCGCGGGATGGCTGTTGCACGTCCTCACGGCGGGGCTGGGCGGCACCGGGTGGTGGCTCGCTCGCGACGGCGCCGTGCAGGTGGCGGCGCTTTTCGTCGCGACGTGGCTCGTGGGCCGGCGCTGGAGCAAACTCTCCTGGGATCGGCTTGGCTGGCACTTAGATGGCGGGCTCGCCCCGCGCGTCCTGCGCGGGCTGGGGCTCGGGGCCCTGATGGCGGCGCTCGCCGTGAGCCTCGCGGTCGTCGTGGATCGGGCGAAGATCCATCTAACGCAGGACTGGAGCCGGTGGCCCGCCGCCGCGGTGCCGCTCGGCGTGGGATTCCTGCTGGCCGCGCTGTCCGAGGAGCTGTTGTTCCGCGGCTTCCCACTGCGCCGCCTCGCCGACGCGATCGGCCCGTGGGCGGCGATGACCGTGCTGGCCGTGGGCTTCGGCCTCGCGCACCTCAAGAACCCCAACGCCACCGCGTTCAGCACCATCAACGTCGCGCTCGCCGGGGTGTGGCTCTCGTTCGCGTTCTTCTCGCCCGGCGGGATGGGGCTGGCGTGGGGGCTGCACGCGGGGTGGAACGCCGGGCTGGCGCTGGTGTTCGACGCTCCGGTGAGCGGCTATCCGTTCTCGGTGCCGGCGGTGGAGTTCGTCCCCGGCCGTCACCCGTGGGTGGACGGCGGGGCGTTCGGGCCGGAGGGCGGTGCGGTGACCACCCTCGTGCTGATCGCGGGGACGCTGGCGGTGCTGGGCGCGCGCGTCCGACGGCCCCGGGAGTGGCTGGTCGCATGAGTCGCGTCGCGGTGGTGGGGGCGGGGACGATGGGCAACGGCATCGCCCACGTGTTCGCCCAGCACGGCTGGGAGACGATGCTCGTCGACGTCTCCGCCGAGCAGCTCGACCGCGCGATGAAGACCATCGACGCCAACCTGGACCGCCAGGTCAAGAAAGGGACCCTGGCGACGGACCAGAAGGACGCGACGCTGGGGCGCATCCGCGTCGACACCAAGCTGGACGGCGCGGGGAAGGCGGAGCTGGTGGTCGAGGCGGCGTCGGAAAACCCCGAGATCAAGTTCGCAATCTTCCGCGCGCTCGACGCCGCCGCGCCGCCGGGGGCGATCCTCGCCACCAACACCTCGTCCATCTCGATCACGACGATCGCCGCGCAGACCAAGCGTGCGGCCCAGGTGATCGGCATGCACTTCATGAACCCGGTGCCCGTGATGCAGCTCGTCGAGGTGATCCGCGGGGTCGAGACCTCGGACCCGACCGCGGCGCGGACGGTGGCGATCGCGAAGGCCCTGGGCAAGACGCCCGTCGAGGTGCACGACTCTCCCGGGTTCGTGTCGAACCGCGTGCTGCTGCCGATGATCAACGAAGCGGCGTTCTGCGTGATGGAGGGGGTGGCGACGCCGGAAGCGGTGGACACGGTGATGAAGCTGGGCATGAACCATCCGCTGGGACCGCTGGCGCTCGCCGACCTGATCGGCCTCGACGTGTGCCTCGCGATCCTCGAGGTACTGCACCGCGATCTGGGCGACGACAAGTACCGCCCGTGCCCGCTGCTCCGGAAGCTGGTCGCCGCCGGCCGGCTGGGCCGCAAGAGCGGCCGGGGGTTCCATGAGTATCGCGGTTGAGTCGCCGGGCCTGAGCGAGACGCAGCGCCAGATCGTGGAGCTGGCGCGCGATTTCGCCCGAACGAAGATCGCGCCGCTGGCGGCCGAGTGGGATCGCACCAGGCGGTTTCCGCGCGAGGTGATCGCGGACCTGGGGAAGCTCGGCTTCCTGGGGATGTGCACGCCGGAGGAGTGGGACGGGATGGGCGTGGACGGGGTCACCTACCTGCTCGCGCTCGAGGAGATCGCCGCGGCCGACGCCGCGATCTCCGTCTCGATGAGCATCCAGAACGCGATTCCCACCACGATGCTGGTCAAGCACGGGACGCCCGCACAGAAGCAGCGCTGGCTGAAGCCGCTGGCGCGCGGCGAGCTGCTCGTGGGCTTCGCCTTGTCGGAGCCCGAGGCGGGCTCCGATCCCGCGTCGATGCAGGCCCAGGCGGTGCGCGACGGCTCCGGAGGGGGATGGGTGCTGAACGGCCTCAAGGCGTGGGCGACGAACGGCGGCACGGCGGACCTGATGATGATCATGGTGCGCACCGACGCGCCCGGCAGCCGGCGCGGCGCCAAGGGCATCTCGACGTTCATCGTGCCGACGGATACGCCGGGCTACCGGGCCGGCAAGCCGGAGGATAAGATGGGCCTCCGCGCGTCCAACACCGCGACCGTCGCTCTCGAGGACCTGCATCTCGGTGCCGAGCAGCTGCTCGGCGACGAGGGGATGGGGTTCGTGTACGCGATGGAGGGGCTCGACGCGGGACGGCTGGGGATCGCGATCCAGGCGGTGGGCATCGCGCGGCGGGCGCTCGAGCTGTCGATCGGGTATTGCGCCGAGCGCCGGCAATTCGACCGGCCGCTGCACGACTTCCAAGCGGTGCAGTTCAAGCTGGCGGACATGGCGACGCGCATCGAGGCGGCGCGCGCGCTCGCGCATTCGGCGGCGGCGCGCAAGGACCGCGGGGAGGAGGTCGCGCCCTACGCCAGCATGGCCAAGCTGTTCGCTTCCGAGACGGCGATGTGGGTCACGACCCAGGCCGTCCAGTTGTTCGGCGGGTACGGATACATGCGGGATTTCCCCGTCGAGAAACTGTTCCGCGACGCCAAGGTCACCGAGCTCTATGAAGGCACGAGTGAAGTCCAGCGCATCGTCATCGCGCGCGGCCTTTCCCGCCGCTAGCCCGCCGCCCGCCGCGGCGCCCGGGGACGCGCCCGGCGTGTTTTCGCTCCTCGCCGAGCACGCCCACGAGCAGGTCTCGATGTTCTTCGAGCCCTCGAGCGGCTATCGCGGTATCATCGCGATCCACGACACGACGCTGGGTCCGGCGCTCGGGGGCACGCGCTTCTGGAGCTACCCGAGCGACGCGGAAGCGCTGATCGACGCGCTGCGGCTGTCGAAGGCGATGACCTACAAGGCGGCGGTGGCGGGGCTCAATCTCGGCGGCGGCAAGAGCGTCATCATCGGGGACAACCGCACCACGCGCCGCGAGGCGATCTTCCGGGCCCACGGGCGCCACATCGAGTCGCTGGGCGGGCGCTACATCACCGCCGAGGACGTCGGCACCTCGACCCAGGACATGGAGTTCATCCGCGTCGAGACCCAGCATGTCACGGGGCTGCTCGGCAAGTCGGGCGATCCGTCGCCCGTCACGGCGTACGGCGTGTACCGCGGCGTCAAGGCCTGCGCCAAGCTGCGCTGGGGCTCGGACAGCCTCACGGGAAAAACCGTGGCGGTGCAGGGGTGCGGGCACGTCGGGTACTTCCTGTGCAAGCTGCTGTTCGAGGAGGGCGTGAAGCTCATCGTCACCGACATCGACCCGCAACGCGTCAAGGCGGTAGTGCAGGACTTCCGCGCCACGGCGGTTCAGCCCGACGAGATCTACGGCCAGGCGGCGGACATCTTCGCGCCGTGCGCCATGGGCGCGATCTTGAACGACGACACCATCCCGCAGCTCAAGGTGGCGGTGGTCGCGGGCGGCGCGAACAACCAGCTCGCCGAGGAGCGCCACGGCGACGTGCTCGCCGGGCGCGGCATCCTGTACGCACCCGACTACGTGATCAACGGCGGCGGCCTGATCAACGTCAACGCCGAGCTGCACGGCTGGTCGCTGGAGCGGGCGCGCAACAAAGCCGGGGAGATTTACGACACCATCCTGCGCGTCTTCGAGATCGCGAACGAGGAGGGGATCCCCAGCTACCAGGCGGCCGACCGGCTCGCCGAGCAGCGGGTCGCCGCCATCGCGAAAGTGAAGAAGAGCTTTGTCTGAGCGCATCTACGTGGGGGCCGACCACGCGGGCTTCGAGCTGAAGCAGAGGCTCGTCGCCGAACTGATGAAGCTCGGCTACGAGCCGATCGACGTCGGCCCGAAGACGCTCGACCCGGCCGACGACTATCCCGATTACGCCAAGCCCGTCGCGGACGCCGTGTCCCGCGGCGTCGTGCAACGCGGCGTCCTGACGTGCGGCGCGGGACTCGGCATGTCGTTCACCGCGAACCGCTACCCGCACGTGCGGGCCGCGCTGGTGTGGAGCCCGGAAGTCGCCGAGCTGTCCCGGAAGCACAACGACGCCAACGTGCTGGTGCTGCCGTCGCGGTTCGTGAGCGAGGCGGAGGGGCTGGAGATCCTCCACAAGTGGCTCACGACGAAGTTCGAAGGCGGCCGCCACCAGCGCCGCGTGGAGAAGATCGACCGGTGACCGACCGCCTCGCCCCGCTCGCCCAGACCGATCCCGCGATCCACGCGCTGATCCGCCGCGAGGTGGAGCGCCAGGAGCACGGCCTGGAGCTGATCGCCAGCGAGAACTTCTGCTCGGTCGCCGTGCTGGAGGCGATGGGCAGCGCGCTCACGAACAAGTACGCCGAGGGGCTGCCGAAGAAGCGCTACTACGGCGGCTGCGAGGTGGTGGACGAGGTGGAGCAGCTGGCGATCGACCGCGCCAAGCAGCTGTTCGGCGCCGAGCACGCCAACGTGCAGCCGCACTCGGGGGCGCAGGCGAACATGGCGGCGTACCTCGCGGTCGCCAAGCCGGGGGACACGCTGCTCGGCTTATCACTGTCGCACGGCGGGCACCTGACCCACGGGTCGCCGGTGAACTTCTCCGGGACCCTGTTCCACGCCGTGGCGTACGGCGTGCGCGAGGACACGGGGCGGATCGATTACGACCAGCTGCGCGATGTCGCGCGGCGGGAGCGGCCGCGCATCATCGTCGGAGGCGGCAGCGCCTACGCGCGCATCGTCGATTTCCCCGCGATGCGCAGCGTCGCCGACGAAGTGGGCGCGACGCTCGTTGTGGATATGGCGCACTTCGCCGGGCTCGTCGCCGGGGGCGTGTATCCCTCGCCGGTGCCGCACGCGCAGATCGTCACGACCACGACGCACAAGACGCTGCGGGGCCCGCGTGGCGGGCTGATCCTCTGTGTCGCCGACCTCGCCAAAGCCGTTGATAAGCAAGTATTCCCCGGCACGCAGGGCGGGCCGCTCGAGCACGTAATCGCCGCCAAGGCGGTGGCGTTGCACGAAGCGCTGCAGCCCGACTTCAAGGCGTACGCGGCCGCGGTGGTGAAGAACGCCCAGGCGCTCGCCGCGGCGCTGGTGCAGCGCGGCTACGCGATCGTCTCGGGTGGCACCGACAGCCACCTGATGCTCGTGGACCTGCGTCCCAGGGGGCTGACGGGGAAGGAGGCCGAGCAGCTGCTCGACCGCGCGGGGATCACGGTGAACAAGAACACGATCCCCGGGGATCCGCAGTCGCCGTTCGTGACGAGCGGCATCCGGCTCGGCACCTCGGCGGTCACGACGCGCGGGTTCGGAGTGGGAGAGATGCAGAAGGTTGCCGGGTTGATCGACACGGTGCTCACCAAGCGTGACGACGCGACGGTAGCGCGCATCAAGCGCGAGGTCCGCGAGCTGACCGACGCGTTCCCGCTGTACGCGGAGCGGGGCAACGGGGTGGTGGTGGGGCGGTAGGCCACACCACGATGGACTTCCGCGCGAACCTGGGCGAGGAGATCGCCGGCACGCTCCGGCAGTTGGGGCTCGATCCCGCCGGCGAGCATCCGCTCCAGTTCTACTTCTATTTTCCCGCCGAAGCTGCGGCGCGCGCCCTGGCGGCCCGACTCGCCCCCGACGGCTTCACCTGCGATGTAGATCGCTCGGCGGCCGGCGGCCGCTGGCTGTGCCTCGCGCAACGCGCGATGACGGCCGACGCCGCGGTGCTCACCGCCCTCGGCAAACGGTTTCGGCAGCTCACGAGGGAGCTGGGCGGCGCGTTCGACGGCTGGGACCGCGATACGGCGGTGGCCAACGAGCCCCCCTCCAAGACGCTGCTGCGCCACGCCTACCAGCTCTACCAACGCGGCAGCTACCTCCGGGCCGCCGAGCTGCTCAAGAAAGCGGTGGACGCCGGGGGGGAGCTGGCGCCGTCCGCGGCGACCATGCTGGGCCTCGCCTGCTTCAACCTGGCGGAGTACGAGGCGAGTGTGGCGGCCTTCAAGATGGCCGCGGCCTTCAACGCGGGCGACAACCCCAGCGCCTTCGCGGCGCTCTCGGGGATGGGGGCATCGCTCGCGAAGCTCGGTCGCTTCGACGAAGCGGTGAAGGTGTACCAGCGGTCGATCGCGGCGAAGCCGGACTTCGCGGAAACGCACCTCAACCTGACCCTCGCGTACGCGGAGCTGGGGCGGACCACGGACGTGCTGAAGACGCTGCGCACCGCGATCGCGCTGGACATGCGCATGAAGGACCGGGCGCGCCAGGCGATCGAGCTGCAGGGGTTGCGCGGCAATGCGGAGTTCGACGCCCTCGTCGGGAAGGGGTAAGAGTCGAGGGATGCCCCGCTCCAAAGCCAAGACCGTCGCCAAGTACCTCGCGGAGCTGCCGGACGACCGCCGCCAGACGATCGCCGCCGTGCGCCAGCTCGTGCTCCGCCACCTCCCCAAGGGCTATGAGGAGACGATGAGCGCCGGGATGATCGCCTACGTCATCCCGCTGGCGCGCTTCCCCAAGACCTACAACGGCCAGCCGCTGTGGTACGCGGCGCTCGCGTCCGAGAAGAGCTACTGCTCGCTGCACCTGATGCGCGCGTATGGGGATCCGCAGCAGACCGCAGCGCTGAAGGCGGCGTTCGCCCGCGCGGGCAAGAAACTGGACATGGGGAAAGCGTGCGTGCACTTCAAGACCGTCGAGGATCTCGAGCTGGACAGCATCGGAGCCGTGATCGCGAGCACGCCGCCCGAGGCGTTCATCGCGATCTACGAGCAAAGCCGAAAACGGTAGTCGAGATTCGTTCCCCTCTCTCCGCAACGTTTCGCCCACCTTCTGCGCTCAACTGGTTGTCACCCTCGCAAACTCCTCCGCCATCTTGAACCGGCCAGGGGCAACGTGCGTTGCCGAGCTGCGTCGGAGCTGTCAGTGGTCGCCAACTGCCGGATGGCGGTGCGGGTGTGGCGGAACTGGTAGACGCAGCCCATTGACAATGCGCAGGGCGAAAGCCCATGTGGGTTCGAGTCCCACCACCCGCACCCTGGCTTGCCCATTGACACGAAAGGCGGCCGAGCACAGACTCAGGGTGCGCATTGTCGATGAGTTGCGTGGCTTCCGCCATGCTCCCAGGGGTCGCAAGATTCAGCTTGCGGCCCCTGTGTGTTCTTGGCCGAGCACGTCACTGAGCGCCATGTGTGACGGCCATTCCTGCGGCCCCACCCCCCGCGCATTATCTTGGTTCCCATGTCCGACAGCAGCAGCAGCACCGCGCCCCTGGGCGGCGGGCCTCCCGTCCCGCCGGGCCGCCCCGGCCGGGGGGCCGGCGGCACCGGCGTCCACATCGCCGAGGAGCTCGAGGTCTACTTCAACGAGCACGCCCACGGCCGCCCTGTGGGGTTCGTGGCGAGCCCGAAGTGGAAGCCCCCCACCGACGTGTACGAGACCGCCGACGACCTGATCTTCCACATGGACATCGCGGGGATGCAGCCGGACGACTTCTCGGTCGAGCTGGCCGAGGGTCTCCTCACCATCGCCGGCGAGCGCGCCCCCCGCCAGGAGGGCAAGCGCCACTACCACTCCATGGAAGTGCAGGTCGGCCCCTTCGAGCGCCGCTTCCGCGTGCCGGTGCCCGTGGAGCCGACGAGCCTGCGCGCCACGTACGAGGACGGCTTCCTCGAGGTGCGCCTGCGCAAGCTGCCGCGCCTCCCGGGCCCGCAGTCGGTCAAGGTGACCTGACGTGGATCGGCTCCCCGTCCTGCCGCTCGGCCAACTCGTCGTCTATCCGCACGTCGTCCTCCCGCTCGCCATCACCGATCCCATCGCCGTCGAGCTGCTCGACGAGGTGGTGCAGGGCAACAAGCGGCTGCTGCTCGCGGTCGTGAAGGCGCGCGGCGGCGTGGAGCCGCCCGAAGGCCCGATGATGCAGTCGCGCCCCGAAGCGCTCTACGAGGTCGGCACTCTCGGCACCATCGTGCGCATGCTGAAGCTCGGCGACGGCACCATGCGCGTCATGCTGCAGGGGATCGAGCGTGCCCAGCTGGTGGAGATCGTCGAGGCCGAGCGCTGGCTCACCGCCAGCTACCAGACCTTCACCGAGAAGCCGGGCGACGAGGCGAAGATCGAAGCGCTGAAGCGCTCGGTACACGCGCAGTTCGCGCGCGTGATCGACATCGCGCCGTACCTGGGGACGGAGCTGCACGAGGTCCTCGAGGGCGTCAACGATGCCGGCAAGCTCGCCGACTTCGTCGCCGCGAACCTCGACATCGCCCTGCCCGCCAAGGCGGAGCTGCTCGCCACCTCGGACATCTCGCGGCGCCTCGAGCGCCTCAACGAGTTCCTCGCCGAGGAGCTGCAGGTGCTCGAGGTGGGCCACCAGATCCAGGAAAAGGTCAAGGCGCGGCTCGACGAGCACCAGCGCGAGTACGTGCTGCGCGAGCAGCTGCAGGTGATCAAACAGGAGCTCGGCGAAGAGGCGACCGACGACGAGCTCGCCGAGCTCGGCCAACGGCTCGAGGCGGCGGGCCTCTCGGCCGAAGCGAAGAAGGTCGCCGACCGCGAGCTCAAGCGCCTGCGGCAGATGTCGCCGCAGTCCGCCGAGTACCACGTCGCGCGTACGTACCTCGACGTGATCGCGGGGCTGCCGTGGGGGAAGGTGTCGCAGGACCGGCTCGACCTGAAAGCGGCGCGCGAGATCCTCGATCGCGACCACTACGACCTGAAGACGGTCAAGGAGCGGATTCTCGAGTACCTCGCCGTGCGCACGCTGAACCCGACGGCGCGCGGCAGCATCCTCTGCTTCGTCGGACCGCCGGGCGTGGGGAAAACCTCCCTCGGCCAAAGCATCGCCGAGGCGCTGGGACGCAAATTCACCCGCGTGTCGCTCGGCGGCGTGCGCGACGAGGCCGAGGTCCGCGGCCACCGCCGCACCTACGTCGGCGCCATCCCCGGGCGCATCCTCCACGCGCTGCAACGGTGCGAGACGCGCAACCCCGTCTTGATGCTCGACGAGGTGGACAAGATGGGCTCCGACGTGCGCGGCGACCCCACCGCGGCCCTGCTCGAGGTCCTCGATCCCGCGCAGAATCACACGTTCGTGGACCACTACCTCGAGGTGCCGTTCGATCTCTCGGGCGTGATGTTCATCGCGACGGCGAACAGTCTCGCGCCGATCCCCGACCCCTTGCTCGACCGGATGGAAGTTCTCACCTTACCCGGGTACACGCCCGGCGAGAAGCTCGCCATCGCGAAGAAGTATCTGCTGCCGCGCCAGCTGATCGAGACCGGCCTCGCGACCGCGAAGGCGAGCGTCACCGACGCCGCGCTCGAGCGGCTCATCGCCGAGTACACGCGCGAGGCGGGCGTCCGCCAGCTGGAGCGCGAAATCCAGGGCGTGCTCCGCAAAGCGGCGCTCGAAGTGGTGGAGGGGAAGGTGAAGAAGATCGCCGTGACCCCCGAGACGCTGGAGCGCTACGCCGGCCAGCCGCACGTGCAGAGCGAAGTGGCGGGCCGGGCGCCGGAAGTAGGCGTCGCCACCGGCCTGGCGTGGACGCCGGTGGGCGGCGACATCATGTTCGTCGAGGCGATCCAGATGCCGGGCAAAGGCCAGATCACCCTGACCGGCCAGCTCGGCGACGTGATGAAGGAATCGGCGCAGGCGGCGTGGAGCCTGCTGCGGGCCCGCGCGGCCAGTCTCGGCATTGCCCTGGAAACCTTCACGGAGACGGACGTGCACTTGCACGTCCCGGCGGGCGCGGTGCCCAAGGACGGCCCCTCGGCGGGGATCACGATGGCGACGGCGCTGGCGTCGCTGCTGTGCCGCCGCCCGGCGCGCAACGACCTGGCGATGACCGGCGAGCTGACCCTGCGCGGCCGGGTGCTGCCGATCGGCGGCTTGAAGGAGAAGCTCACCGCCGCGGCGCGCGCGGGAGTGAAACGGGTGCTCGTCCCCGCGCGCAACAAGAGCGACCTGGTGGAGGTGCCGGACGAAGTGAAGCAGCTGCTCGAGATCACGCCGGTCGAAACGATCGACGAAGTGCTGGCCCTCGCGTTGCTCGACCCGACGCCGCGCGTCAGCGGCGCGCGCGCGCGTGTCTCGGGCGAGAGCCGGCACCCCGAGGCGCATCCGTGAGCGACTTCGCCACGCTCGAAGCCGCCTTCCGCGAGCTGGAGAAGCGCGACGGCCGCTATCACGAGCGCGCCTATCTCTTCGTGCTCGCGGCGCTGGAATACGCGCAGGGCCGGCTCCCCGCCCGCCGCCATCTCTCCGGCGGCGAGCTCGCCTGGGCGTGCCGCGATTTCGCGCTGGAGCAGTTCGGCCTGCTCGCGCCGACCGTGCTCACCCACTGGGGCGTCGCCGCGACGCAGGACTTCGGCCGCATCGTCTTCATGCTCATCGACGTCGGCCTCCTCGCCCGCCAGGACAGCGACCGGATCGAGGACTTCGATCAGGTGTACGATTTCGCGGAAGCGTTCGGGTCCGGCTACCGCTGGCCCGGCGTGGGGCGCTCCTGAGCCGGAGCGCCCGGGGCGGGGGCAGGAAGGGAGGTGCCGCATGGACGCCCAGGAGTGGCCCGCCTGTTTGAAGTGCCGGGCGGGGCAGCTGATCCCGTTGTCCGACTACGGCCGCGACGGCGCGC